>JAABUH010000250.1_pt1 | contig 82787 bp, 76 predicted proteins | sample 5559121 | NCBI WGS metagenome assembly JAABUH01 (sample SAMN10711871, study PRJNA513364) | rock metagenome | isolation source: Antarctica rocks | place: Antarctica: Victoria Land, Battleship Promontory nord | collected 2015-12-28
GCGCTAGACTTGAAAGAAATGTGTTTGTGACATGAAAAGAATGTGATGTAGATGAACAAGATGTTGATGAAAGAAAAGAATGTTGAAAAAGAAAAAAGAGATTGAGTCATATCTGAGTCATATCTGAATCAAACCTGATGCAAATTGATTAAAGCTTCAGTCTTGTTCAGTCTTATCAGTCTTGATACGCTCGTAACATTATCTTTCTCTTCGAAAATTCATGTTCGCATGAATGTAATTCATTTGCTCGCTTTTGTTGATAGTTATTTCGATATTTAGCGCGATTTGTTTGAATATAGCTTATGAAATTTGTTCAAAACTTTCTCTGAGTCATCGAATTTTTCTTTATTGACATAGTATCATTTGTCGTTTCTATCTAGATCTGTTCATTTGACTTTGTACTGTATTTGACCTCAATAGCGTCTGAAGTTCAATATATCGTCTATCTTTCAATGTTTATCATCTTCGATAGTGATTGATCTGAGTGATTCTGAATGCTGTTCTGATAGAAAGTCTTCTGAATATGATTGCAGTAACTTCAAGCTGAACATCGAATGCAGATGCTTCATGCTGACTGATAGACGAAAATGATAAAAGATACTCACTTTGACAGTGATTTGATAGAGATCTAGCTGTTTGTCTTTCAAATCTTTGCAAAGTCTCGTTGTCTTGACGTTTCTGAAAGATAGTCAAACTCAGTTATTTACTTTATAAATGACGTCTCGTCTATGTTTATTGATCTGAACTTCAATGATCAGCTTCGTCTTTTTCAATTGTTGACGATTGAAGTTCATTAACTCTTTCATTCAAATGACAATATCATCTGCTTTTTTAGCTTCAAGTCGTTCATGAGTTGTTTCATAGTCAGTCGTATCTGAATCGAAACTCATTCGAGAATGAAATTCTTTATTGAAATAGAAGAAGATCATGAAAGTGATCAAGAAGATATTGAAATTGTCGCTGAATTTTATCATAGATATTCATTTGACTCAGTCGTTCTGCATGTAATTGCAGTAGATTCTAAGTTCGCGTTCAACATCTTGATTGACTCGTTTCGATTGATCATTGATCTCAGAATAATAGACTGTGAATAGACTAGCTGTGATTCTCAGTCGCTTGCAAAGACTTTTTCACATAGTCGATATGAATTGAAAGTCTCTGTTCAAAACAATAGAACTGAATAAATTATGCAGTCGATAGACCTTTCATAGCATGATTCAAATCATTTCTTCAACTGAGATGTTATCGTCTTTTCAATAACAGGAAACATAGTGACGTTCTTTGATGAGATGACATATGATTGTGCAAATGATGTTATAGCTTTCTGACAGAGATAGTTCAGTGATGAAGTTCATAGCTATATCTTTTCAGCGTTTCTGTGAAATCGAAAAAGAATAATGAAGTTCATTGATGCTATCTCTAGAGACTTTGCTTCGCTGACAAGCATCACAGTTTCAAATGTATCATTGAATAGTAGCTTGATGATCTGATCAATAGTAGAAACGCTGAACTAGGTCGATGATTCGTTTATTGTCGAGATGAGAGATTGAAGATTGATCATGCACTTCTTGTAGTAATTTCGTGTGCATGTTCTCAGAGATTCACAGTAAGTCTTTTCTAAATAGAACGTCATCAATGATTTTGCAGTTCTTCAGTTTAGTGATATGAAATTTGAGCTTGTTTTCATTCATAGCTTGTTTATATTCGCTGCAGAGCTCATCTGTTTGATTGATCATTCGTACTCGTTGATAGAGATTTGCTTTCAATTCAATAGATAGAACATCAATTCTATCAAGAGTCAGAATAGTCTGAAAACGATCTTCAAAACGCTGAGCTGATTCAAAGACGTTCGCTAGAGACATTCTGATTAGAGCATCAACTTTAGTGTTCATTTTGCCTGATCTAAAGATGATTTGAAAGTTGAACTTCGATAGAATGTTCAGATAGTTGACTTGTTGTCAACTCAACTGTTTGTTTTTCATGAAGATTTTCAAAGTCTGATGATCGATGAACATCTGAATGAATAGTTCAGTGCATTTCAGCTCGAATCATCAGTGTTCGAATCATCAAATAATGACTAGCAATTTCTTGTCATAGATGTGATAATTAATTTCAGCGAGAATCATGCTTTTGCTGTAGAAGATCATTGAATGAAGAACTTTCTCGTCATCATACTGAGATAGTATTTCATCTTTTACATAGTTCGAAGCATTGATCTTCAGAATAGCTTGTCGTTTGAGATCGAAGTGACGAAGTATTGAGATCGAGCTGACTTGTTTCTTTAGATTGTCAAAGACTTGAACACAGATCTCATTTCAAACAAAAGACGTGTTCTTTCTAGTCAGCTGAGTGAATGATTTGACTAGCTTCAAGAAGTTCTTAATGAAACGGCGATAGAAGTTAACAAATCTCACGAAGCTCTGAATATCTTTTAAATTGATCGAAGGGATTCAGCTGACTATGACTGTCACTTTACTAGAGTTCATACGAAGATCTAGTTCTGATACGATAACTTCTAGAAAAACAGTCTCTTCTACATCGAATTCGCACTTTTGAATATTCATCTGCAGTTCAGCTTCGCGTAGTTGACTCAATACTAGTTTGACGTGATCTTTATGTTTCTTTCTTGTTTTGCTATAAATGAGAATGTCATCTAGATAGACTTGACAAAAGTCGTTCAGAAAGTTTCATAAAACGTCATTCATATATTGCTGAAAGAAGATTGATTCGTTAGTCAGTTTGAATGATAACATCTTGTATTTATATGCTTCTAAAGCAGTGATAAATGTGATGTAATTCTCGCTATCGAGATGCATTCAAAGTTTGTTGAACGCTGATATGATGTTCAATCTAGTCAAATGCTTGCAACTCACTATTTTATCAATGATCTCGTCTATCAGCGATAGAGAATATCTATTTCTTTTGAAAATAACATTTAGCTTTTGATAGTTCACGCAGAATCGAAGATCTTTATTTGCTTTGAGAGCGAATAGAACGAGAAAGAAAGAAAGAGTCTGACTAGAAGTGATGAATCTCTTCGACAGATTCTCGTTTAAGTACTTCTTTACTTTCAGAAGTTTGACAGAGAACATTCGATAAACTCGACAGCAAGAAGACGTTGAATCACTGATGAGCTCGATTTTATGATCATAGAAGCGATGAGAAGGTAGTTTATTCGATTGAGCTCGATCAAAAACATCTAGAAACTCATGATATTTCGATGACAGCTTCGCTTTAATATCTTTCAAATTCTGAGTCGTTTTATTGATTAAAGAGACGTTTAGAGCGTTCAAATCGCACTGAGTATTGTACGTGATTTCTCTATTGATGTTCATCATGAATAGAGCAAAGACTTCGATCTTGTTCTTCTTTGAATGATTCAACAGTGTTTTGAACAAAGCTGCGTTTATGCTTCGAATCGAGAATGACTCTTCTTGAATGAGTCGTTTGAGCATCATAGAGATCTTAGTCTGAGTGATTGAAGAAGACGAAGTTGATCGCAGTTAACTTAAGTGCTTTGAATTGAGAAGAATCGAAAAAATCGAAATAGAAGTATTCAATTGATTCGAAAAAACAATGACGTCGTTTTGCATATTCAATAATATTTCGTTTTTATTCATTCAGAGCTTACTCAATATGACTTCATAATGATTGATATCAGCTATCAGCATTGATACAGTCAATTTCTTATGACTTTCAATGATGAGATTGAGTAGAATTTTATGAGTGATGATCTTCTTAGATATCTTTTCATCATAATCTCTTATTAGCTTCTCTTTTGCCAGTGATATAGATTGAATTCTCAGTTTCTCGCATACTTTATTGACTAGGTTAGAATGTATAATCATGTAGATGACTGAATCACTGTCTATTAGAGAACGAAGACTGAAAGATTGATTCTGAGAGATGAGATGAGCGTCAATTAGAAACGACTTTTCAAAGTAATTTTCTTTCAATAGAATTTCGTCTAGTTTGCACAAAGATATAATCTTTATTTCTTTGATGACTTTTGAAGAGATGACTAGTTTTTTGAATCGAAATTCGAATTGAAATCGAAGCGATCATATTCATTGTTCACTGCATTGATTCTAGTAGATTGATCGAAACACTCTTTAGAGCTATGATCTGATTTATGACATATGAAACAGCTTTCGACTAGAATATCTGCTTCTTTGACGCTAGTTAAAACTGCGTCGCGCGACTTTAGCTGATCAGACTTCAAGTGATCGACTGACTGAGTGACAACAGTCGCTCTATGAAAGATAGTCTTAGAAAAATCATTGACGCGTTTGATTTTGTTCTTGATCTCTCAAATGACTCGCTGATCATTATTCAAATGAATCAGATAGAAACGAATTTCTTTTAAAAAATCAGATTGAACTAGTTGATCTACTCAAACGAATCAAAGACGAGAATGTATTTTATCTTTCAGATCAGCAATCAGTTACTTCTCGTGATAGTCTAGATAGAAAGATAAACGTTGAAACTGAGTATAGAATTCACTGAATTTCTTGAATTCTTGAATCAAGTTGTAGTATTCTCTATGAAAGTTGACTTTCTTATTCGAGTCATTGAACAACTGAGCTAGCTCTTTCAAAAGATCGTCGACGATTCTATAAAAATTAACATAGTCACGTTTGCATCTAGCTTGAGTGATCTCAGCTGCGTCATTGAATAATCTAGAATGTATATAGCTCAATTTGACTCGTTCATTAGAAAAGAGATCAACGTTGATCTCTAGTTTATTCTGAATTTTTCCGTATCAGTTCTCTCAAGTAAAGTTCTTTTCATCAGTAAACAGCGAAGAATCAGATATTTTTTGAGATCTAGAACGCTCAGAGTAGATGAAATCAGAAGAAGTGATTTCTTTAGCTTGAAGTTTAGTCTTCAACTCTTTGATTTCGTCTTCTTGTTATTTATTTAACTTGTAGAGTTGATCTGTTTCTTCATCAAGAACTAGACTTTGAGCCTTTCAAATTTCGTAAAACACGAGAAATATTATCGTTTCAGCAAATGATTCGTCATCTTCATGAATGAATGATGCAGCACTTGATGATTTCGTTCGTGATTTCAATGAATCAGCATCAGAGATTTGAAAGAAACGATTTCGAAATTCTTCGAAACGCTCTTCAGTAGATGAACGACTAGGCATGATGAGGTTTTTTTTTTGAAAAGAGAGTTGAACAAATGACGATGCTTGACGATTTGAAGAAGAAAGACGTATGAAATGAGATTCAATCTTCAACAAAGAAGATGAGATTTATTTGTTGATTGATTTGATTGATTCTCTAGCAAACAACGAAGGTTCTTTATCGTTGAATCTATCGATCGGTTTGATTCTTGAGCAATTCACGAAGATTTTTTATCGTGATTCTCATAATCGAATGAACTTTGCGTACTTAATGAGCAATAAGTAGTCTAGCAATTCAAACAGTCTCATCGTTGATTCTATTCAACTCTCTAGTGTTGTTCTATCTTTCGATTATTGTTGATCATCAGATAAATGAATTTCTTTAGACTCATTCTGTCTAGACGAGTATGTTAAATGAGTAATGAAATCAGTATCGTGTGATTAAGGAATTCTTAATATAATGTCAGAATCGTGCCTAAATGATACAATCAATGAAGATCAGAATTAATAGTGCTTGATCTTTAAAAATAGCTATAACTGAATATTAAGAATACAGAAGAAGATTGATACAAAAGCTTCTATTTATGTAATGTTCAGAGACTGCGCTAGACTCGAAAGAAATGTGTTTGTGACATGAAAAGAATGTGATGTAGATGAACAAGATGTTGATGAAAGAAAAGAATGTTGAGAAAGAAAAAAGAGATTGAGTCATATCTGAGTCATATCTGAGTCAAACCTGATGCGAATTGATTAAAGCTTCAGTCTTGTTCAGTCTTATCAGTCTTGATATGCTTGTAACACAAGATGCTGACTTCTTGAATTATCAAATAATCATCATCATCACGAAGAATCTCAGAGCAGTAGCGAAGATGATGATGAAAATGAAGCTCTTGAAGCAATTTAGAGTGACTAGAACATTCGTTCTTTAACGTGCAATCAACGCGAACAAATTTGATACATAGTCTCAAAACTCACTGTTTTGACTGCATGAAGCAGTTGTATAGATTGCGAGTGATTTTCTATCTCAGAGAGTTTTGTTCACTCGATACAAATAGCATAAAGTTCTTCATGAGTTGATCTAATCGATGTCATAAGAATGTATGAATTTATTATTATTATTATGATAAATGATGTCAATGTGATAAATAATGTCATTTAAGCGATTAAACATGCATTTGCAGCTAATTACGTCAAAGTGATTTTATAAGAAGAGAGATCAATCAAAATGATAAATCATTTAATTTATCAACTAATTACGTGATTAAACACTTGACGAGATTTCTTGATGCACGACTTTCAAACTCATCATCTGAAATAACTATTTTATCTGATATTTTTTCATCAATTACTTGATGACATTGTTAATGTGATGAAGACGTTTCAGCATATCAATGCAGTTGATGAGTTGCAAATTCTTTAATCACTTATAATTACAACTTGCAGACTCTTTATCTAAATTGTTTTTTTCACTAGTAGTATCTTTTCATCTTTTACTGACATCAACATGTCATTAATTTTCTTTGTAAATTGATTGTGACTGTTAGAAAGAATGTTGTCATATGAGTGAAAACTCTGCATGATGACTTTTCTGATCACGTAACGTTCTAACATCATTTGAACTGCGTTGAATTGAAATCTCTTAACTCTTTTGACTTTTATTTGAACACAGAATAGAATCAAAAGATTCATAGTTGACATCATGTATAAATGAATCTCATTGTCAGTCACTATCAATATAAAAGAATGATATTATTATTACTATTTAAAATGACTATGATTAACTTAAGTAACTTGATAGAATTTAAATACAAGATAATATATTAAATAATGTACAAGATGAAAGATAAAAAATGAAAAAAAGAATGAAAAGTCAACTTTTATATACATCAATTGAGCAGAATCAAGACTAAACAATAGTTTTATTAACTTAAGATTGCAAAAGTTTATGCATATGACTGAGATGATTAAAACAGAATTGTTGAAACTAAATTAAGATGATGATGACTTAATTTATTGAACTGTGAAAAAAATTCAATGAATTTAAAATCTTGATTATTTGTAGTTGATTTTAATCATTATATAATTAACTTAAGTGAGTTGATTGTGAAATGATTAAGATAAGTTCTGATTTATGTTTTAAACTTAAGTGATGATTTGACATCATAACACTATACTTAAGTATTTTACTCTTAAACTTATTAATGATGAACAAGAATGAAAAGTAGAATTTTTTTTATAAAAGTGAAAAAGAAAGAAAATCTTATATTATAAGATACAATGAGAAGAATATTTCATGAAATATAATCAATGAATATTGAGTGAAAATATAAAAGAAGTTTCAAAGCTTAAAGAAGCTTTCAAAACAAAGCTGAAGCATGAGTGAAAAGTATAATCATTCACTTTCAAGCATAAATTCATGATTAGAAAGAAAGAGAATCATTATATTATGATGATTCTTACTCTTTAATAAAGTAATCATGTAAAGATATTAATATTTAAACAAAAGAAAAAATATAAACAGAAGAAAAAGCGCAGAAACGCAAAATGCATTTAACATGAAAGTGTAATCTCAGCATAATTACATCAACTTCATCAATTATCTTTTGCAAAAAATATAATTACAGTCTTTTTCTTTTCATTCATCTTAAGATTCATATTAAAACATGAAATGAGTGAATCAAAAATAAGCAGATTTATTTATAAATATATCATAATAAAAATAATAATAATAATAATAATGATAAATTTATACATTCTTGTGACATTGATTAAATCGACTCATGAGAAATTCTATGCTATGTATATTGAGTGAACAAAACTCTCTGAGATAGAAAATCACTCACTATTTATACAATTACTTTACGCAGTTAAAACAACAAGATTAAGACTATGTATCAAATTTGTTTGCGTTGATTGCACGTTAAAGAAGAAGTGTTTTAATCACTTTAAATTGCTTCAGAAGCTTCATTTTCATCATCATTCTCGCTGCTGCTCTGAGATTTTTCGTGATCGCGATGATTATTCGATAGTTTAAGAAGTCGATGTCACGTAGTATTCTTGATCGCAAATGCGTTCAGTTCAAGCAATGCATGAGTACATGCTTCGCTGTCTGATGACTTTGTTCGCAATTGCATCGCAAGCTACTCATGCTTAAAACGTTTCTTGAGTGCAGATAAATGTTAAGATTTATGCGTTCAATTCTGATGTAAATTGCAAGAATGCTTTCAATTTATTGAAAATATGTTGTATACATTGCATGCAACATACATAAAGCATGATCTCTATGCTGATTTTTCTCTTAGACTCAAGAAGTTACTCAAAGAGTTTTCTTATGACAGATTCACAGTTCAAGATAAATGAAATCTTTCACTGCTTAAATTTCAACAGTTTACTTCTTAAGCATAAGTTGCAGATGTTTCATTTGCAATATGCATGCATATTACAGTCAATTTTTTCTTTAATCACATCAACATATGTTACTGTTCTTTTAAGTTATACAGATGATGTTTTTGACTAGAAGTTGATTCTATCATTAAGACATTTGAGAATCAGAATTCAGTGAAGAAATGAGATTCTCAAGATTGACAGTTGTTGTCATTATATATCATGTTTCGCAGATGCTTGCTTCATTTGTAAAGTGTGCAACTCATCTGTTTTGCATTATCTGTAAAGATCTTTCTCATGCAAATCAATCATGTTTTGTAAAAATGTTCATATGTTACACTTTTAATCAGATAGCGTAGTTCAATCATTCTTTATTAATTCGCTTGTGTTTTTCTTTTCTTAATAAAATCTTCTCATCAACATATCATTTATGTACAGAATGTCTGAGTTTGAATGTCTGTTAAACAATATTAATGAGACTTTTGAGTTTGTTCATGTTGAACTTAATGAAACTCATAAGTTGTTCATGTTGTAGTAATAGACATGCAGTCTTAACAAGATTTATACATAGTTAGCATGTAAATTTAAAGAATGTTCATGATTTAAGTTCTTTCTGTTAATCATTCTTAACAAATTAAACATGAAAATGTTTTGTTTCAGTTCTTATTGTCATGATGACAAGATGCTGAATTGAATGATTTTCATAAGCGATTTTTCTCATAGTTCTGCGTTTTATTTGATTTTTTCATCTGTGTGCAGATTACTTTGTAGCATGCACATTGAAATTATCAAAGTTTGCATGATCACGAAAACTCTGCATGTGATCAATGCACAGCACTTTATCATCACATAACATTTCAATGTCATTCAAACTTTTGATAATTTTTAGACTTTACTGTAGCTAAACAGTAAATTTGTAGTTAGCATTGCATACAGAAGAATTTCATTGCTGATTTATAAATATATTATGTTAATTATAAAACTGTGATCAAATGATATTAAAACATGATAAAATATACAGAATAGTAAAACGTGTTAAGTGCATCATAAATAATATCATTAACTGTCATTACTTCTTTCAGCTGCAGTTTTTGTACATTAAACAACTTAAATTTATATATGTTGTTTAAATGATCTTTTACATACATTGTAATTATGAACTTCTTTTTCAGTTTCATCTGATTGATCATAAAGATTGTAATAATAATTACATCATCATTTTTTAATGCAGTCTTGAATATTGTTTTGAATCAAAAAGACTCATTTAATGTTTAAATGTAGATTTACTCATGAGAAGTTAATTAATACTCAGCTCATTATTTTAGAAAAATGAATTACTTAAACTATCTAAAGACAGAGCACATCATCAACATGATGCTTACGCTTCATTCTGATTATCAAGAGCAAATGAGAAGCATCGTTGATGTGATGTTGACGAGTGAATGAGAAGCAATTATCACTATCTCGCAGAAGAATTCAGTCAAGACAAAAGATATACAGAAGAAATTACACAAACTGCGAGTACTTTATGAGCTCAACAAAGGTAGAAACAACGAGCTGATGCTCTGAGAAAAGATGAAAAGTTTAACAGAGATGATAGAAAAGCTGACGCGTCAACGCGTTGCTGCGTCAACTGTCAATCAATGCATGAAGAATCAGCTGAAGAGATTGAAAAAAATAACGAGCAAACTTGAAAAAGAGTTCATGAAGAAAAGAGAACATGTTGACAGCTGAGCGAAGAGAGCGAGCGTGAAGTCAACGACATCATTTGAGAATCATCTTGTATTCAACGTTGACATATCATTGTCAGTGTGAAATCATTGTGAGAAATTTAAAGTAAAGATCTTCATCAAAGAGAAAAAAGAAGTAAAGAGAATCATGATGACAACAATGAAGAACATAGTGAGATGAGCGAGAGAAATTGACGTCGACGAGACGTTGTCAACGCGCAAGAACATAAAGACAATGAAGAGATGATCAAGACTGCTGATATTTCAAGTTAAGATGAAGAGCAGTAAAAGAACATTGAAGAAAAACGATTTTTGAATCAAAGAGATATCATTGAACATATGTCTGCGCGAAGTCAGTTTTGAAGTAGTAATACATGAGATTAAAATCGAAGAAATGTTTAAGAACATAGAGAAGAAAGAAATGAGAGCGCTTATCAAGATCAACAAAGACATACATTCAAAGATGATAATCAAGAAGATTGAGTGACTCACAAAAAAGAGTTAGCAAAAGAGATACATTTTATTGATGATACGCGTAGTCAGCATTGAGATGATGAACAAGCTGATCAATGAGAAAGTATGTCATAAGATCGATATAAAGATTACACAGTTCTATGACTTGAGTTGCAAAGTGCATCAGTGTCTAAAGTGTCAAGAATATGATCACAAGATGTATGAATGTAAAAACAAGCAGAAATGCATTTACTACGTGCTGAATCATCGCTTGAAGCACTGTTTTTACAAACAGACTCAAAACATGTGAAAATGTGAAGCATGTCAAAGCATACACAGAGTCTTTGACTCTCAATGTTATAAACAACAAGCTGAAAAAAAAAGAATAAAGAGAATCATAAAACACAGATCTCTATATCATGTCGTACAAAGACAGAAAGAACTCAAAGCAGCGACGTCAAAGACATTCACAAAAACATTTATCAGTCTGAAATTGCTGATGAACAACAACTTGAAGAGAAAGCAGAGACGCTCAATGAATAAAAGTTGTCTGCTCAGCGCAGTCATTACATCAGAAAACACTATACTGAATCACTTGATCAAGAAGTCAAGATCAAATGAATCAAAGTTAACATCAATCACATCGTTGTCAATATTATTTTCTGTTGAGAATCTTACCAGTGAAGCAAGCGCTTTGCAAAAACTCAAGAGAACATTAAACAGTCTGAAATGTGAACTTTAATGTTTCAGCAAAAGAAGCTTCGAATACTACAGTACAACGTTCACAAGTTCAGAAACAAGATGATGATAGTGTTACTACATGAGAAAAAAATAAAGAACTATGACATTCTGATTCTTCAAGAACTCTGATGATTTGATGATATTTTCAAAGCATACTGCTCAGCAACTGTCAACTTCACGTTGAAGAATAATGAAGATAAAATCTGTTTCTACATAAACAAGAGAATTGACAGCAACATCTAATATTCAACATGATACTTCAAAGATGTAAACACAATTACATTACAAACATTAACAGATGATGCACAGACAACTCAGAAAGCTATACACATTTATGAAGCATACAATTTATCACTCAGAGATCATGAGATCATTCATGAAAAAGAAAATCTTTCAAACATCAAAAAGATGCTGCACATGTTGAAAGAAAGCATTCTTGTAGAAGACTTCAATCTGCATCACTTCATATGAGAAGAATCATTCTATTCAAAACAACATTTATTGTTGAATGAGTTAATTAAAATAATCACAAACATTGATGCATTGCTAGCATTATTTCAAGACATAATTACGAGAAATTATCAAGAATCTCAAACGACAATAGATTTAATCTTCACGACAGAGAGCATCACAAATAGATTGATACAATGTGAAATCCATGAAGAAATGAAAAACTTTTCAGATCATTTATCAATATAAACAATAATAGATCTTAAAGTTTGCAAAAAGTCAGCATGAAGATCACGTTGCAACTGAAAGACAATAAATGAAGAGAAATTCATCAATACTTTGAAAGAACAGATGTCAGAATCATTGTTGAATCAAAAGATGAAACGTCAGCGCATAAATGAATACACGAAGCAATTGTTGAATGCATTGAGAAAGATCATTGAGATTTTCACTCTTTAAGCGAAATTATATGAAATGATCAAAGCAGAGTGAACGAAGAAGTGTACAAAGATCATCAAGAGTGTGCAACGAATGAGAAGAGACTGTTGAATCATCGATGACTGAGTAAATTACATTCAAGCATGTGATAAAAAGAGCAAGATTATCAGAAAACAGAAGTGCAGTGAATATTGAAAGATTATGCAGAATGTCAAGCAATTCTCAAGAGAACTATTTTAAATCACGAAATGAGTAAGAAATGCAGTCACAGACACACTCACTTAAGTGATAATTTTCTCACTGACGAAGTCAGAGTGCTTTGACATTATCACAACAATGCAGAATAAAGTGAAGATGATGTTTCAGACTCACTTTTTATCATCTTCAGAGATTCTCATGCTAAACACAATAGACTTCAAGTACTCACTCTCGATTGAAAATGATGCTTCGCTGATGCATCATAAAATTAAGAAAGTCATCTACAAAGTGAAATCTGACAAAACATCAAGACACACAAAATACATAAATAAAATAATGCGCAGACTTGTTGACAACACATTAGAACAAATATGCTCTCTTTTTGAAAGATGTTTATAGAAAAGAATACAGTCAACTCAGTTCAAGAGCGCAGTCACAATAGTGATGTAAAAGTCAGATAAGAAAGATTACTTCAATGCAAAAATATATAAATCAATTGTGTTATTCAACACACTGAGTAAAATACTGAAGTTCATCATATTTAAACATTTGTAAAATGTTGTAAAAGCTTGCAACTCAATATTGAACATTCAGATGAGAGTTTGCAAACACAAATCAACAGATACAACTTTGCAACTAATTATAGAAAAGATACATACTGTGTAAAGTGACATGAGAAGAAGAGTAGTCTCACTGCTGAGTCTGAATGAGAAGAGTGCATTTAACAATGTGATGCACAGCAGACTTTTACATGACATGAAGAAGAGAAAAGTTTCTAGACTGCTTCTTAAGTTTGTGAAGAACTTTCTGAAAGATCAATGCATCACGATCACAATTAATGATTACATGATAATGAAATGCAGCGTGAACATTAACATATCACAAAACTCTTCGCTATCGTTGATATTATATCTGTTTTACAATATGAACTTGTTAAAAGCATGTGACAACATCAAGCTGAGAACTAACTTCATAAACTTCGTGAATGACATCAATATCTTAACATACAAAGAGTTTACAAAATGCAATTGCAAAGTTCTTAGCGAAATCTATGATAGATGTGAACAATGATCAAAAACGCATGACATTAAATTCTTGATAACAAAGCATAAGTTGATTCACTTTACAAGAACTTTCAAATGATTCAATATGAAAGTTGATGTAAAGTTAATGAAACATCAGATTGACTTGAAATCAGATATTAAAGTCTTGAAAGTTCAACTGAACTTCAAGCTGAAATGAGTGATTCACATGCATCATGTTGAAGTAAAACTAGTGATTAAACAAAAGATCATGCAAACAATCATTGAATTTACTTGAGACTCATCAATGATGACAAGTAAGCAAATATACTTCGTGATGATGCGTTCTCTGCTTAGTCATAAAGTCATCATATGATATACATCACAGAGAGTGAAAGATCATTGAAAGAGTCTGAATGTCAAGCTAAGATCAATTCAAGAAAAAGCATTGTAACAGATCATCAACGTTTATTATGTGACATCAACAAACATTCTACAGATGAAAATAAATATGATGTTGATAGATATTTACTTATGAAAGCTGATACAAAGATCAATAACAAACATGAACTTTCAAAAATCAGATGAAGTTATCGAAATGATAATGCGTTGAATTCATAACAACTTGATACTCAAAAGAGATTGAAAATCAAAGCTGCACAAGATATCTCTACAGCTGAAGCGAAAGTGAATGAAAGAAACATTCAAGCAAACGAAGATGAATTGAAGTCATCTTTACACAGCGATCTTCTGATCAGAATCATCGAAGATAGTTATAGTTACAAACAAGAAAATGTCAATAAGATAACACAATCTTGACACATTCACATTAAAGCAAAGAGTTTACTTAAATAATAGCAATAGCAAAGACAATGTTACAACAATCATGATGAGAATGAACTGAGAGCTAAATAAAAGACTGAAGAGATTGACTTTAATCATCACTCATCATGATGAGCTGAAAGAATTAGTTGCAAGAACGAAACATCTTGCAGATGTAGTGACAGTAAATCAAGAGTATCATGAAAAGATATACAAAATATACAGTGACAGTCAGATCTTTCTGAAAGCAGTGAAAGTCATGATATTAACAAAAGATTAAACACGTCTGTGACAAGTTCAGACTGCACATGAGAACATTCGATCTTAAGAAATCACGCTGAAGTTATATTGAGTGACAGAATATGCAGAAGTGCTTGAAAATGAAGCAGCAGACAAGATGATTGACGATGCATATAAGTTGTCTTTATTGCTGATCGAGCATCAGCGCATTGAAATAATGACACAGCTGACGCTCATACAGAAATAAATCAGACAGACATAAAGAATAGTCTGAAGAAAAAGATTCAACGCAACTCATTTTTGATATCTGACATCAAAGATGACTCATCAGCATCTGCATCTACACAGAAATCATGCAAAGTTTCACAACATATTACTGATACAGTTATGCATGAGAAAAATTGATTTCAATCAATTTCTACATGAAAGATGAGTACTTGATGTTATTACAACAATGTGTAAGTGTGACAAAGATCAAATGTTGATCAAGCACGTTCTATTAACATGTTTTAAATGAAAGATAGAATGAAAGATGATGCAATGCAAAGAGAACATCACGAACTTGAGAAAGCTTCTAGAAATCATGAGCATAATGACAGTAATCATTTAAATAATACTCTCAACAAGCATACTGAATCAATTTCAGACTGTGACATCATCAAAGAGTCAGATGAAAGAAAGAGAAAGCAGAAAAGAAATAAGTTCATAGAGTTTTCACATTGAAAACAGTTACAGTATAAAGTGCAGAGAAAAGCAATAGTAGATATGAAAAGAACGCTACGCTAGCGCAGCGCTCGCTACATTATATAGAATCTTGCATAAATTCATAATGAGTGTTGAATCAAGTAAGAATCCAAAAAAAATTTGTTTAAATGTATACATTCAAGATTTAAGAATTTAAACATAAACATTTAATGAATGCATTAAATAAGTTTACTTATTACAATGTATGTAACATCTTTCTTTGTACATTAAATGCAGTGTTAATACATTACTTTTTCATGAAACTTGATATTGCAGCTTTGCATCATTTTTTCATCATGAAATTTACATGCACATTTTATGCATATTATTCTGTTTAATATTTCAGAAAGATGAAGATGAAGCAAAGTCATCTTTACATGATGACTCTCTGATTAAAGTTATTAAGAATAGTTATAGTTACAAACAAGAAAATATCAATAAATCAACATTGTTTCAACACATTTGCATTGAAGCAAAGAATTTACTTGAATGATAGCAACAATAAAGAAAATGTTACGATGATTGCAATGAGAATTAACTGAGAGTTAAATAAAAGATTGAGAAGATCAACTTTAGTCATTACTCATCATGAAGAACTGAAAGAATTGATCATGAAAGCAAAACATCTTGCAGACGTAGTGATAGAGAATCAAGAATGTCATGAAAAGATATATAAAGTATACAGTGATAATCAGACTTCTTTGAAAACAGTGAAAGCTATGATATCAACAAAAGATCAAACACGTCTGCAACAAGTTCAGATTATGCATGAGAGCATTCAATTTTAAGAAGTCATGCTGAAGTTACATTGAATGATGAAACATGCAGAAATACTTGAAAATGAAGTGATGAATAAAATGATTGATGATGCACATGATTTATTTCTATTACTGACTGAGCATCAACGCATTGAAGTGATAACAAGATTGATGCTCATACAAAAATAAATCAAATAAACATGAAGAATAGTCTGAAAAGAGAAATTCAACGCAGCTCATTTTCAATATTTGACATTAAAGATGACATATTGACATCTGCGACTGCACAAGAATCATGCAAAGTCTCACAATGCATTATTGATGCAGTTATGCATGAGAAAAATTGACTTCAATCAATTTCTACATGAGAGATGAGTACTTGATGTTGCTATGATGACGTGCGAGTGCAACAAAGATCAAATGTCGATCAAGCACATTTTATTAACATGTTTCAAATGAAAAATAGAATGAAAAGCAATGCAATGAGAAGAAAACATCATGAACTTGAGAAAGCTTTTAGAAATCATGAGCGCAGCAATGATGATCATTTGAATAATACTCTCAATGAGCATACTGAATCAATTTCAAGCTGTAACATTATCAAAGAATCAAATGAAAGTAAGAAAGAATAAAGAAGAAATAAACTCATAAAGTTCTTGCATTGAAAACAGTTATAGTATAGAGTGCAAAAAGAAGCAATTTTTGATGTGAAAAGAATGTTGTGCTAATGCAACGCTCGCTACAGTATATAGAATCTTGCATAGATTCATAATGAGTGTTGAATTAAGTAAGAATTAAAAAAAAAAATTCAAAAGCATTAACACTTTTTTCATTAATTCTCAGAATTGAAAGCTGAAAAGAATCAGTAATGACATTTAAACACTAAATATATAACTTATTATTCTTTTATTACTAAAAGTTTAAAACAAATTAAATAAAAACTTTGATGTTGAAAAATATCATGATGAATTGACTCATAAAGATTAAATCAAAGATTAAAGTCAAAGACTGAGTTAAAAATCAGATCTGAGTTAGCTTTGAAACTTTATGACTTTGTTAAAACATTATTTAAACTACGTCATATCTTCAACTTAATATATTATGAGTTATGTTATGTTCAACTTGACAATGCTTGACAAACTCTTTATAGTCGATCGATTCTCTTGAGTTATTGAGAACTTCTTAATAATTAGCTCTATCATAATATATATTCATTCTGTGTTTGCTTAAAATATCACATTGTCATATCACTTTTATAGATTTCGTCTATTCATTTAATAAACTCAATCATCACAGTTTTAATTATTTCAAACTCTTTTTAAAGATGATGATTTGATATTCAAGCATAATAACAGCAACATGATCATAACAAAGTTGAAATGATGACATCTTAATCTTATGAAACATCATATCAGAAAATGAACATTGCATAATGAAATCAGAAAGTGAAAAAGCAGAAAATAAACTATTTCTTGATATTAATGAACAGCTGACATAAGTAATGCTTCAATGTAATGAACTGCAAAAGAAACAGAAGTTAGCAGTTATTCAATCAAAGATTGAGACTCTGCCAGTCATTAAAACAATAAAGAAAAGTCATCAAGTCTTCACTTAAGCTTTCATGAAGAATTTGAATGATTTACACATCATCTTCATAGTGTTGATGATGATGAAACAAAGTCATCATGAAGTTGTTTCACAGAAGCAAAGATCTTCAATGTTTTTGAAGAAGTATCATGATAAAATCATAAAAAAACATAGAGAGTGAATTCGCGATGTCAAAATCTCATTTCAAAATATCTTTTAACATTTTGAAAATAATGAGAAAAAGATTTTATACTGCATGATTTATCTGAAGAATAAATCAAAGAAACTTTGATTCAATCACGAAGAAACTATGTTTGCAGCTCAGCAAATGTGATTCAATTTTATCAACTTTCTTCTGAATTTAATTGAGAACTTGATGAATCAAGACATAGATGTGACTCAACAGTACACAAATGCATTGCAATGTTCAAATTAAATGATATGAATGTTTGCAACTCATTTAAGCACTTTGAAACATCAACTTTCGTTATATAATGATGAGCATAAGTGAACTCATTTATTTATCAAGTTAAGATCTAAGCTGCATGTGATCATTACTAATGTGCAGTCAATTTCTATTACATGAGATGCATTAATCAATCTTATCACTCAATTGAAAACAAATCTGTGAAAAAAACATGTCTTATCATTGAAACAATCTTGAGATGAAGATTTGCATGATCAAGATAAAATCAACAAGAAGATTCATTTAAAGTGAAAGAAATTTCATTAATTAATCAGACTCAACTTTTCATCAAAGATAAGCTCACATGCTTCGTCATATTATAGCAAGAATTTGTTCAACATAACATGCTACACATGCAATCAAAAAAGTTATTACTTTACTAATTATAAAGATGAAAAGATCAAGAATAGATCAAAAGAACTTGATGTAAATTGAGTATTCATCAATTTGATGTCACATATGAGTCATTTTAAGATTTTGAAAAAAGACAAGCTCTTGATTAACACTTCAAATTATTGAGAAAAAAACAAGAAATTCTCTTTGTAAAGATTCTTATATATAAAAAGCATGTAATTCAGAAAGATTAAAAGACAGAAATGAAGATTTACATGAATATCAATGTTAAGATGAATGTGATTAGTTAACGTTTCATCATCAAGCAAGATATGTCATTGTTGAACGTTAATCTTTCAAGATTTATCTGAATGAATGATCAGAATGTTTATTGTTATGACGTTTATAAAATGTATTATTGACTGAGAGACAGCTGAAACATAAAGAAAAAAGATATAAGTATCTTCTATGCTATCAACAAGAAGAAATCTTTTCTGATTCTGAGTATATCAAGTATGCAATTCAAGTGTATGTGAATAAACATAATTGCAAGAACATGATGTTTCAATGTAAATGAGCATGCATTTGAGTTGTTCTTCACACAAGCATTTGCGAAAGCTTTATAAAATGAGTTTACTGTGTATGCTTTTGTCATGATTAACGTCATCAAAGAGTTGATCATTGAACATCAAGTGAAAGCAATGAATAACATGATGAGTTGTATCACAAACGCGCTTAAAATACAGACTTTATTCGTTGAATTGAAAGAGTACAAAGATGTATTCTCAATAAAAAGTGCAGACAAACTGCCTTTGCATGAAGATCATGATCATGCAATTGAAATCACTGCAAAATCATTGTATGAATCATTATATAATTTATCAAACACAGAGTTAACGACTCTGAGATAGTATTTAAACGATGTTTTAGTGAAAGAATGAATTAAGCACTTCATCAGCTCAACTGATGCGTTTATTTTATTCATTTTCAAAAAGAATGATAATCTTCATTTATATATGAACTATCAAGATCTGAATAAGATCACTGTCAAAAATCATCATTCACTGTCTTTAATTAATGAAACTTTAAACAGACTCAGTAAAGTCAAGCAGTTCATCAAGTTAAATAATAATAATAATAATAATAATAAATTCATACACTTTTGTGACATTGATTAGATCAACTCATGAGAAACTCTATGCTATTTGTATTGAGTGAACAAAACTCTCTGAGATAGAAAATCACTTGCAGTCTATATGACTGTTTCACTCAGTCAAAACAGTGAGTTTTGAAACTATGTATCAAATTTGTTCACGTTGATTGCACATTAAAGAATGAGTGTTCTAGTCACTTTAAATTGCTTCAAGAGCTTCATTTTCATTATCATCTTTGCTACTGCTTTGAGACTCTTTATAATGATGATGATTATTCAATAGTTTAAAAAGTCAGCATCTTGTAACATTCTTGATTGCAAATGCAATCAGTTCAAGCAATGCATGAGTATATGCTTCGTTGTTTGATGACTTCATTCGCAGTTGCATCGCAAGTTATTCATGTCTGAAATGTTTCTAAAGTGCAAATAAGCATTCAGATCTATGCGTTCAATTCTGATGTGCATTGCAAGAATACTTTCTGCTTTCTGAAAATCATCACGCATCTTTATCATCTTATTGCTCAGATGCAATCTTTGTGCTGAGATTATGTTGATGTTTGCAACACGTTCTCTGTACTTTTCTCATCATTGATTTCATTGATCTTTGTGATACTGCGCTATTGCGATGTTATTGCTTGTTGAAATCATTGTGAAGAAGAAGATGCATCGTCTGCATCTTGACTATATCTTTGCATCTTCTCAAATGAAGACATTCAGAAGTACTATTTTCTTAATGATGAGTAAGCGAGAAATGACGCGATTAACTTTCGTTAAACGAACGTGTATTAGTTTGCATGCTTGTCTGATCTCTTGCATTTAATCATTAACTCAACTGTGTAACGTGATCTTGTTCTGTATTAACATGTACAGAAAGATTTAAAATTCTTGACATTCATTTTTGCGCTGTCTCATGATGATTCATTTATATGAGAAATTCGAAAATTCAATCTCATCATTTCTTCAATTGCTCAAAATTGAAGCTATTCAAATCTCTTTGTTTGTTGATGTTTCTGATGTTCTTGCAATCGTTTTTATTCAAAATATCTCAACGTCGAAGTCAAAATCTATCTCTAGATGACTCTTTCACTTTCTTTAAAGCATTTGAAAGACTTTATTAGAACTGAGTTGTTAAATAGAATCAAATTTCTGATTTTCTATCTTCAATTCTCGTTTCAAAGCTCTGATATCTGTCTCAAAGATGTAGTTTGAATGCTTGAAGTGCTGTCTTGAATATTTATCACATTTGCTTCGTTCAACAGCATAATGAAGAAAGTCATCAAAGATGTTTTCAAAATGAGATCATGTCTTGTTAAAATGTCTACGAACTCAGATCTTTAATATGCTGAAGATGAGTTCTATGAGATTGTAATTCGACGAGTAGAAAGACAAATATTACATCTGACATTCATATCAGTGATAGATCATCAATTCAACGAGACAAATAACTTATCTGACATTCATGTAAGATGATGAGCTCTTTGATTCGACTATTGCAATGAACACTTGCATTATTCATGATGATCACACTTCTTGAAGTTGAAAAGAGACTGCATAGAGATAGCAGTTCATCTGCTAGTCATTGAAAGAAAGTCTCGTCGTTGAATCAATCTTCATGAATATCAATACAGAATAGATATTCATCTTTCATATAGATCAAAAGAACACTTCAGCAATGCTTTCTCGTTCTAAAGACTTGATAGCGAGTCAATTGATCAACGAAAGCATAGACTTGATGACATCAGCTCATGATTTCATTGAATAAAAACTCATTTATGAACATAAGCTGTTTGATCATCAAACGAAGCATGTCTGTTACTCAATTCAAACGAAGCTCATTGTTTTGCCTGACTTCTACACGCTGTTTCTTTTTATTACTTCAGCGTCTTCTCTTCAGAATTCTTGATATCATGAATTGATGCACATTAATGTCTCACTTCTCTCATATGTATCAGATCATCTCTTTCTGCATGACTCATGACTGCTCTTCAAGATAAACTATGAGATCATTTTCAGCTGTCTTAAACATCTTGCAAGAAATCTCTTTAAGTTGAAACTGAGATCTGAAAGATGAGTTATACATAAAGAGATTCTCTTGAATATTGTATACAGTGACAGAGCAACAATGAATCTCTTCAGCGATTGCTCAAGAAGCTCAATGAAGTAGCAGAAGACGTAGTATTCTGAAGCAAAGACTTGCAGAAAGTGATTTCAACATAGCTATAAAAGCGATCAGTAAGTGAGAAGGTTTGAATAACTTCAAAATCAGCTTTTTGAATGTGATAATAAATGATGAGATTGAATTTTCAAATTTCTCATATAAACGAATCATCATGAGACAGCGTAAAAATGAATGTCAAGAATTCTAAATCTTTCTGCACATGCTAATAGCATGTTCAAATGAATATGTAATAAGCTTGTGTATGTTTCTGTCTCTAGATTTTCAATGCTTACTCTTTTGAATACTTTTGCTACATGATGCAGAGTCTGATTCTGAAGTGTTTCTAGTTTGTGTTCTTTGCTCAACAGTTCATCTTTCTTGTCGCGCTGATGTCAGACTGACGTTTCGAATACGATTTCTGATCTCACTACTGCTGAGTACATTTATCTCGCTTTTGTGAAGATAGCTCTTCATGTGAAGACTTTAAAATGACTAAGTGTCAGCATTCTTGTGACGTGATTCATCTTTATTTATTGAAGATGCGCGTCTCATTGCAGTTTCATGTTCAGTTGCATCTTTAGAACTCGTACGTCTGATTTCAATTTGATAACTGAGTTTTCTATTTATATGCTAGTCATTATGTTGAATCTCTTTGATTTTCTAGTGAAATGTATGAGCTTGTACTTTTCTGATGCGAACGTTGTGTCATGAGTGCAAGCTCATTTCGCGCAGACATTGTGTGCTTTGCTCAATGTTTTGCAGATTTCTTCAGTGAATCTGTTGTAGACTAGAATGTTAATATTGTTTACAAAGTCAAGCACTTTGATTTTAATTCTCAATGCTTCGCATTTTTCAATTAAACTTGCGTTGAAGAATAGAAAGAGAATCAATGAAATGAGAAATCTTTGCAATATGTCTGCGTTTATCTTACGCATGTCGCTCGTTTGTTCATTGAATATTAGTGACGTCTCTTGATTCTTTAGAAAGTTGCATGTTCATTTGATTATGTAGCTCAACATTCTTTTCATTTTCAGCGTATGCAGAAGTCTGATGTGTGAGACTTGATCAAATGCTTCAACGACGTCTAAGCTTAGCATGAAGATCACATATTTGATTTTACAGTCTCATACTGTGTGAATTTGATCTATTAGTAGATCTAACATCAAGATCATGAATCGCTTGCGTCTCACTCTCATTTAAGCATTTGATAGCATGTGATGAGTCTCGACTATGTCACTCAGTCTTTTGATCATGATTGACTTCAACGCTTTGCTCATGATATTGAGCAAAGCAATGAGTCAATACAGTACCCCGCACTAAGTCTTCGCGTGCGCTTTCCAACCAAATCACCACCCCATCTGCATCAACCATTGAACCATCAAATTCAGCTGGGGAACTTCAATATTTGGGCTGGTTATTTAGTAGTATATGATCTATGATTCCCCAATCAATATTTAGTATGCCAGCCCTTCGCTATAATTAGAGCTTCACATCTGCGTGGCATACTGGAAATTAGCCCCTCTATTACCTTCTCTCGCATGTTCCCCCAGGCCTTCTGTAAAATCTGGAACAGTTGGGTTTCAGCTTCCTCGCCTTTACCCTTCAGTTTATCCAAATCCGAATAGACTTTATAGACTTTCTTCTTCAGTAGGGCTTAGAGATTTTCGATGGGGTTCAAATCGGGGCTGTACGAAGGCCACTTCATGACTTCTATACCCATTTCCTGGAACCAGAGCTTCGATTTTCTGGCTCTATGTATCGAAGCGTTATTCTGCATGAACACTAGTCCTGGCTCCCATATGCCAGCCAAATTGTGATCCAAAATCTGAATGTAGAAGGCTGCTGAATAGCCGTGTTTTTTGGATTCGAAGTCCCGATCGAGCAGGTATAAATTCGATCTTTCAGAACCCCAGAAAGCTCCCCAAATCATAATGGAAAAGGGCTTTCCACTGGGAATTTCCATCACTTTATCTCTATCTCATTTCTGTTTGGGAATTCCAAACACCCATTCTGGTGTTTTACCTGATTCCCGAGCCACGGATGCTTCATCCGACCAGATGACATTGCCCCATTGATCCACGGTCCAATCCTTATGCTTTTTAGCCCATTTTAACCGAAGCAGAGCAACTTCAGGTGTTAATTTCGGTCGCCGAAGAGCTAGCCAGTGAGAAATTTCGTGGGCTCGTAGTGTTGCGTTGAGAGTTCTCGCGTCCAAATCGATCCCGGTGTTCGTTTTCAGCTGTCTTCAGATGATTTTAGGCTTCGATCGTAACTGACGTAACAGTACCCTAGCTGCTCGAGAAGTAATTGATAAGGGCCTTCCTGATCTGGATTTATTAACTCCGAAGGATGTTGTTTGAAGTCTTTCCAAAACGCTTCGAACGGTGCTTGGGGAAACATCCAAACTTCGTGCTATTTGGGTGGGTGTAAGGCCTAATTTAGCTTGTCCTGATATTTCACCTTTGACGAGCAAAGAAAGCTCCTTTCTAGAAGTCTTGTTACCAGAAATTGAAGTTAACGGAGCCCTTCTGAGCATTGTGAATGCAGTTGAAGAAGATGAGTTGTTTTGAAGGTACGCGATTTAACATGTTTTCGCGATTTACGCGAAGACTTAGTGCGGGGTACTGTACATCTTTGAATCAATATAATCGCTTTTCTTTGATTTGCATAATACTATTGTCTGAGTCTTTTTAAACTGCTTTAAATGATACTTGTGTGTTACACATGCATTGAATAAACTCGTCAGTACTGAGATCAGTTCTGCAAGACTCGCTTGAAGCACTCTGTTTGAAATATCTGAAGCGTCTGATGTTTTGTCTGCTTTTACTCATCTGATTGTCTGCTTCACTTCATTTTCTGTAATGCTTGAATTGAATGAGACTGTCAGAGATATGAATGACTCTGCAATGTCATTTACATTCGCTTGAGAAGATGAGAAAAAGAACTTTTCTCGCAGTATTTCAATTTTTTTCTTAAACGTTGTTACTTAACTAAGTTAAATTTGAAGAACGTTTATCATTGTCTCAGAATTCAACATGAAGACGAGTGAAAAACAACATTTTGTATTCATTATAATCACTTTGAGTATATGATCATGTCATTTAATTTGATTAACACATTTATCATCTTTCAGACTTATATTAATAAGATTTTGACAGAGCTTTTAAATGACTTTTATATTATTTATCTGAATGACATTCTAATCTTCTCTGTAGAGAAGATTGATCACATAAATCACGTGAAGCAGATTCTTGAAAGATTAAGAAAGTTCAAGCTATATGCTAGCTTGAAGAAGTGTGAATTCTTCATTACTAAAGTGAACTTTCTAAAATTTGTCATATTTATCAAGAACATTTCGATGAACTCAAGTAGAATAAACATCATTAAAACGTGATTCAGATCAAAGATGTATTAAAAAATACAAGTTTTTCTGAGATTCATTAATTTCTATCGACGTTTTATACATCACTACTTTCAGATAGCAGAGTCTTTAACAAAATTGCTGAGAGATAGTGTAAAAGATGTAAAAATGAACTCATTCATATGATTGAATGAAGTGAAACAAGCTTTTAATCAGCTTCACGACGTCTTTATGAAAGTGTTTATACTAAGACATTTTGACTCAGAATGACATATATGCATTGAGATTGATGCATTTGATTATGCAGTCGTAAGTATTTTATCTCAGTCAGATGATGAAGATCAATGACATTTGATTGCATTTTGATTCAGAATGATGATAGACGTTGAAAGAAACTATGAGATACATAATCAGAAACTTCTAGTCATAGTAGCGATGTTTAAACGTTGATAACACTATGTGAAAGACAGTTATCATACTGTCAAAGTTCTGACTGATCATAATAGTTTAAAGAGTTTTATGAATGTTTGAAAGTTAAATAAAAGACAAGTCAAATGAATCATGAGATTGTTGATTTGCAGCACTGCTCGAACTGGTCGCATCTGCGATCAAGAATGCTACAAGATGCTGACTTCTCGAACTATTGAATAATCGTCGTCATCACGAAGAGTCTCAGAGCAGTAGCGAAGATGATGATGAAAACGAAGCTCTTGAAGCAATTTAAAGTGACTAGAACACTCATTCTCTAACGTGCGATCAACGCGAACAAATTTGATACATAGTCTTAAAACTCACTGTTTCGACTGCGTGAAGCAGTCGTATAGACTGCGAGTGGTTTTCTACCTCAGAGAGTTTTGTTCACTTGATACAAGTAGCATAGAGTCTCTCATGAGTCGACCTAATCGATGTCACAAGAATGTATGAATTTGTTATTATTATTATTATTATTATTATTATTGATTTGCAATTTTGAAATAGCACATAAATCAGAAAAGATAAACTCAATTAATGCATCATTAAAACAATTTGATTATAAGAATAAGAAAATTTCTGCGAATCATTTGTTACTCATTCTGCAGCGAAAGCTGATTAAAATAGAAAGCTTAAATAGTTTTATATTCATAGCAATCAGAGAACTATACTGTATATGAGTGATTAATAATGTTGAGAAAATGTTTGTTCACAGTATAAGTATAAACAGATATTCAGCAGAACATGTTGAGAGCAGACTGCAAGATGAAACTTATTAATGAACATAAGTGATTAATGATGTCGAGAAGATGTTTATTTACAGTGTCAGTGAATGAGAATATTCAGCGAAACATGTTAAAAGTAGATCGCAAGATGAAATTTACTGTACATAAGTGATTAATGAAATTGAGAAGATGTCTGTTCACAATATCAATGAAAACACAAGTATGTATTCAGCAATGCATGTCAGAAGTATGCTGCTGAAAGTCATGACTTTAGCAATGCAAGAAATGCATTTAAATGAAGTACATTTCTTAAAAGATAAAATTTCTCAATTTGAATCAACAACTTTCAAAAGCACAGACGTTGAAATGTTGATTCATAAAAATCACAACATAGCTGAGAAATAGCTTAATTCTGTTGCTGAAACTGTTAATTGCAAACAATTTATTTCACGTGCAATTGTCAAAGTATTGACAATTCATGAAACAATATATGATTTCAGTAAAAATTTGTAGTTGAACTCATCAAGATTTTACAGTAAAAAGATGAATTTGCTGCGAGATTAAAAGCAAACAAAACGATGAGTATATAAAAGAGTGATGTCAAAGCTTGAATATTAAATAGTCAAGAAATGATAAAGTACAATGAATCATTATATGTTTCAGAAGATTTTTCTGTCAGAGAAAAGCTGTTGGAACGTCATCATGATAACTTATTAGTAAGACATTTTGATGCTGACAAGATTAGCGAGCTATTAGATTGCAAATATTACTGAAAAAGTATGATCAAAGATGTCAAAGAGTATGTAGATACTTGTGACATTTATCAGAGAATGAAGATAAAATGTCATCTATCATATGATGAGTTGAGATCATTATTTCAATTCATAGATTCATGAAAAGAAATCACTATGAATTTCATAATAAATCTGTCATTTAATAAATGAAAAAAAGTTATATACAACTCAATTCTTGTGATAGTTGATCATTACATGAAGATGACACGTTATCTGTTTATGAAGAAAACTTTAACTGTTGTAGAGTTAACAAAGTTGTTCTTTGAGCAAATTGCTTTAAGATATGAGATTTTTTTTTTAATTCTTACTTAATTCAACACTCATTATGAATCTATGTAAGATTTTATATACTGTAGCGAGCGTTGTGCTAGTGCAACGCTTTTTTCGCATCAAAAATCGCTTCTTTCTGCACTTTATACTATAACTGTTTTCAATGCAAGAACTTTATGAATTTATTTCTTTTTTATTTTCTCTCTCTTTCATCTGATTCTTCAATGACATCACAGCTTGAAATTGATTCAATATGCTTGTTGAGAGTATCATTTGAATGATCATCATCGCTGCGCTCATGATTTTTAAAAACTTTCTTAAGTTCGTGATGTTCTTTTCTTGTTGCATTACTTTTTATTCTACCTTTCATCTGAAACATGTTAATAAAATGTGCTTGATCAACATTTGATTTCTGTCACACTTGCACATCATCATAGTGACATTAAGTACTCATCTCTTATGTAAAAATTGATTGAAGTCAATTTTTCTTATGCATAACTGCATCAATAATGCGCTGTGAAACTTTACATGATTCTTGTGCAGTCACAGATGTTGATGTGTCATCTTTGATGTTAAATATTGAAAATGAGTTGTATTGAATCTCTCTTTTCAGACTATTCTTCATGTTTATTTGATCTGTTTCTGTATGAGCATCAATCTTGTCATCACTTCAATGTGTTAATGCTCAGTCAGCAATAGAGACAAATCATGTGCATCATCAATCATCTTGTTCATTGCTTCATTTTCAAGTATTTTTGCATGTTTTATCATTCAATGTAACTTCAGCGTGACTTTTTAAGATTAAATGCTCTCATGCATGATCTGAACTCGTTGCAGACGTGTCTGATCTTTTGTTGATATCATAACTTTCACTGTTTTCAGAGAAGTTTGACTATCATTGTATACTTTGTATATCTTTTCATGATACTTTTGATTCTTTGTCGCTACGTCTGCAAGACGTTTCACTCTTGCGATCAATTCTTTCAGTTCTTCATGATGAGTGATGACTAAAGTCAATTCTCTCAATCTCTTATTTAACTCTCAGTTAATTTTCATTGCAATCATCATAACATTCTCTCTACTGTTGCTATTATTCAAGTAAACTCTTTGCTTCAATGCAAATGTGTTAATCAATAATAAAACTCATCTGTATGTGATGCTGACTATGAATCTACTGTCTAGTTACAGTAGAGTTTAAAGATTATCAAAAGTTTGAATGACATCAAGATGCTGCGTGATGATGAAGTGCTGTGCGTTGATTGTGTGCAGAGTTTTCGCAATCACGTAAACTTCAATAATCTCAATGTGCATGTTACAAAGCAATCTGCACGCAGATGAGAAAGTCAAATAGAACGCAGAACTACGAGAAAAATTGCTTATGAAAATTATTCGATTTAGCATCTTGTCATTGTAATGACAAGAACTGAGACAGAACACTTTCATGTTTGATTTATTGAGAATGATTAGCAGAAAGAACTCAAATCACAAACATTCTTTAAATTTACATGCTAACTACGTATAAATCTTGTTAAGACTGCATGTCTGTTACTACGACATAAGTAACTCATGAGTCTCATTAAGTTTGACACAAGCAAACTTAAGAGTCTCATTAATATCGTTTAACAAACGTTCAGACACAGACATTCTATATGTAAATGATACGCTAACAAGAAAACTTCGTTAAAAGAAGAGAAACACAAGCGAGTTAATAGAAAATAATTGAACTACGCTCTCTGATTAAAAGTGTAGCATATGAACATCTCTGCAAGACATGATTGATCTGCACAAGAAAAATCTTTACAGATAACATGAAACAGATGAGTTGCACGCTTTACAAGCGAAGCGAGCATCTGCAAGACGTGATATACAATGATGATGATTGTCAATCTTAAGAATCTCATCTCTTCACTAAGTTTTGACTCTTGAATGTCTTAATGATAAAATTAATCTCTAGTCAAAGACATTGTCTGTATAGTTTAAGAGAACAGTAGCATATGTTGATGTGATTAAAGAAGAAATTGACTGCAATATGCATGTGTATCACAGATGAAATGTCTGTGACTCATGCTTAAGAAGTAAACTGTCAAAATCTGAGCAGTGAGAGATCTCATTTGTCTTGAACTGTGAATCTGTCGCGAGAAAACTTTTTGAGTAACTTCTCGAGTTTAAGAGAGAAATTAGCATAAAGATCATGCTCTATGTATGTTGCATGCAACGTATACAACATATTTTTGATAAACACACTCACTCAAGCGACAATTTTCTCACTGACGAAGTCAGAATGCTTTGACATCATTACAACAACGCAAAATAAAGTGAAGATGATGTTTCAAACTCACTTTTCATCATCTTCAGAAATTCTCATGCTGAACACAATAAACTTCGAGTATTCACTTTCAATTGAAGATGATGCTTTGCTGATGCATCATGAGATTAAAAGAGTCATCTACAAAGCAACATCTGACAAGATGTTAAGACATACAAAATACATAAATAGAATAATGCGCAGACTCGTTGACAACACATCAAAATAAATACACTCTCTCTTTGAAAGATGTTTACAGAAGAGAATACAGTTAACTCAGTTCAAGAGCGCAGTCACAATAGTGATGTGAAAGTCAGACAAGAAAGATTACTTCAATGCAAAGATATATAAATCAATTGTGCTACTCAACACACTGAGCAAAATATTGAAGTTCATCATATTTAAACATCTGCAAAATGTCATAGAAGCTTGTGACTCAATATCAAACATTCAGATGAAAGCTCGCAAGCATAGATCAATAAATATGACTTTGCAACTAATTATAGAAAAGATACACATTGTGTGAAGTGATACAAGAAGAAAAGTAATTTCATTGCTGAGTCTGAATGAGAAGAGTGCATTTGACAATGTGACACATAACAGACTCTTACATGACATGAAGAAGAGAAAAGTTTTTAGACTACTTCTCAAGTTTGTGAAGAACTTTCTGAAAGATCAACACATCACGATCACAATTGATGATTACATGATGATGAAATGCAACGTGAACGTTGATATATTACAAAACTCTTCGCTATCATCAATATTATATCTGTTCTACAATGTGAACTTGTTAGAAGCATGTGACGACATCAAGCTGAGAACTAACTTCACAAACTTCATGAATGATGTCAATATTTTAACATATGAAGAGTTTATAAAATGCAATTGCAAAGTTCTTAACAAGATCTATGATAAATGTGAACAGTGATTAAAAACGCATGACATCAAATTCTTGATGACAAAGCATGAGCTGATTCACTTTATGAAAACTTTTAAATGATTCAATATGAAAGTTGATGTAGAGCTGATGAAACATCAGATTGATTCAAAATTAAATATCAGAATATTGAAAGTTTAACTGAACTTTAAGTTGAAATGAGCAACTTACATGCATCATGTCGAAGCAAAACTAGTGATTAAACAAAAAATCATGCAGACAATCATTGAATTTACTTGAGATTCATCAAAGATGACAAGTAAGCAAATATACTTTGCGATGATGCACTCTCTGCTTAGTCACGAAGTCATCATATGATATACATCACAGAGAGTGAAAGATCATTGAAAGAATCTGAACATCAAGCTGAGATCAATGCAAGAAAGAACATTATGACAAATCATTGATGTTTATCATGCAACATCAACAAAGACTTTACAGATAAAAATAAACATGACATCAATAAATATTCACTTATGAAAGCTGATACACAGATCAATAACAAACATGAACTCTTGAAAATCAGAAGAAGTTATTGAGATGACTATGCGTTGAATTCACAATGACTTGACATTCAAAAGAGATTGAAAATCAAAGCTGCACAAGACATCTCTACAACTGAAGCAAAAGTGAATGAAAGAAACATTTAAACAGATGAAGATGAATCGAAGTCATCTTTACACAGCGATTCTCTGATCAGAGTCATTAAAGATAATTATAGTTGCAAACAAGAAAATGTCAATAAGACAACATAATCTTGACACATTCACATTGAAGCAAAGAATTTACTTGAATGATAATGACAGCAGAAACGATGTTACAGCGATCATAATGAAAATAAACTGAGAGCTAGATAAAAGACTGAGAAAATTGACTTTAATCATCACTCATCATGATGAGCTGAAAGAATTAGTCGCGAGAGCGAAACATCTTGCAGACGTAGCAACAGTGAATCAAGAATGTCATGAAAAGATATACAAAATATACAGTGACAGTCAGATCTTTCTGAAAACAGTGAAAATCATGACATCAACAAAAGATCAGACACGTCTGTGATGAGTTCAGACTGCACATAAAAACATTTAATCTTAAGAAGTCACGCTGAAGTTACATTGAATGACAGAATATGCAAAAATGTTTGAAAATGAAGCAGCAAACAAGATGACTGATGATATACATGAGTTATCTTTATTGCTGATCAAGCATCAATGCACTGAAATGATGATGTGACTGATGCTCATACAGAAATAGATTAGATAAACATGAAGAATAGTTTGAAGAAAAAGATTCAACGCAGTTCATTTTTGATATCTGACATCAGAGATGACTCATCAGCATTTGCATCTACACAAAGATCATGCAAAGTCTCACAGTGCATTATTGACGCAGTTATGCATGAGAAAAATTGACTTCAATCAATTTCTACATGAGAGATGAGTACTTGATGTCGTTATGATGACGTGCGAGTGCAACAGAGATTAAATGTCAATCAAGCACATTCTATTAACATATTTCAGATGAAAAGTAGAATAAAAAGCAATGCAACAAGAAGAAAACATCACGAACTTGAAAAAGCTTTTAGAAATCATAAGCACAATGATGATGATCATTCAAATAATACTCTTAACGAGCATATTGAATCAATTTCAAGCTGTGACATCATTAAAGAATCAGATGAAAGAGAGAGAGAATAAAGAAGAAATAAACTCATAAAGTTCTTGCATTGAGAACAGTTATAGTATAAAGCGCAGAAAGAAGCGATTTTTGATGTAAAAAGAACGCTGCGTTAGCACAACGCTCGCTACAGTATATAAAATCTCACATAGACTCATAATGAGTGTTGAATCAAGTAAGAATTAAAAAAAATTTGCAAATGTGTTGAAATGATGTTGACTTATTGACATTTTCTTGTTTGCAATTATAATTATTCTCAATGACTTTGATCAAAAAATCATCATGTAAAAATGACTTCACTTTATCTTTATTTATTCAAGTGTTTCTTTCATTTACTTTTGCTTCAGCTGTAAAGACATTTTACACAACTTTGATTTTTAATCTCTTTTGAATATCAAGTCGTTGCGAATTCAATGCATCATTGTTTCAATAACTTCATCTGATTTTTGAAAGTTCATGTTCATTATTGACTTTTGTATCAACTTTCATAAATGAATATTTATTGACGCTGTGTTTATTTCTATCTGTAGAATCTTTGTTAATATCACATGATAAACATTAATGATTTGTTGCAATGCTCTTTCTTGTACTGATTTCAGCTTGATGTTCAGATCTTTTTGATGATTTTTCACTTTCTGTAACATGTATCATATAATGACTTCGTGACTAAGCAAAGAGCGTGTCATCACGAAGTATATTTGCTTTTTCGTCATCATTAATGAATCTCAAGTAAACTCGATGATTGTCTGCATGATCTTTTGTTTAATCACTAGTTTTGCTTCAACATAATGCATGTGAATCACTCATTTCAGCTTAAAGTTCAGTTGAACTCTCAAAACTCTAATATTTGATTTCAAGTTTATCTGATGTTTCATCAACTTTACATTAATGTTCATATTAAATCACTTAAAGATTCTTGTAAAGTGAATCAACTTATGCTTTGTCTTTAAAAACTTGATGTTGTATGTTTTTGATCACTGTTCACATCTATCATAAATCTTATTAAGAATTCTGCAGTTACATTTCATGAACTTCTTGTATATTAAGATATTGACATCATTTATGAAATTTATAAAGCTTGTTCTTAATTTGATGTCATCACATACTTTTAGCAAGTTCACGTTGTAAAACAGATATAATATTAATGATAGCAAAGAGTTTTGTAATATGTTGACATTCACGCTGCGTTTCATCATCATGTAATCATTGATTGTGATCATGATGCGTCAATTTCTCAGAAAGTTCTTCACAAATTTAAGAAGCAGTCTAAGAACTCTTTTCTTTTTCATGTCATGCAAGAGTCTGCTATGTGCTACATTATTGAATGCACTTTCTTCATTCAAACTCAGCAGTGAGATTACTCTTCTTCTTATGTCACTTCATACAATGTATATCTTTTCTATAATCAGTTGCAGAGTTGTATCTATTGATCTGTGTTTGCAAGCTCTTATCTGAATGTTCAATATCAAGTTGCACACTTCTACAATGTTTTGCAAATGTTTGAATATGATGAATTTCAGTATCTTACTCAGCATGTTGAGTAGCACAATTGATTTATATATCTTTGCATTAAAGTAGTTCTTCTTGTCTGACTTTTGCATCACTATTGTGATTGCGCTCTTGAACTGAGTTGACTGTATTCTCTTCTGCAAACATCTTTCAAAAAGAGAGCATATTTGTTCTGACGTGTCGTTGACAAGTCTGCGCATTATTCTATTTGTGTATTCTGTGTGTCTTGAAGTTTTGTTGAGCATCATCTTGTAAACAACTCTCTTAATCTTACAATGCATCAGCGAAATATGAGATATTGAATGATATAATTATTGATAAAGATAGTTTATTTATCAGTGCATTCTGATCAAAGATCTGTTATCATGTCAAGATGAAACGATGATTAAACATCATTTTTCATTCACAAACAGATGATTAGACAAAATGACAGAATCAAATGTTGAAACATTATTTAAGAGTGTATTGTTTTGAAAAGTAAGATGACTGAGCTACGTTTCTACTTATAGTTGAGTTCATTTATCATCAGATGAAGCATGCTTCGTTGAGCTGTAGTTCTTTTAAAGTTATGTATGACTATAAACTCATCTTTGACATACACATCAAGAATGATGTTATGAAAGAAGAAATATCAACAGCAAAAGAACGCGTTGAAATGCTGCAAGATGTGTAAAACACGTTGATGAAATGATAATAAAACACAATTAATGTTCAGACAAAGTACTATAATCAAAAACATAAGTTTAAGTTTTTTAATGTTGATGATTTAATCATGCTATCAGTAAAAAATCTGAAGCAGAAGAAGTTAAGCAAGAAGTTATTAAATAAGATGATAAAGTTCTTTCATATATAAGAATTCATAAACAAGCAGACATATCATTTTGATCTTTCAATCATTTATAGAGTTTATTTTGTCTTTCATGTATTTCTTTTAAAGTTGTATAATCATAGACTAAATGATGACTTTATACTCGATTATTTCATATTCAAGCTTATTGATGATGAGTAAGAATGAAAGATAGAAAAGATTTTACAAAAGTGAAAAAGAAAGAAAATCTTATATTATAAAATACAATGAAAAGAATATTTCATTGAATATAATTAATGAATATTGAGTGAAGATATGAAAGATGTCTTGAAGCTTATAGAAGCTTTCAAAACAAGACTGAAACATAAGCGAAAAGTATAATCACTCATTTTCAAGCATAAACTCATTATTAGAAAAGAAGAATCATTGTATTATGATAGTTTTACTCTTTAATGAAATGATCACATATGTAAATCAATAGACAGAAGAAAAAAGCGCAAAGATGTTCAAACGCGCTCAATAAGAAAGCGTAATCATCACAATACAATAAACATCATGCAATCATCATTTCATCAAACATCTTTCATACAAGACAAGATTGCAAACTTCTTCTTCTCTTTCATTGTCAGATTTACATTGAGATGTGAAGATAGAAATTCAAAAGATGATAAATTGTGCTAAAATATATCAAAATAATTAGAAACATTGATAAAATGATATATAATTGAGATTGAATATATCACAAAGCACTTTACATTCAGAATTTCTTTAACAATGTTATTGACAATCATCATCTTTTTAAAAATGAGTTTTTGAATCTTTAAAGACTTGAGTTTATGAATCTTTTCAAGATGATTCTTCACATAAGTCGTTGTTATTAACTTCTTGTAAAGAATTTTCTGATGAGCAGTGAATATTTTCAGAACAACATTCTCTTCTTCATTCTCAATTGCACTATCATAAATATTCTACAAATGAAAGAATTCATTGATAATTGAAATGCAAATGTTGAGAATCTAAACATCAAATCATAAGTGTTTAACAAATATATTAAATAAGTATATTCATTGTGATACAGAAATTCTTATTACTTGCATAGTGAGCACACTTTTTGTACATTGTCTTTCTTTAAAAGATGATGTCACATTGCAATGCTTTATTCTTGATGTGTAGAACTTGAGCACACTTTATACAAATCATTCTATTTAAAGTTTTAAAATCAGTAATGCTTCTTTCGTTTATTTTCATAATTGACAGCTGAAAAGCATTAATAATGACATCAAGAAGTGAAATAAGTGAATCTCATCATCATTCTTTGATTTCATAAAGTTTGTGAGTTCAACAAGATTGTCAATGAAGCACTAACAATCATTTCTTCTTTCATCATTTTCTGAATTTCTTCTTTAATAGTTGAAATGTACTTAAAAGTTTGAATAGTAGAAGCAATAAACTTTCAATCAGAATTTAATGAAATTTACATCATTATGAGTGATTCAGCATCAGCAACATCATAATTATTACATCTGATTGATGTTTTTTGAGCAGATTTACAATACTGTTAGTTGCAGTAATAGTCGTGAAATCTCAAGTTGTGACATCACTTACTTTCATAATAATCTTGACTCAATCATTAGTTAACTTCATCATTTTACAACTTTTTTTAAACGTTACTGCATGTTCATGATTCATGATTTAAATTTCTTACTTTTATGATACAAATATACTTAAAGTTTGTTAAAAGTAATCATATAATGATAAAAATATGATCATGATTGAAAAAAGATGAAGTTGAAGAAAATGAAAAGTTAAGAAAAATTAAAAGAATGATAAATAAATTAACAATTATTATTCACTTTTGTTTACACTTTATCATCTCAACAACATCATTTACTTAAAAGATAAACAATGTTTATGTGTTATTTACACATCATCATTGCTATCATTTACATCAACTACACATCACATATACTATTTACAATGTCATCTATACACATTATAATTGAAGATGAATCATCATTTGATCAAAAGTTTCTTTTTTTCTTTTTTTCTTACAAAGATTTGAAGATTTTTATCAAGAGCTTCTAGAGTGAATCAATGAGTGCATGTCATCATTTATTAAAGTAAACAAAAACATTAATTATTGAAATTAAGAATAAACTCATTTAGAAGAGAAAACAATTATTATGATGAATTGATTCATAAAAGTTAAATCAAAGACTGAGTCAAAAATCAGATCTGAGTTAGCTCTGAAACTTTATTACTTTGTTAAGACATCATTTAAACTACGTCATATCTTCAACTTAATATATCATGAATTATGTCATGTTCAACTTGACAATGCTTGACAAACTCTCTATAGTCAATTAATTCTCTCAAGTTATCGAGAGCTTCTTAATAATTAACTCTATCATAATATATACTCATTCTGTGTTTGCTTAAAATATCACATTGTCATATCACTTTTATAGATTTCATTTATTCATTTAGTAAACTCAATCATCACAAAAAAGTATTAAAAAAATTTTCATAAAATTTTTTTTTTATCAAAGATGTTAAAATCATTTTCAAAATTTATGAATATAATAAATTTTAAAACAAAAGATGATATCACATGATTGTAAAAACATCAAGAAGTAATATTTTTTACAATAATTTATGATTGTTAAATTACAGTCTCAATTAAAAAAATTCAGAATAAGCATTGCATATCTTACTTATATTATCAACTTTATTATTAACTTTGTTATTAACTTTATCATCAATTTTATTGATTTTTTGCATCTTTGAAATCATTAAAAATTGAGCATGCATCATTTTAATACTTGAAACAGAATTTTTTCAAGTAAATATTAATGTAATTATTTATACAAGCAATTCTTTATTAAAGTTGTGAAAAAAAACTTTGATATAAAATGAAGATGAAATGAAAAGAAGATGAAGATTAAGAAAAACTGAAAAAGCAATAAATAAAACAATGATTATTATTCACTTTTATTTACACTTTATTATTTTAACAACATAATTTAATCAAAAAATAAACAATGTTTATATATCATTTATACATGATTAATGCTATCATTTATGTCAATTACACATTACATATACTATTTATAATATTATTTACATGCATTATAATTAAAGATGAATTATTATTTAATTAAAAGTTTTTCTTTTTCTTATTTTTTCACAAAGATTTGAAGATTTTTATTGAAAGTTTCTAAAGCAAAATCATAAATATGTATCATCATTTATTAAGATAAACAAAGACATTAATTATTGAAAATGAAAATGAACTCACTTAGAAAAAAAAGACAATTGTCATGATGAATTGACACATAAAAGTTAAATCAAAGATTAAAATCAATCAGCAATGAAACTTATTTGTACATGATGCTAACTACAAATCTACTGTTTAACTACAGTAGAATCTAAAAATTATCAAAAGTTTGAATGACATTGAGATGCTGCGTGATGATAAAGTGCTGTGCATTAATCATGTGCAAAGTTTTCGCGATCATGCAGACTTTGATAATCTTAATGTGCATGTTATAAAGCAATGAGAAAGTCAAATAGAATGCAGAACTATGAGAAAAATTGCTTATGAAAATCATTCAATTCAGCATCTTGTCATCATAATAATGAGAATTGAGACAGAACATTCTTACGTTTGATCTGTTGAGAGTGATTAGCAGAAAAAACTTGAATCATGAACATTCTTTAAATCTACATGCTAACTACGTATAGATCTTGTTAAGACTGCGTGTCTGTTACTACAACATGAGCAACTCATGAATCTCATTAAGTTCAACATGAGTAAACTTGAAAGTTTCATTAATATCATTTAACAGACGTTCAAACACAGACATTTTATACATAAGTGATACATTGATGAGAAGACTTCGTTAAAAGAAGAGAAATACAAGCGAGTTAGTAAAGAATAATTAAACTACGCTGTTTGATTAGAAGTGTAGCATATGAACATCTTTGCAAAACATGATTAATTTGCATGAGAAAGATCTTTACAGATAATATGAAACAGATGAGTTGCACACTTTACAAGCAAAGCGAGCATTTGCAAGATGTGATATACAATGATGATGATTGTTGATTTCAAGAATCTCACTTCTTCACTGAGCTTTGACTCTTGAATGTCTTGATAATAAAGTCAACTTCTAGTTAAAAACATTGTTTGTATAACTCAAGAGAACAGTAATGTATGTTGATGTGATTAAAGAAGAAATCAACTGCGATACACATGTGTATTGCAGATGAAATGTCTGCAACTCATGCTTAAGAAGTAAACTGTCAAAATTTGAGCAGTGAGAAATCTTGTTTATCTTGAACTGTGAATCTGTCGTAAGAAAACTCTTTGAGTAACTTCTCAAGTTTAAAAGAAAAATCAGCATAGAAATTGTGCTCTATGTATGTTGCATGCAATGTATACAACATATTTTCAATAAACTGTTGAATCATCAATGATTGAACAGAGTACATTTAAGCATGTGACAAGAAGAGCAAGATTATCAGAAAACAGAAATGCAGTGAATATCAAAAGATCATGCAGAACGTTGAACAATTCTTGAGAGAACTGTTTAAAACTGCAAAATGAGTAAGAAATGCAGTTGCAGACACATTGATTCAAGCGACAATTCTCTCTCTGATTAAGTCAGAGTGCTTCAACATTGCTACAACAGCATAAAATAAGATGAAAATAATGTTTCAGACTCACTTTTCATCATCTTCAGAGATTCTCATGCTGAACACAGAAGATTTCAAGTACTCGCTCTTGATTGAGAATGATGTTTCGCTGATGCATTGCAAGATTAAGAAAGATGTTTACAAGATGATGCTCAACAAGACTTTGAAACACACAGAATACATAAATAGAATAATGTGCAGACTCGTCAATGACACGTCAGAATAAATACACTCTCTTTTTGAAAAATGTTTACAAAAGAGAATATAATCAACTCAGTTCAAGAGCATGATCACAATAGTGATGCAAAAGTCAGACAAGAAGAATTACTTTAATGCAAAGATATATAAATCAATTGCATTATTCAACATGCTAAGTAAAATACTGAAATTCATCATATTTAAACATCTGTAAAATGTTATAGAAGTGTGCAACTCAATATTAAACATTTAAATGAAAGTTTGCAAACACAGATTAATAAATACAACTTTGCAACTGATTATAAAAAAGATATACATTGTATGAAGTAATACAAGAAGAAAAGTAGTCTCATTGCTGAGTCTGAATGAGAAAAGTGCATTCAACAATGTAGCACATAGCAGACTCTTGCATGACATGAAAAAGAGAAGAGTTTTCAGACTGCTTCTTAAATTTGTGAAAAACTTTCTGAGAAATCAATGCATCATGATCACAATCGATGATTACATGATGATGAAACGTAGCGTGAACATTAACATATCACAAAACTCTTCACTATCATTAATATTATATTTGTTTTACAATGTGAACTTGCTAAAAGCATATGATGACATTAGATTGTGAACAAGCTTCACAAATTTCATAAATAACATCAATATTTTAATATATAAAAAGTTCATGAAATGCAACTGCAAAGTTCTTAGCGAGATTTATGATAGATGTGAACAGTGATCAAAAATGTATAACATCAAGTTTTCAAAAACAAAGCATAAGCTGATTCACTTTACAAGAACTTTTAAGTGATTCAATATGAATGTCAATGTAAAGTTGATGAAACATCAGATTAACTTGAAATCAAATATCAGAGTTTTGAGAGTTCAACTGAACTTTAAGCTGAAATGAGTGATTCACATGCATTATGTTGAAGCAAAACTAGTGATTAAACAAAAGATCATGCAGACAATCATCGAGTTTACTTGAGATTCATTAATGATGACGAAAAAGCAAATATACTTCGTGATGACGCGTTCTCTGCTTAGTCACGAAGTCATCATATGATACATGTCACAAAGAGTGAAGAATCATTGAAAAGATTTGAATGTCAAGCTGAGATCAGTACAAGAAAGAGCATTATGATAAATCATTAATGTTTATCATATGACATCAATAAAGACTCTACAGATAGAAATAAACACAGCGTTGATAAATATTCATCTATGAAAGCTGATACAAAAGTCAATAATGAACATAAACTTTCAAAAATCAGATGAAGTTATTAAAATGATGATGCATCAAATTTGCAACAACTTGATACTCAAAAGAGATTGAAAATCAAAGCTGCATAAAACATCTTTACAGCTGAAGCAAAAGTGAATGAAAGAAACACTTAAATAAACAAAGATGAAGTGAAATCATTTTCACATGATGATTTTCTGATCAGAATTATCGAAAGTAATTATAGTTACAAATAAGAAAATGTCAATAAGTCAACATCATTTCAACATATTTGCATTGAAGCAAAAAGTTTACTTAAACAATAACAACAGTAAAGAGAATGTTACAATGACTGCAATGAAAATTAACTGAGAGCTAAATAAAAGATTGAGAAGATTGACTTTAATCATCACTTATCATGAAGAACTGAAAGAATTAATTGCAAAGATGAAACATCTTGCAGACATAGTGACAGAGAATCGAGAGTGTCATGAAAAGATATACAAAGTATATAGTGATAGTCAAACTTCTTTGAAAACAGTGAAAGTTATGATATCAACAAAAGATCAGACACGTCTGCAATGAGTTCAAATTGCACATGAAAGCATTTGATCTTGAGAAGTCATGCTGAAGTTACATTAAGTGATTAGACATGCAGAAGTACTTGAAAATGAAGCAATGAACAAGATGATTGATAACGCATATGATTTGTCTTTATTGTTGACTGAGCATTAACACATTGAAGTGATGATGAAATTGATGCTTATACAGAAACAGATCAGATAAACATGAAAAATAGTCTGAAAAGAGAGATTCAATACAACTCATTTTCAATATTTAACATCAAAGATGACACATCAACATCTGTGACTGCACAAGAATCATGTAAAGTTTCACAGCGCATTATTGATGCAGTTATGCATAAGAAAAATTGACTTCAATCAATTTTTACATAAGAGATGAGTACTTAATGTCACTATGATGATGTGCAAGTGTGACAAAGATCAAATGTTGATCAAACATGTTTTATTAACATGTCTCAGATGAAAAGTAGAATGAAAAGCAATGCAATGAGAAGAGAACATCACGAACTTGAGAAAGCTCTTAAAAATCATGAGCGCAGCAATGATGATCATTTGAATAATACTCTCAATGAGCATACTGAATCAATTTCAAGCTGTGACATCATTAAAGAATCAGATGAAAGAGAAAAGAAATAAAGAAGAAATAGACTTATAAAGTTCTTGCATTGAAAACAGTTATAATATAAAGCGCAGAAAGAAGCGATTTTTGATGCGAAAAAAGCGCTGCGTTAACGCAGCGCTCGCTACAGTATATAGAATCTCACATAAATTCATAATGAGTGTTGAATTGAGTAAGAATCAAAAAAAAAAGATTAAAGTCAAAGACTGAATTGAAAATCAAATCTGAATTAACTCTGAAACTTTGTGACTTTGTCAAGACATCATTTAAATCACGTCATATCTTCAACTTAATATGTCATGAATTATGTCATGTTCAACTTGACAATGCTTGACAAACTCTTTATAGTCGATCGATTCTCTTGAGTTATTGAGAACTTCTTAATAATTAGCTCTATCATAATATATACTCATTCTGTGCCTGCTTAGAATATCACATTGTCATATCATTCTTATAGATCTCGTTTATTTATCTAGTAGATCTGATCATCACAACAGACACAGTATAAATATATATTTTAGTAAAGCTAATTATTAAGAAGCTTTTGATAATTCAAGAAGATCAGTCAATTATAAAGTCTGTCAAGCATTGTTAACTTGAACACGACACATCTCATGATGTATTGAGTCGAAGGCGTGACGTAGCTCAGGCTATGTCATGGCAGAGTTACAGAGCTAACTCAGGTCTGGCCTTCGGCCTAGCCTCTGGCCCTAGCCTCTGGTCTAGTCTCTATATGTCAATTCATCATGACACAACTCTGCTTTCATGTTACGAATCTTTGTTTACGGCAAAACCACTTGAAGTCAAATATGAGTTACAGTCGGTTTGAAACCAAACCAGGTTTGCATTGAAATCAAGCTAGAAGCCGTCGTAACCCCGATTCATGAATCCGCGTTTTGCCCGTAAGGTAAGATCACTGGATATCGTACAAATAAAGTCTGCGACACCTGCAGGCACTGACGATGTGCAGAGTGCTTAGCGCGGTAATTGAAGAACATAGATGAGAGAAGGATAGGGCAGAGGACAAGCAGCGAAGGGAAAATGAAGAGACCTATTGATGAAGGAAGCGGTATAGCTCTTAGAAAACCTTCTCGGCACGCAATTGACTGCTTGTGCCAAAAAGCGCTTAGCATGTTCGCTCATAAAAAAACTAGCCTGAGTGAACAACCCGCTCTAAGTTACACCAATAGATGGAACATCTTCTATGGAGGACATTCTTAGGAACAGGCAGTGGGAGCTCGTATCGGTTCAACAGGGGCCTAGCATCGTGTGAAGTCTGGTCTTCTCTGAATTCGGCGGTTGTCTGACAAAGGCCATAATGTGGACTTCGGTCTTTTTATACACAGGAGTAACTCTTATGACTGAAATTCGGCGCTTCAAATTCACCTGGCATACAACGAACTCAATATTTGGGACTTCGAGCTATCGCTTCAACATCTCGGCGCTTGCTCGGTTTGTTAAGCCCCTTTCCGATTCAAATGAGGTGATGCATGCTACGAGCATTTTGATAGCCTCTCTAGGGACGCAGCCCTCATTGCGGTTTTATCGCCCTGGTGGGCTCAACACCATCTTTAATGACGACAGGTCTGAGAAGCTGCGGTGGCAAAGGCAGACTCGTAACAATTTTGAGATTGAGGCCGGGCGGGAAAGTTTCATGATCTGGGTACCATGTGGACAGGTGGAGCATGGACGAATTCTTTCGCAAATGCTGAATATCCTATAGATAATTCTTCTCGTTCCTTCATCATTACTCTTCAGCTTCGATCATTCAGCAGTCATTGTCAGAATTGCTCTGATCTCCTAGAAGCAGTTTTTGACAGTAAAGCTCACCTTCATTCCTCCCATCCCCACTAACAAATCCATCATCCCCAGCAACTGATATGTTTCACCTCTCCAACCCTATCTCTATCGCCCTCCTCCTCTCAGCTCTGACCCACAACCTTCGTCTTGTCCTCGTGACGACGTCTCTAACTACGATGACTGGGGCCGATGGACAAACGGCATCGCCAACGCAGCCAACGGCGCTTCCAATTCAGATCCCGTCAACGTCAACGGAAATGGTTGGATCTCCGGAAATGGTGTCACGACCGGTGTCACGCCCAACAAAGCCATCAACGGTAACGGTCAACCGCAAGCTAATGGCGCATAACAGAACGAAGGTGCTGGTGGCGATCCTGTGGGCACGGCGAACGGGGCACATGGCAACGCCGCGGCTGGCCCATTCGGTGGCGGCATTGCAGCAAGCGGTGCAGCCGGGAGCGGAAAATAAGGCGCTAATCCGGCCACTGGCGCTCCGCCAAGTGAGATGGCAGGCCCGCGTTTTGGAGACAGCTCGTCGACTAGCGACTCCAGCTCTTAAGGGGGAGGTGCTGATGGGAATTTGTGATTGCAATTTGCGATGGCGGGACCGGAACTGTGGCATGGTATGAGAGGGCTGTGTGGAGTGTGCGAGGCCAAAATAGGGAGGACGTGGTGAAGCTGGTGGGATATGTTGTCGTTGTGCTTCAATGCAAAGGCTCGAGCATCAAATGCTGAGGGTGAGTGCGGTTAGTAAATACTTTCAGTACTGATCGCGTTGACCTAAGCTCATTATCACGAGACCTTCGTAACGTCAGTATGTGTCTGCAACTCTCGATGTGATAGAATCATTCTCCACTTTCGTAGTCCTTGAGACTTACAGTCCAGATTCTTACATCTACATCTCGCGACATTTGAAGGTTTTACAACCTCTGCGGTCTCTGGCTTCTATCACTTGCTCTTCTCAGTCCTTGTTTGATGCCTCAGATATCCTCGCAAATCAACGCTTGCCATCACGACCGGGCAAGAAACAGAGGAACAGAAAAGAGCTCAGTATCATTCAAGGCTTGATACTAGAGACAAGGATGAAGTCAAAAATACTGTATTTGCCATTACTACAAAGAAGCTCAGTCGAGGAGTTCAATCGCATTCAAGTGTTCGCCAGCGGCCTTTGGGGTTTGCTCCTCAAATTATATTGCCGAGCTTAAGCAAGTTCCAAAGTCAAGTCGATGTGCTTCTTGCGCGCCAAGTGCAATTTTGAAAACCTTGCCTGTACTCAAGGTCGTCATGTTAGCACTTGATACAAATAGCACGAGGGTCGAGAAGCAAAAGCAGTCACATACATGCAGCTTTTTGAAGAATTCATTTCAACCTCGGCCTAGCGAAAGGCAGCAGTAGAGCTTGGTGCGCCAAGCACCAAGGAATAATGCTGATATCGAGACACGCATCTACTCTCGCAACAGACAGAAGGAGTTGACGGCCAGCCGCGAGGTTTTGCCTTACTTTGGTGGTGCCATTCTCCTTGCTTTTTCATCTCGAACGCCATCTAGACATCGCAGAAGATTTGATGAGAGAGACGCATTCAATATACAGCCACGCAGGTTTCAGGCCTCGTGTTGTATCGAGCGTGATATGACTGCTGGGTTAATGTAATCGATTAATGTTTTGCACTAGTTTATTCAGATTCCATTGGCAAACAGCAGACAGAGTCTCGAGGTATACATCTTGTTGCAACACTGATCCACTTGTTTCGTTTCCGTATAAGACACATGATCATGTCCAAGACTCATTGAGAAGAAGGGTATTGTGTACGTGATAAGTAAACATCGATGACTTGGGTATCCGTTCATATATACTGCGAACATATTTGCACCAGGATTTGAAGAGACTCGAAACAATCTCAAGCGGTGTTGAACAGAGCAACCTCAGCATTCCTCCGCGTAACCAGTCCTGGAAGAGTAGCACCACCCGCATGCACATATAACTTCATCTGCGCCGTTGCGCCCGCAAAGTTGTTGCTGTTGAGGTCTGGAAGCAGATCCGCAAGGCTGCCGCACCCTAGGTTGAAGGAGAAGCTAACCAAGGCATCGAATTGGTTTTGGGTCAACTACGGAAATAACAGAGTTAGCAAACCATCCCTATCTATCAGCACGAAATGTCGGGCGGGTATGATTTACTGGGACGGTGACATCCGTGTGAACGCAGGCGGTAAAAGAGGCGGCGTCTTGCGCAAGGAGAGCCTGGCCCTGCGCTTCTGTGATGGGCGCGCTGATGCTATCGCAAGCAGAGGAAGGTTGACAGGCATGTCCGTATCCAATGGTTTTAACGCCCTACACAATTGGCCAATGGCTTAGCAAACATGATCCTGACGACGTCGTAACATCACAATGGTATTTCACTTACGGCAGCATCGTTGTAGAAGTCGCCCCGAAATCCCTCAAAGCCAGCGATGAAGGCCACTCCATGAGCGCTCAAGTCAGTCGCTCTACCACCACTTGGAGGTGGTGGAGCACCACCTCCTCCACCGGCGCTAGGGGTGCAGCATTGGAAGTTGGCAGGACCGGGGCAGAGATTGGCCGTTGAAGTGCCGCCGGTGCAGGATGACGAGAACATGCAAGTACCACCCGTGCCGCAACCTTTAGTGCAGCACTTGATGTCTTCTGGGTCGTTGGGGCAGTCAGGCTGCGAAGAAGAGGTACCACCGCTGCTGCTGCAAGAAGTGCTCGCGATACAGATGCCCGGAGTGCCATTCACGGTGCAAGGATCGTTGACAGCTGCCAAGACGGTGCTTGAGACGGCCACAAGCGCAAAGAGGAGAGACTGTAGACGAGGCATGGTGTCTTGTTTGGAGAACGTAGTCTGTTGTGAAGTAGAAAGAGTGCCTCAATTGAAGTCAGAGCCTTGGTTGTTGATGCTGTTTGATTCGGCCATAAGCACTTCTTATGTGTTCTTCGCAATGACAAGTAGAGATGAGAGAGTCCAAGAAAGGATGACCTTAGCTCCAGCCAAGTGCTTGGCTGTTGGGGGCCATGACACTTATGATGGGGGCTGTTCGGGATAACAAGAAGCAGAGGCCACAGGTCCCGCGGGTATGGCCTGCCTCATGTCTAGCTAGACATGTTGCTGCCACCTTCTTGGCTGGAGAACTTCGTGCAAGCGATTGATCTGCAGATAAGATTACCAGCGGCTGGTCGGTGTTGTTTCAGCTTTGGTACTAAGCGGGATTCCTGGATAAATTGCAGGCCTGGGGACGGAAGTTGCCGTCTCTCGAGACTCCCATTTCTGTTCAGTCATGTAAACTCTTCGCAACCAGGGCTGCACCTCAGCGGATGTACTCACTACTGACGTTTGTGACTGTCAGCTAAGAACGATTACATTCGTTCAGTGTGTCTCTCGATGAAGTGTAAATCTGATTAATTGCTAAAAGATATATTTTCTGCAGCAAAAAGCTATCTACGTTTTGTGCCCCAATTGGCGCTAGCCCCAATTAGGCTAGCGGGCAGTGTTCTTAATCGAACGACTACTCCTCCTGCTCCTACTATTGCTTCTACTATACAGCTTCTATTGCTTCATCAACTCACCAACGATCAGAACAAAGAGGTGTACTGATTCGCGTTCTTCACAATTCATCTCGCTCAATATGATTATCGTCTTTTAAAGTTGTTAGAATCTTGTTGAAGTTAGTATTTTTTTGCTGCCAATAGGAAATCTTCTTGAAACGTCGGCTCGCAGTTCTCGTCTCGTCGCAACTAGCGTCTCATCGCACCATTGTCGGAAACTTATTAGCTTTCCACCACGACAATATGTTTCGAAGTATGTGCCTCGTCACTGATTCTTAAGTGCTTCTTCGGCTCAACGAAGCCATCGTGCTATACGATCGGAGCGAAGATTTAGCTGTTCCGGAATTCTTGATTGTGAGATTTGATGAAGGCGGGATGAGTCGTAAAGCAATGATTCAAAAAACAGTGACCATGCACATCTCGTCAATATGTTCAGCGCTGCTTTCTCTGTGACATAGCTTTCATTGCCAACGAAATTTCAACCCATCACGAAAGACTACGAGTCATCGAACCTCCTCTTTCAAGAGAATACCATGCGGAGTAAGTTATTTGAGGACGTTGATCTTCTAAAGGAACCCCCTCGGTCTTCAGAATGCCCGTAGTATCCGGCCCACTCGCTGCGCATTGCATTGCCATGCTGCAATTCGCTACTTCTACTGCCAGCGCATCAGCGGGTCTCGAAACTCCAAGTGGGAACAGCACTCATGGCAGTCCTGCAGTTCAAGCGACAACGAAGTTCAACGTGGCAACGATGCCTGGGGCTTCGAATTCCGCTCTCAGGGCCAGTTCCTCCGAGACGTCTAACATAGAGAAAGCAACAGCAACTTCAGCCGCCAACCTGGAAGGCGGATTCTGGGCAGGGGCAGATTTCGGAACACTGGTTATAATGGAAGCTATCCCGGGCCGCTTGTTCTATGACTTCGACAGTAAGACAATCAAAGATCCCGTGAAGACGCTAGCAGACTCAAGTGTCAACGCTGCGCGAGTTGAATCAACGCGTGGTCAATGCCTAGGCCCAAGCAACTTCGTCAACAATGCTTCAACTCTTGGCGATGCTTGGATTTTAGCTGCATTGATAGTGAAGTCAAGACCGCACAACGCGCCGTAGCCGAAAAGATGCGGATCCAGCTTACCATTAACCAAGGATTTACGATCCCCAAAGAATTGGAATCCATGACATACGCGCAAATGGTTGACAATGTCCAAGGAGAGAGACAAAGCGTCAATTGGAACCATTCTTTGATGTCAAAATCGTGCCAGATATAATTCTTCTTGAGAATGAAGGTTCGGATGGATTTCTATTCGTAGAGGAGTCTACTGGTCACGTACGTGAGACGAGTGATGGTAAGGGAAATACTGCCAACATCGACAAAGAGCTCTGCGGACAGATGCTCACGAGCAACATGGCCTTCTATCCCCAACTGGCGGGCTATTAGAAAGCCGAAATCATAGCTTGCAATGAAGCTGTCAAGGCCGCAGGTTTCTCCACTGATACCGTCCGCTATGGTCTTCACTCGCATGGTCAATACGTAAAATGGAAAGAGGGCCCAGTTCATGGCCCAAATGCCCTGAGTGAAACCGAGCTGATGAACTCAAAGAAAGTCACCTGCCTCAATTCAGTCATTCTCGCCAATATTCTCTCACAAAACCCTTCAACAATGCTCACCATAGCTGGCTTCTTCGCTTACCCAGACCCTTTAACCCCAATAGACATCCACAGCCATGCCAGCCAGCTCGACACCCTGGGTCGCCTCACTGCGACCCTTGGCCAGCTTCAGGGATACGCGAAAGCCTACGGCAAATACACCAGTGGTCCTTTCGCAGGACAGTACAAACTTCAAAGCCCTGATGTCGAATATGACACTAGCTATACCTCGGACCAGATGCCTCAGCAGCAGGCACACACGAAGCTGATGTGACAGACTGTGAAGGGATATAGTTCGTTTCTCGGTATGATATGGTACGAGCCTTGGTATTGTCGCTTCGATTGGGAGGGTGGAAAGGCTTCTCTATGTCACGTAATTAGTATTGATGGGAATAATGGGGAGGTGCCGACCGATACTTTGAAGACTTGGGGAAATGCCGCCGTAAGCCCCTGGAAGTGACGAAGAATGCTTGAAAAGAATTTACTACTAATGTGTCGTACGACGCAATTTGTCGAGCACGTTAATATTGAATGTGAGCAGCGCTTCAATTGTATATTACTTTACTTTTTTGTCAGACCTCTTTTGCCCATATCATCTAGAGCTACATAGCTATCACACACTTCTTTCGTCCTACCTCTTTTTATGCTCGTAAATTCTTCAAATCTATCATCGAGCTGTAGTTCTTTCAAGTGTATCGATCGAGCATTCAAGTGACTCGATCATTCAGCATATGAAAGCTTCATAAGTGAACTCAACTTTCTGTCATGAATCGAATTTGTTACGATCACTTCAAAGTAAATCAACGAAGTGAGAGAAAAGACATAACAGAATAATCTTGTTCTTTTCAACGAATCTGATTGCGTCACTAGTTAAATGAGAGACATGTTCATTGAATATGAGAAGATGATATCTTTCTTTCAGACATGCTTGAGTTTCTAACTCAAAGCAATTCTGAAGTCAAGCAACTAGCTTAATTTCATTAGTAGTTCATTCATTTTCACTTAAGAATATTTGATCATTCTTTAAAATCTTATATCAGATTGTCAAAGACTGAGCTAGACTAAAGATACTATCAATATAAAAGATTGATATTATTATTACTTTGATAGAATTTAAATACAAAACAATACATCAAATAATGTACAAAATGAAAGACAAAGAGCAAAAGAAAAGAATGAAAGCTTAACTTCTATATACATGAATTGAGCAGAATCAAGACTAGACAATAGTTTTATAACTTAAGATTGCAGAAATTCATGCACATGACTGAGATGATCAAAACAAAATTGCTGAAACTAGATTAAAATGATGATGATTAAATTGATGACTTGATTCATTGAACTGCAAAACAGATTCAATGAATCAAGATTATTTAAAACATCAACAATTTATGTTTTAAATTGAGTTAATAATCTGACATCATGACAGTAACTTTTCTCTTCAAGACTGAGCTTTTGCAAAACAATGAAAAAAAACAAGATGAAATGAGAAAGAATTAAATATTAAGATTGAAACAAAACAAGAATTGATGTAAATGCATTTTAATGTAATGAAGCACAAATGAGACTAGAATAAATCTGAGTCACATTTGAGTTAAATCTGAGCAAGATGTTTGAAGAGTAAAATGAGATGAGACGCATTTTAACATGATGATGCACAGATGAAACTGAAATAAATCTGAGTCACATTTGAATCAAATTTGAATAAAATGTTTGAATCAGATCTTAACAAGATTTGAAAGATAAAATGAAATGAAATGCATTTTAATATGATGATGCATAAAAAATTGAAACACATTTAAATCACATTTGAATCAGATTTAAACAAAATGTTTAAATCAAATTTATACAAGATCTGAGTCAGATCTGAGTAAGAAAGAGATGAAATGCAGTTTAATATGATGATGCACAATAAGATTAAAATACATCTGAGTCACATTTAGTTAAGATTTAAACAAGATGTTTAAGTCAGATCTAAATATGATCTGAGTCAAATTTGAGCTGAGTTGAAATGATAAAGATTGAACTTAAAGTTCTTGACATTGACATTAAAACATCATACATGACAATACATGTGATTCTTTAACAACAAAGTTGACAAGATGATATTCATTAAGTATTTATTTACAATTATTCAGAAAATGAAAAAACTCTTAAATAAAGAAGTGATTTTCTCAATCAATATAATACTTGAGCAGAAATAAGTTATAGTATTTATCACGTTTGAAGTTTAGTATGCTGTTTACATATCAGAACCTTTCATCATTTTTGATGACAATGAGTTCTGAAGATTTCTGACGTTAACTTAAAAAAAAGTCACTTGCAATATGATTCAGAAGAATGACATGAAAGATTAAATGAATCTTCATGCATGCTGAAAGATTTAACTTAATAATCAGAGAATTATTCTTGAAAACATGCTTAATCTTGAAGAGATCAATGTTATGATCATTTAACGTAACAGCAAGATGAGCGATGCTGAGATTGCAAACATTCAATTAAACTTCATCTTCAATGAAGTATTTAAAACAAGAACAATAAAAGAAATTGACATTGAATTTGTAAATGATCTGAGCTATAAGCATTTCATTATGTAAATGCTCAGTTAGTTTCTTCATCTTCTTGATGAACTTTTCAACATTAATTAACTTGTTTCAAACTTAAGATGTAAAATTCTTAAACAAAGACTCAGAAAACTTAAAGTTTAAATGTGAGTTCTAACTTGAATTGATCAAGAAGAATGATGTTAAAGTGATTAATGATGATGTGTTATTGATGATGAATTCAACTTCAGAAAGTCACTTAGCTCAGTCATTCTGCATGTAGTTGATGAAGACTTGAAGATAATGCTTCATGATAGCATTGATTTTCTCAATTTGATTATCAATCTCAGAATGATATGTTGTTAATAACTTAATGTTTATCTTCAACATTTTACACATATGTTTTCAAACATTGAAGATGAATTGTGTGCTTCGATTAGATATGAAGAACTTGAGTAAATCATGATGTTTTCAAACATGAGCATAAAAGCAGTTGATAACTTCTTCAACTTTCATAAAAGTAATGAAAACTAAATGTCTTATTTTGATAAAATGATCAACAAAGACTAGAACATATCTATATGTGATATTCATGAAAATACTGAGCAATAAAGAATTTACATAGTTCATGAAAACATCATGTCAACAACGTTCAAAAACTGAAAGAAAACATAATCATTCTTGAGTTTGTTATTTAAAGAGCTTGAAATGTGTGCATATGTGATAGTTTTGTACGAAGCGTTGAACATACTTATAAATGTTTAATTATTAATAAACTTAACAGATCAATTTATAGCTTTTTGCTCTTTCTGAGTGATTATTGACAACATTATCATGAGTGAGCTGAATGATATGAAGACGTAGTTTATCTGAGTTGAGCATGTACTTTCTTTCTTGAAAGTACAGATGATTCTCATATTCTTCACACTTAACTAAAGAAATCTTGTTGTGATGTTGTGCTTCATTACAAAGCACTTCAATTATTTGAGCTGCAAATTTATCATTAATTTCAACTTACTTTTACAATATTTGAGTGAAAATGTCAGCAAAATCTTCATCAAGATTCAGAATATCTTGATTTAGCTGAGATTTAACATCTTCAACATTGAATTCTTTGATTTCTAAATTCATGAAAACTAAAATTTGCAAAAATGCTGAGATAATTAAAGACAGATGTAACTAAACTGAATTTAAAGTGATGATTTATGATTGAAGCTTCATGACTTTAATGTTGAAGATGTCAAGAATAAGATTCTTAACAATATTAAAATCTAAAACATGAATTTTCAGAATTGTCTGATGTTGATATTGATGTTAAGAATTGAATGTATTCTTCTTTTTAAAAAGATCTTCTGAGCGATGTGTCAGAGCATTCAACTTATCATTGATCTTGTCAAGATGATAAGCAATGTGATAGTTGAATTTAGACAGAAACTCACTTCAATGAGCTTGATGATAACTCAACTGCTTAATTGACATGAAATACTTAAGATTTTTATGATTCGTGATCATCTCAACAGAATAGATAAAGTCTTTAAGCTTTGATCATCATTTCTTGAAAGTGCAAACAATGATCATAAGTTCTTTATTGTAGATCTTGTAGTTACATTCAACTGAGTTATGCTTTTTTGAAAAGTAAGCGACTGAATGAAAAATCTTATTCTCATCATATTGAGAAAGAATGTCTTTGAACACATAGTTTAAAGCATTGATTTCTATCACAATTTTATGATGAAGAATTTTATGATGAAGAATAATTTTGAAAGTGAAGACTTTCTTAAAAATGTTGAATGCAATCTGACGTTTCTGAAATCAGACAAAGAGTACATCTTTTCTGATGAGATAAGTGAGCGAGATAACTATTCTACTATAGTCATAAATAAATCTTTTATAGAAGTTTGCAAAATCTAGAAAACTTTAAACGTCTTTAACATTGATCAAGATGAATCAGTTGATAATGATGTTTATCTTAAAAGAATTCATCTTAATCTCTTCAATGATGATTATCAATTCTAAATACAAGACTTGAATGATGTGAAACTTGCATTTGATTATATTCATCTGAAGATTTATTTCTTGCAGCTTTTGCAAAATGAGCTTGACATAAATTTCATGCTTGAGTTCATTGTTGAAATAGATCAAGATATCATTCAGATAAGCTGTATAAAACTTATTTAAATGTTTGCAAAAAGTATTATTGATGTACTTTTGAAACAAAACAGACTTATTACATAAATTGAAAAACATGACTAGATACTTGAATAATTCAAATCAAGTGCAAAAAATGATGAGAACTTCATCTTCTTCTTTGATTCAAAGTCAATTAAATGCAAAGATGATATTCAGCTTAATAAAGATTTTAACTCAACTTAAATGATTCAGCGTTTCTGAGATCAGAGACAGAGAATATTGATTCTTGACTGTGATAGCATTCAGATCTTGATAGTTCATGCAGAAGCAAAGTTCTTCTTTAAGTTTCTTGATGAAGAGAACAGAGATGATTGTCTGAAAGTGACTGACTCAAATGAAATCTTTACTCAGATTCTCATTCAGATAACGATGAAGTTTTAGAATGTCATCATGATTCATTGTCAGAACTCAAATCTATGAAAGTCAGAACTCTTCAAAGAATAAAGAATAAACATGAGAATTATTCTTCAATGTTATCATTGATTTCTTAGACAAGAATCTGAGTCTATAAGAATCTCTATCATTGATTCTCAAAGTTTCTGAGTCTATCAAGAATTTAAATCACATACAATTTTCAACATTTCATCAATAATAAGAGTTCAAGTCACATACAATCTTTAAGAAATCTTGCATGAGTTGCATGTAATCTTGCTTGTCTCATTGATGATACTTAAGCTTAGTCTTTTGAGTTGTTAAAGATTGAGCTAGACTAAAGATACTATTAATATAAAAGACTGATATTATTATTACTTTGATAAAATTTAAATACAAGACAATACATCAAATAATGTACAAGATGAAAGATAAAGAATGAAAAAAAGAGTGAAAACTCAACTTTTATATACATGAATTAAGCAGAATCAAGACTAGACAATAGTTTTATTGACTTAAGATTGCAAAAGTTCATGCACATGATTGAAATGATTGAAACAAAATTGCTAAGATTAAATTAAGATGATGATGATTAAATTAATGATTTGATTCATTGAATCTGTTTTGCAATTCAATGAATCAAGATTATTTAAAATATTGATAATTTATATTTTAAATTGAGTTAATGATCTGACATCATGACAGTAACTTTTCTCTTCAAGATTGAGCTTTTACAAGATAATAAGAAGAAACAAGATGAAATGAGAAAGAATTAAAAATAAAGATTGAAATGAAATGAAAATTAATGTAAATGCATTTTAATGTAATGAAGCACAAATAAAACTAGAATAAATCTGAGTCACATTTGAGTCAAATCTGACCAAGATATCTGAAGAGTAAAATGAGATGAAATGCATTTTAACATGATGATGCACAGCAAAAATGAAATATATTTAAGTCACATTTGAATCAGATTTAGATGAGATGTTTAAGTTAAATTTAAACAAGATCTGAGTCAGATTTAAACAAGAAAAAGATGAAATGCAGTTTAATGTAATGATGCACAAATGAAATTTAAATACATTTAAGTCACATCTGAATCAGATTTAAACAAAATGTTTGAATCAAATTTAAACAAGATCTAAATCAGATTTGAGCTGAGTCAAGATGATGAAAATTGAACTTAAAGTTCTTGACATTGACATTGAAATATCACACACGATAGTATATGTGATTCTTCAACGACAGAGTTAATAAGATGATATTCATTAAGCGTTTGCTCACAATTATTCAGAAGATGAAAAAACTCTCAAGTAAAAAAGTGATTTTCTCAATTGACATAATACTTAAGCAAAGATGAATTATAACATTTATCATGCTTGAAGTTTAATATGTTGTTTACATATCAAAATCTTTCATTATTCTTGATGATAATGAGTTCTTAAGATTTCTGATGTTGACTTGAAAGAAAGTCACTTGTAATATGACTTAAAAGAATGACATGAAAGATTAAATGAATCTTCATAAATGCTGAAAGATTTAACTCAATGATCAGAAAATTATTCTTGAAAACACACTTGATTTTAAAGAAATCAATGTTACAATCATTTAACTTAACAGCAAAGCGAATGATGTTGAGATTGCAAGCATTCAATCAGACTTCATCTTCGACGAAGTATTTAAAATAAGAATGATAAAAGAGATTGACATTGAATTTGTAAATGATCTGAGCTATAAGCATCTTATCATGTAAATGCTCAGTTAATTTCTTCATCTTCTTGATGAACTCTTTGACATTAATTAACTTGTTTCAAGCTTGAGATGTAAGATTTTTAAGCAAAGACTCAAAAAACTTGAAGTTTAAACATGAGTTTTGACTCAAATTGATCAAGAAGAGTGATGTTAAAGTGATTAATGATGATGCATTATTGATAATGAATTTGACTTCAGAAAGTCACTTAGCTCAATCATTCTGCATGTAGTTGACGAAGACTTGAAGATAATGCTTCATGACAGCATTGACTTTCTTAATTTGATTATTGATTTCAAAATGATATATTGTTGATAACTTGATGTTTATCTTTAACATTTTACACATATGCTTTCAGACATTGAAGATGAATTGTGTATCTCAATCAGACATGAAAAACTCAAGTAAATTCTGATATTTTCAAACATAAGCATAAAAGCAGTTAATAACTTTTTCAACTTTCATAAAAGTGATGAGAACTAAATGTTTCATTTTGATAAGATGATCAACAAAGACTAAAACATATTTATATGTGATATTCATGAAGATACTGAGCAATAAAGAATTTACATAGTTCATGAAAATATCACGTCAACAACGTTTGAAAACTGAAAGAAAATGCAATAATTCTTAAGTTCATTGTCTAAAGAGTTTAAAACGTGTGCATATATGACAGTTTCATACGAAGCATTGAACATACTTATAAATGTTTGATCATCAATAAACTTGACTGATCAGTTCATAGCTTTTTGCTCTTTCTGAGTGATCATTGACAACATTATCATGAGTGAGCTGAATGATATGAAGACGTAGTTTATCTGAGTTGAGCATGTACTTTCTTTCTTGAAAATACAGATGATTCTCATGTTCTTCACACTCAACTAGAAAGATCTTGTTGTGATGTCATGTTTCATTGCAAAGCACTTCAATTATCTGAACTTCGAATTTGTTATTGATTTCAACTTGCTTTCACAATATTTGAGTGAAAGTATCAACAAAATCTTCATCAAGATTCAGAATGTCTTGATTTAGCTGAAACTTAATGTTTTCAACGTTGAATTCTTCAATTTCTAAATTCATAAGAACTAAAATTTGCAAAGATGTTAAGATAATTAAGAACAAATGTAACTGAACTGAATTTAAAGCGATAATTTGTGATTAAAGCTTCATGACTTTGATGTTGAAAATATCAAGAGTGAGATTCTCAACAATATTGAAGTTTAAAACATGAGTTTTTAGAATTGTCTGATGTTGATATTGATGTCAAGAATCGAATGTATCTTTCTTTTTAAAAAGATCTTTTGAGTAACATGTTAAAGTATTCAACTTATCATCAATCTTGTTGAAACAATAAGCAATGCAATAGTTGAATTTAAACAGAAACTCACTTCAACAAGCTTGATGATGATTCAACTGCTTAGTTGACATGAAATACTTAAGATTTTTATGATTCATGATTATTTTAACAGAATAAATAAAGTCTTCAAGCTCTGATCATCATTTCTTGAAAGCGCAAACAATGATCATAAGTTCTTTATCATAAATCTCATAGTTACACTCAACTGAGTTATGCTTCTTCAAAAAGTAAGCGATTGAATGAAGAATCTCGTTCTCATCGTACTGAGAAAGAATGTCTTTGAATACATAGTTCAAAGCATCAATTTCTATCACAATCTTGTGATCTGAATTATAATGATAAAGAATAATCTTGAAAGTGAAGACTTTTTTAAGAATGTTGAATGCAATCTGACATTTCTGAAATCAGACAAAAAGTACATCTTTTCTGATGAGATGAGTAAGCGAAATAACTATTCTACTATAGTCATAAATGAATCTTTTATAGAAGTTCGCGAAATCTAGAAAACTTTGAACGTCTTTAACGTTGATCAAAATGAGTCAGTTGACAATGATGTTTATCTTAGAAGAATTCATCTTAATCTCTTCAATGATAATTATCAATTCTAAATATGAAACTTAAGTGATGTAAAACTTGCATTTGATTATATTTGTTTGAAGATTTGCTTCTCGTAGCTTTCGCAGAATGAGCTTGAAATGAATTTCATGCTTAAGTTCATTGTCAAAATAAATCAAGATGTCATTCAGATAAGCTGTATAAAACTTATTTAAATGTTCATGAAGAGTATTGTTAATGTACTTCTGAAATGAGATAAACTTATTACATAAATCAAAGAGCATGACTAAATACTTGAATAATTCAAATCAAGTGCAAAAGATGATGAGAGTTTCATCTTCTTCTTTGATTTGAAGTTGATTGAATGCAGAAATGATGTTCAGCTTAATAAATATTTTAGCTTAACTTAAATGATTCAGCGTTTCTGAGATCAAAGATAGAAAATATCAATTCTTGATTGTGATAGTGTTCAGATCTTGATAATTTACGCAGAAACAAAGTTCTTCTTCGAATTTCTTGATGAAAAGAACAGAGATGATCATCTGAGAGTGATTGACTTGAATGAAATCTTTGCTCAGATTCTCATTCAGATAACGATGAAGTTCTAGAATTTTGTCACGACTCATGTTGTACAAAAGCAAAGACTGAGAATTGAGCATCTTCTTTAAAATGTATAACATGATTATGAGCTTGATGCAAAGACAAGATATTGATGTTCTTCTTGAAAAAGATGTTTAGAAATTCAAAATAATTGAATGATAAAATTGTGACTAAATCAATGTTCTTACTTTATTAATAGACTTCAAGATCTTCTTGTATCATGAATGCAGTTAAATGAAATTTCTTTTTCATTTGATGAAGATTCAGATGATGATTCTTATCATACATACTGTCTTGAGAATAAGATGAGAACTGAGCAAGAGTTGAACTGTTCTTTGAATAAACAGTCAAAGTCGTGTGACGCGATTTTGACTCGTCAGAGTCTAGACTAGAAGACGAGATTGACTCAAGATTCAAGAAAACATCAATTTTCTTTAAAGTGACGCTAAACACTTCAATGTCTTTGATATGAGCAGCATGATCAAAGCTTCAAGCTTTCAACTCAACTATGTTAAGTTGTATAGAAAATTGATTGAATTGATTTGCTCAAAGAACAACAGAAGTTCTAAAGAGAAAAGAATTTCAACACTTAATTTTTGATGAGTATTCTTTTTGAATGACTTGAAGAATACAACTAGAAACTTCTTGTTTCAGACGAGAGACAAAACTGAATGAGATTTGTTTCTTGTGAATGAACTGAGTATTAGTTGACTTTTCATAAGCGAACGAGAAATTATATTGCTTCTTGTGAGCAGACGAAAAACTGAGTTGCTTCTTGCAAGCAAATTGAGAACTGAATTGCTTCTTGTAAGCGAACTGAAAACTGAATTACTTCTTTCAAGTGAATGAGAAACTAGATTGCTTCTTGCAAGCAAACTGAATGCTGAATTGCTTCTTGTGAGTAATCTGTAGACTGAATTACTTTTTATGAGCAATCTGTAAACTGAATTGCTTCTTGTAAGTGATTCGTGAACTGAGTTACTTCTTGTGAGCGAATTGAGAATGAGACTGAGAGAAAGCTACTTTGTTAACTTTAAACAAGAAATTTTCTTCTTGTTGATTAAAATCATAGATCTTGATGAAGAATGAGCAACAATGATTAAGACAGAAGAAGAAAGATAAAATGAGAATATTATGTTCAAAATTGACATCAATGACGTGATGATGAAGTCATGACAGATTCATGATGATGAAATATTGACTTAATTCAATGACATAGAAAAATAGTTTTTTGATGTATTCATTGAGAATCATTGTAATTTTGACAACATAAGTAATGTTATTGATTAAAGTGACTTGATCATCAAATTCTTGAAGTCTGCAAGAATGAGTTAATTGATACAAGAAAATATGATGTTGTTGCGTGAAAAATTTATTCATAAAGACATAAGCAGAGACTTCACTATCAATTAAAATGAGAATGAGAACTTTAAATTGAGCTTGACGTAAAATACAGAATACTATCATGTGACTATCTTTGAATGTCAAATTGAATTCAAAGAGTTTCAAAACAGATTTAGCAGAAAACTTTCTATATGATTGAAGTGAGAATGAAAAGATTGAAACTAATAAACAAGATGATATGTATACAGATCTCTGAGCATAACTTAGCTTAAAAACTAAACTTTTCTTGCAAGCAGTGAGACTTTTTCATTTATATTGATGATGTTACTGTTGTAAACATTCATGATATGCAAAGTGAAAAGCTTCTTATTTAAGCATTCTTTAACAATTTTGCTTGAATGTTGCAACTTGCAATAATAACACAGCTTTTACTTGTTGCAGATTTTCTTAATCTTAAAAACGATCAAAGTCTTATCTTGAATGATGACAATGACAAAGTTTAGATTCATTGACTCATCAAGAAATGAGAAAGAAAAAGATGAAGATACTGTCAAAACAACAGTCACAAAGATGATGATCTTTGAACTCAAAAAGTTATTAATCAATGCAAAAATGTTCTTGACTTTGATGAATGAAATGATGACAAAGATGAAATGAGATTAATGATGCTTAAGCTATTAAAGCTCTTTATCAATGTCAAAGAATGCTTGAACTCATTGATGAAAGATGAATGATTGAGTTTCATTGAGATTTTGTCAGAAGAAAATGATGACTTGAGTGAAATAATTGACATTGTGCTTCAGACAGTCAATCAATGAAAAATCTTTCATCAAAAAACATTCTTTCTTCTGATAGAAGAGATTGTAATAATCAACAAAGTTATTTATATCTTGCTTCAGAGTTTCGCGAAAATATAAATGAGCATCTTTTGTCTTGAAAGAATTGTTGCAGTAATGATGTAACTTATGTCATTAATCTGCAAAGATGAAAATAATACAAAGATCATTGACTTGATATTGATTCATTAAATTATGAGTCTTCTTATCTATGATGAGTCATGACTCGACATAGATGATCTTGACTTGATGAAAGAGATAATGATTGTTGTTCATGTTCATGCGTTGTATCAGACTTTGCTTTCATGCATTCAATCAATCTTTGTTTTTCTCATACTTAAATATGTCAAAAAGCTTCTTGAATCTAAAAGTGATGAAAACAGCAATAAAGTTTGCAAAAAAATGAACAACAAAAGAAGATTGATTGTTCAAGATTTGTGCAACGATCTGAATTATTGTTGCAAGAAACTGAGAATTCAACTTTATATAAATTGAAGAATTGAGAATGATGAATGAAAATAAGATAATAACATCATGTTGTCGAACTTGATTTTGAAGCTCACGCATTACGCGAAAGATTTCAACTGAATTTTCAATTATGCTTTGAGTGAACTGTTCAACAACATGCTCATCATTGATTAAAAGATTGTGAAGTGACTTCATTTGAGTGAAAGAGTAACTAAATGAGATTTCAACGTATGAAAACGTTGCAGAAAGTGTAGATCTTTCATAATGTCAGAAACTGAGTTAAACTAAAGATATTATTAATATAAAAGACTGATATTATTATTACTTTGATAAAATCTAGATACAAGACAATACATTAAATAATGTATAAGATGAAAGACAAAGAGCAAAAGAAAAGAATGAGAATTTAACTTCTATATACATGAATTGAGCAGAATTAAGACTAAACAGTAATTTTATTGACTTAAGATTGCAGAAGTTCATGCACATGACTGAGATGATTAAAACAGAATTGCTGAGACTAAATTAAGATAATGATGATTAAATTGATGACTTGATTCATTGAACTGCAAAATAGATTCAATGAATTAAAATTATTTAAAATATTGATGATTTATGTTTTAAATTGAGTTGATGATTTGACATTATGACATGAGTATATAAAGAAGAGTTCACTTCTGTATTTTATAATTTAGTATTAACTTTCTATATGAATAAATATTACTAAGATACTATCAAATTTGATCATATTATCTACGCGCATATTCTCTAGTGTGACTGCACGTTTCTTGAGCTACTCACAATTTTAACACTTTACTTTATTGCAAAGATGATAGTTTGTACAATCAAAAAAAAATATCGTTGACTTGAACAGCAATTCTTCGAATATGACACTCAATCTTCATAGCAAATCTTAATCTTTTTTCATTCTCAAAGCTTCTGCATCTTTGACTTAAGCGATCATCATCACTGACATCATAAACATACTCTTTGAGCATCATGATCAAGATATAACTCTTCTTGATGTTGTGATTTCACTTCTTGAAAGCAATATTTGCATGTCTTTCAAGAGCGTTGTCTCGTTTACTCTCATCATCTTTACAGAGCTTGCACTCGCTTTGCTTGATTAAATTTCTTGCAACAATAAAGAGAAGTCTTAATTGAACTTGATGAAGAGTCTTGTGCAACGTCAAACAATCATCATTGATATCATGATCTCATCGACTCAATCATCTTCTGATTTCACAAGCGTTAGTTTGAAGAATCTATTAAAGACTCGTTATCATGTGACATTGAATGAAAATATCAGAAGTGCTCGCGTTGATGTAGAAAGAGAAGAGAGACAGCGCATGCTGCTTCAGACAAGAATGAAAGTCGTTGAGTATGAATTCTCATTTATCACTCTCAATGAAATTCAAAGCATTATCAACAATGTGAAAGTTTTGCAAAGACAACAGAATTATTTGAAGATGTGCGCTTGATGCAAAACGTTGTTTATTGAAAACATCATTCTGTTAAAAGATCTGAATTGAGTGTCTTGCATGTCAAACTTTGATTACTTTTTAACATGACAAAGTTATGCATCTAATCACTTTGAATCAAAGTTTCGCAAAAAAGTTGTCGCTAAAGTCATAAAGAGTTCTTTCATCAATGATGATTCTTTTAAGAAGAGAGCAATCATCTTTAAAATCATTCTTTTGAATAAGTTCTCAAAAAAGAAGAAATTTAAATTCATTATTGACGAGAATTTGAAGTTGTTTCTCAGAAAACTAAAGTTGAACTTCATCACGATTAACTACATCAAAGACAATAACAAGCTTGATTACATCACAAAATATGTAAAGATCACGATGATGCACTATCTTCAACAGATCAAGAAGACTGTCGAGAAGAGAGATCATAGAATTACATGAGCGAAGTTTCTTGAAACTCTTCAGCAATGCTTGCTTGATGCAAAGTCACTTCAGAATCGAGTGAATGATCTATGAAATATCATTATAAAAAGAAGAGATCAAACATGCGTGTCATTCTTTTTGAAACTCAATAAGACACATTTTCAAAATCGTGTTGAAGTCATGAAGTTTGAGAAAGTACTATTGTTCAGATTTCTGAATGAGCTACTTTTCTTGAACAAGATCAAGCTAATTGTACTAACTTTCGTTCAATGAAGCAAGATGTTCTGTTGAGAATTGATGAAGTACATCGACATGCAGCATGCTTTAAACTATGCTCAGCAGAGTTAACAGTTGAAAACGAACTCATCTTTCAAGAATTAATCACACAAGAAGAGTTTGCAGAGTTTCTTGCAGAGAATTAACAATCGAGAAAAAGAAGAATACTTTGATGATCAGCAAAAGCAACGAGAATCAGAACTGAGAAAAACAGTCTTTTGAAAGAAAAAATATTGCAAAGTCAGTGAGAAGACGTGCGTCAGATGCAAATCTAAAGATCATGCAGAGTTAAATTGTTCAAGCTCATGATTCATCTTTTTGAAAGCTTTCTTTTCAGAAGCTTCTTCTGCTTCTAACAACATTCTCATTATCAACATTTTGAAAAAAGACTTAGTTTAATAGATTTCTCTCATCTATTGATCGCTTAAGAAAAGAGAGCAACTGAAAAGTATGAAACTCAATGAGTCAACTCAATTAGTCAACTGTCTGTTGAACTGAACGCGTTAACAATGTTGAAGAACTTGAACTCAGTCACAACATCATTCACTCTCATAGTCAAGATCAAGTCAGAATGTCTTAATTTTCTTGAAACTCAAATCATGATGAATATTGAGTGTATGCTAAACGTGATTCATCACAGTCTTGTGAAACGTTTAAATAAGATTGAGAATATTCATTCTTGAAAGTTCACGAAAATTTTCTTCAACGATAAATCAATGCAACTACATGAAACAATACTGCTTGATCTGAACATTCAGAACTTCAATGAAAGCAATTTATGCATCTTGAAAATCTTTATCATTGTTGAATATATCTCAAAGAATCTCATGTTAAATCTTTCATTCTTTGAGAAGCACAATCTCATTCATGAGTTTGCTCATCAATGTTTATGCTGAAGAATCTTGTGTGCTTAGAATGAAAGAAAGAAACTATCTCATTGAAGAACAGTTTCAAAATCATCTTACACAATGTTTAATGAAGCAAGACTTATGTCAAGTCTTTTTGCATGTAATATTCATCAATCTAGCTTTATGAGAAAAGTCATTCTTAAGTTCTTTCATTGATGTAATCATCAGAAGAAATGAGAAGTCTCAAGCGCTTGATCGACTCAAAATCTCAAGCAACAAAGTATCACAATATACATTTGATCGCTTTTAAATGCTTTGTACGACTCTTTGAATCTTTCAGTGACAGAAGAAAACTTTCGACTCACACAGATTGAGAATATGATAGTTGATCAATTCTTAAATGTTTCAAAAGAATTTACGAATTTCGCGAATTTCTTCACTCAAAAAGTCAAAGTTCTTTCAACTCATGAGTTTCATGATCATGCTATTTGCATCGAGAAGATTTGTATTGCTCTTTGAGACTCTTTGTACAATCTTTTCGCAGTTGAACTCATTGCACAAAAGATGTATATTGAGAAACAGCTTCAAGCAAACATGATATGATACTTTATTTCTTCAACTGAGACGCTCATGCTCTTTACATCTAAAAAAGATGAAACGCTGCGATCATGCATTGATTATCAAAAGCTCAACGCAATCATTCTTAAAAATAGATGTTCTTTTTTACTGATCAATGAAGCTTTCAATTATTTTGCAGATGTCAAGTGATTTATCAAGCTTGATATCAAGAACGCGTTCAACAAACTTTGCATACAAAAAAAAGATGAATGAAAAACAACATTTTGTACAAGATTTGATTTATACAAGTATCTTGTGATGCTCTTTGATCTCATCAATGCATCGACTTTCTTTCAAATCTATATAAATCAGACTCTGTTTGAATTTCTCGACATCATCTGTCTCATTTATCTGAATGACATTCTGATATTCAGCAAAACTCGCAAGCAACATGTTCATCACATACGACAAATTCTTGACAAACTGCAGATTCTAAAGCTCTATATTAAGCTCTTCAAATGCAAATTCTTCAAGAAAGAGTTATTCTTTCTAGAATATAAAGTAGAAAAAAAAGAAATTTCAATGAAGAAGAATCAAGTGCAAATCATTCAAGATTGATCATAATTGAGAATGATGAAAGAGATTCAAACGTTTCTTGACTTTGTCAACTTCTATCATTGATTTATAAAGAACTATTCAAGAATAGCATCATTTCTGATTAATCATCTTAAAATGAATCTCTTTTCTAACGTAAAAAAGAGATGAATTCTCAAAGAATAGATAAAGTGAATTAAGCTCATCGACAATGCTTGAAACACTTTTCAGAAACTGAAAATCATCTTTGCTCAAAATGTTGTTCTTCAGCACTTCAATTTTGCGAAAGTCATAAGATTGAAGATGAATGTTTCTGAATTTGCAAAGAGAACGATGATGTCTCAACAAACAGATATCACACTTGAGAATCTACATTGACACTCAGTAATCATCTGATTAAGAAAGTGACAATTAATTGAATGAAACTATGATGCACATGATCAGAAAATGCTGATGATCATCAAAAGCATGAATTATTGAAGACATTATCTAAAAGAAACTTGACATGAAATAAAGATAATCAATGATCATGCAAATCTTTGACACTTTATGACAACAATCAAGCTCTTTTGCAAACAGATGAAGTGAGTCAATAGATTTACTGTGTACAACTTCAAGATCTTTTATCAAAAGAGAATGAGCAACTCTGTCAATGACTCGTTAAGAAGACTCAACTATGAGAAAGATATCAACATAGTGTTGTGAGACGAAGTCTCATTTCTTGATGACTCATGAAACAGCATTGATTCGATTGCATCTTCAGAATTCATGAGAATATAGACTATCATTCATAGAGATTTCTCGAGCAGAGCTATTGAGTTGCATCTTCAGAGTTCATGAGAACATTGACTATCATTCATAAAGGTTTCTCGAGCAGAGCTATTGAGTTGCATCTTCAGAATTCATGAGAACATTGACTACTATTGATAGAAGTTTCTTGAGCATGACTCAGTTGCATCTTCAGAGTTCATGAGAATATTGACTATCATTTATAAAGATTTCTCAAGCGAAGTTTTCTTCTTCATCTTTTTACTCATCTTTTCATCTCTTTTCTAGACGAGAGCATCTACATAGAGACAGATCTATCTATCTATCTATTTATTTATTTATCTATCTATTTATCTATCTAGTCATCTGTATCTAGTCTATCTTCTAGATCTAGTCTATCTTCTAGATCTATCTATCTACTAGATTGATCATTGCATGTGTTCATGCTCGCTCTGTTAATTTCGAAGCTCTTTATATCACATCTTTACTCTATTTCTTGACAACAGATGAGAGAAAGTTCACTTGTGATCTAGCATACATGAGAAAACTCTTGAAGAATCTCTCAAGTCAGTCAGCATCAATGCTCATCATCTTCACTCAACAGTTCAAGACTCTGAGCATCAAGAATTATGAGAAAATAGTCATCAGATCATTCGAAAAGATTATCAACTTATCAGCGTTTGCAAGAAGAATTAGAGAAGTTTCTCAGACTTTGAAGAAACTCTCAACTGCTGATGAAAAGTCTCAATGATGATTTCAAAATATTATTATTTCTCATCAGAAGAACATTTGTTCTTGCAAGAACAGTGAGTCAACGTTTACTACTGTCGCTGAAACTAAAGAAGATGTTTGCTCTTGCAAGAACATTGAGTCAAGATCTACTACTGTTACTGAAATTAAAAAAGATGTTTATTCTTGCAAGAACATTGAGTCAAGATTTACTACTGTCACTGAAACTAGAAGAGATGTTTGTTTTCACAAGAACATCGAGTCAATGTTTATTACTGTTGCTGAGACTGAGAGAAACGTCACTCAAATGAAGTGAAAACACAGAAGAGCAAATTCTTCTGCTGAAGAAAGTGAATGTTTGATCATAAATCAGAGCGAAAGTTCAACTATGTGTCATTTCGCTGACGAAAGCGAATGTTTGATCATGAGTCAGAGCAGAGTTTCAACTATGTATCATTCTGCTGAAGAGAGCGAATGTTTGATCATGAGTCAAAGCAGAGTTTCAACTATGCGTTGTTCTGTCAAGAAGAGCGAATGTTTGATCATGAGTCAAAACAGAGTTTCAACTATGTGTTGTTCTGTTGAGAAGAATGAATGTTTAATCATGAGTCAGAACAGAGATTCAACTATGCGTCGTTCTGTCAAGAAAAGCAAATGTTTGATCATGAGTCAAAGCAAAGATTCAATCATGTGTCATTCTGCTGAGAAAAGTGAATGTTTGATCATAAGTCAGAGCAAAGATTCAACTATGCATCATTCTGCTGAAGAAAAGAAAGCTTTAATCATGAGAAAGAAAGTGAAGACATCAGAGAATCATTTCGTTGCGATTCAGAATGATTCAAATGAGACAGATGATGCAGTCTTGAAGTCTATGAGAATTCATAAACACTTCAATTCATTGATATAAAATGATGTTTTAATCTTAAGCTTTGTTGACTTTGCAAGCTACTTTTTCAAGAATTTGACTCAACTAATTTGTAAACAGCAGAAAATGAATCATTTCATCATCACAGTACAAGAATTAATGAAAAAGAAAAACTTAAGCACACACGATACTGAGATTGACTTCAGCATCTTCAGAGTCAACTGATCAAAGAAAATCACAGATGACATCATAATATTTCAAGAATTCATTTATGTCTTTGCATAAAATAAATTTAGAGCAAAGATTATGAAACGACATCATGACAGCTTTCTTGCAGAACATCTCAACTTTCAATGATGTTTAAAGCTTGTTCGATAAATCTTCAACTGATCATTCGCAAATAAGAACATTAAGAAATACTGCAGAATTTATAAATCATGTCAGCAACATAAGACACTACATCACAGAATTTGAGAGCTTCTGAATAGTTTGCTCATTTCTCGAAGAGTATGAGAAAGCATTATCATAAACTTCATCATTGATCTTTTTGACAGCACAAGCGTCTCAGACATTTTCTACGACAGTATTATGATTGTAGTCGATCATCTTTTCAAGATGACGCATTACATTTCTACTTGAAAGACAATGATTGTTTTCAATCTGATCAATCTTTTTCTTGACAAAGTAGTTCAATATTACGAAACTTCTGATGATATAGTCTCTGACAAAGATTTCGTATTTATATCACACTTTTGAACATTGCTGTGCTATCATCTTCTGATCAAGTGAAAACTTAGCATCACGTTTCATTCTTGCATCAATGATCAAATTGAGAAACAGAATCAAACTCTCAAGACTTATCTTCAAGTGTATTGCAACAATGTTTAAAATGATTGAGTTTATCTTCTTGTTATGATCAAGTTCTTCTACAATAACAATGTTCACATCACAACATCAATGATGTCATTCTTTGCAGTCACAGAAAGACACTTGAGAATGAAGTTCAGCGTCAAAAGTCACTCAAAGAAATCAAAGTCAGTCACGAACTACGTAATGAAAATGAAAAGATTGCATGAAAATCTTTGCTACAGACTTGCAGAGACAAACGTCGACTACGCGACTCAGCATGACAAAAGACACTCTGTTAAAACATATTTTGTTGATCAATTAATGTGATTGAATGTTAAGAACATTCAAATCAAGAAGTCTTTCAAGAAACTTGAAGTCAGAAGATACAAATCATATAGAATTCTGAAGCATCTGAACAGACAAGTCTATCATCTGAAACTGTCTTCAAAGACGTGCATACACTCAATATTCAATGTCAGCTTGCTGAAATCTTTCTGCTCAAGAAAGAAAAAATCAAATGAGTTGCTCATGAAAAATCTTGAGCTAGAGAAAGAAGTACATGATAGCTGAAAGATCAACGACATACTGAATAGTTGCATGCAGAATGATCAGTTGCAATATCTGCTTAGCTGAAAGAACTTTGAAGCTTCAGAAAATATCTGAGAATCATTGAATTATCTTGACAATTGCAAGACTTTATTGAGATTCTTTCATCGCAAACATCTCATCAAGTTTGAAAGTAAGTCGTTAACATTATCATGAAAGATTCAAAGTATGCATAAATTGAAGTAAAAGAATTGATAGCTATCTAGCTATTACTAACAAAAAAAAGAAAAGAAAAGAAATTCAACAAAACTTTCTCACTCATTCATTCTCATCAATACTTGTCTCGACAGTCTAAAAAGCTGTTAGCAAGTGCATAAATTGATACATGAATAGTTCACAAGTTTCATATGATAGATGTATTACTCAGTTCTCACTTTCTCTGAAATTCAAGAGTTGATGATAGTAAACTTTTGCATCTATTAATCAGACTGCACAAAACATGCACAAGTTATTTTATTGACAGAATAAATAAGATAAAAAGCTCATATCAAAGCTCACTGCGTTCTTCATCTCTTCAATGATAGATTGCGTGATCGACGTCAAAGATAAGAGAAAAGAAGAAGTCATCAACAGAAATGAATCAGATGAGAATGAAATATTCTTCATTTCTTCGATGATAAACTGCGTGATCAACGTTGAAGATGAGAGAAGAGAAAAAGTCATTGACAGAAATGAATCAGACGAGAGCAAGAGCAGAGAGACATGAAAGAGCAAAAAGAACAAGAACAAAGATGACATCACAGAAGAGCATGTTTCAATTGCAACAAAAACATTCTGATCTTTCAAATGCATTGCAAGAAGAATTAAAGCATTCTGAGTTTAAGCAATCAAGATGAGTTGAAAAGTGTTATACTTCTCAACTTGTCTCTACAACTCTTCAATACCTCTCTTCTGTCTTATGATTCAACATAAAAAATCATCAATGCAAATCTCTTGTTTGACAATTAACTTTTGCATCTCTCTGCAATTAATGATGATGTTCTCAACATCTTTCTTCATCTTGCTTATATTGTTTCTGTTGATTTCTACATCTAGAACGAGAGAACGCAGCTTCTTTTCAACATAATCTTTAATTTCAAGAAACATTTGACTCTGATCTGAGTCAAGAGAAAGATCACAAGAAGCAATTTTCATTCTTTTAATCACAGATAAATCAGACGTGATCTCAACAAGAGAAGAGTTTGAGCAAGAAGTGCTCAGATGAGATGAAGAAGTGCTTAAGCGAGATGAAGAAGTGCTCAAATGATGCGAAGAAGTGCTTGATTCAGATGAAGAGAAAGCAAAGCTGATCAAAATAAGCATTGAGTTGCTCTTGAGTGCTTTAAAAAAGCATCAATTAATCATCAAATTTTCACATCTTGAAGCTACTGAAAATTATACTTACGACTCATACTTGCAATTTGTCTTAATAACGACGCATAGTGCGCATTTCTTGAAATTCTTTTCAATAGAAAACTTTATTTTGATGCAGTTTACATTTCTTTTCATGCACTTTTTACATCTATTCAAGAGTTGTATTACAATTTCTTTGCTGTGCACATTCAGAGCTGTTTTGTGATGCTGAGTTAATGACGTGAGATTTCTCATGTAGAGAGAAAGAGAGACAAATCTCTGATCAGAAATGACATGAGAATGAGAGAATTGAACGTAAGCAGCAGACACAGCGAGCGCGCTGATGCAAGATGAAGAATCAATAGCGAAGAAAGCAAGCAAATGTAATGCAAGCATGTTTCATGTTTTAAGAAAGAGATACAATGAAGAACTGCGTCACTCACTTCTTTTAGACTTCTTCATCTTCATTCAAAATATCATCAACTCATTATCATCAAATCAAGAAGCTGATTTATATTTACTATGATCATGATACTCAAAGAAATTGTACACAACTACTTTATAGAATAAATAAAAGATTAAGTAAAATAATGAAATGAAGATTGAATGCAAGAACGAAAGTTGAAGAAGAAAGAAAGCTGAAGATCACGCAGAAGATAAAAGAGATGAGTTGACAAAAATTCACTACTTCACAACAAATAAACATAAACATCAATGATCATTATTCTCGCGCTAGTCACAACAAACAACAGAAGCATTGCTCTTCTGTTCACTGTTTACTTCTACTATCTGATACTATCTTCTGCTCATTGTCTGCTTCTACTATCAAGTATCATTTATAGAAGAAAAGCTTCAAATTGAGCAAATCTCGACTTTCGCTACAATTGTCATCATGAGAATTCAAGTCTAGTCGATGTGCATGTGCTAATGAAAGAAAGCATCAAGATCATGACAACACACTGCATAACTACATAAAACATTTGCAAAGCGACAGTTGAAGTATAATGAAACAACAAGATAATTGTCAGAATTCAGATCTACAAGAATCAGAGAATAAACATGAATGCTACTGCTGATCATTTAAAGATTCTACATGAGTTGCAGAGAATGCTCAGTCTACGTTTACAAGAATCAAAGATTAAAGAATATGCTATCATCAAAATCTAAATCAAACATGAATGCTACTGCTGATCATTTAAAGATCTTACATGAGTTACAGAAAATACTTAGTTTACGTCTATGAGAATCAGAAGTTAAAGAATATGCTATCATCAGAATTTAAATCTATGAGAATCAAGAGAATAAACATGAATATTACTGTTGACTCTCTAGAAATTTGATGCTTGCGACTCAAAGAATAAAACAATGCTCACGCGTTATTGAAAGAGAATCTCAAGAACAAAATTATGCATAGCGAACTCTGATGTCATGCATCACATAACATCATCGCTCTTCTGCTTGCAATCATTCACAATTCAACAATGAGAACGTTGTTATTAAAAGAGAAAATAATTGTCAGAACTCAGATCTATGAAAGTCAAAGCTCTTCAGAGAATAAAAAACAGACATGAGAACTATTTTTCAACATTATCATTAATTTCTCAGACAAGAATCTGAGTCTATAAGAATCTCTATCGTTAATTCTCAGAGTTTCTGAGTCTATCAAGAGTTCAAGTCACATACAATTCTTAATGTTTTATTGATGATAAGAGTTCAAGTCACATACAATCTTCGAGAAATCTTGCATGAGTTGCATGTAATTTCGTTTATCTTATCAACGATGCTTGAGCTTAGTTTTCTGAGTATATAAAGAAGAGTTCACTTTTGTATTTTATAATCTAGTGTTAACTTTTTATATGAATAGATATTACTAAGCTACTATCAAATTTGATCGTATTATCTACGCGCATATTCTCTAGTGTGACTGCGCGTTTCTCAAGCTACTCACACTCATGTTGTACAAAGCAAAGACTGAGAATTGAGCATCTTCTTTAAGATGTATGACATAATCATGAGCTTGATGCAAAGACAAGATATTGACATTCTTCTTGAAGAAAACGTTTAAAAACTTGAAATATTTGAATGATAAAATTGTGACTAAATCGACGTTTTTACTTTGTTAATAAACTTCAAGATCTTCTTGTGTCGTGAATGCAGTCAAATGAAATTTCTTTTTCATTTGATGAAGATTCAAATGATGATTCTTATCATACATACTGTCTTGAAAGCAAGATGAGAACTGAGCAAGAGTTGAACTGTTCTTTGAATAAACAATCAAAGTCGTGTGACGTGATTTTGACTCATCAGAATTTAAACTAGAAGATGAGATTGATTCAAGATTCAAGAAGACATCGATTTTCTTTAAAATGATGTTAAACACTTCAATGTTTTTGACATGAGCAGCATGATCAAAGCTTTAAGCTCTCAACTCAACTATGTCAAGTTGTATAAAAGATCGATTGAATTGATCTGCTTGAAAGACAACAGAAGTTTTAAAAAGAAAAGAATTTCAACACTTGATTTTTGATGAGTATTCTTTTTGAATAACTTGAAGAATATAACTAAAAGTTTCTTGTTTCAAATGAGAAACAAGACTGAATGAGATTTGTTTCTTGTGAACGAGCTGAATATTAGTTGACTTCTTGTGAGTGAATGAGAAGTTATATTACTTTTTGTAAGCAAACGAGAAACTGAATTACTTCTTGCAAGTGAATTGAGAATTGAATTACTTCTTGTGAGTGAATTGAAAACTGAGTTGCTTCTTTTAAGTGAATGAGAAACTGAGTTGCTTCTTGCAAGCGAACTGAAAACTGAGTTACTTCTTTCAAATGAATGAAGAACTAAATTACTTCTTGCAAGTAAATTGAATGTTGAATTGCTTCTTATAAATGATCTGTAAACTGAATTACTTCTTGTGAGTAATTTATAGATTGAATTGCTTCTTGTGAGCAATTTGTGAACTGAGTTGCTTCTTATGAGTGAATTGAGAGTAAGACTGAAAAAAAGCTACTTTGCTAACTTTGAATGAGAAATTTTCTTCTTGTTGATTAAGATCATAGATCTTAATGAGAAATGAGCAACAATGATTAAGACAGAAAAAGAAAAACAAGATGAGAATATTGTGCTCAAAATTGATATCAATGACGTAATGATGAAGTCATGATAGACTCATGATGATGAGATATTGACTTAATTCAATGACATAAAAGAATAGTTTTTCAATGTGTTCATCGAGAATCATTATGATTTCAATGACATAAGTAATGTCATTGATTAAAGTGACTTGATCATCAAATTCTCAAAGTTTGCGAAAGTAAATTAATTGATGCAAGAAAAGATGATGTTGTTACGTGAAGAATTTATTCATAAAGACATAAATGAAGATTTCACTATCAATCAAAGCGAGAGTGAAAACTCTAAATTGAGCTTGACGTAGAATACAAAATACTATCATGTGATTATCTTTGAATGTTGAATTGAATTCAAAGAGTTTCAAGACAGATTTAGCAGAAAACTTTCTATATGATTGAAGTGAAAGTGAAAAGATTGAAACTAGTAGACAAGATGATATGTATACAGATTTCTGAGCGTAACTTAGCTCAGAAACTAAACTTTTTTCATGAGCAGCGAGACTTTTTCATCTATATTGATGATGTCATTGTCATAGATGTTCATGATATGCAGAGTGAAAAGTTTCTTATTTGAGCATTCTTTAATGATTTTGCTTAAATGTTGCAATTTGCAGTAGTAGCATAGCTTTCACTTGTTGCAAATTTTCTTGATCTTAAAAATGATCAGAGTTTTATTTTAAATAATGACAATGATGAAACTTAAATTCATTGATTCATTGAGAAATGAAAGAGAGAGAAACAAAGATACTGTTGAAATAACAGTCACAGAAATGATGATCTTTGAACTCAAAGAATTACTAGTCAATGCAGAGATGCTTTTAACTTTGATGAATGAAACAATGATGAAGATCAAGCAAGATTAATGATGTTTAAGCTGCTGAAGCTTTTCATCAATGTCAGAGAATGCTTGAACTCATTGATGAAAAATGAATGATCAAATTTCATTAAGATTTTGTTAGAAGAAAATGATGATGTGAGATGATGAGATCTTTTTACATGAAACTGCGTAGTAAAAGATAATAAAATAGCACTCTATCAATGATAGAATTAATTGCTAAGAAACAAAAGTGAAAGCTTGCAGAGTTTTCATCTTCTGTCAAGTTGTTATCTTTATTCACTCATTAACTTCTTTAATTTAATCTCGCGAGCTAGTCTTGCAGACATGCATCATTCATAGTCAATGAGATGTGTTTTTACAACTGCATTTTTTCTTAAAGACTTGATCTTTGAGTCTTCATAGTATCATATTGTTTTCTTGTAACTGACAGCATAGTCATGACTTCTTCAACATTTTAACATCTGTGTAAAAGTGTTGTGAGTTAAGTATGCTAATAAGCATAAACAAAGCTAATGCAAGATTGTTGATATCAACTCTTCAGCTTTGTTTTCTTTCTTTCTTTCTTTTCTTCTTGTTTCATTTCAGCATACTCTTTCATGAGTATTGCTTTTTTAAACTGACAAAGCATGAGATTTGCTATGCATATCTTGCATAGCTTGCAGTTCATGATATGAGCTTCTTTTGTTGCAGCGTTGTTGTGATGCAAGTCAGCTTATGAGCTAACATGAGTGACATAGCAATATCAACATCATCATCATCATCATCACTATCATGATAAGTAGCAACATTCGCGCTCATTAAGATCATGCTAACATGCTTGCGAAGTCTGCTCATTTTCTTGAAGTGTACATTTCTCTTCACGTCATCGTCGCTGCAACATCTGTCACGTCTGCTTCTTCTGCTTCTTCTGCTTCTTTCACATCTGTTACATTGATGACTAAGCTTATGATTTCTGATAAACATATTTATCTTTGCATATTTCAATAAATGTTGATGTATGTTAAATCATCATGATCAGAAAATCTGATGCTGTTGTTGCATTCATCATCTGAGCATAGTGATGATTCACATGTGTCATGCTCTCATTGAGCGTGCTTGCAAATGCGAGCACTGCTTTAAAAAGAAGCACGATTGCATGATGAATCTAGTTTTATGTTCTCTTCAGCTGATGATGTGTCACGCTGTGCAAGTGATGACTTAACATTTCATCACTTACGCTTGAGATCATCTCACTCTTCATCTTCAATAATGAGAGAGTGAGTAGTTTTTTCTTTCAGCATATAAGATTGTATCTAACAGTTAAGTATAGATTCTCATTTCTCTTGTTCTCATCACTTCTTGTTGTCATCATGTTGCTTCATCTTTGTCTCATAAGTATTAATTGAAGCAAGCAGTGCGTGACGAGATTCACTGATGAATAAATAGCTTTCTTCTTCACTTCAATGTTCTCACTTGCGATCATTAATCGCTTCTTCTCTTCATTCTTTCACGACATTCGTCATCTTCTTTTTTAAAAGACATATGTTACATGAGATTTTATAATTGTAGTTTAATATTAACTTCTTAAACTCACGTCTTTGCGCTTTTGATATTCTCTCAATCATGATTCTTATGTGATTTGTCTTTCTTTTTCTTCTTTGACTTCTTTGCAGTTAACTGATGTACTTGCCTTTCTATCTTGTAGTTCTCAATGATCTTCTTCGCATTGCTAAGATTTTTCATTGATTCTCAGAAGTTTTCACAGAGAGACGAATCAGCTCATTGAACTAAATACTCAATCTTTTCTTTCTTGATTCGCTGATCAAGTATCTTCTTTATTTCTCATTTCTCTTTCTCTTTTATGAGAATGATTTGCAACTTTGAATTCTCATCATGCGAGTGTCAGAATTTCAATAAAGAGACATAAAAGATCGAGTGAATTGCATCATATCTCTCAAATAGTTCAAGCTTATACGCTTGCATGTTGATCTTCTTCAATATTTTGAATGATTTCAGTTGTCTGTGATCAATCTTCTTCTTTGATCGAAGCATACAAATATTCATACTTTGCAGAAGCACTTTGTCTTTCATTTGAAAGCTTGCAGCTTTATAATGAACATTATAATACTTTGCTTGCTGCTCTGCTACTCATTTTCATAGTCTCATTAGATGTTTTCTGATACTTCGTAGTCATTCTGCTCACTTCATAATCAAGAATGTCTTTCTCTTTAAAGCTCTGTTCTCAGATGTCTCTGCAAAGCTCGCAGTGTATTTCTTTAGAAGCTCATGTGAAGTTTTTTTGATACTAGCGTGTATGCTGTTGTTATATGCAAACATCATCATTAACAAAAGCTCTGATCAGTTATTCATCTTATAATTGAAATACACTTGCAGATAATGCTCAAGCATCTGATTCTGTCTTTCTGTTTGATCGTTGATTTGCGAATGAAACACAATGCTTAACTTTCGCTTTGCTTCAAGATGTTAACATAGAGTGATTCAAAAATGACTGATAAACAGTGAGTCTTGATTTGATATAATGCTTTGCATCATTTCATGCTAAGATACGAATTCTCATCATAGCAGATTCACAAGTCTCTTGATGTTTAAATCTTTGATCATCAAAATATAAATTATGTGCTTGATCAACTTATCTATCATTATCAATATAACATTACTTGTTTTTTCAATGTACAAATTCTTCGCAAAAAGCATGTCTGTTATAAAATTCATGATCATCATGTAAAATGAATTCACACTCTCTGAAAATATAAACATCAGCTTCTCATAGAACTTATGATGATGCACTTGCACTCGCTGACAGTCTGAACAGATGCAAACATATTTCGTCATCTTTTTGAGCATTTTCAATCAATCATATTTTCTTCTTATCGCAGTCTTAATATGAGCGCATGTGAAATGATCTGCTTCAAGATTGTCAAAATTCATATGCAGAATCTCATTTCTTGTAGCAAAGTCATTGAATACATAAACTGCGAGATCATGATGTAGCAGTTCATCATTTTTCATACTTTATTTCAAAAGCTCATTCTTTCTAGATGCAAATTGTTGACATCACTTCTCATTTGCAACAAAGACGTTTCTTTGTTGTAACTTCAGCAGTCACGCAGTCATTAATTTACTCATCTTCAAATAGAATCTCTTTGACTTCATAATTTAATGAATCAGAAGTTGAGATGACGCAGTGTCTAGAATTCTGCAAGATTTAGCAAGTACTTTCTCATTTAAACATATGACTTAAGTATCTGCAATGACTATGTCATTCAGTTGCGTCATCAATGCTGCAAGTTTAATCATTGTTGAAACTTCTTCATTCTTTAGCAGCTCAGATTGACATTTCTGATTGTGAAGTTTGTTTTGCAGAGTAGATAGAAAATAATCATTATTCTTCTCACTATCATTCAATTTCATGATGTCGAGTCTTTTTGATGATACATTCGCAGAATTTAATTTGTCTCTGCAATATTCTATATGAAAGTCAAACGCAGCTAATTTCTCAGCTCAACGCATCTGTTGTACATTGAGCTTCTTCATCATCATAAAGTAACAAAGATTATTGTGATCTGTTATCACACATATGAATCGCTTGCTACTCTGAAAATAGTGTCATCAGTTCTTAAAATCGAGAACTATAGCATACAGCTTTTTATCATGCATGTCTCATTGTACTTCAGCTTCTTTGAACTTATAACTATAATACACAATAAAATGTCATTAATCAGTCTTGTTCTTCTGACTAAGCACATCTTCAACTTCGCGATTTGATGTATTGATCTTCATGCAAAGATTTGCATCTCAATCGTAGTGTTTCAAAATGAGAACATTGATAAAGACTGCTTTCAATCTTTCAAAAGCTTTTCTTGCTTTCAATGTCATTGCAAAGAGTAAACACATCACTTTCTTCTTCGCACTCTTGATTAAATCTGTTAAAAGCATAATGATTTAAAAGAACTTTCTTATAAATTGTTGATAAAATCTTGCAAATCTCAAGAATACAAGAATGTTCTTTACAGACTTAAGCTCAAATCAGCTAGTGATTGCATTGATATAAGACTGTTTCATCTGAATATTTCTTCGCTTTATCATGAATCTCAGAAAGATAACTTTGCTATGATTGAAAGTGCATTTCAACAGCTTGATATACAGTCAATATTTTAGTAGCGCGCGAAGAATCTTACACACATGCTCTCAATGTTGCTCTTTCGTCTCAAAATATACTAAAATGTCATTCAGATATATCACGCAGCAAATATTCATGAATGACTTAAGCGTGTGATTTACATAGAACATCGACAAAATCATGAGACGAGAAAAGTTAATATTAGCTGATTTTTGCTGACTTTTTCTGAGTTAGCTGTTAATCTCATGTGTCAGCTAACGATTGAAATTAGCTGATTCTCTCAGTTATTAGCTGACTATTAGCTGTCACTTAGCTGACTTAGCTGTGCGTTCAGCTAATATCGATTTTGTCTCTTGTGACAATCATCATATCAATATTACTTATGTTATCTTTTTAAATGTTTGCGCATTCTGTCACTAGATCATTATATATAGTTAAGTTTCTTTAAATGTCTCTTTTCATCTCGTTGCTCTTCACTCTTTTATCATTTGAATTGAATAAATTGTCTTTGCTGCAAATTATGTTATGTATGATAAGATATATCTTTTCATTATACATGTTTGAGACAATCTTCACTCTTTTTTCATCTGAATCAGTTAAATCGTCTTTGCTGTAGATTATGTTACATATGACAAGATGTTTCTTTTCGTTATACACGTTTAAATCGATCTTCACTCTTTTTTCATCTGAATCAGTTAAATCGTCTTTGCTGTAAATTATGTTACATATGACAAGATATTTCTTTTCATCATACACGTTTGAGAATAGTACGACAATCAAGTGATTTGCAACATATTGATTTATCTAGTCTAAATTTCAATCATCGTCGCTTTCAATGATGATTTTTATCGAGAGTCTGCGCTTGATTTGCATATACTGTACAAACTGCTTATATCTTTGAGCATCGTCGATGATGCTAGATGATTCAGCAGACTTACTGTATCAGACTCTTTCTTCTTTTATGATGCTCATTCTTTTCGCTCAAGAAGTTCAAGTAGTACGCAGTTTGAAAATCATAAACGCTTCTTCTTCGACGCGAATTCGATATTTGTTTGAAGTCAAAGTCTCTATAATGCTCAGTTCAACATTATCAGCATCTGACTCGTTGACGAAAGATGTGTTTGCGATCTAGAGCTTAGCATACAGTATACAATCAAGAAAATGAATCAAATCTATCATGTTGATATCTCATTCTTTCAATGTCTTCTGTGAGTTTATTGTACATCAGTTTCTGTCGATCAACGATGAAAAGAACTTTTAAATACTTACTCGTTCATCTTGTTATCACGAGAATATAGAATGAGTTTTCTACATAATAAGTATAGTGAGCATGCTGTACATCTTCTGCACAGTATTAAACTCATTGTCTTTCGCTGAACGCACTTACAAGTTTTTGATTCTTGTCTTCATGTGTCATGATGTCAGATCATCACTCAGATTTAGAACATAAATTGCAGACATCATGAGTTCAATGAATCTGTTCGCAGTTCAATGAATCAGATTGTCATTCAAAGTTAAAGCATAGATCAGATCAGAGCTTAGTCTAATCATTACACAATCAACTCTTGAGCGTTGATTGTGAATTGATTAGAATTAGCAAGCTATAAGAGCTCTATTCAATTCGAACATGCTCGTAACACAGTCATTAATCTAGTCATCATCATCTGAATTTAGTCACAGTAATCTTAAGTCTTAGAACTACTGTCTAGTCTTGATTCTGTCTGATTCATGTATAATAGAAGTCTGATTCTCATTCTTTTCTTTCACTCTTTGTCTTTCGTCTTGTACATTATCTGATGTATATCTTGTATCTAGATTCTATCAAGTAATAATAATATCATTCTTCTATCTTGATAGTATCTCTAGTCTAGTCTCTGACATCATGTACACGCTATACGCAGTATCATAGTTAGCAAAACAAAAGTCATCAGATGAATCAGTTCTGACGCAGATGCAAGTCGTTTCACTCTCTCAAAATCACTTACAGAATACTTTTGCATGTTTTCTTTCTATGCATTGTGTCTCAATTAGTCGAAATTCGATCTAGATCTGATCGAGATATTGAGACAAGTATAATTCAACAATCGATACTTGATATGAAACACTTACGCATGCATTGATTCTTTTAACGTCATCGTTCTAGAATAATATAATAATGAGCTTGATTCTGAACTGCATTTGACTCTCTCATGTGCAGAATTGAAATTGATTATGATGAGTTACGACTCATTCTTGTCTTGAGTTTCTCACTGTTCATATCATCATTCTTCTATCATCTTTGTTAGATCAAAGTCGCGACAGAGCGAGAAAAACATACTTTATTCTTCATAAAGAACTTTGAGACAATCTCATGATTCAGACTGTTCTCTGCAGAACTCTTCTTCTTTCTCTTTCTGAGTTCACTTCACTGACAGTCGAAGTCATCGTCGATGTCTTCTACATCAGACAGCGAGTGCGCAAGAGAGAAGTATATGAATTCGTTCTTCACGTTCAAATCGAGTTTCACTTGACTTTGTTTCATCAACTTCTTTTCATCATCACATAGTTTCTTGTCTTAAAATAGACTAAGTAAATCACTGTTTTGTGATGAATGTGTGATCATCTGTGATCACTTTGTCAGTGTATATGTCTCTTGATCTAAGCAGAATGAAGCATATCTTCAACTTCTCATCTCTGAAAGTGATTCTCAACTTGCGCACTCTATCTGTATTTCTCTATACTATGTCAAATCATAGTTGTCACGAGAATGATCATCAGAGACGTGATAGAATTGAACATATGCTGTGTTAAACTTGTGATGTCAAAGCTCTCGTGATGATTATTGTGTATGAGAGATGTCAATGCTTTTGTTAGAATGAAGTCTCTGAACATTTTTGATAAGTTAATCTTCTCGACGTCAGTGTGAAAGTATTTCAAGAAGATTATTCTACATCGTGATGATCAATGCTTAGAAAGACGTTGTTCTTCAATAAAGCATGAACTAAATTCATTGAAGCTGTGCTGTTGATAAAATCATAATAATTGAGAATCAAGATGCAAATCTTACACATCATATGAGATTAATAGTCACTTATGATGTCATACATCTGAACTGTGTTAGTCTGAATAAGCATCATTCAGACATGATTGCTTTACTCTTCTCACTTCATGAGATGTTGATTTCATCTCTACATCGTTATCTCTTCAATTAATGACTTGAATTATGCAATTAATCACTCTCGATCATATGCTTTTTATGAGAGTTGAAAGATTAGCTTTTTGCTGAAAGTCAGCTTTTGATTCGCAGTCTTCGCTCGCGTATTCAATCATAATTGTAGCTCGCAGATATGAAATCATCTGTCACATGATGTTCTTATGCGCGACTGTGAAAATTTCTCTTTCGCGTCGAATACTCTCACTTCAGATATATGATGAGTCGTGATGATCATCTTCTCTTCGCTGTCGATCATAGAACGAAGAATTCATAAACTTCATGCTGCGTGATTTAATCTTGAAATTGATGAAGACATGAAATGAATCATGTTGAGATTATGATAACATGCTTGACGCGTTCGAAGTACGCGTTTTATTTCTTCTATGATCATTCTCGTTGAACGACAGTGTAAATGTAAACTGCTTGTCATTAATAATGAAATTCAACGTGAATTTTATACACATTAGTGATTGTATTCTCGTTGATAACAATTTTCAACTGTTTTTCTCTTTCAAGTCAAATTTTGACTTCTTTCTACATCTTGCTGAAGCATGAACAGATTCAAAGTCATTTAATATCAATTCTTCAATCGAGCTTGAATCATTCTAGCACAGAGATAAGCTGATGATACTTGAGATAAGTGCAATAGATAATGATCGTGCTTATCTCACACTCATGACTCTTTCGTTTGATCATGTGCATAGCTGCAAGATAGTCTTTCGATATATCTCACATTAATATGTAAAGCGATGACTAAATTATATCATAAATTCAATGAAGTCTTGAAGATAAAGAACGTGTGAAGAAATAAAGATTGCAGAAAGTAAACAAGAACATGAATAGAACTAACTTTCAATTCAATTTTTATTTGACTTGAATCTTGACTTGATCAGAACTAGATTGTTTCTAGATGCGCTTAAACTCGTATTTTCTACATCATTTTTTGACATTGAATATATAGTTATCTGATGCTTTGACGACGTTATGTTGAAGACATCACGTTGACGCAAGATGAGACAGATTCTCTCGTTTCACTCATCTTTAAGTACATCTGATGACAAGTAATTCAACGCGTCTTCAAGTGCATCTGATGAGAAATCTCAATGCTCTGAATTTCATTTCAGATCGAAAGTCATCAGTCTGAAGTTTCTTTACGTGAATGCAGCTACTCAGATCACATTTTCAACTGAC
>JAABUH010000251.1_pt1 | contig 82684 bp, 112 predicted proteins | sample 5559121 | NCBI WGS metagenome assembly JAABUH01 (sample SAMN10711871, study PRJNA513364) | rock metagenome | isolation source: Antarctica rocks | place: Antarctica: Victoria Land, Battleship Promontory nord | collected 2015-12-28
CTTCCCGGATGAGATGAGAAGTCTGGGGCAGGAAGGGATTGAGAGCGAAGAGATGGATTTGCTGAATGAGCTGGACAGGACGGGTCAGCCCTAGGGGCCAGGTGTTATAGGCTCAATCGTATGGGTGTATGACATACCTCAGCTGGGAGATCCAGGGATCCCGTTCGGCGTCTAGTGGGCTCCATGCTGAATAAGGTGCAAGGATCAATGCCTTTTCTCCTCTGTCAAAGTGCCGTGAAGACCTAGCCGATACGAATTGGAGAAGCAGAAAATAGGGGAGAGTAAAATCATTCCACTTTCTTCGCACCTTAAACTCGTCTCAAACGGATAGATTTGCTTCCATCCTGATCGTGCCTGGCGGCAATGATCAAGTCACTCAAAGTTTGGCGACTGTAAGTCCGATCGTCAAATCTTTCAGCAACATCCCGCTTTCGGTCCAGTATGCGACCGAGTACGAGTAGGTTCGCAAGCTGAGCGGGCCCATCAATGCTCTCACGCACTTCCAGGGCTACAGCCCGATCATTTCGACCGAACTTCTCTCAGTCTGCAGTGATCGTCACTCCCCGTCGAACATTTCTTTCCCTCTTCAAATCCAAGCCCAACCCTTCACCCTTCCAGCCCGTCACTCCACCGCCAGTAACCCTCGCACCTGATGAACTCTTTCATCCTCTCTCACAATCGCCTTTCCCCGACCTACGAGAACGAGCTGAACGGGTCAAGACGATGTCGATCTGCCCTGTCTCGGTCGAACGGTATAATGAGCGAGTCCGGCCTACCTTCGATTGCCCTGATTGTGGTTGGCCCGCACACAAGGACCAACAAAGATGGGAGGAAGGGAGGGAGGAACATACGGAGTATTGTGAGCGGTTGAGGGAGGTCAATGAGGATGATCACGATCTGAGAAGTGGAAGGCGGATGAGCGAGTTTGAGGGAATGCCCAGTGAGTCGATGAGCACAACTTGATTTTTTTCTGATCCCATCCGAACAGCGGAACAACCATACGACCAAGCGGTATCATTCGCAAATTGGGATACCCTCTTCTTTACCCGAGATTTCCCCTCGATCGACTCAGAGAGATCGGTGAGGCATGTGAGCAAGGTCTTGACGTATCCCATGACCGTGGCGGGGGTGTTGCATGAGAACGGACCGTATACGACAGGTACCGGGCGGATCTCAAGGGAGGGAAGGAGAAGTATGGCTGGTGAGTTCGCTGTTCTGCGGACCATTCCTGAATCATGGTCCCGCGAGTCTGAGGGAATAGCCTTGTGCTGACATAGCCTCAGCGCTTCACTCAATACTGCACCTCCCAGCTGGTTCAAGTGAGGCAACAGCCCCTGTGACACCTCAACCACCCATCCGCATCTTCATCCTAGGAGCCCGTGCCGAATCGACACTTCCACCCGCACACTGGCAACAGCTATCCTGGCTCTTCCCCCGGAATCATTTCAACATCTACCTCATAGGACCGGAAGTTGGACTTCCCATGCTGTCGAAAACGGATCCCCGCGCTCGGATTGACTACGACTTCTCTGACTCACGCGGATGGGGTGTACCAAGCCATACGATCCACGTCTCGCAGTACCTCACCATCACCAGTCTTCGATCGTCTTACGAAGTGTTGCACAGCCAACTCGGACCTTTCGACCCATTCACCGATGTCTTCTTCTCCTTCTCACCTGGACTTGGCTTCCCCGACCAACCGGGTTTGAACCGGAATCGGAAACCTTCCACACCCACAGACGAGGAGGAAGTCCCCTTTACAAACGTTACCACACAACCCCTCGTTCAAGCGCAAACATCTTGGCGACTGACCCTCCAGAAGATCCTCCAAACCAAATGCGCAGTCTTCTTCACCGCCTTCTCACCACTCGATCTCCAGCGTGACGTCTCAGCATTATACGGTACCAACCCACCTTCATTCCGAAATTCATCGAAAATCCGAGAGTTCCCAGATTACGTCGGTCTACCAACTGCACCGGTGGATCACATCGAAGGGGTTACTGATGAATTTGAATTGGTCTTGACCCCTGGGAAGAATCTTTTTGGGAGTTTGAAATGGGAAATTGCGGAGTGGGATGTTAGGGTGGCTGTAAAGGCGAATTGGGGAGTTTGGGGGATTAGGGGGAAGAAGTATGAGGTGGTGGAGGGGGAGTAAGTACCTTGATGCAGAGCATGCAACGACTCCAGGGGATCTTCTCAGCAGTAATTAACATGGAATCAGGCATTAGTGCCACGATTGATGCATGCTCTCGCGAGCTTCCATGTTGTTCCAGCTGTACAGTGCTTTACAGTGCTATCCAATTGGTGATGCGGTCCATGATCCGCTGACCCTACTCTCACTACAGCGGCTTGATCCTCACCATCCCCATGTGCCGGGACCTGTACTAATGTCAATATCCTGGCAAAGACCAGACAGCGACAAAACTCACCACCCTTCATTTTACCCTTAATGTTCGTTGTCACCCATCCGCCGTAGAAGTCCCTACTCTGATCAACACTTGCTTTTGAGTAGCGAAAGGTGATTACCCTTCCTGTACGCCGACCCTCTCACCATCGACAAAACACCTCCATTCCCCACCCACCTTGTCCTTATCCATCCCACTCGTAGCGTAAAAGCTCACGTAGTCCTTCAGCGGTGTGAAGGAGCGGGTCGGACTAGGGTATGACCAAATTCGGTTTTGAATAGGATATTTGGAGGATGGTGGTAGGAGGGTGTGATATGATGCTTGGCCTTTCCACTGAAGAATCGACGCGTCAGCGATCTGATCCAACCTTTTCCTCATCGTGTTACGGAGGGAAACTGTCGGAATATGGTATAATCGTATCATGAGATCGGTTTAGGTGTTGGCGAGATTCCCAACTGACCTCGCAGAACGAGCTCTTGGAAGTCTTCTGTAGGGGTACCTTCATGGCTCTAGGAGGTAGATAGTAAGTCGGTGGATGTCTATGCAACTCCTCGATCAGCTTGGCACCGCGTATTGCTTGAAGCTGACTAACGTAGTTTCAAGCACTCTGTACCCCTCTATGGTATCTGCCAGTATCGTCTCACTGCCATCATTCCCAAACCAAATCACCTGCAATCGGCTGGTACCCGTCAATATGGGCAGAAACTCAATCGACATCGGACGACGGACTTCGGACTTCGTTGTAAAGCCGGTGGTCGAGGGTAATTCCATACATCCTCCTCCTCCTTCCTCGGAGCCATCGGTACCTGTGCAGCGGTGCTCATCGTTGCTCGTATGAGGATGCTTGTCAAGCCTAGAATCGGGATCGGTCGGATCACGTGAGCCAGCATAACACACGAGCTGCACGCTTGACCAAATTGAGGACGCGGAAAGCTTCGATGTGGACTTTGGGCATCGATCAGAAATGGGGGACCGAAAGAGACAGGAACATGACGTCCGGCTCCGTGGCGGTTAATCATCGCCATTCACCGTACTTGCTAAGGAGCTCGGTTAACAAGTGAATAGGGCGTAGGTTGAACGATAGGTCGACTTCGTGCTTCCGGCTGGGCAGAAACATCCCAGTTGCCCTGTGATCCGTAGCCGTATGGAATCATGGGATGTCGAGGCATTGCAAGCAGTCACCAACGATCACCTCTCGTACTATTTGAGTCTGACGGATCAACGAGCCTCATCTGACCTGACCATTTTACGTGAGGAACTACCATTGAAGAGTTGACACATCGAAGGCTGTGACGAACAATTATATCATCGTACATCTACGGGCTGACCAAAAATGCGCTTCCTGGTCGCATATTCGCATGAGTTGATGTGCAGCTAAAGAACAAGTGACTCACAGGAAGTTTGGAGTCTGTACCTCGCCCTTGCCAGTTCGACTCCACATCTCTCTCGGCCAGTAATCTTGCAGAAATACATACGTATGTCCCGCTAAGATTCCGACCTAAACGTTTTGCAGTAAGCGCAATGCGGGTTGATTTTAAACCAGGCTGACAATGTCTCCGACTGCCGCTTGAAAGCCGCCTTGCAACAGCCACGAGAATGCTACTAGACAGAGCGGTAGGTAAGGAGCGGTGATTCTGGGGGAATTGTCAGCTTGAACACGGCTATGAGCGAGAACTGCTTACGTGATGACCCCGAAGAGAGACATCTTGATGGAAGGATTCCGTCTCGACCAGATGTAGACGAGCGAAAAAGCCAGTGAGGAGGACAGGAAGGGCAATGTGAGTAGAGGCGAGATGACCTGAAAGTCTATGTAAGCTTGATACGAGATGAAGACGTGCTCGCCTTACGAGGAGGAATGACGCGCAAAGGGCGAGTAACAAAACGTAATCAGCTCTTCGGTTCGAGAACGAGTTCTCCTCGAGTAATCTAGAGTAACGCATTCTGAAATTTGCGCACATCAGTACGAGTCTGTAGCGAATCAAGACGGACAACTGACATGAAGAAGAGGTGGAAAGCGAGATCGAGGGAGAGCTGCCCGAAATACAGGAATGTCGTGACGAAGCGCCAAAGCTAGGTAGCCGGGCACATCAGCTTAAACTCCCTCCGCTTCCGTCAAAAGAGCTCACCTGCATGTTCCCTACAGCAGCTTTCCACGAGAAGTAGAGCTGTAAAGGCGCAATCACCTGGCATTCCTGTATATTGATCATTCGTCAGTCATCCGCTAGGAGAGATATTTCATCCGCTATATGTGGATTATCCAAATCTTGCAGGACTGACCACCAAGACGCTCGTCCCTATTGACGCCGCGACCCACGCACGAGTGACAGGGGGTATATCGGTGATCCATTGCTCGACCGGAGCGGCCATCGGGCTAAGCACAGATGTTGATTGTGAAGGCGATGCTTCTAGCAGGGATAGAAAATGTGTAGACCAGATGTGTTTACCATGCAGGGTCGACCAGTAGCAAAAGAGTGAAGACAAGGGAAGGTAGAACACCGCCACGCCTCAAGTCAAGGTTCCTCGCGTAACAGTTTCGTATCGCCACGTGGCGTCAGATCATCCGAAGCATTTTCATTTTTGATTGTCACCTCCCAGATGTTGGTCTAGGCAATAGCGAGATCTCCACACCATGGTCCGTAAGCAGGCCCGAAAAACCGTCGGCTCGAGTCGATCCAAGCCGTCAGCGTCGCCTGGTGCTCGGATCAAGAAGATTCAGACCTATGAGGACACGCTCAGCGAGGGCGGAGTGGACGACTGTGCGTGTTAACCTTCCACCGGGGTTTCTTGAGGTCGGCTAATGAGTTCTAGTCATGTTCAGGCGGGATCAGATAATGTTCAACCCACAAGACGAGAGCGACGAGGATATCAACGCCGATCAAGGCGAAGAAGTCTTAGGCCTAAACTTGCCTTCGAACGATGATGACGTCGAAGAAGTGGAAGATGACTATTCCGAGGACGAAGTTGCCCCGATGAAGCGGAAAAGTAAGGCAAAAGCCGATCTATCCGGTAAAGGTCGATTCGGCAAACCTATTCCCGCGTCCGATGAGGAGGAATCTACGGAAAGCGATGATGAGGATGAGGAAGGCTGGGGAAGGCAGTATTACTCGCGCCCGTCAAATCGAAGGGAGAAGGAGACGGGGGAGTTTGATGCGACAAGGGAGGAGGAACGGGAGATGGAGGAGAAGGAGGTTAAGCGGTTGCAGCGGAAGGCGAGGGAGAGTATGGGTGCCGAGGATTGGGGTTTGGATGAGGACGCGTTGCAGGAGGCAACGTAGGTGCCCCTCCTGAGCCTTGAAGCGGCTGATGGGATTCAGTGCGGCAGTCGAGGACGAGCCCGTGCGTGCACCTATTCTCCCGCCTACAACATCCGATCCTGCAGCACTAGTCCGACACCTCGAAGCTCACGAGCCGGTAAAGCTAGCTCTTGCACGAGACTTCCCGCTTGTGGTGCAAAAGCTTGAGCAGACGTCGAGGGGGATCAAGAAGATGATGGAGGAGGAAGAAGGGAAGGAGACCTTGCACAAAGGTTTGGGATGGCTTCACTATCGTACGTTTGCAAGAATCTTCAATTGCTAATCTTCGCAGAAACCCTCCTGACCTACGCTACATCTTTGGCATTCTACGTTCATCTCGCCGCTTTACCTCCAGCTTCCCGCCCTGACTTCTCCACTCATCCGATACTTCCCCGTCTACTGCAGCTGAAAGAAGGCGTGACCATGCTCGAAGACCTTGACTTTGCTGCCGGTTCCGAAAGTGTCGATCTCCTGCTCACCACTGAGGACATGGAAGATGAAGAGGAGGGTTCGACTGGTGGTCGAGAACTGGTCGGACTTTTGGGTGACGAGGAGGAGGACGACGCGGATGACTTGTGGCAGAAGGAGGGGTTGGAAGATGGGGAGTTGGAGGAGCTCATGGCCGATGCCGAGAACGAACAGATGAACGCGATCACATCACCGAAGTCTGGCAAGGAGAAGAAGAAGCGGAGAAATAAGGTGAAGAAGGCATCTTCATCTACACCCAAGGCGAGCGGAGGATACCAACCACTTGTCGAACCTGTATTCTTCTCGGCAAAGAAGGCAGCCCCGGCTTCGATCGAATACGATGACGACGACTCACTCGGCGACCCAACTTCTCTCACCGAAGCAGATGCGATCGACAAGGAACGACGGGTACGTTCACTCCGCTTCCATACTTCCAAGATTGCAGCGACTTCCGCCCGACGATCCGCCGCCCGTACGCAACGGCTCGGTGGAGATGAGGATTTGCCATATCGAGATCGGAAAGCTGCGAGAAATGCGGCATTGCGGAAGAATGGGCCGGAGGCATCAGGAGGAGAGGTGCTCGAGCCGGTCTCAAAAGGCGACAAGAGGGTTCGGATGCAAGAGGATGAAGATGGAGGGGGATACTATGACCTGGTGAAGAGGAGGTGTACGGAGGAGAAGGTTGCGAAGGAGGCGGAACATGACGCCGTCCAGGCGGCGAGATTGTACGTTACATATCCAAATCTTTTGCTGACATATCTCAGCTCCGCACATGACAACGACGCTCCCGCTTCCGGACCCCGCGCTCTGACCCGCGCAATCGAGAAGAATCGCGGTCTTACGCCACGACGATCCAAGACCGGTCGCAATCCACGAGTCAAGAAACGACAAGCTTACGAGAAGGCCAAGCAAAAGGTAGCTTCGCAACGAGCGGTGTTCAAAGGTGGTCAGGCGAGCTTGGACGGGGCATATCGCGGTGAGAAAACGGGGATCAGTACGGCTGTCAAGAGTCGACGATTCTAGCGTATGCATGGGCTACTTCCTGCGTGCGGCAGGAGCGGGTCGACGCTTTTTGAATAGGCTGTTCGGTATAGGAGCGGATTCGACGTTAGGCTTGGAGGCGAGATGTGGATCGGCAGTGAGGTCGGGTTTGACGTCGGGAGGAGGTTCCTCATCAATTCCGGATGCTTTACCGACTGGCGGTTCAAGTAATTCCGCCCTCACGTCGCCATTCGTTTGTCCGCCAACAAAGTCTTCCGCCTCGCGTCCTGCGGATCCGGTATCGGCCGCCCCATTCGTGACTGGCTCCGCCTTGACCCAACCTCCCCCATTTGGCACGTACATCAAGCCGTCCCTGACTTCCTTTTCCTTCCCCTTCACAGTCTCCCCATCAAGTCTCAACTCCAAACGTCCTGTCCATTCCTCCCTTTTCAACCCTCCTGCAGGTTCCGCTTCGGCCAACATCGATGCCGAGGCCTCCACCTGACTACTCCCGTTCCTCTCCGCGAACCTCCTCTCCTCTTTCACCCTCATCCTCAGACCTTCTAGAGCTCGCCTCGGATCCCAATCTTCATCATCCCAAACATCTTTCACAGGCCTCTTATCCCGATGCTGAAACCGAAAATGCTCCCCATTCTCCTCGTCCACTCCGTACTCCCCTAACTTCCTTTTCCCATCTCCGCTTGTTCCCATCCAAGCCAGTTGAGGTTGCTCCTCGACGACTTCTTGCCAACCACCAGGTTCTCCAACTCGATTTCGGACCATCTGCTCGATCTCGTATGACGATTTAGAGGTTTCGTCATCATCGAACCCCAATTGTTTCGCTGTCGAGTAGTTTGCCCATTTATCTTTGGGTTTCGAATCGTGTATACGTGACGAAGAGGCTGTGGCGGATTGAAGACGGGAGAGGACGGATTGTCGTGGAGGGGCGGTGGTGTGTGTATCTTTGGCGTAGGCGGCGGCTGCAGACTACGCTATATCAGCTCTTGTTCGGGATCACATCTCGCCGAGATGCAAATGTAGGACCGCGGAATCCGAGCTCACCGACTCAATCCGAGCCATCTCAATCTCTGCCGCCGCCTTCTCTCGTTTGGCGATGTCGCCCCCCTTGTACAGGTCACGGATGAAGCGTTCTTTGTTGCCTTGGTGCTTAAGGCCGGTCTCATGTTGTTTCCGGGACTACAAGGGCATCTTCAGGATGCAATAAGTGGATAACAAAGTGACCTACCGGAGCATCATCTCGGATCCAGATGTTACAGTACTTGCACCAGTATTGCTTCTTGGATATCCAGTATCTGCACGGGTTAGCGAACTACCAACAATCCATACAGCGACAACTTACTCGGTCATCTTGGTTGGCGAGGGAGGAATCTGTCAGATGGGGTAACGTTGGCAAGGATTTGTAACGACGACAAGAGTGAGGGGATGTGAATGAAGAAAGACTGGCTTCCTTACAGCTGAAACACCTCTCGGCGTGGCTCAAATAAGGCTACTGATGTATGCGGGGCTCCCAACGTCCTGTCTATCGCTCCAGTATTGTCATACGGTTTGCAGTATGCTGGCGCTCAAACTCATGCGACAACCATAGTCAGGCGAATGGTGAGCTCCTCGCACATGGTCTACTCTGACTTGTAGCACGGCATAAAAAGAACCCGCCTCAACCCGCAAGCAGCGGAATCGAAACGTCTTAAAGAGCAAGCCAAGATTGAGAGCTATGCAGCGGTTCAGGAGGATGTCTTTGCTAACGTGAGCTATCAATCTCGGTTCAGAATCGGCTAACTTGGTGAGCAGAGACGAGCCGAGGACTACTCAACCGAAGCGCTCAAGAGGACGACCGACTTGCTCGACCTCAACCCCGAGTTCTATACAGTCTGGAACTACCGACGCCATATCCTCACTCGCGGTCTCTTCCCAGCTTCGTACGTTTTTAGCTCTCTTCCCACGCTTTATGCTGATACACCCCAGCTCACCCGGCGAGATCGTTCAACTCCTCTCGACGGAGTTGAGATTGACTTTCGCCTACCTCCAAGTCCACCCGAAAGTCTACTGGATATGGAATCATAGGAAATGGTGTCTCACCTCGGTACCGGTCGGTCCTGAGGAGAGTGAAGAATGGAGGAACGAGTTTTGGAAGACGGAGTTGAAGATCATTGAGAAGATGCTTGACTCGGATGCTCGCAATTGTGAGATATCGTGTTTCCTCTCGCTCAGAGCGGAAACTTACGGGGTTGAGTCAGTCCATGCGTGGGGATACCGGAGATATGTATTGTCCAACCTACCCGAGAGCTTCACGCCGAAACGGTCTGCGGCGGATGAGCTTAGATACACGAAGAAGAAGATCGAGGCGAACTTTTCGAACTTCTCCGCTTGGCATTGGAGGACGAAGGTGCTCGATGGGGTTTGGGAGGGATTAGCGAGTGATGACGTGGAGTGTGCGAAGAATAAGGGTGGGCTGAAACCGTTGAGATCGAGATGATTCGTGCTGAGGAAGCTGTTGTGTTTAGAGTTCGAGCTGGTTAGACAGGCGCTGTGGACAGATCCGGGAGATCAGTCGGGGTGGCTGTATCACCGATGGCTCATTGGAAGCGGTGAGCCGCCATGTGATCCTCAATGTAGAGCTCAGCTTAGACACTGAGATCCGCCTGAGACAATGTTACGGCGGGAAATCGATTCGATTAGGGAGCTGCACGAGACCGAGCCGAACTCGAAATGTTTGTTGCATATCCTCGACTGATCAGTATATCCTGTAGCAGGTACGCCACTGACGCGATGCAGGGTGCATGAATGCACTGGCACAATATACATTGCGGCTATCACATCTTCGGTCCACACCGGACGACGAGTCAACGCGGCTGTGCGAGGAAGCGAAAGTGCTCCTTACCCGGTTAGAAGAGGTGGACATCGATCGGAGGGAACGGTACCGAGATCTAGGTGAGACAAATGCCAGACAAAGCTGACTTCGCAGCCAAGCAATGTTAACAAGTGTTGCCATATGCTGTGTCATCTGCTGTATCATGCATGCTATACTTCCTGCTGTGGCCGCGTCATCAACCCTCTCCCAAATGCCCCTGCCAACACTCCGAACCCATCCTCCGCCTCGTGTACCTCGTTGAGGAATAGGTCGTGTCGGTCTGCCAGCCGCGTCTGGTTTCGCCGTACCTCCCGAATGATCGAGTGCTGGCGGGAACATAATGTGCACCCAGGTTCCGAGTCAGACAGGCATCTCTGGTGATACGAGTGCTTGCACATGAAGTGGACACTAGGGAGGTCGAGCTGACCACCGCAGGCTGCGCATCGGGTTACCTGGAACACGTCGGGCTGCGAGGGGTTTGCTAGATCGGAAATTTGTTTCTGCTTCGCTGCCGTCTCGCTGCGGTAGCTTTGAATAAGAGATCGGTCCGACTCGACGTCTTGTCGGGTCTCCGCGACTTTCTCCCGAAGCCACTCTTTGACCGATCCGACAGATGCCACGCCATTCCGGCTCAAAAGCTGTACGATGGCTAGAGGCGGCATGATGCGCTCGGCGTCAATGGTCTCGAGCAGCTTGGCGAGTTCGGACGGATGGCTGGAGAGAATCTCGGGCGACGAGGTGAGGTAGCGGAGCACAAGGGGATAAAGGTGGGGATTGGTTGGTCCGTAAAGGTCGAGGTACCGCAAAACCTGGTCGGATGCAGCAGACTCTTCCATGTAGAAGCGGAGGACGTCCTCGTACATCCCCATGGACTCCCAAAGGCTGACAAGACCATCGGTGAACCCGCTCGTCGAGCATAGGATGAGCCCGTGCATGGGGTCGTACGGAATAGTGCTTTCGAGCAAACCGAGTGCTTTATCCTGGCTACCTTTCGAAATCGCATCGTCAGATGAACCTGTCGAGGCAAGGTAGAGCTCCAAGAGGGTGTTCCATACTGCGCGTTGATCGGCAAGGGTGGGGTCATTGGATGAGTCGGCTTCGGTATCTCGGACTGGAAGCGGGGTGGTACGCGGCGGAGGTGCCGAGTCGACCTTTTGCTCCCATAGGCTGTTTGCAACGGACTCGAGGAAGTGAACGAATAGGTCATGATGATCGACGAAGTGAGCGAAAAAATGTCTAGGTGATGGAGGGATGTATGTTGGTCTATCATCATTGCCATCGATTGTCACGTCCTTGGGATTGGTGTTTGGGTCGGTACCGTTGGCCCCAGTGCGATCGGACTCTTTGCCATCTTCGGGACGTTCCGAGGTATCACCCGTGAACAAGCCTTGGACACGGTTGTAGCCGAGGTAAGTGAGCACTGCAGGTGCGGAACCACCTGTTGTGACTGCTTCTGTGGTCGGGGGGATAACCTTCTTGCCAAGGTCGCCAGAGCAGAGATCGACGAGGAGTTCGGTAGTCTTCTGAGGTTCATGCTGCAGCAGTGTTTTCCCGTAGAGCACCATGTTCTCCTCACACTGAAGATCGTCAGTGAAGTTTCGTCCCGAGACATACCGCTTGCGGACCAAGAGACCGGAGGTACCGCAGCGCGTCCTTGAACTCCTCCGCGTCGTCGATCTGTATCCGGAGGTACTCTTCATGCCGCCCGTACTTCTCCGCGAGATACGTTGCGTGCTCGAAGAATCCCGCTTGCCGACAGACCCGTATCGCCGTGTCGAGATCGAATGGGAGCTCCCCGTCGGACCGCTTGGCTTCAGTTTTGATGAAGGTGTCGAGGCGGGCGCGGTCGGAAGTCTTGGTGTAGCAGTTGAGCAGGAGGGTCGTGTGGTCGGGGTTCGCCAGACCGCGGGAGTGAAGCTCTTGGAGGTAGGTCGTGAGGTTGTGTATCCGTTGAGCGTCGAGAAACTGGTATCAGCGAATTCATATGGTCGCTCACATTTCGTATGACATAGCTGGGTTGAAGGTAGCCTAGGGTCTTAACAAACTGGCCCATCGCCCCGTCAAAGTCGCCTTTGCCGTAAAGGTAGTCACCGTAGCGTCGGCGAATATCCGCGAGGCCGGCCTCGCCAATGCCTTGTGAACGGGCGAGACTGATGGCAAGGGTGTACAGGTTTCTGCGGTAGAGCACTTCCAGCTTCGCCGACGTGGAGTTCTCGTCTAATCTGGACAGCTTGTCCGCGCCAAACAGGAAAATCCCACCCCATTGGTAAGTAACATCCCGAATGCCATCGCGGAAAGTGCCGGAGTATGCGATGAGCTTGTTGTGCAGGTCGAAAATGATCACCTTGGCGATTTCCGAGTCCCCGTTGGACGTTTTGACGTAGTTGCGAACGGTGGCGGAGGTTGAGCCGGCGGAGGGGGTGAAGCTGGGGCATACGATGACAAGATTGTGTCGGAACACCGCAATGGAGGACTTTGGGCCTGACGTCAGCGAGAAAGGTGAGATGACTCACCCTCGTAGGCGTAGCAGGCGCCACGTCCCTCCGGCCCGTAAAGATATATTGCCTCGTCCCGGGCTACAACCATCGCCCGTCGCTCCCAGTCCATCACTGCGCAGCCAAGCCCACAGCCAAGCTCGTCAATCGTCCGGGCTTCGCCTTTGCTGGATACAGGGGCGGAGAGAATACGGTTGGTTGTTACGATGAAGAGGCTGAGCGTCGGCTTGTCGCCTTCCGGCGCTCCCAAAGTCAAGGACTGTTCTTCGAAACCCAGACCCGTGATAGGCTCGAGTGACTCGTAAACCACTCGAGCTTTGGGTAGCGAGGTGCGAGATGTCGGCGAGGTGGTGAGGGACTGGAGGAGGTGGCGATAGAGCAGGACAGTCCCGTCGCCGAGGCCAATAGCGAGGTGCGAGAGATTGGAGGTAAGAGCGATGGTCGAGACCTGGTATGAGCTTCATCACTCTGTCCCGCTCACTGGATGGGGCCTTTGGCCATGTTGTATCCGGACGTTCCGCATGAGCAGCGGTCCCCCACCGGCCTTCTTCTTCTCATCCCGGGTCAGGTCCCATATCTTCAGTACGGGGTACCGACTCCCTTCCTCCTCGCCGATGCCGACGAGCAGACCGCCAGTCTCGAGTAAAGAGGTGCCTCTGCCGTTGTTGTCCCAAGCTCTTAAGGTACGGGTTGGGACAAAGTGCCTATCGAGGATGGTGATGTCGGTGCCAGAGGAAATGAAGAGAGACGGGACGAGGGGCGATTTAGGCGACGTTGCAGTCAGAGTGATTGGCGGGCGGAGATCCTACACCTATCAAACTCACACCCACTATGACGCTTAACCCACCCTAATCGCCTTTGGACTCTGAGCCAGGTCCTCGGCGTCCTTCACCTCCTCTCGGTCAAAGAAGGGAAGCTGTCGCCATTGCGGAGGCGCAACAGCAGTCTGTGATGGCCCCGCCGAAGAGGAAGGCGCCATCAATGCGGCTTGACCTGATCGCTCGCGAGCAAGTAGACTTTGTGGTCAAGGGGAATGCAAACAGCTCGACACACTCGTCCCGGCGGAAGCAGCCGGTAATATGTATCGGTAGATTCTCGTCACTTACGTAATATAACCAATGTGGAGGGGTTCCAGACGCGAAACATCAACTAATTCGCACAGCTTGTTCGTCGAATCACGTTGACTGGCTCCGAAATCACGAGCAGAAATGTTCAGATAGTAATGAGCATGTCTCGGCCTGGCGGCACGCCCGACAATGTCGACGCACGCCGGGCTTTGGGTCGACGTCCAGGCGGTCTGCCCCTGCCGAGAGTGAGTATTCCAGAGAGGCGTGACTGATAGTCTAGCTACATCTAGATGAGTCCGCACTGGAAGTGATTCCGCCTTCTCCGGTCATACATCAATCGCCTCCAGTCCCCGCTTTACGCTCCGTATCCCTAAATCCACCTTCCGACTCGAGCTCCGTGAATTTCGCTGCATCACCCACCTCCCCCTCGATATCCCGTCATTTCCGTCGACCTACTGCTTCTCAGGTCAAGATTGATGTCAACGCAAACAGAGGATTTTACGAGACGCAGAAGCTGTTCGCTTACCTCCTTGGCCGACTGGAAGCTCGCCAACAAGCTCCTGGTCTGCTCGAGCGAGCTGCTATCCAGGCGAGGCACGTGGGAGCAAAAGGTAAAGGCAAGGGAAGAGTGGGCAAGCTGGGCAGGGCGTTTGTGTCGGCTGCGCAGTCGAGTCTGACTGTCGGCCAGGGTGGACCAAGCGGCGAAGGTGTTGGGAGTGATGACTACGAAATAACCCTTGAGGAAGGCGAGTCGGACAATGATGCGACACACGACCTAGTGGAGCAGACGAGGGATCTGCTTGTGATAGCCGACCGACAGCACCTTGACCTCTTTGGATCCGAAGCTATGACTCCTGCCAAAACGAAAGGCTGCTTCCCGCCATCGCCGACCAATACCAACGCAGAGCTGCTGGCGTCGGGATCGTCCCTACTCAGCCGGACCATTCAGATCCTGCGCTCATTACTCACCATTGACAGCCTGCACCGAACACATCTCTTTCGGCCGTTGCGCCCGCCAAATGCCCTGCAAGCTGCTTGCCTCGACATCGCGACGTACCTGTACTACGCATGTGGACTCGAAACGAAGCTCGAGGTGGTAGGCACCGTCATTGATGGCTTCCATGCGATGCCCGATACTCTGGTCGAGCGGGTCTGCGAGTGGCTTGAAGGTAGACTGGGCGAGCTGCTTGGGAGACTGGCGAGGGAGAGGGGCGGGTCAAGCGACTCGACATCCATGCCGACGATCGCGATTTCACAACCTGAAACCACCACGCCCGGCTGGATGCGTTTATCTCCGGCTACTCCCTCGTTCCCGTTCCCTCATGCCGAAATCACAGGTCTGCTCTCCACCCACACCGCGGACACCTCCGATCTCAGTCTCTACATCGCGTCACTTGTGGCACGAACCCTCGCTGCGGTCACTGAGCTAGTCGACCTGACTTTCGCAAAGCTCTCCACGATCCACCGCGTCCACCGCCTGATCTCCGTCATCCTCACCGCCAAATCAGACGCACCCCTCGACCTCCTCGAGATCGTTGCGCTCTCGCAGCCCTCAGCTCGTCGGGCCGCCGCAGAGATCCTGAGTACCTTCTACCCTCATGCCATGGGCCACAACTACATCGCCCGTCGCCTTGCCTCGACAACTTATGCGTCGCAGCGGGCCAAGTGGGAGACCGGAAATGACCGAGTACTCGGCGAGGATGCCGAGGATCACCACTACATCCCGTGGAGGATGAGTGCGAGAGAGGGCGCCTCATCCTGCTCTACTTGCAGCCAGGGCATCCACGGCTTCTGCATCCGGTGCACTCTGTGCCGAGACGCGACTCACCTCCAGTGCTACCGACCGGCCGATATGTTCAGCTACGAGGTGGTCACCCTGTCCTCCCGCGAAACGACACCTCGGACCGCCAATGTCAAGTTTAGCAAGTGTTTATCCCAACTCGACGAGCAGGTGCTCGCCGCACGTGGAATCACTCGACGCCGAATAGGTCAGCACAACTTTCACCTGATCAATCTCTTTACCCTGACCCTCTGCGACCACTGCCACGAGCCGCTATGGGGGTCGAGATCCCAAGCTTACGCCTGCATGAACGGCTGTCAGCGCTTGTTCCATCTCAGATGTGCCGATCACGTCGAGGTGAGCTGCAAGTACGGCCGTGACGTGGTAATCGACGAGAGCTTGGCGACTGGGCGGAACCCCTTCGCAATCACTCTGTCGGTACTACGGGCATCGTTCGATCGCGAGGTTGGTAACAGCGACGTGACCGTTCACTCCTACGATGAGTTGGCCGTGCTGTACGGCGCGCTCTGGACGCAATACCAAGTTCTGAAGAATGGCATATCCAGCGGATCCCTCCGAGTCTCAGACACATCCACCTCCGATCCTCTCAGTCTCCGCCCGATCATGCAATCATACGAGACCTACCTCCAGATTCACAATTTGGAGGCGTCATCCGCCGCAGCCAATTATGCACATGTCTCGGGTTCAGACCTCCTCGGCCAGGGGTACCTCTTCTCCGATCGATACCTGACCTACTGCACGGCTCTGCTGCGCGCGCCATCACATGCGTTGACACACGAGACGCTTCTTAACGGGGCGGAGCCAAATGTACCCGAGAGTGTGGGCGCGTACGAGCTGCTCGAGCTAGCAACTCTTCGACGGGGTCTCGCCTACGACCTGAACATCCACGACGAGCGCATCGCGGCGATCTTCCTCGATCAGCTACGATCGACCGGACTCTGTACTGTCAAGTGTCACAGCATCAGGGCCGAAGATGTGGTGGACGGTCGGATTTGGTGCTCATTCACCCTACCGCTCTTAATCGACTCCTCGCCAACGGTCGAGCTGCTCATACTCGCCATCGAGGCTTTACTGGACGATCTCGATCTTACGATGAACGAGCAGGCCTTCAATCTCCTGTGCACCCGTGCATGGCCGAGTCTCCTTTGCTCGCCCTACGCGCTCGAGAGGCTGGGAAACGCGGTCGTATCGTGGGTCATGGCACAGGTATGTGAATTTAGACGAACGATTGCTGATGTGTCGTAGGAGGATAGCCTTGTCCGGATTGTCAAGGAATACGCTAGCCAGAACCGGCGGCTTCCGGGCGTCCGGACAACGCCCAAAGGCGCATCAGTTGGCAACTACCAGGAAGCCCGAATGACACTACTGATACGGCATGCTCAACCATGGCTTTCGGCTATGCACGAACAAGACCCTGCAAGGTGAGCATAATAGCCTTTCTCTACTGATCACCTAGGTATGCGCATATCGTATATGAGCAATGCAAGTCGTCCGTCGGTCCGGTGGAAGGTGTGGACGCCGATCAGGTATGCATTTAGCTCGAATGAGCTAATCTCCTTAGGCGTCACCAATCGCTGCCCTGGCCCTGGAGCGGATGACATCCATGCTCGAAGCTGGTGTCATTTTCTCGGTCTCACTGGATCTCCTCACAGCGTGGCTCGAGGATCTAGGTGTTTTGGCGGATAAAGTGAGCGTACTACCAGCTTCGAGCGCTGACGAAGTAGGATGTCATCTACAAATCGCTACCTCGCCTGCTTCGGAACGACGAGTCAGCCGCAACGTCCGATACCATGGACGTTTGGGCTCTGTCCGAGGTCACCATATCAGAAGGCTCAGTAGGTCTGCGTCGAGCGTGTCGGTGGATGCGGGTTCTGTCGTTCTCAGGCGCAGAGGTGCCTTGGCCGATCCTGACGCGTCTGATCGAGCGTCAAACCTCGAATACCAGCTCGAGAGAGGCCAGTTTGGACTTGGTCATTGCGGTCAACACCAATGGAGCGCCGATCGATTCGGAGCGATTCGCGGCGCTCTGCTGCCAGATGTTCCTCAATGTCACTGTCGGCATTGGGGTGCATCCATTTGAGGATCAGCTATCGTCTGAAGAGCAAGTGTCCCTTTTGTCCGAGACACTGACTCTTGAAGCCTTGCGCTGCTTCGCCAAAGCATGCTACTTGTCCTCAAGGCGTACGGCACGGCATTGGACGACATCGCTACAACCTCTGTGCAGACAGAAGAAATCCTGGCTAACCAGCCTGCTAGGTGAGATTGTTCAAACGCTTGTCGGTTCTGATGAGTACGGCAGCCTGTCGAAACGCCGGCGTGTCACCGGAACTCAGAACCTGCTGGCGTTGGACGAGCGAATGGTTTTAGCGGCGGCATCATTGTTGGACAAGCCGATCTATCCGACCAAGATGGTGCTCGACTTCTTCTGGCTACTATTCAGCAAGGCCGCTTTGGTGGGCAATGTAAACGGTTTTGTAAGTGCCTCCGCCTTTGTGCGTCGATCTCACAAAGTGTAGCTGTACAGGGTGTGTTCAAGGCTGTATCCCTCGTGCGCATTCTCATGCTGCTTCGGCCACGATCTGACTAGTCCAGGCTCTGGCCATTGTTCGGGTTGCCGATCGAGCGCCGCTGCCGTGCTAGAGTGTTTCTGAGGCTGCTATCCGTCAACTCCGCACCCATCGAGCAGATCGTCAAACAGCAATTTCACGCGGGCGACCGGTGAGCCTCTATCCACTCTCATCATTCATGGTATCTCAGATCGTTAGTCCGAGAACGCCTCCTCACCTTTGTTCTCGAGCTCGCCGACAACTCCGTGACCTTCGACAACACCCACTGGCGACACACAGCTGTCGGTCTCGTACTACTCTTCTTTGAGGCACTGCTTGATCCGGCGATACTCACTCAGGACAATCTAATCGTCCTCCGAGCTCTCTTGCCGACTCATCTCCGCGCTATCTCGACCTGCTTCGAGGAGTACCTGGTGCAGAGCAGTGATGAGGGACGACTAGGACTGCTGGGAAGGCTTCAGCGCGTACGCCTCACTCTGCCCGCTTGGCCTGGTAGGTCCTTGCGGTATGGCCTAGCTGATATTCAGTACTGTCGTGGCCGATCATGGATAGCCTCCTCGCCGAGCAGGCCTCCGCAATGGCCCAGCTTGTCTCCGCTCGATCGGTACGTAGCTGTGTAAGTCGCGCTGACAGTCAGTCACAAACACTCTCAGCGCTACAGGATGCGCAAGCTGTCCGAGCGAGCGTCCTGGCTCTCGGCCTCGACATGGTGACTACCGGCGTCAGTATACCTTGGACCTTGGCTCAGCGTTTCCAACAGCACGTCGCGTCAGCCTGCGCTCTTCCTTGGACCCCTCCAATCGACAGCCTGACCACCATGGTGCTGCCCGCTCTCCGTGATGTCCTCGATTCGCCACAACGTCTCACCATCAGCACATCGAAGAAGACAATACTCGTCGGGTCCCTCTTCGTCCCCGTGATCGTCGACTTCTCCCGCGAGCTCGAAAAGCATGACTTCTTGACCCAGCGATGCCTCCTCGACATCTTCATGGTCTTCTTCTTCAAGCACGATACCCGCCCCGTCGAGCTTGCTGCTCGGGCCGCCTTGCAGGCCCTTGCCGAGTTCGCGGCAAACGACGCTAGCGTCGAGAATAGGCTTTTGGCCATCCAGATTCTGCAGATCGCGGTGTCCAGGATGGAGAGGGAGAGCTTGTCGCGGGCTGTCCCGTGAGTGCTGCTCAATTATATCCATTGACATGAAGAACGGTCTTTGGCACTGTTGCGGCAATTCTAGTGAAGGAGACGGACGATGATGGTGACCCGGCTGTTATCGAGCAGAGTGAGCAGGTCAATAGCACTGTGATCTGTCTGACGTCCTGCAGCCCGACTATACCTACGATCTATCATCAAGATGTGAGTATCACATTTCCGAGCAAGTCTGATCCAGATCAGGTTCGGTCGTTCGGGTCTTTTCGTCCAGCTGTTCAAGGCAAGTCTTCGATTTCAATGGTGAACTTCCGCTAAATCGATATAGCAGAGCGATGCCGCGAACTCTGCTCCGCTCGAAGTAAAGTCAAATCTCGGTCAAGCAATGCAGCTTCTGGCAAGTGCGGAGCCGTTGCTAACGAACGATACTCTAAAAACCGCTCTTCTCGACAACGTCTTCTCCGACCTGTGAGTTTGATTCAGTTAATATCCTGACGCATCGTCAGATCCGACGTACTGAAGCGCGGACGACAGACAGTCGAGCAAGTGCTTGGATCACTCAGCCGTTTCGTGATCTGCCTGCAGACGGAAATTTCGGATGATTCCGTTCAGAGTAAGTGACACGTCAAAACTTGCACCGGTCTGACCTGCCGTACAGGTTTTGGCATTTTCGTGATACGGGTTGGAAAGCACGTTGCGGAATGGAGCGCTAGCGAGTTCGACCCGAATCCCATATTGCGGACATGCGAGGGTGTGCTGGGCTTGACGCCAACGGCAGCTTCGACTGTCAGTATTATCATGCTTGGTGGCTCTTACTGAAGTGCTCGGCAGACGTTGCTGCATCAGACCTCGACACTCCTGCATCTCAGCCTCTCCCGCTTCCATGTTCAGCAATTTACGATCTCCGGCTTACTCCGCATGTCTGAGCGTATCGCTTTGCGCGAATCGAGTGAGGACACTATTCAAACGGTACTGTTCGAGCTCCTAGGCTCTGCTGTGCACGGTCTCGCCGTCACCCCCACCACTTTGTCGACCCTTCTCGACTTCCTGGTAGCGCAAGCAGTCCCGACGCGGACTTCCGTCACCACAGCAATGCAGACCGAAACAGCACGAGTACTGTCAGACTCCGCACCAGGATGCGTCTCCATCCTTTTACGTACCCATCCAGTCATATCAGCCGGGATCGAGGCGGATGCAGGGATGACGATCGCTCAGCAAGCGGGTACCATACTCATCCAGGCTGAGATGGTCAGCCCCGGAGTCATCAGCCAGAATTTATCCGTCATCACGTCTGAAGCCGCACAAGCCCAGATAGGAGTATTCATCTACATCCTCCTCGCATCGCTCGACTTGCCGCTTAACGAGGCGAGGCAACGAATCGTCTCGCTCTATCCCCTCCTTGCACGGTCCATGTCGCTATGCTTACGAGCCGGCGCGGACTTCTTGTCCATCCACGATGCAGCGGGCGACGGAGCGGAGCTACTGTCCGTGGTCTTTGCTGCTTTCCGCTTGGCCATACTGGCGGCACAAGACAAGATAGATGAAGGTGTTACAGCCGATCTCGGAGGAGACGCTATCGACGCCCTGTGGGCTAGGGTATGGCCAGACTGGTACCGCCTCTTATCCCTTTCATTCGACAGCAAGTCCATCAATGGGGTACTTAAGAACCTATCAGATTTGTCGGTTGCTGACGTCTCATCCAGCCTTTACGAGCTGTGACTCGCTCAGTGTTCCTCGACCTCCTCATCGTCTTGGGAACCCTTCACTCGCCACTTTTGACAAGACACGCTGGATCGTTAAGACACGCCCTCCGCCTCATCACCGATAACCAGGATACGACGGGTAATCAGGCAAGTGGGAAGGTGATCAAGGCGACTCAGGCACTCGATAAGGCGGGGTTGAGTAGGGGCGTCGTGGATGTTACTGGCGTTGTCAAGGCGATCAAGGGGGATTTGATCGCTACGGATCGCTTGAGGGCGTTGAGGAGTGCTTCATAATCTTTCTTGGACTATTATATGTCTTACCGCTTGACATGTAGCCGCACTCGCATCAATACAGGGTGGTATCATTTAAATTTACACTGATGAGATGCATGATGGATCAGAGGATGAAGGTGCTTTAAGAGCTGGGATATACGATGAAATCATGCAAGTATTGGTACAGGATATGGTGCGGGAGAAGTCTCACTCTGAGAGAAGATAGAGATGAACAGAGCCTAATGATGTAGATGGAGCAATTTGAAATGTGAAAGGATGACAAACGCGACGAGATGGATGTCTACCATTCAAACTCGCTAGTGATTGGTCAGCGAGAGAAACCCTCCAGTGACGAGAAGGGAAATCACCCGCTACACTTTGCGAAGAGGTAATCTCGGCCGTTGATATGGATCATCCCGTCTTTGAACGTAGTCTTCCACTTATTCTTCACCCTCTGCACCTGCTGGTGTTCAGCTCCTGAACGCCAATGTGGGAGCATTGCCTAGCTCGAACAGCAATTGTCCAGAAACTGAACTCACTTTGTCGTACACGCAGAAAACGATATCCACCTCGCCTTCCTCCTCCCCAGCATCAACATCATCTCTCAACTCATCATCGCTATCGTCCAAATCCGAGTCGATGACCTCGTCTCCTGGTAGCAGACCCGCTGCATTTGGTTCAGGTTTCCGGTCGACGGGTATAACAGGTTTCATATCCACTTGCAGGCTCTAGGACTTCAGCATAGAACAAATGTTAAGGGACCCACCGCTCCTCCTCTGATCCGGAGTATGTCGTCAGGCTCCATCTTCACCCTGACATCCTCCCCGTACCCGTTCCCATTCCCTTGCCTCGCCTGACCGGGTAAAGCCAAACCACTTGAAGGAGGTGGGAAAGGGTGCGCATACTGGTTCTGAGGAGCTGATGACGGTCCAGCCGGTGGAGAAGAGTTGAGCGACATGGAAGGTTTGGAAGAGTCGATGTCGGGTGAGGCAGTTGCAGTGGATCCCGGAGCTCGGGCGAAGTCTGCTACTCGTGTTTCAAGGAGTTTGGCTTCCCATTTCTGGGGAGTTGTCAGGAGAGCAAGCTGAAAAGAAGATGATACAGCCTACCGCCTGGAGGTTGAGCAAGACCTCCTCCTCCATCCCGTACTCTTCAAAATCTACTTGGACATTGGCGACGACATCATCAATGATCGAGCGGTAGATTTGCGGCTGCGCGAGGCGAGGAAGAGCAGAGACGATTAGCTTGTATATCTCATCCCGTTCAGACCATGCTGACCACGATCTTGTTCGACCTTTACATCGGAACAGGGAACACAAGATCAGCATTCAGTTCCAGATACCTCACGCCGTGTGTAAAGCCCCTTCAAGGCCAACCCGTCTCAAGGAGACATACATCTTTCCCACACGCACGACTCATCCAGACCACCTTGCTTCACCGTCTTCTTGTCGCTTCCGAACGAGCCCTGTGGGCCGAAGGAGGGACTTGTCGGGTCGCAAGGGGTGTCTGCACAAAAGCGGAAGATGGGGGAAATGCAAGATGTCTTATATACCTCTTGTAACTGGGACGGTTGCCACCTGATTTGTTTTTAAGGTTTCTTCCGTTTCATCCCGGACCAGAGATTTCTGAACGGGGAGGTCGTCCCTTTAAACACCCTCACAAATCAAACCTCCACTCAAAAGGCCGGTACAAGCTGCCGACTTGGCGAGATGAGAAAGCAGCTCGACCCGCGCATACCTGCGCTCATCACCAAAGGTGTCAAGGCGAATCACCGGAGTTTCTTTGTCATGGTCGGTGACCGAGGACGAGATCAGGTGAGGCTGACTCGAGGTCACCGGATCTGCGGCTGATGGAATTCCCAGGTGGTCAATCTCCACTTTCTGCTCTCCCAGACGAGAGTGTCCTCCAGACCGAAAGTACTATGGTGTTATAAGAAAGAGCTTGGCTTCACAACGTATATCGGAATCCTGGTATCTCGGGGAGTAGCTCGCTAACAAAAGCTTTGACAGACATCGGAAGAAGCGGGAAGCAAAAGTAAAGCGAGATATCAAGCGAGGTACCCGGGAAGCAAATGAGCAAGACCCTTTTGCGCTATTCATCGCCGTCACCGATATTCGATATACCTACTATAAGGATTCGACAAAGATCCTCGGTCAGACTTTCGGGATGCTGGTTCTCCAGGATTACGAGGCGATCACACCAAACCTGCTTGCTCGGACGATCGAGACGGTTGAGGGTGGAGGTATCGTTGTGCTGCTGCTGAAGACCATGTCGAGCTTGAAGCAGCTATATACTATGGCTATGGTATGTTACCTAATCTGAACGAGGCTGACACGGCAGGATGTTCACGGCAGATATCGGACAGACGCCCATCAGTTCGTTCAGCCGCGGTTCAACGAGCGGTTTATCCTTTCCCTCGGGTCATGTCCGGATTGCCTAGTGCTTGACGACGAGCTGAACGTACTGCCGCTGTCAAAGGGGAAGGATATCATGCTTGGCAAGGGCGAGGAGGATGACCGAGGACGGAAGCGGAAAGCGGAGGAGCTAAAGGAGATGAAGGAGAGCTTGGAAGGGGTGGATATTGTCGGCGGTTTGGCAAAGCTGGCAAAAACTGTTGATCAAGTACGACCCTTAGTTTCAGGTACTATCGCAGCTGATTATGTAGGCTAGAGCACTCCTCACCTTCGTGGAAGCCATCTCCGAGAAGACCCTCTCCTCCACTGTCGCTCTCACCGCCGCTCGGGGTCGCGGCAAATCCGCAGCTCTAGGCCTGGCCATCGGCGCAGCTCTCGCACATGATTACTCGAATGTCTTCGTCACTTCACCTGATCCTGAAAACCTCAGGACCCTCTTCGAGTTCGTTTTCAAGGCTCTCGATGCCTTGGGATACGAGGAGCATATCGACTATGATGTGGTTCAGAGTACGAACCCAGAGTTCAAGAAGGCTATCGTCCGGGTAAATGTTTTCAGGGGTCACCGGCAAACGATACAAGTACATCCTATTCAACCGGTCTTGAATGGAGTGAGCTGAAACAGAGTGTAGTATATCGCTCCCGAAGACGCACATGTCCTCGGTCAGGCTGAGCTGGTCATCATCGACGAGGCGGCGGCGATCCCACTCCCTCTCGTCCGGAAGCTAATCGGGCCGTACCTCGTCTTCATGGCATCCACCATCAACGGGTATGAAGGTACCGGACGATCGCTCTCCATCAAGCTCATACAACAGCTGCGAGAGCAGACCCGGCCTTCCATTACGAAAGATGCCGACATGACGTCGACGCCCGCCGCCGGCCCTTCCAAAGCCGCTTCCGCTGGCCGGTCAGGAGCGGGTCTAGTCCGCTCCCTTCGTGAGATCAAGCTGGAAGAACCTATCCGATACAGTCCCGGAGACAATGTCGAGAAATGGCTCAACAATCTGCTCTGCCTCGATGCCACCATAATCTCCAAAGCCGTGCAAGGCTGTCCTCACCCATCCAAATGCGAGCTATACTACGTGAATCGCGACACCCTCTTTTCCTACCACCCAGCATCGGAAGTGTTCTTACAGCGCATGATGGCGCTATACGTTGCAAGTCACTACAAAAATTCGCCGAACGACCTCCAGATGTTATCTGACGCACCCGCACATCACCTCTTTGTGCTGCTCCCTCCAATCAGCGAGGATGACAACTCGCTTCCTGATCCGCTGTGTGTATTACAGGTCGCGCTGGAGGGCAACATATCGAGAGAGGCGGTAATGAAGGAGTTGAGCCACTCAGGGAAGGGGAGTTCAGGGGATATGATACCGTGGATTATCTCGCAACAGGTAGGCTGTCAGAATGGATTCAGGTGCTCATGACCTCGTAGTTCCAAGATGGGGACTTTTTAATGTTGTCGGGGGCTCGTATCGTTCGGATAGCAACACATCCGGACTATGCTAGAGTAAGTCGTCCGTCTGGTATGATGTGCTTACTGCTTAGATGGGGTATGGCTCCCGAGCTATCGAAGCAATCACCTCGTTTTATAGTGGCGAGCTGTTCAATCTCGACGATGTGCCCGCAGACCTAGGCGAGTCCTTTGAAGAAGCTGCCCACGGTGGTCCGGTATGTCCTCCCAGCCGTGATGAGAAGCCTGTTGACACGCAGTAGAACGCCTCTCTCGAATCCGAAACCATCGCCATTCGCTCCGCCGACCGAATGCCTCCTCTCCTCCAGCGACTATCCGAGCGGAAGCCAGAGGAACTTGACTATCTAGGCGTCTCGTTTGGCCTGACGAAAGAGTTATTGCGCTTCTGGAAGCGATCCGGCTTCGTCCCCCTGTATGCGAGTCAGAAGGAGAATGACCTGACCGGAGAGTTCTCATTCGTCATGCTAAGGGGATTGTCCAGCAACGTGGCACAGGCGGATGGATGGCTGTCATCGTTCTCCCAGGGTACGTCTTGTCTGAGGGAGCCACGAGGCTCGCTAACATCGATTACAGATTTCCGACAACGATTCATGAAACTCCTATCATACGATGCTTTTAAGAAATTCCACTCCGCCACAGCGCTCAGTATCCTCGATGCAGCCTCTCCGCGACGTTCTTCCTCCCTTGTCGAGCCTATCACTTCCGATGAGCTCACCGACCTCCTGATCCCTTTCGACATGAAGCGACTCGAATCTTATGCGGAAAATATGATCGACTACCACGTCGTCCTCGACCTGATCCCGACCATTGCTACCCTCTTTTTCTCCAAGCGTCTGGGACCGGAATGCACCCTCTCGGCTGCACAACAGGCGATTCTACTAGCACTGGGATTGCAGCGGAAGCCGGTTGAGGCGCTCGAAAGAGAGCTGGGATTGGGTGCCGCGCAGACCCTCGCACTGTTCGGGAAGATCCTTCGAAGAATAACGAGACATCTGCAAGATATTCAGAAAGCAGGTGTGGAGAGCGACCTTCCGCTCGAGCAGCCCGAAGTCCAGCAGAATGGCCGGAAGCCCGTGGAAGAGACAGCCGAGGAGGAATTGGCGGCGGACGTCGATGAGGAGGTCAAGCGGGCGAGAGCGGTTCAACGGGAGCTAATCGATTCAATGGATATGTCTCAGTGAGTCGACTCGACCTTTTGCTAAATCCAGAGCTGATGTTTCTCAGGTTCGCCATAGATGGATCGGCGGATTTCTCTCCAGCGGACTCACATATCCGATCCCTTGCATCCGCTCCGCCAGAAGTGAAATCGCGGCTGTCCACGACGATCAGCGTGAAAACGCAATCAATGCCCGCGGTAAACGGTGACAAGGTGGACAAGGATAAGCGGAGAAGATCTGATGGACTCGCGGGAGGGAAGAAGCATAAGAAAGTGAAGGCTTAAATTGGCATAGCATCGTTCAATTGCATTTGTTGTCGTTCTAGCTAGCATATTTGCCGGCGGCAAGTTCATATGCGCCGAGAACCGCCCGGATCAGCCTCGAATCTTGCATCGTACTGATCATCTGTCAGCTTTCACCGCACAGTTCTTTAAGCCGTATCTGATGTTACCATAGATTATCATTCGCTCTTCTCCGTGCTAGCTGAGGATGGCCAACTCTTCGACTATCCCGACGAAGATCGGTCAACTTGCTACTTCTTCCCCTCGGACCCATGAGAGCGGTCGACGACGGTTCAGCAACTTCTTTCGCAACTTCACCTCCATCCCGGCTACCAGCCCTACCAAGCTAGCGAATTCCAACAGTCAATCATCTATGAATCAACGTCAGACATCCATAGCAACCGACTCTGAGTCACATCTCGAGGGTGAGAAGACGGATGAAGCGACAGTAAGAGACGAGGGATGCTTTGTCGACTCTGCATCTTCAGTCGACCAGGATGTCGACGAGTCGTTGGAACAAACGGTACAGGGGGGACGATGTCAGCTTCTGGATTTACCGGACGAGTTGTATGTCCTCACCACCTCATCACTCCTTCAAGCCGTCGACACCTGCTCAGAATCATCAAGATCCTCTTCCACCTCCCGCCAGCAGCTCCACAGCTCCTCTCTCTGTCACTTGTCTCCTCTCATTTTCGCCGAATATCCGACTCACCCGTCCTCTGGTCGAGAGTCTTCCACTCGACTCCAGCCTTTGAGCTCAATCCGGAAGCGGTCGAGCGAGGTGTCGTCACCTTGAAACTGCCGAAAGGTCACTGGCAAGGGAATGACTGGATAGGCGGAGTGGATGACGATGACGGCTCTTCCAATCATCTCGAAGATGGAGCAATCCCGATCCATTATCCTACGCTATACCGTTCCCGCCTTTCCCTCTCCCGCCAACTGCGTTCGTCCAACTCGACTAGCTCCACACAAACCGACCGTATGGACTCGGACTCGGACTCGGACTCGTACACAGCGATCCTGACGGAACATACGGACTCGATCTACTGCCTCAAAGCGGTCGGTCAATGGTTGATCACCGGTAGTCGTGATCGTTCAGTTCGGATCTGGCGGCTAGAGCCACACAATGAAAAAGGGCAGGCAGGAGGGACTGAGCTCGTCCATACGGTTGAGAATGCTCACGAGGGGAGTGTATTATGCTTGGAGTTGGAGCTCGGGCAGAAAGGAGGCAAGGGGAAGATGGTGACCGGTAGTTCGGATATGACGGCTGGTGTATGGGAGATTGATTGGGGAACAGATCGATTCGGGAAGGGGATGAAGGTGCAGAAGGTTGGGACGTTGAGAGGGCATGACGGTGGGGTACTGGATGTGAAGCTTGGAAAGGGGCATATCATCACTTGGTCAGTCGCATCCTACTGTAGCGTTTCAAGTCTCGCTGAATGACGTTCAGCCTGAGAGATACAACTATCCGGGTGTACGATCGTGACTCTCTTTCGCAACTGAACCTTCTGGCATGTCACACCGGGCCAGTGAATTCCGTGGCGCTACATCCTGATCCGTCTATGGCCCAGATGGTATCCGCTTCCGCGGATGGAAAGTGGGTCATATCGGATCTGGTGACTGGGAAGGAGATCAGGCGGGGTGCAGGTGATGGGAGGGGATTGGCGAGTATAGCGTGGAAGGTGAGTGGACTTGGATTTCGTCGGCAAGACCTGGCGCCTTTTGGTCGCCGCTAAGACCTCAAGTTGACGATCGACAATACCAGGGCGACTACATTTTTACGGGCGACAACGATAACCTAGTCAAGTTATTCTCATCCACTTCGACCTCCCTCATCAGGACGTTCAAAGGTCACACCGACCTGGTGCGGACCATAGCCCTCGACCTGGATACGGGAATCCTCGTCAGTGGGGGCTACGATAGTATCATCAAGATGTGGAATATCGAGACGGGCGAATGCTTAAGGACTTTAAGGATGCATTCCGGTTTGGTATTTGATGTCGGGATGAAGGCGGGAAGATTGATCTCGTATGTCAACCCCCACGTTAGCTACTGGGTCGAGTTCAGCTGATTTGGAAGTAGATCCTCGTACGACAAGACTGTGCGAGTGACGACTTTTGGTGTTGGATTGCCTTATCGTGGTCTCTTCGCTTAGCCAGTACTGGACTGATGCATCCATCTGCTCGGGTAGCAGCTCAATCCCGAGGGCAAGAAGGGAATGCGGTCTGAGACGGGAAGCTGATCGTTATTTGGGCAGATCAACAAGCTTTCACTTCCCAACGATCCAAATGAATCGGTTCCAGACTCCTGTGTTGAACATGATGGCCTGGAAAAGGTGCGATCACCACGAAAGTCAATCCTCTTCAGCTTCATGTTTCAGCCACAATGCCGTCAGTGTCGGATGTCTGTCTTCTGCCGGCAGGTTTTATGTCTAGCTTGATATGCTCACGCTCGATGCATGGAGATTCTCGTCCGATATCGAGGGCTATCTGAGTTACAGTAGACTAGTATAGATCGCACAGCCTCCGTTTAAAGGAAAAAAAACCGGCAACTGAGATCCGGGTCGATCTAGGTTTCGAGGAACCCTGAAACCAAAAAAAGGCACAACAGTGATCATCCTCCAGGGTTGCCCGACGTCATTCTCGTCATTTCCTGACGTCGCGTCAGATTGGGAAGCCTACAGTGGCGGGACAAAGCGAAAAGATTTCGTATGGATTTCTTTGCTGTGTTGCAACTTTTCGAAAGGGGTCCTTTTGTGAACAGTGAAAGCGAAGGGTGAAGTCTCAACAGAATCTATTGCTCAAAGGAGGCTGGCTGACTCGCTGTGTCTTCCTGTTTCTCGCAACCCCCTTCTTTCGATTCTCCGTGATCATCGGTGTTTTGCTTCGTCGATCAATCCTTCGTCATCGCTTCCTTTACATTCTTTCCCAACACCTGTCTCTTCCTTCTTCAATACCATCGACATCGCTCTCCTCAGTAGTCGACAGACGACTGCATCAAGATGTCGGCGACCGGCAAGAACACCCAAGCCTCATCGACACCCTCCTTCATCTCCGCCCTAGTCGTAGCCTGCATCACAGTCGGTGCTCTATCCGCTGTGTGGTTCATCCTCCACGGCCGAAAGAACCTTCGCCATGTCTTCCAACCACGAGTCGACTCAGCTCCAAAGGTCAAGCGACCTCAGATGCTTCCATCAGGGTTGTTCCCTTTCTGGACATCGGTCTTTGCTGTACCGGATAAGGAGATTATCGTCGCCAATGGACCGGACGCCTACTTCTTCGTCCGTTTCTTGAAAGTGTTTGGGTTGCACATGCTCGTGCCGTACTTCCTCTTGACGTTCATCATCTGCATACCGCTTTCGTAGGTCAACCTGCTTCGAGATCGCACTCTTCTGATATTCTCAGTACTGTCTCTCCAAACGCCGGGCAATCGGGTCTCAACAAGCTGGCTTTCGGCAATGTCGCAGCCAACGAGCAGAACCGTCACATCGGCCACTTCATCGTCGCCATCGTCCTGATGAGCTACACCCTCTACCTCATCTGGCGCGAATACAACCACTTCGTCGTGGTCCGCCAAGCATGGCTATCTTCACCTAACCACCTGGGTCTCGCTCGCTCGCGAACCGTCGCAATCTCCAACGTTCCTACCGACATCAATTCCGATGCCGGGATCAAGGGGCTTGCTGGTACCGTCGGACGATTGACAGGGTCTGCCCAGCCGAGACCGAGCAATGTCACGGACGGACCTGCGCCATATGAAGCGGAGAGTGGCGGTGTACGGAAAGTCTGGCTTACGCGGAAGATCAAGGATCTCGAAAAGATCTGGGAGGAGAGAGACAAGGAGTGTGCGCGACTCGAAGGCGGGCTCGGCAAGCTCATCAAGCTCGGTAACAAGAACGAACGCAAAGGCAAGACCCCTGAGAAGCTTGGTATGTGTGCGCGGTGGTTCACTTGTCGTCTGCTTACGCTGACGATGTCGTAGGGAAGCTCGACACTGAACGCGGTGGTGCCGAGATGGTCGACCGATTTGTCCTCCACAAGAAACGTCCCACCTGGAAGCAGGGCTGGCTCGGTCTCATCGGGAAGAAGATGACTCTCGAAACATCACCCACCTACATTGCCCAACACAATGCTCAAGTCGCTCAGGTCCGCGAGAACGAGGACAGCTACCCTCAAGGCGACGTCGCTTTCGTCCGCTTCGCCTCGCAGTCCGAAGCACACTCCTTTGCCCGTCTCGTACCCAGCACCAACAAGAAGTTCCGATCTGTCAAGACACATATCGAGATCGTTCCAGAGGACGTTCAGTGGAGCAATGTCTCGATGAGCGCTGCCCAGCGAAGGACGAAGACCACACTCTCCTGGGCTCTCACCATCTTCCTGATCATCATTTGGTCTGTCCCCGTCGCCTTCGTCGGTTTGGTCAGCAACGTCGATACTCTCTGCCAGACCGCAACTTGGCTCGCTTGGATCTGTAAATTGCCTTCGTAAGCTATCCTTCGATGGAGGTGCAGTGTCAGCCGCTGACGTATCTAAAGCCCCGCGCTCGGTATCATCAAGGGTGTCCTTCCCCCTGTCCTCCTTGCTGTCCTCTTCATGCTCCTACCCATCATCCTCCGCATGTGGATTCGGATGCAGGGCGAGATCCGCAAAAGGTCAGGCTCATCATGAAAGAGAGTGAACCAGAAAGCTGATCAAACGTTAGCGATATCGAGCTCAAGCTCTTCACTCGGTTCTGGCTCTTCCAGGTTATCCAAGGTTTCCTCATCGTCACCCTTGCTTCTGGTCTCATTAGCTCTCTCGGTAATCTTGGCAACACCACGCAATCCGTCCCGACGCTTTTGGCCGACAACCTTCCTGGCGCTTCAATCTTCTTTTTAACCTTGTTAGTTCACCATGTAATCGGCTTGAGCTCGGCTGACGATCCTCAGTATCCTCACTGCGACTTTCTCTGCTGCGGCAAAGAGCTATTCTCGGGTGGTGCCATATGCGATGTTCCTTCTTAGAGGCATCCTTGCCGGTGGCACGCCACGCAAGATATACGTCTCAAATGTAAGCACAACCATGGAATCTGGTGCGTAGTCCGCTAACCCCGTGGCAGTATAAAATGGACAGCTTCGCCTGGGCCACGACATGGCCACCCATGTGCTTGATCGTCTGCATCACTATCGTTTACTCTGTCATCCAGCCGATCATCACCCTTCTAGCGCTCGTCGCCTTCGTCCTGCTCTACTCCGCATACAAATACATCCTCTACTGGTGCGCGGATCAGCCCGACTCGCTCGAGACTGGCGGTTTGTACTACATCAAGGCGCTCCGAACTGTCTTCGTCTCGCTCTACATCGAGGGTGTCTGCCTTGCTGGGCTGTTCTTCCTCTCCACCGATCAGAGCGGCAAACGTGCCAAGTCGGGTCTTGCTTGCGGCGCCATCATGGTAAGCTTCCTAGCGGTGCTGGAAAGGCATAGCTGAATTCGCGCAGGTTGTTATGATCATTATCATTGCCCTCTTTCAGATCTACATCGATTGGTTCCGCTTCAAGCCGGACTTTGTCCGCTACGCCCACTCCGGCTGGACAGCTGGCGGTCGGAGCACCACCAAGCTCAACAGTAACTTTGGTCGAACTCAGACTTCCGTCTCTGACGAGGATGAGAATGCTGGTCCTGAGCTCGGCAACACTTCCGGCTTCCATGCTCGTGCTTTCGATCATCCAGCACTGTGGAAGAAGCAGCCTGTCGTATGGATCGCCGATGATCCGCTCGGTATCGGGAAGTTCGAAACGGCGAGGATGAATGCTGCGAAGGTTGAGGCGAGCATTGAGTTTGCGCATATGGATGCGAGGGGTAATCTTATGGTCGAGAGAGGACCGCCTGATGAGGCTTGGTTTGGTGGTTTCAGCTCGCACTAGATGTTTTCAATGGGATGGGTATCAAGATTGTGACCTTGGACGGAGATTCTATAATATACGACACGGGTGGAATACATGCATGATATGACGACGAGGATGTGAGGGTTTGCTTGCGATGATGCTTGATGATGTGGTGTACAGCTCTAATAGTCTATACAAATTTCTATCCTCTAACCAGTACTCCCACCATACACTCCTGAAGCATATGATCGATGTTCACCCAAGAATGGGTTAGCACTGCACGATTTTCGGCATGAATACCAGCGAGCGAGGGGTCAACACGCGCTCACTGAACAGCTTTGTCCCATCTCGCCCAGCGCACCGCATCAACTCCTCCTCTCCACCGGGATGATACCGCAAATATCTGGTAAGGTTGTAGACCTTCCCATTGAAGGCCGACCAAGCGTCCTTTTTCGTATTATGCTAGCCGAAAACCCAACCCAAAGCAACCTCATCAGCTCCATCCCGCTCGTTCTCAGATGAATCCCTCCTCATTCAAATGAAGGAGTACGAGGGGGGAAGACATTCAATGAGCGAGACAGAAACGACACTCACCGTCTTAAGTTCGGCCAAAGTCACACGTAAAGGAAAGACGTCCGTCCCTCTCAAATCCTTTCCGGAACTTGCTATCCTCGCCCAGTCTAGTGCTGAATGTCCGGGTTGTAAAGCGACTTTCCCTCTCCTTCCTTTTGTCTTTTGCATGATTGTATCCCCACCTCTCCCTCCTGCTGCGGCTGATCCTGTTGCTATTGCTGTGCCCGCACTACCGCCTGGTTGAATCCCGAAGGTTGGTTTGGTGGTCGTACTAGGTGGTGGAGCCATTTTACCGAGAGGTATTGAGGAAGGGAGGATAGCTATGTTCAGGTCGGAAGGGGGTTGTTCGGACTGCGAATTGGAGTTTGGTGGGGAAGGAGGAGCTATGGAGAAGGATGGTGGTGATGGTGAAGGCCTGGCTGATTGGCGGTTTGGAATCGGATTTGTGCTTGAGGCTGATGAGCTGGAATGAGACGAGTTGGCATCAGGATCGTCCTCGGGGTCATCGATAGGTGATTCATCGGGAGTGGACCGGGACCAGCCCGGTATCGAGGGAAGTGAGGGAATGAGCTGGACATTCTCTCAGCGCTAGTCTATCATGTAGGGGATGGAGACGTACCCAGGACATACTTCTATAGCTCTATATCGCTCTATAGCTTGATTTATCCTTTCGAAAGAAATATGTAAACGCGTAGACTTTTTCAGACATCCTCGCCACCCATAAGAAACCTCCACTTCCGCCCGACTGGACCCGCCCCTTTGTACCTCGTAACTTCTCTTTTTGTATCCTGCATTTTTGGAGGAGAAGATTCTCGTTTCGATGTCGCTTGTCAAATGAGATCACTCTCCGGAGTGAGGAGACCATAGTCTGGCGCATTTTTTGTCGCTATGGTCCAACCCTCCTTCTCCCATCCTCGAAAGGTGACGACGACCAGCGATGTGGCTTCCCCTACGGCAGCGCTCGACGCTTTTCTGGATAATCAACATCAATCATACTTCGAGGAGCTGTACAAGTCGGAAGCTGTCTGCTTATGTATTCTCCGGTTTGTCACGACTTGATCAATTAGGGGAAGTTCTCGGAATAAGCTGACTGAAGAGGTACCTTCTGGGTTACAGCTTGCTATCACCAGTCTGCCGACATGTGATCCTCCATATCCTCTGGTCATACTCCTCCCTCCGAGCAGTCGAGCTCAAAGCTTTCTGTCAGATGGAGATTGCGGCGCCTCTCCCTTTGTCAGTCCTCTCCTCATCGCTCGCCAACCCGGCTGAGGATGGTATGAACAGGGCAGAGGAGATCATCCGCCCTGCACTGGAGAGGAAGATCTTCCACCCAATCCAGCATAAGAAGAACAAGATGGAGTGGCCGCTGAATGATACCTTCAAGAAGGGATTAAGGAATGCTTTGACTGGATTGTGCGTCATATCAGAAGGGCACTCACTGATGATGGTAGGGGGACATCGAACTCATTTGGTGTACCGTTTGAGAGAGGACCGGAAGATCTGATTGTGGAGGAGAGGGAGTTGATCACGTATGGCGAGACGACTTGGGAGGTAAGTTGGGAATATCTGAACGATGCTGATGTACCAGTCGATATTACGATACATGGTTTCGTCCGGACTGGGTGGAGGATTGTCGACGATAAGACCTGCAACCCAGGTGTTGCAGCTTCTTCAAGCGAGTGGATTGATGGCGGACAAGTGAGTCACGGAAAGATCTTCAGCTGATCGCAGTAGCGATCCCACCGGACGGAGACCATCGCTTGATCGCCTGACTATCACTTCCCAAGGGTTCCAGTTTCTGCTCGAGGATAGGCAGACTCAGCTTTGGCAGATCCTGATGTTCTACCTCACCCTCAGAGAGGTGTGTTCACCGCTCGACTGATAGAGCTGACGTCCAGTCAAACTCGGAGCGATCCGCAAAGGTCCTATCCGTCTTCTTCTCGCTCGGATGCATGCAGCTGGGTCAGGTGAGCTTGACCTTACTAGAGAATCCCGAGCTAAGACTCGCAGGACTACTCCGCTTCGGGCTCCTTTACGGATGCATTGTCCGCCTTAGATGACCTGGAGCAATACGGCTTCATCAATCGCCGACCGACGATCAATGGGACCAAGTCCGACCAGTTTTACCCGACCCATCTCGCTACAAGCCTTTGTTCTGGCGATGCTGGGGGTTCCAGCTCGCAAAGTGCGAACGAGAAGCGATTCCTCATCCTCGAAACGAACTATAAGATCTATGCTTATACTTGTGAGCCGATGTCCAAGATAGTAGCTGATGCGAAGCGAACGAGCTGGAGATAGCGATCCTCAACCTTTTCGTTGACATACGGATACGTTACCGGAACCTCGTTGTTGGGAAGCTCGACCGGAAGAACGTGAAAGCGGCTCTGGAGAAGGGGATCTCCGCCTATCAGGTAACAGATTCAATGTTCGAACTTGACTGACCGGTAGATCATCAGCTATCTGGCGAGCCATGCTCATCCGCAAATGTACAATAGCGTGAGCCGAACGAAGGAGAATCGTGCGTGAAGACGGCTGACTCGGTGCACAGCCGCCACCACTGCTGCATCCAACCATCGTCGACCAGCTTCATCTATGGGACAAAGAACGCAATCGGCTGAAGACGGATGATAGCAAGTCCGCTTCACATTCACCTCGTCGATCTCGCTAATACGATTATTCAGCTGTCATGTTTGAGTTCTTCTCGAAGGAGCTGTTCGAAGACATCGAGGCTGAAGCGAGGCGATATGACGGTCTCCACCTCTCAATTCCGTCTCAGAAACTACTTTTCATCGATCCGCGGATCAAGGATGCAGTGAGGGATTTTGTGATGGGCCAGCAGAGACAGCTACGGGGAGCTTGATCGGTCTGTAGCAATGGACGATGCCATTATGTTCCTCGTAGCCTGTTAAAACTTGTGGTATCAAGCATGACATGAGCTACGCTGGTCTGTGAAAGAGTGACAATGTTATCATTGTTCTATTTCCCGTTTGAGGATGATTATGGAGGTGATGATACTGTTTCTTCTGCCAAGTCCTCATCACACCGTCACCCAAGCCATCAGTATATTCGTACCCGTAAAAGCTTTCCCGACACCGGGAGCAAATTCTCATCTAACCGATCACGTACGGAGCTGGTGCTGGCCCAGTGGTCAAAGCTGAGCTTTATAAGCTTTAGTATAGTGCATAGTATGATGCGAATGAACGGGTTGAGTGAGACGTCCCGTGTTAGGCACGTGGTAAGGCGTGAAAGTTATACAGTGCAGGCCTAGCCTTTGACACACAGGGATCGAAGACGCTGCCACGCTTGGTGTACCCTTCGACAAAGAAGTCCGAAGCGAGGACGTGGCGGAAAGGTTGAAGAAGATGTACAATACGTTGTGCTATGAGCGTGGAGTCGTACTCAAGTACGTACGCATCCGGCATCATTTCTCTGTCATCGAAGGAGGAGATAGGGAGCAAGGTGCATAGACAATGTCCTAGAGTGTGGATACCGCAGGATATTATTGGGTATGTGTGAGTTTGTGGATTCGATTGCGAAGGCGAGATTGGCCAGGGGGGTCAAGACGGCCTGATGATACCTGTTTGACACGCATGATCTTACGCGTCACTTCAAGCCTCGGGATCGTGAGCGTATTGTCATGTGCCGAGGAGGTCTGGCAATCACAGAAGAGGTGAAACGGGGCAATGGAGCAGAGCGTAACACCTGATTTACGGAATATGACCTGTGTCACATTATTTTGCTTGCGTGAAGCTTATGGAGCGTAATGTCCACCGGAGATGTCCATACGAGGTTTTTCATCGTCTACACAGCCTCACATTAGTATACGGAATGCTTGTCCTAACTAGATGCAGCCAGATGCGATCATCGAGGGTAATGAGATCAAAACGTATCGCTGACACAGTGCTGCTTGGTTCCCCGGTGTGTGATGATGGAGTGCCCCAGGCCCTACAGGTGACCCGGCGTTCAAGAAGAGGAGCATGATCGTATTTACTTACCCGTCGAAGACGCTGATTCCGTCCTAGAATTGCCGTCTTCCCCATCCTACTACATTTGCGGTGCCGGTTTCCTCATCCTCATCCTCACAGCTTTTACCGCCATGGATGCGGGAGCCAAGACTGTTGTCTTCTGTACCTTCCTGACAATGTTCGGTCTTGGAATCATCTGCGGGGTGCTGTTTTTGTATGAGGAGAGAGAGAGACAGCGAAGGGTTCAGTCCACCCTGGCCGATGGGTTTCCGTTCAACCTGGCTCCTCTCCGCATGATAGTAGGTCGGCCTGACGGCAGAACAAAATGCATATACATTGTGTCCATGCGAAAAAAAAGAGTATCTAAGATTTTTTCGGTGCTACAAGTTGCCATGAGGTCTCCTTCACGATTTTATCGATCAAGGCCATTGCACTGAGCGACTGACCTACAGAATATCCCAAGAAAGCACTTTTGGGAGAACAGAAGGGTGTGTTCGATTCTCTGACGCCAGAATACGCTTAGCTCAAGACCTCAATGGCCCATCTCGGGAATAGCATGCTACGGGTATGAAAATAATATCCTTGAGGTTGTGCTCTGGCGAAAACATAATGAACGGGTTGATGGGTTGTGGTTTCGAGCTATTTGACGCACACAAATACTTCCGGAGGGTGGTCAGGTCCCGTGCGCGGCGAATCTGAATAGCAGGTTTTGGTACCTGGTCGGTTCGGTAATCCAGCTCTGTGATATTCTGATTTTATAATGATCATTCCCGACATAGACGTCTCTCATCACATTCGTCTTTGACTGAGCTCCACCATCGCGACCTTTCATTACCGGTAGCCAGGACGTCGAGGCAGTATTCCCCAGGTCGAACAACCTGATCCCTACTCGTTGCGCCGTAAACGGTTACAATGATGGTCCTACCCCAAAACACCACCGACTCTACCGCTTCTATCTACCCTCGTCTGTGAGAGAGTCAATGGGAGGCCTGAATGGTTCACCTTTCAGGAGTACGTCGGCCCCGACTGTTGCCCTTCCATGCTGATACGTTCTCGCCACTGACAGGACATGGCCGTTCACCGATGTCTTCCCCTTGGTCTTCCTCGGCTTCACATGCTTCATCGTATCACTTCGCATGATTGCGTGGACATTCGGAGATTGGTGCGCTTTGTTGTTCTCCCCTTCAGAGTACTGTCCTCTGACTTCGAGTTCGCTAGGGAGAAGAAAGCTCCACGGTTCTGGCGTCCGGCTATCACGGTCGGTATCGCTGGGTGGATGATCTTCCTCTTCCGCGTGTTTTTGTGCTTCCCTGCCGAGGGGAAGATCGTAATGACCGGCTTTTGGGGATGATTTTCGGCTCCATCGGGACGGGGGTCGGTGGGGATGAGAAGGTGGATACGAAGAAGAAGTGAGGATTCGATCAGTAGATAAGTGGAGCTGTCTGTTGAGCTGCCAAAGGTGAAAGGAAACATCGATCGGAGACATGTTCGGCAGCTTCTTACTAGTATTAACATGCATGAGCCGCTCACCTGGACTCCACCGCTGACAAGTCTTCCGTCCTCATACTGTGTACACTCCTTGACATGTCCCTCATAGGGAACTCAGACGGATGGTACATAGTTGTGTGTATGCTTGGTAGGCCCCAGGCGACTCAGGTTCCCTTTGGAGACGGGCAATGCAGTGCAGGAAGAATGAATCAAATAATTCTCGCAGCTCTCAACCGGTCAAAACCATGATCTCTCGCCGCCCATTGAAACCTTCCATTACCATCTGGGCGATATACTTCTCCCTACTACCATAAGAACCGCTGTATACGCTTCGAAAGTCATTTCCACCGCCATCATGGAAGCTCCAATCGCCGTCAATGCTACCCCCCCCTGCCCGGATGCACCACTCATCGCAAAATACACTCTGTACACTGTCTTCATGGCGTGAGATCTCATACTTCTCTTAACTGGTTACGCTAAGCTGCTCAGTCCTTGGAGCTTCGTCGAGATCTACCCGTTCATCTTCTACGCTTTCCTCACCTTTGTATTGGCGATCCTGCTCGCGATAACCTCCTACAATATCCGGGAGCTCAAATTACATAGCATCAGTATGGTCATCTGGGCATCTCTGATCACGTCTTAGCGAAGTCCAATCTCGGGGTCAATGCGTGCAATACATGCCGCGTGGGCTTTTTTCCCCTTTACGTCGCCTTATTCCTCTGGCCCCGAGTGGAAGACGGCTTTTGTGGTCGTGATTGGTATCGCGGCGTGTAGCACGGCGATGTCCTTGATCCGTCCCCGGAAGAAGGTGAAGGAGGTCTTCGAGACCCGCCCCGAAGAGAAGATTAAAAGGAGTAACGCAACGCATCAGACTCGAACGTGTAGATTACCCATCCTCCTCATACCCTCTTCCTTTGATCCGCTTTCCCCAACGACGTAGACTGATATGCTATGACATGCATTTATGGACGTAAGCAAGAGATCCCCAACCATGTCGTGATTATGCATAAGAAGGGAACTACGACTCCCATCAGCTTACTTCGCAAAAGTTCACCAGACACTGACCGAAACCACGTAATCCTTGTGAACTTCCGATATATTCCCTTCATCGTCCACGAAATTTAATCTGTACTTCTCTCTCTTCGCTCCAGGTTCCGGCTTCCCATTCCCTCCTTTCACGCCTAGGCCCATACCCGTTCCAGGTAATGGTGCCGATACAACGGTGGCGCGATAGAACGATGTGGTGTCTGGGTACAGACCGAGGACAATCGAGCCTTTCGGGAAGTCCTCGAGGTTGGATGGGTGGGATGAGGTGTTGGCGGAGGATGAGGGATCCGGGAGGGGTATGATGGAACGGAGAGTGGTGTTCCATGCTCTACCAAAAATCAGTATAGTTGATGTCGATATTAATGCGAAGACTCACTTCGTAGCATCATCCGCATCCTGCACCTCGTACCGCATCTTGTCCTGCGAGCTGCACTTGATGATCGTCGCCAGGATCCAGTCATTGTCCGCTCCGTCATCATCTCCCCCGGTTCTCGGGACCTTCGTCGTCGGAACCTTGAATGCCACCTTTCGTCCGGGCTGAAGAGGTAGCTGATCGAGGTAGAGTTCCTTTCTCTGCTTTCCGAGCACTTCCCGTGATCCCGGCGTACCTGACCGATGTAAGGGAGACGCAACGGAGGTAACGATAGGCTCGAGGGCGATCCCAGAAAAGGTAGGGAGAGGTGCGGTCGGAGCTGGAGAAGCTGAAACAGAGGGTCTGCGTTTCCGCTTCACCCCACCTCCCGTCGTGAGCGGTGTCGAAAGGCCGGGTGTGAGTACAGGTATTGTCTCGGGAGCAATCGGTTCACCTCGCCTAAGTGCGATGAGGACGGATATCTTCTCAAGCGCATCGTCGAGAGTAACCTTCTCTGTACCTGCGTGGTTTGGATCCGGACTGACTGTCGGAAGGAGACGAAGGGTGTCGACAAGGCCGTGCCAAACCTGCGTCATCACTGTGATCGTTGATGCGGTTTGATGCGATGATTGTCAGTCAGAGGCGAACGAGGAGAAGAGAATGAATTCAGTGTCAGATTGTCGTTTGCAGCGATTGGCACTGACCTTGCTCACTGTCGGATATCGTTGCGGGACCGCGCGAACCAGACGGGCGGCCCCGCGACATCTTGAAGGCGTTTCAGCGTTTTATATGATATGCTTTTCCGGATCGAAGCGAGAATGACAAGCTAAAGAGTAGCAAAAACTTGAAATATTGATGGATTGCCAAGATGATCAAGCAAAATCCAAGGAGAACGTTGTATCAACTTGTCTGATGAGGTATTTGAGAACAGTATTCACCCCCATCTGAGCTGAAACGAGGCCCCGCATTATGAGCTTTTATCGGCTTTCCCACGGTGCAATACACGCGACCTCTCCTGTTCCTGACGGTGGAGGTTGACTGGATTATGAGATCATATGCCTCTTTCCTTGACTTTTATCTTTCAACGTCTACCGAGATGTGCGTTTGCCCTGTATTGATGTGAGACTTTTTGAGGAGTTGACAATGCGTGAACAGGGCCTCGCTCAATAAGCTCGCCATCCGGGGTATACGGAGCTTTGATGACAAGCACGTCCAGGTTATAGAGTTCTACTCTCCCTTGACTGTGATCGTGGGTCACAACGGCAGTGGCAAGACGGTGAGTACTTTAGTCCCTCTAGCCACGCTACCGGGGAGTACGACAAGGCTGACGCTGGTGGGACTCGCTCAGACCATTATCGAATGCCTCAAATATGCAACAACCGGGGATATGCCGCCCAATACCAAGGGAGGAGCGTTTGTGCATGATCCGAAGGTGAAGCCCCGCTATCATAAGAAGGTCGGTCATTTCGCTTACTCATAATCGACTGGTAGATGGCAAACGAAAAGGAAGTCAAAGCTCAAGTCCGGTTACGGTTCTGGAATGTCAACCGGCAACGGATGACCGCTACTCGGAATCTACAAGTGACGATGAAAAAGACCGGAGGACTCACCATGAAGACGCTGGAGGGAATTTTGGCGAAGACCGATGTCGACGGCGGGGAAGGGAAAGTGAGTCGATCAAACTTCAACCCGGATTTCGGTCTAATGGGTATTCGCAGCGGAACACGATCTCGACAAAGTGCTCGGAGATGGATGAGGAGGTCCCTTTGTTGCTTGGCGTATCCAAAGCGATCCTGGAGAACGTCATCTTCTGCCATCAGGAGGAATCGAACTGGCCTTTATCGGAACCAGCTGCATTGAAGAAGAAGTTTGATGACATCTTCGAGGCAACCAAGTGAGTTGAATGCTGATTTTCGGTACAATCAGCTGCTTTACACGTAGCACGTACTGGACGGACATTCAGCTGACGCATCAGCTAGGTACACGAAAGCGTTAGATAATATCAAGCAACTGCGGAAGGAGAGGACTGCCGAGTTGAAGCTAGACAAGGAAAGGTTGAAATTCTTGAAGCAGGACAAGGACAGGGCGGAGAAGGTGAGCCGGATGCAGCCTGTATCATCGGCCTAACGGAGGCGTACAGATGAGGAAGGACTTGCATGAAGAAATCCGAAAGGAGAATTCAAAGCAGACTGAGGTGGAATCGTTGAAAGAGGAGACCGAGCGACTCAAGCAAATTAATCTCGAGTACTATGCTCAAGCTGCCGCCTTTCAGAGTACCTTTGAGAAGTTGGAACGCCTCAAATCACAGCAGGTCATGTTGGAGAAGAACAGAGGGCATATCTTGGATGGTATGACCGAGATGAGCGGTATGTTGTGAGCGACTGTCTAAGGTCTACCATCTGATTTGCTGTGCAGAGACGACAGATGAGCTGGGCCATATGCTGAAGAACTTTGACTCGCATCTGAAGACAATCGAAGCGAAGAAGGCTAAGCAAATTGAGCTGAAGGAGAAAGAGGAGGGAACTCTCGAAGATCTCCGTCGAAGAGAGCGGAATCTGGCAAGCACGCAGGGTGGTCTGATTGCCAATCGCAAAGTTGGTGATTGTTTCTCGCGTAGCGTCTCTGCTGGAGCTCGTTACAGAACTACGAGAGGAACATTCGCGAGCGGGACACAACCGTGCGAGAAGCAGCTAAGACCCACAATTTCGCCGGATACGACTACTCTCCTTTAGAAGAAGCGAAGGTCGCAGAATTCGTCGAGAAGCTCAATGAGCTGGTCAGCCGAGCGGATGCAGATCTAGGCAGACTGCAGGTAAATCTCGATCTTCTGGTTTGAGATTGGACTGATCCCCATCTAGGATGAAGGAAAGAGGAAGGAGCGGGAACTTCAAGCGGAGCTTGATCGTCTCGCAGGCATCAAGACCTCTGCAGCTGCTACCAAGAAAAGCAAGCAAGAACAGATCGTTAGTCTCGCCAGGCTCAAACCTTTCATGTTTCTCTGACACATTACAGGCCAAATTACAGGAGAAGATACGAGTATCTGAGGACGCTTTCGAATCGATCACTTCCGTCGATACCGATATCGGCCTCGTTCAGACCAGAATCGCCGAAATCGAGGAGCAACGAGCGCGACTGGATCAGGATATCCGGGAAGCTCGGTACGATGAGCAGATCCGAGATAAGGCCGTGACAGTTCGACAACGAGAAGCCGACCGAGACCGCGTTAACTCTGAGCTGTCTGCACTTAATCGACAAGCGGATTCGAGAGCTCAGTTGGCGATCAAAAGGGGAGAGTTGCAATCCAGGACTAGTCAGATTGGAGCATCGTACGTAATCTCTCGGCTAGATTTTGAAGCTGATATTCGCTCTCGCAGTGTTTCGACTCAAGCCGTTCGCTTCCGTGAACTGGTCGGATCGGATCTGGAAGCAGAGTCAATGGAGGAGAAGATCACATTAGCTGTTGGTCGGAAGGATCGCGAGGTTCAAGAAGCCGAATCATCAGCTTCGGCCAACGAGCGGAACCTCTCCAAACTGCAGACCTCCCTCAATATCGCGAAAGCTACCCTGAAGGACAAAGCCGATGAGCTCAGCCGGCTTGAGAAGGCTGTGCGAGATGGATTGAAGGAGTCCGACAAAACGACCGTCGAAGCGGCTATTGAGGACGCGGATCTACAGCTGAAGTTCCTCCGCGAGTAAGCGACAAGTGATAGAAGGCAGCCGGCGCTGACAAAGTTTAGCGACATGAGCGACAAGACCCGCATGACAACGGTTTGGCAGAATTTTCTCCAAAGTGCCAGGGCGAAGAAGAGGTGTTTGGCATGCGATCGGGGAATCCATGACAATGAAGCCGCAGGTATTGAGAAATATGTATGTTCGAGGACTCTCCTCGAGCAAGATCCACTGATATCTCCAAGCTCACTGCCCGTCTCACAAGAAGTGCGCAAATTGATATGGCCGAACTCAAGGAGGACGAAAGGGCTTGGGTGGATGTCCTGACTCGCTTTCGAGAGTTGCAATCTTCCGAGAAGACAGCCATGGATCTGCGGAACAACGTCATCCCCCCTCTAGACAAGCAAGTGATCGAAGAGTCGGTGCAGCTCGACAAGGTACAGGAGGAAGTTGAGGAGGTATGTTTTCACTCAATGTTTCACGCTAATCTCGTCCAGGCGAAGTTGAAAGTACAACGAGCCAAGATCGGTGCTCGGGATCTGCAAACGCTGAAAAGCGCTGCGGCATTAGTCACACGCAACCTTGGCGAGATCAAGGATCTACAGTCCGACATCGCACGGCTTGAGCGGGATCTGGAAGGCACCGGTTCGCTGAAAACCGTTGAGGATGTCCAGAGAGAGGTCGATCAGCTGTCAAACCACATGTAAGGAGCTCATCCTGTAGGTTCTCAGCTAATAACGGGCTGCAGTAAAAACCTACAACGTGATCAAACAGCCTTGTCGGCGGAAAGGGAATTGAAAACGAATACGCTTCGCGGCTTTGCCGATGATATCGGGCAGAGGAAATTACGTCTGGGCGAGCTCAAGAGCGAGCGGGACGGGCGCCGAAGACAAGAAGCTGTTCTGAAGGAGCTCAAAGATTGCTTGGCTCAGCTCAGAAGGGAACTGAAGGTGCGTTCGTCTCACAGGTAAATAAGCCTTGGCTGAACATTACCAGGACCTTGACGCATCTGCTCAATCGACCGAAGGCCCGTGGCGAGAACAGAATGATGCGCTCAATCGACATCGTACTGAGCGACAGAACGCTGAGAATGACGCGTCGTTACAAGTCGGCTTGTATCGATCCAGTCTGAACGAGCTCGAAGGGAAGCATAATGTTTGTCAGCTGTGAGTTTATCGATGGGGGCTATTCTGATAAGGCAGCTACCGAACTGAGGGCAATGACCGCAAGATCACCCAGAATGAAGTGCAGATGGAGGATATCAAACGGGAGATCTCAGTGGCAAACGACGCGAGGGCTACTGTCGATTCGACCATCGCTTCGCTGCAGGATGAGCTGAGCCGCGCTAATTCACTTCGCACCAACATTAACGCCAATATACGATATCGCAACGAGGAGAAGGAGATCCAGAAGGTGAAGGACGAGATCGACGAGATCGACATCAATACAGCGGCGAGGTCCCGACGGGAATTCAACAGCCGGTACAAGGAGAAGCTGGAAGAGGAGACCCGTGTTAGTGCTCAGGTAGGTGATAATCGCAATGCTCAACACTCGAAGCTCAAATATCACTAGTGGCAAAAGACGAGCGGTCAGCTGCTCGGAATGGCGGAAGCAAGAGAGAAAACGGAGACCACCCTGAAGAATGACTATAACGACATCGATAAACGGTTCAAGAATCAGCTTATCACGACGAAAGTGAGTGAGACCGCCTTCCTGTCTGAGATCAAATGCGGCTACCATTGAGAGGTGAACTAATGCTCGGACAGGTCAGCGAGTTCGCAAACAATGACCTCGAAAAATACGGCAAGGCTCTTGACAAGTAAGTCACAGGGCCAAGAGAAGCTGCCACTTATGATTGTAGTGCAATCTTAAAATATCACGCGATCAAGATGGACGAGATCAACGACACCATCGGTCATTTGTGGAATAAGACGTACCAGGGGACCGGTCAGTCTTCTCGGAGAGCGCTGTTGTTCTGCGCTGACTAGTCCAGATATCGATGGCATCCGCATCGTATCTGACCATGACGAGGTCGCATCGACGACCACGCGCAAGTCTTACAACTACCGGGTTGTAATGGTGAAGAACGACGTCGAGCTCGACATGCGAGGAAGGTGTTCAGCCGGGCAGAAGGTCTTGGCGTCGATCATCATCCGCTTGGCTCTGGCGGAATCCTTTGGTCAAGGTTGCGGAGTGCTCGCCCTTGACGAGTAAGCTTTCAAATCGATCTCACACTTGATCTTGATCAACATAGGCCAACAACCAATCTGGACCAGGAGAATATCAATGCCCTTGCTGAAGCGCTGGCCGAGTGAGCGAGAGCTTGGGAAAGTTATTACAGTAGCTGAAAAGGTACCCTTGCTAGGATCATCCGCGAACGCCGTAGGCAGGCAAACTTCCAGCTTATCGTGATCACCCACGACGAAGGCTTCCTTCAGCGTCTCGCTGCGCACGATGTGCTCGAGTACTACTGGTTAGTAGCCGTCGAAGAGTTCATGTACACTCCATCTCCTTTCGTACTGTCATCCTCCTTTTCTCCCCAATTTCCTTGCTCCTCCGACTATGGCCTCTCGCTAATGCGTCGGTAGGCGCGTCTCCCGGGACGCATCACAGAAAAGCGTCCTGGAGCGGCAGCGCGTCGGCATCTAATACCCGTTATACGATACCAACACATGATACACTGCACTGTATATACCACACATCATCATGCAAGTCAAGCCCGATCATCTATGCATCTATGCCCAATCGCAGGCTTCGCCCAGGATCGCTACAATACGTTGTAATCCTTCTAGATCATCGTCGTCAAATGTCCGTAAAGCCGTTGAGTCTAGATCTAGCACGCCGATGGGTATGGATGAGTTGGGTATTCGGAGTGGGATGACGATCTCAGACTTCGTCTCGCCATCACAAGCTGGACCTTTCAGATTCATTTGTTGCTCACGGTATGGCAGACTAACCTATATGCCCTGGATAAGATGCAACGTCTGGTACGACCAAGCCTTGGCCCCTCAGGAAGGCATCGGCGCATACACCTTTCCCGGCGACGAGATTTATACGGGTGCATGCTGGTCGACCATTGTAAGGGCCGAGTAAGAGCGGCTGAGGATCTGTGGTTGAGGTTGAGCTGGATGGAGGATGTATGTAGAAGCCTAATTCAACGTGAGCATGCTCAGAGGTGGCACGAGAGAAGGCGAGCTAACCGACCCAGTTGATGATGGGAGTATGTGGATGGTCGGGATGGATTCCGTAGAGAGGCAGTGAGAGGTAAGAATGGTATAGAAGGGACGAAGCTTGGGCCAGGTTGGAGACCTACTTCAATCAGCACTTAGTAGTGATATGGAGCTTGGTCATGTGATGGGAAGCGATGTGATGGGAAGCAATGTGATGGGAAGCAATGTGATGGGAAGCAATGTGATGGGAAGCAATGTGATGGGAAGCAATGTGAAGATGGTGACACTGACCCAGTATCGAGAGCCTTCGAGGAGGTGTTGGAGGCTTTGCTGGATATGTGCGTAGAACTGTGCCTTTCTACACGGTAACCGGCTCTTCAGTCCGGCCAACATAACAGACGAGAGTTCGGAAGGGACTCACGTCGTGATATCGTCTGGTACGAAAGTCCTATCAGCGTGAGGCATCTTCGAGCCTCGTCAATGTTCTGTGACGTCTTTCACAGAGCGAGGACGTTGTGGAAAGAGGGGTATGCAAGGTACAAGAAGTATGCTTTTTAAGCCATTTTGTTTCAACCTCCACCTCGCAAACCAAATTTCCGTGCCTGGTCGCTTTTGCTATTTTAACGGTCGGTAAGAGCTTGGGTTTCAGCTTTGGCCTTATACCCTCGTCATATCGAGTCTCTGATCGAAATATCTAGTAGCATCTGATACTGAGGCTGCGTGAGTTGATCAAGCATCCCTTGACCCCTTTAGATCCCCTTATTCGGTCTATCGTTGTACTTCCCGCCCTAACCCGCCGCCGCTACGATGCCAACGACCCGCCGTCAATCCGCCGTACCCTCGACTCCTCCGCCTTTATCCGTGACCGATACTCCCATTCGCTCATCATCCACCAGACCTCGCTCGACATCGAGGACACCTGGACCTCATCCGTACCACCATCGGACAGCTGACGAGATGGCTCTCGCCGAAGCTGCCGACCTGCTTCATGCCACACCGTCAGCCTTGTCTGCTCACGGAGTGAGCGGTGATCAGGTGCAAGAGAGTGCGAGGAGTTTGAGACATAAACGTTTGGATGAGGCTAGGGGGCATCAGTCTGTCGAAGCTGTAGAGACGGGGGAAGTGGTAACAGGTAACGATGGGACAGAGGATGGTGAGATTGAGCTCGAATCAAAGCAGAATGAGGAAGGAGTAGAAGTGGATGAAGTGGAGCATGAGTCGAAGGAGGATTCCGAGAAACAGATGCAGGCTGTGGTCCAGGATGAGGTTCACGAACGCTCCATGTCTACGAAAATCCTATCTGCGGGACTAGATACAGCGACGATGTGGGCAGGACCACCCCGTCGCGAGGTCGAAGCCCATGAGAGCTCTTCCGTCTCAACATCCGAGGACTCCGATAGCGAATTTGACAGCGATTCCGACAGCGGTTCCGTCAGTGACTCCGAAAAGACGAGCGACACTGTCACCGACGAAGAGGATAGTGAAGAGGAAGAGGAGCGATTGGAGAAGCTATTGCAGGGTGCGAGAGTCAGGGCGCTCGCGAAGGAGACGGCAACGGCGACTGACGATAATACAAGGAGAGAGCAGGACGAGATCGTGCTGTCGTTTGAAAGACCGGCTGAGGAACCGAGGAAAGAGGCGTATGTCACCGCCCCAGTCAAAGTAGATTGGATCTGCGCTCACGAAAGTCTCGACAGTCCCATACCTGACATTGCCATACCCGCGCTACCTCGACCCCATTTGTCCTTCGACAAGTCGGGACGTGCACACGCTCAAGCTAACGCACCGGAGGCCGGACCATCTCGCCAGCGCGAGGTGGTAAAGGCGCCCGAGCTCGACGATCGACCTTACGAGCGAGAGCTGACCAAGAAGGAAAAAGCTACTGCATGTCATGCTTCTGTCTCAGCGAATCCCAGCTGATGACTTCGAAGCAATCTCGAAAAGCTACGCCCTCCGAGCTCTGGTCGACCCTGCCAACTCCGAAATCCGAATTGCTACCTCAAATGAAACGAGACTATCAAGCTTTGTCACTAGCTGCTAGTCTCGATCCGAAGCGGTTTATGAAAGGTGGAACGAAACCTGGGAAGGTTCCGGAGGTCTTTGCGGTCGGTCACCCTTTGCTCCTGCGAATGAGAGCTGAACTGATCAATCGTATAGATTGGTGCTATGGTTGAGCCACCGCGGCATTTTCAAGATACGACGATCTCTCGTGAGGCTCGATATCGTCCTGGGCAAGTTGTAGAGGGTTTGGTGCGGGACGAGGGGGTAGGCGATTTTGCTAAGAGGAAATACGGGGATCTGCAATGGGGACGGATGGAGAATGGTCGAGGAAGAGGGTGGAAGAAGAGGTCGAAGTGGTAGCGTAAGCTCTTCTTTCTGTCCTCAATCATTCAATCATCTACCATCTCCGTTAAGGCTGATATTTCTGTGCGAAGCAGAGGTTCTCATACATAGTGGGTTTCATCGCCTACTCTCGAAAGCTTCGAGGGGAAGGCATCGATTACGGTAGCAGCTACTAACGGTAGGTAATTCGCAGGTTCTCCTGCATTGCATAGGCCCAGTGTTTGCTGCCATCTTGCCCGTCTTGCATTCTCAGACGGCTTAGACCCGCAATCGTTCCGCGTGCATCGACAGGTGAGTGAAGCAGACACGCCACACTTCGGCGTTTCCCTCGTACTACCGCGTCTGCGCCAAATTCCCGGAATTGCCCCAAATCGGCGCTTTTTGCTTCAGCCGGGCTGTTCCGGTGGTGCGTAAAGCGTGACGACTCCTATTGGACGGCTTGACAAAGGGGTAGACCGACCTCATCATCGGTCGCGTTGACCCCCTCAGCGGCATGGTGACCTCGTCCCGTCGCGCTGGGAGGGTCACCAACAAGACCAAGCTATTAATATACCGTGGATCGGACAAGGTCGACCTCGGAAATGCCGAGACCATCGTTTGGGATCATGAGACGAGCTCTTCCTCGGAGGCCAAGCAGCAGCATGTGGGAGCAAAGGGGGTGGAAAGCGGTGAGCTCCTGGTGAGTCGGCGTCTCTCTTTCATTTCTACTGTGTTTCCTATCGTCCTCGCCGTCTGGAGGGGGCCAAAGATGGGTGGGTCTGCTGCGGAAGGAGGCGGGTGCATGTTTGGATGGGCCGCGTGTCGCGTTACATCCGCTTTTTCGCGATTTTCACACGGCTCTTTTGGTTTTTGTCCAAGGGGTTTTTCGGCCTGTTCTCATCGTGCAGGGGACAGTGTGGGTGGTCTCGCTGGATGCGGGAGTGTCTGCATGCTTATACTCTCTCTCATCGGCGAGATGGAGAGGGTGAAGAATGATTCAACTTCTTACCCGATCGGGTAACCGGCAGACAGGGCAGCATATTGTGGCAGAGATTTTTGACCTGTACTGACATTTTGTAGGAACACCATCTTCAAGCAGCTCTATCGTCCGCATCCCTCCTCCATTCCCGACCCATCGTCAAACCCTCATCACCCACTCCACATCATCGACAAGTCTCGAAGCCGGAACCTGCGACTTCCACTTCCTCTCTCAACTACCACATCCCTACCCCCGACGCAACAGGTCTGATCGAGAATGACGACTATATCAAGCTCTACCAGACGCATAGGTATGTCCAACCGAACGGATACATCCGGTTCAGCGATACAGTCGAGGAGAGCAGTTGCGGACTTGGCGGGCTAGGGCACTGCATGGACGATGAAGATGCGAAATGGTTGACGGGATTCAACTCGAAAGCGGAGGGGACGAGTGGGGATGTCGCGCTGAGCCCGTTGAGGGAGAGTCATGGGCCGATCCAGATGCAGCCTCCGAGTGCTGGGCGGCCGTCGAGAAACAAGGGGAAGGATAGGGAGAAAGACACTCCCGCACCGGTGTTCATCTCGGAAGATACGTTCGAGTATGTCATGGGTGTACTGGAGAAGCACGCGGAGGACAGCGTTCCGATGCTTCACACGGTGGGTCCCGCGTTATTGCATCGAGTCTCAACAAATCTGACGTGTCCATGCAGAACCTATCCCTACTCCCTACATTTGCATCAGTTGAATCCCTCTTTTCGGCGCCCATACCTGCATCGTTCCTACCCAGCAATGAAGTTCCAAAGGGTTTACCGGAGACCAAGGCGTTGGCGCGGATGGCGAGGAATATCTTCCCCCATTGGAAGGATCGCCGGGAGAAGCGGAAAGGTAGAACGATCATGCCCAGCCTCAACGTGTGTATTGTTCTCAAGGTTGCGTCATGCTCTGAAGTCCCGCAGTACGACGAGACGAACGATGGAGACCCTTATGTCTGCTTTCGGCGGCGTGATACTCGAGCTACTCGGAAAACACGGCGGACCGACAACTTTTCCGTCGAGCGGATGCAGAAGATACAGACGGAATTGCGATCTGCGCACAATCTCGCCCAGATGGTTTCACGGCGTGAGCAGGAGAAGGCGGCGTTGTATCAGGCCGAGAAGGACGTATGGGAAGCCAAGTGGAAGTTGTTCGAGACGAAGCGAAGATGGCCAAGCTTGGGGATGACGAGGGAGGAGGAAGAGGTGATTACGGGACGGACGACTGGCGCGCAGGCCGCGACTGTCAACATCAATTTGTTGGGCGGACATGAACAGAGTGTACAGCAGAACAGGAAGAGGTTACCGGAAAGAGAACGGGACGAGAGGGAGAAGCGGGAAAGGGCAATGGAGGTTGTGAAAGCGGCGGAGAAGGGGATCACATCGACAGGGAGGTCATCCGCTCCGGATGTGCTCAGGGAGAGGATGTTGGCGCTGCGGCAGAGACTGGAAGAGGAGATGGCCAAGAGGAAAGAGGCGGATCTGCAATGGGACGATGCTACGGATGTGAGCGGATCTGCCTTCTCGGAAAATCGGTGCTTATGTATCGTAGGCATCATATCAGCCGTTACCAAAATCCCAAGCCGACCATTCCTTTCGGCTCATCACCGCCCTCGATCCTCGCTACACTCCTACGCAAGTCGACGACGAAGAACGTGGACCAGAACTTCACCCGCCAGCATTTCGGTTACGCAGAGGACGAGGAGGGGCTCTTCGACTCGATCGGCGGAATCCTGTCTGTGCGCGGCGTCGTGGCGCTGCTCCGAAATCTGGTGCCGAGGTTTTTGATTGGCTCTTCCCCGATACATTCTGCTCCAAATCCGCATCTCGTCGACCGAAGTCTATCGACGAGGTTGACAAGATGGAGGAAGAAGAGACGAGCGATGACCGGGTGAAGAGAAGGCGTTTGAACGAGGTCTGGAGGTATGATGCGGATCGTGGGGGAGCTCTGGGCGTTGGAATGGGCGTTGCGGAAGACGAGGATCATATCGTCATTGATGATCACGATCCAAAGTAAGCCTACCCTTCTGAGTGGACTGCTCTTGCTGATCAACTTGCAGGTATTTCCGCAATCGCATCACCCTGCTGCAGGAAGAGGACATCGAGAAATTCCGACCTGACGCTTCACCTCTTTCCCAAGCTCTCGCCTCATTCGACATACCCATCGACATGCCGCCGATTCCCGTTTTTGTTCGACCTCAACTTGTACCGTCAAACCCTCAAATCGTCGCCGCGCATTTGCAACAGCAGCAGATGCTTCAGCAGCAACAGATGGAGCAGTTCCAACAGTTCCAGATCATGCAGCAACAGCAGGCTATCGCTCAGCAACAGGCCATGGCAGCGCAGGCCCAGCAGATCCAGCAGCGAGCTCCGTCTGGAGATGGTCAAGCCAGTCCTTCGGTCAACGGACAACAGCAGATACTTCCCCCGAATGGCGCTCCGAGCCAACCACAGAATGGTCGACCGCCGGTCGCAAAGCGACCTTCCTCGCAGAACGCGAATGCGATGGGCCCGCCTAGTCAACCTCGCCAGTCCCTCTCGCCTACCAACTCGATGCATCCGAATCAACAGCCACCAATGAATGGCCAATCACCGCAGATGGTAAACGGAATGATTCAGGCTAACGGGAAGAACGGATTCGCGCAACCTACTCAATCGATCGATCCCGTGCTGCAGCAACGTATTCTTCAAGCGCGAGCTGCGCAACACCTCGCGCAGACCCAACAGGCGGCGCTCTATCAGCTACCGAACGGGATGGGCGAGCAGATGAACGGGGATGGGGCGAATGGGGCCGTTTTCGCGGAGCAAGCGGAGATTGTACGCTTGGCGGCTCAGGCGGGCTTCGGTACCAACTTCCAGGCTTTCATGGAGGCGCGGAACAAGGCGAGGATCATGGGCATGGCGAGGATGACGGCGCAGCAGCAGCAACAGCAGGTACAGCAGCAGGCTCAGGCGAATGGCAATGGGAACTCGAACGGGAACGGGAACGGGAACGGGAACGCGACGCCTCAACCATCGTATGGCAGTCCGTCGATCCAGAATGGTCAGATGCAGCTGAAGTTACCTCCACACGCCACGGCTCGACTCAACTCGTCGCAGGCGCAGCAGCAGCGGGCGTGACGGACGGAGCCGGTGTCTGGTCGGAATGACTTTGGCTTTGGATATCACCTTCATATGCATCCATCTCCCCCGTCTCTTGGTGCGTGGCCTGTAGGGTCTTGGCGGTATGCCATCCTGAAGGAGGTCAGAAGAATAACAATGCATATAAGATCAGATTGTGCTCTTGGTTCGGGAGCTATAAAATTCCTTTATCTCCTGGCATCGGAGCAGAGGGGCAAGTGGAAGCAAAGCTCTCGCGTCAATCCGGCAAAAGGTCTTTTGTTTTTCGTTGGCTTGATTCTTTGTTTGAGCAGTTCAGGCCTCCCGTACAGTATCTTGATCCTCGTTCCCCGTCGGTTTTCTAGTCTATCTCTACTATTAGCCATGTCCCTCCGCCCAAACCTATCAACTCGGCAAGCCTTAATCCTCACCGTCCTGGCAACAGCGATAACGACCACCTCCCTGATCCTAACCTTTCAATCCCTTCGACGTGAACACCGTACGGACCGATTGAAGAGATCCGTCGGAGCTGACACGGAGGAATGGGAGGAATCGAGAGTTTCTGAAGGCGTTGGCGTGACGCCTGAGGAAATTGCAGAGAGGCATGCGGGGGGGTTTAAGCAGCCTGCAGGAGGGAGACGGGTTAGGGATTGGGGGAAGGGGGAGTATGATGAGGGTTTGATTAGGGAGCAGGTGGGTTGGCTCTCCGCTTTGTGGAAGATTCCAGAAACCTCTTGAAGAGGGATTCGGGGCGAGGACTCATTGAGAGGAGCTTGTTGATGGGTTGCCTGGTAGTTGACGAGGAATTATAACTTCTTGGGCGAGGAGAGTATGAAGAAGGTGAGAAGTGGGTATGTGGTGGTTGTTGGTTGTGGTGGGGTAGGGAGTTGGTGTGCTTTGATGCTGTTGCGGAGGTACGTCAAGCTTCCTTCTTGTTAGTGAGCAAAGGCTGATAATTTCGTAGTGGTGTCGGAAGACTACTGCTCATCGACGTAAGTCCGCTAAAAAGACAAGCCCGCTGAAGCCAGTTTGACCTCACCACCCTCTCTTCCCTCAATCGACACGTCTGCGCCACCCTAGACGACGTCGGCACCTCAAAAGTCATAGCCACCCAACGATTCTTCAAGAAGATCGCTCCTTGGGCTCAGTGCGTTTCCCTTTCTTTTCGCCTTGATTATAGCTTATAACCGTGACGAACGCAGGATCGACGTCCAAGTTGGGATGTGGAAGAAAGGCCTATCCGAAGAATGGCTGAAAGGTGCCGATTGGGTGGTCGACGCGATCGATAATATCGATACGAAAGTTGATCTGTTGAGTTTTTGTCATAAAGAGGGGATCAAGGTTTTCTCCAGTATGGGAGCTGGGGCTAAACGGGATCCGACGAGAGTGCAGATCGCGTGGGTCATATTCTTGGACTGAAAAGGTGTAAGGTAGCTGACGAGGTTAGGGATGTTTCGAAAACTTATGAAGATCCGCTGGCGAGGTCTGTAAGAAGGAGATTACGAATGAATGGGATTGCTTCGGGTATTCCGTGCGTGACGTGGGACTCGCTTTCAGAGTCTAATTTGATGAGGAAAGCGCAGAGTCGTATACTCCACTGAAGTCCCTAGTGAGGTGAAACTCCTCCCACTGCCCGAGGAAGAGTTCCAGAAAGGCTCGGTGAAAGAGCTTCAACCTTTCGACGAGTTCAGAGTTCGCATCCTCCCCGTCCTGGGTAGGTGATCTCCCTGTTCTTCGATATTCTGGGCTGACCAACCTTAGGCGCCCTGCCCGCAATCTTCGGATTGAACATCGCAACCTACGTCCTTCTCGACCTAGCCGAGAAACCCCTGCTAGACCCCTCGGAAATCAAGAATCGTCGAAAACTCTATCAATCCCTCGCTCAAGGCTTGTCCGAACGAGAAGCCCGTGTCAAGAAACTCGAATTTCAAGAAAGAATACCTATCACAGCCGAAGATCTCGGTTGGGTGTTTGAAGATCTCTATCATGGTCGAGGGACTTTCCCTCCACACCCGGTACTGAGTAAAGCGTACGCGGTTAGATGGGATAGGGAGAAGGAGGTTAGTGAGGATAATGTTGTGATCTTGAGTGGGAAGGATGCGGAGACGCATGAGAGGAAATGTTTGGTTGAAGGGAAAAAGTTGGAGGAGGTATGGGGGAAGGAGGTGGTTGATTCGATTAGGAGGAAGAGTGAGGAGGCGAGGAGGATTGTGGCGTATCGGAGGGGATGATGCGAGCGAAGCGAGCGGGTGAGGGGGGCTTTGAGCGGATCTTGAAGCAAGCGAAGCAGCACCGAGTACAGTCACAGATCTCAACTTCACATCTCATTGCATAACGGTCATGAATCAATGCATAGGGGTTCGTGTGTCGTCCAGATGCCAAAAAGGTGATCGTGCCTCGTCTTATCGGTAATCCCACTCTCCTCTGTCCCGCTCATCAGTCTCCTCCCCTTCCTCGTCCTCTTCGGAGAAAGCATCCCGATACCCCCTCATATCCTCATCAGCATCCTCATCCTCCGGATAATCATTCCGATAATAATCCTCATCATTCGAATCTTCATCCGCTTCATCTTCAGGTTCAGAAGCATCGGGAGTTGAGCCAGGAGAGAAGTCTTCATAACCTAGTCTGTGGGGGCGCACTTTGGTCAGCTGTCTTCGATGGCAAGGCAAGGAGGGTTAGACGGACAAAGCACCGATGGTCACGCCATCACCTACGCCTAGACCAAGTGATGTTGAAGAGAGTGAAGGTCGAAGATCACGGAAGTAGAGGTCGTAAACGTATTGCTCGGTCTCGTTCGGACCGCTAAGCCTGTCTGTTGGAGGCGGTAAAGGTGGAGGAGCGGACTTTGGAGGTACAGGCTGACGCTCCACTATTCTCTCATCAGCAGCCTCAATCGGGGATCGCCCAGCACCAGTTCGTGAGTGTGAAAGGAACGTGCGATCAAGGTACTCCTTCAACATCGATTGGAACGCCATCATATCCTCTCCATCCTGCTCGGTATCTTCTGAAGGCAGCGAATGATTTCCCTTTGCGGGTTTTATCCCTTCAATGAGCGATGATGGTCCGGCTTGACTCGACTTTTCGACAGGCGATTTCACAGCCTGAGCATCGACAAAGACTAGAGGATTCGAACCCCGCTCCGTCCTGCCTGTTATTTTAGCTGGAGTAGATCGAGCACGAGCATAAGCTCGGCGCACTCAGCGATGGTCAGTACTCGCGGAGGGAGCATTGATTTCGTCCTGGGACTTGTCGGAGGGATCACTCGGTATTGGTATTGAGGCGGAGGTGGTCGCGGCTGTGATTGCGGTGACGCAGATGGTCCGACTTTTGCTTGGATTGGGGACTGAGACTTCGATTCGGACCGTTTCGCCTCATTCGCAGCTGCAAGTAAGCCCTTGATCCTATCCTGATCCAAGACACCACCGCTCAGCCGAGTCTCGTAGGAACTGGCCCTAGCTCACCCTCAAGAAAGCCGCTTCATCCCCGTCTCCCTGCCATGTCTCCGGTACAGTCTCCGCCAACCTGAACACACCTCGAGCTCGAGCGGAGACATCTCGACGTTTCTTGATTCGTTTGTCGGAATCGGGTCCGTCTTGAATCACTGAAGCTTGATATCAGCTACAACGTGAGGAATGTCGATGAGATAGAAGCCGGAAAAGGCTCATTGGTGGATGAGCTCAATGGAGCAGAGTTGAGACTGACCGAGTGAGGAGAGAGGAGATTCGGTGGCCTTGCGTTTGATCCTTAGGACGGTGAACGATGAGCTTGGTGAGTCCATCGCGATCAAGGTAGTGGATCACGGAAACATTTCTACGGAAAGATAGGAAGAGAGTGAAAGTCAAGATATGCGAAGGGTTGACCTTCTTTTGTACCTCTCATCGTCCTACCACTTCATATCTTTCAAAAGCAATTCTTCCGAGCATGGCTATGACCTTGACCACCTCACCTCATTCGATCAGAGCGATGGCTGTGGTCCGTACAGACCTATCTCACCGATGTCTCATCCTCCGTAATCAAACTACATCATCATCACAAATCTCGACGAAACCCCTCAAACCCTCAATCCCAACAAATCACCTCGGTCTCCCACTCAAACCCCTCCCTTGTTCAATACCCTCTATCAGTCCCAAACCAATCTCCCGAGAAACATTACATCGATTACATCGCTTATCCGCTCTCAACCCTCCGCTTCCCGATTCAATGGAAGAGAAAAAGCTTATATCAGGTCTAGGCGAGTTGGTAGGTTTGATGGATCTGGTTAAAGAGGTCGAACTCCCTCCTGGAGATCGGGATGATATGGTCCGAGAGTTACTTAGTGAAGGTATTGGAGAAGTACTGATTGATGGTTCGGATGAGGCGGGGACTTTAGCACTTGAAGGAGGAGGGAAGGAGGGAGAGAGGAGGGAGATGAAGAGCGGGAGGGAGTTGCTTGAGTATTCTACGAGGAGAGTTAGGGATTACTACGCCCATCGAGTGGAGAGGAAGAAGAATACCTAATGGAGCGGACGATGGACCGATGATGCAAAGGCTATGCATGGATCGCTGCTTAGCGATATAGATCTATATTAAGACTTGAAAGACCCTATTCCCTTTAGGTTCCCCCCTTCACCTCTTTGCTCTCGCCGTCATACCCTGTACACGTATGTTCCCTCGATGTCGACGTCGCGACATAGTTATGGTCGATGATAAGACCAGTAGACACTTACCGCGTCTCACGATCAGGCTGATTGTTTCGTGACCCCGCTTAGGGGGTTGGAGCAATGCCCCGCGCAGCGCTCAAGCCCGGATAGAGTCCGTGCTCGACGCCGAGGGCGTAGGTGAATGTCATCCTCGCGAAGAGGGAAGCCGCAGGTGGTGGCGGAGAGAGCTCAAGCTAGAGGACGGTCGGATCAGTTTGAGTCTTCGGAAGGATGCTTGCGGGACTAACGAGAGAGATGATATCGTTGAGTAGATGGGCTTGCCCGACTGTCATCCCCGTTAACCCTTCATGTTCGATATGAACAACATGAATGTGGAAGTGGTCTGTCCGGTTAGAGAAGTGTACATACGAGGAAGGGATAGACACACAGTAAGAAGGCTGGTAATGCACGAACATCCTCAATTCGTTGCTCTCCACGCCAAACTTCTCCTTGACAGTACGATAAGTCTCCGTCTGGATCGATTGGAGGAGTGGGAGATGAGCCGGCGTGAGATCGCGGAGAGACTTGATCGACCTGGTGCGGACGATGACGGTGAGGTACTGAGGGTTGTTGTCACCTGCTCAAGATCCCGTCTGATGGAGACTTACAAGCGCCGACATGGAGGTTTGGTCCCACTTGAGATCCGGAACGAGCATAAAACCCATCTCGTCATCCGGATTACTGAACAAGACCCTCTCCACCTCCATCCTCCCCTCAAGTATGTTATACACCCTATATCAATCACTTCAGACCAAAGCCGAGCTTGAACAATCTCGGCTTGAACAATCTCGGCCTCAACAATCTCGGACGGGGGACATACCAATCAAGCCTCTCGTGAGGGAACGAAGCGATATAAGGCTTCACTAACCCCTCATACATCTCCGGAGTCTCATGTACCATAGACCTCGGTTGAGATTCGTACTTCTTTACATGGACTGGTGTAGCCGGCCAGATTATCGTAAGTTTCAGGTCGGGGAGGTTGATTGACGCGTTCAAGTATCCTCGAGCAGAGAAGTACTGCGAAAAACTTTGTCAGTACGGAGACGAAGCTTATTTCTGGGTTCTTCGGGTACAGAGGCCACTCACAGGCTTGTTCTCGAGGAAGACTTCGAGTTGAGCTAGTCCGGATTCAACCACGGCCCTGGCGTTCTCAGTGGGCAGGACGGTTCGCTGAAGGTGTACGATGGCAGGTTGAGAATCGATTGTACCAAGCAGATAGACGGATCCGGTCATGCTACCTACAACACGTCATAAGTAGTTCAGAAACTTATGAGATATCAAGGCAATACGAAGCACTTACTCTGCGAGAGGATCCGGGTGAACTGGAATGATGCCAGCTTCTTCAGGTCCAACTCAGCGGGAGGTGGATCGGGTTCCTCCATTTTTGCGTCGTCTAACCGAACGGAAAGGTTGGAGTACTTCTGAGAAGTTTTCTAGTGCTTAAGGCGTGAAAAGAAGTTTTAATCAAGCTAGAATGATGATGAGTGAGGGGAAAGGAGGAGAGATGGTGATTGATTTTCAACATTGATACGCGAAGTGGAAAGTGGCAGTGGAGGCAGTTCGTTGGCAGCTTCCGTCCGAATCCATAAATAGAGAGGTAACCCTATCTGAGGGCATCGAGCATGGAATGGAAACCCAAAAGGTCAGACAGGTATGTGAAGCGACTCCAGCAAATAGATCAGGTTTATCAACCAATCAGGCAAAGTCATCAAGCAGTGTTCATGCAAAATAATGCCTCTCTATCTACACCATGCAGAAAGTCCGTGAGTTGCTATCAAGTTCAGAAACAGTCTAGCGGTCTTAAGATATAAGAAAAAGATGACGGAAAAGGGGCGTTCACGGCCACCACTGTGTCTCCTTCATCGCCTCGACAAGCGCTTTGTCACCTAACAAAAGATCAGTAAAGTTGAAGAGGTTGCAGGGAAGACTCACCTAGACCACGTAATTTCACCTCAGTATCTACACCATCCTTCTGCGCAGCTCTGACAACACCCGCCGCAATCTCCGCCGAAACCTCCCTGATCCTATCCAGTCTCGGGTAAAGCAAACCCGCCGCCACCTCCTCCTCATCGAACGCCTCGGAAAGCGCAATTGCTGAAGCCGTGATCATCCCATCCCTAATTTTCTTCGCACCACATGCCAGAGCACCGAAGCCGATCCCAGGGAAGACGAGGAAGTTGTTCCCCTGTCCAGGTTCCATGAGTTTCCCGTTGTACTCGATTGACGGGTACGGTGATCCCGATGCGAAGAGGACTCGACTGTCGGTCCATACGAGCGCATCTTCGAAGGAGAGCTCGCAATTGCTCGTTGGGTTCGATAAGGGGAAGATGATAGGAGACTCGTTGAGTTCCGCCATTCGGCGGACCACTGGTTCCGTGAAAGCGCCAAACGTGGTTGAGAGGCCGACAAGAGCTGTAGGCTGAACATACTCGACAACCTCTCGGAGTGAGCCAAACTCGCGACCGTCCGTATCGTTGCGAATGAAGTACTTTTTGTGTGAGGCGATCTTGCCGGACACGACATCCGCACGGGTATTGGTGATCAGGCCCTGCATAATCAGTCCATCATCCTTGGTTAGATGTTCTACCAAGACGACATACTCTCATATCGATTAACCAGAAACGCTCCTTCGCCTCCTGCTCTGTCAAACCTTGCATCTTGAAGAAGTTCATCATCTCCTTGGCCACTCTGGAGCATGTAAGCACCTGTGACACAAACCTCGATCAGGGTCAAGCGGATCATAGCTTGTCCCATGCACTCACCCAATAGCCGCGCTCCCGCCACCAAGGAAGACCACCTTGTGATCCTTCATAGGCTTGCCGGATGATCGACTTGCCTGCTTCGCGGCGGCCAGGAAACCAGCGAGTATGACAGAACCGGTTCTGATTCCTGTCAACACCTTTCACGCAACGTAGTGCTCAGCTCACCCCTGTATATCATCGTTGAACATCCTGTACTGATCCTGATATCGCTGGAGGAACCCGAAAGCTGCTTCAGAGTAAAAGTCCTCGTGCTGAATGACCGCTTTGGGGAAAGCATTCGAGGCAGCGGCCATGAAAGCGTCCATGAAGTCCGTGGCCTGCTCATGTGCTCATATCAGCGACGTCACCATCAACACCAGCTTCTTCAGCTGAGCTGGGGGAATGATCACTGACCTTCTCGAGCGGTGCGCTAGGCCTCCGCAAGCCGATGTAGAGTGGGTCATCCCTGACCATCTCGGTGTTTGTACCCATGCTAAGCTGTATCAGGTCGACTCAAACATTAGGATGACAAACTTACTCAAGTACAACAGGCAAGCATCCATTTGGATCCACTCCGCCACCCGCAACGTAGAGATTTAACTTCCCTACCGATATACCCATCCCTCCAATGCCGAGGTCACCGAGTCCGAGGATACGAGAACCATCGGTAACGACGATGATCTGTGGTGTTCGGGAGACGGTTTTGGCGTGATCTGCGAGGATTGCAGGAAGCCTGTTCTGTTGATAACTCAACGACGCACGATGCTCAATGATAATCTTTACCTTGTCATCGATCGAGAGGTACAGACCTTCAGGATGAGTGAAGATTGCCGAGTACTTCTGACATGCCTCGCCGACAGTCGGGGTGTAGACGATCGGAGCGCTATTTTCAATGAACACCGTAGGTTGAGGGCTTTAAGGAGACTTACAGGCCAATGAGATCATCTCGTATAGCGCTAAAGTAGAGTGATGGATCTTCCCGCCTCACCTTGGAGAGGTAGACGTGTTTGAGCAGATCATTGGGTAAGGTATGTAGATGATGCTGAAGGCGGAGAAGGTTCTGAGCAGGAGTAACGATAGGGTGTGAAGTGTCTAGAAGCCTTCTGATCAGCCGTGAGGATTGGGCTTGAACACTGACTCACGCGATTTGAATTTGGCTTGCTCCAAAGCGGAAGAGGCGAGTCCGGCCTGAGGCGTTGTAGCGGTACCGTTGAGGTGAGTGTATGTCATCCTTGACCGTCTTGCTGACCTGTTTGTGGGTATGTTGGTGATGTTGTAAAGCAAAGCGGTATTGTCTGTCTCTGTATATCTGTCTTGGGCGGAAGCTGACGAAGCTGGTCGTGAAAGGATGGGTTGCTGAGATAGGCGGAGCTTGAATCGCTTATCGGAGCGGCGCAGTGTCGAAATGGGCCGGCGAGGAATGAAGGATGCGGAGACTGAAGTAAGTGCCGAACTCATATATCGAAGTGCTTCAGTTTGTCTGATGTGTAGTCAATGCTGTGCGGTTGGGGTATTGATCGTCTGCTTTGAAAAGCAAGTGGAGTCAGGAGGAGTCAGCTCGACAGTAGCAGTGGAAGAAGAGGTTGAGTCCTGTACAAATGAGTCGCAATAGCCCCAATAGCTCACTCTGCCCCAATGATCAAAATGTCTCATGCTTCTCTGACCCTGTCAAAACCCGAAGTATTCGAAATCATGAGATTTGTTGGGGTAGTCCCGAACGATTATTAGAACTGGGAAATCAAAACCCACGTGGCCGGAGTTCCTTGTCTCCAAGCTCTCTTTGGTCTTTTGGCGGTGTCGAAGCGTTTACGGGGACCTGGCTGGAGCTGGGTCCCGATCCTACCACCGATATGTCGACGACTCAAGCAGGTTTGAGTTTCAAGGGTATTTCCGATATCCTCGAATCCTCGATCAAGCTAATATGAGGCTTAGAAACGGCGACAGCCCTGACTTCATTCCGTCAGTACTTCTAACTCCCTTACACACAGTCTCACTATCCTCATCCTGACAACTTCCCAGTCGAGGTGACGATCCACACGATCCTCTGTATCCGACAAGTCTACCCACCCACCACCTTCACCCGTCGACGAGCCCACGGCGTCCCAGTCTATCAATCCCGTCACCCCCAGGTCCGAGAATACGTATCCGAAGTGACCTCTCTCATCGGGAAAGAGATGGATAAAGGGAATGTCCGTCGAGTGACGGTGGTGATCAAGACTGTCGATACGGGATTACCTTTGGAGAGGTACATCATCGATTTAGGGTATTTGGGGATGGATAAGGTCGCTGAAGCTCATCAGAGGGTGGTGCCGTGAGTTGGCGTTCTTGGCCCGCCCCGCGCCCGCGCCCCGGGGGGGGGAGGGGGGGTGGTTTATCTCGCAATGAGCTGATCGAGGCTAGATTGATTGGGGCACCTGGAGCGGATGAGTTGAGCTTGATGTTGAGGGGTTTCTTGATACGTCTTACTGCGCTCGATGGGCAGTTGGAAGATAATCGAGGTGTGCAAGCTTGATCATCGGTACAAACGCTGGCTGAGTCTGACTATTGGGTTTAGGCGAGACGTCATTCGCCATCATCGTTGAGACGAAAGACGATTTAGAGCCTATATCGAACAATCCGGCAGATGGGGTATGGTACCACCTTTACGTGTGCGATTTCTCAGCTCATCTCGATAGTCCGTCCCTCCCTGGGTTCCCGCCTTGGCAGCAGACACCATCCGCCCATCATCACTAGAGGAAGATTGCGCCGCTCAGCACGAACCTCTGCTCAATGTGAAAGCCGTCGAAACAGGTGTCATCGACGTGGGGCCTCTTGTACGCGGCCTGACATTAGGCTGATGGACGCAGATCCGCTTGATGGTCCAAGAATGCGTTGCGAAGACGGGAGTTGCGCATCTACAAGTCGGACAGACCTGATATGCGAGGCTGTATGCAGGCTACAGGAAGGCTCAAGCGCGGAGTCCGTACGCCTAGGGATGCTGAGAAGGCAGCAGTGGCGAGTCCCATACTGGCATCCCGACAAGCTTGGCTCATTGAGCCGCCTCAGGCTCGATTCCACCATCGATCACGAATTGACGGGGACTAGTGAGGCCGGAATGAAGCCGGAAGAAGGATGAAGACCGGTGGAGGGATCACATGGAAGTAGGCGATACATTCGGGCGTCATGCATGTTTGCACTACTAAACCTCCACCTTTCGTCCTAGAACTTCGTCGCCTTGATCGAGCCCTCATCCAGCGTCTTTCCATCAACTACCACCGGCTTGCTCGGCAGTACGATACAGACGAACCCTGTCCATCCCATTAGATACTGCCTTAACATCTCGCTCCTCATGCAAAGGAACAGTCAGAATAGAGGCGACACTCACGTCCCCAGTCATCCCCGATGTTGTTCCACTGATGTACGTTCGCGAGCTGTACCACCACATCCCCAACTCTCAAAGTCTTCTTCACCCCATCGTGGAGGACTAGCTCCCAAGTCCCGTGAGTGAAGACGACGTAATCGATCGTATTCGAGTAATGCATGGGTGTCTCAGTCTTCGGTGGGACATCTACATCATCATCAATACTACTCTATCCTCTCCGTCTCGCTAGGAAGATGGTGATGAAAAGACAATGGGTTGGGACAAGAGCAAGGCTTACCGACCCATCGAACGACGACACCACCAGGAACAGACATCCCTTCGACTTTCCCATCCCGCCCTTCGATCACACCTATCGGATCAACCTCATAAGACTCCGTCATGAAGGCTTGTGCTACCGAGAAGTTCCCGGGGAGAGGGTTGGTCGGGACTGTATCTTCGTGTACGTTGGGTGAACCATCTGGATGATGGCCTATGATTAGTCGACGAGGTGCTGGAGGGTTTGGGATGGACATGTTTGCAGCAGGGATTTCTGTGGTAAGGGATGAATCAGATTGAACGTTCAAGGAAGATTGGAAAGTAATGTAAAGGGAATAGCGTCTCAGACATTAGGCTTTGGCGTCTCGGCTTCCTGGACTTGGAGATCTGTGACAAAGCGACCATGTTTTAGATGGTCGATTGTATTATGGATTTGCTTCCGAGCGGGAGTAATTCCTTGAGCATCAGACGACGGAGAGCAAATACAGCTCGCACATCTCCCAGCTTTGCACTTTCCCTTTTTATACCATCATTTAGGGGTCGCACAGATGTCTGCCGCACCGCAGATACCTCCACGAATGCCACCGACACAGGTGTCTGCCGGAGCGCATCTACCGCCTCGGATACCACCACGGTTACCGCCACGTTCTCAGTCCGAGAAGTATTTCGCTCGAGTTGCACGGGACGACCTTCTACTTTCACGGAATAACAAGCTCCTCGGTCTTGGAGGCTGGGTCGTATGTGGAGGTGAGTTTTATCAATTAATTCCCAATCTTATCCGAGGACACACTGAGTGATATCCAGCTCTGTTCGGGTATATGGTGCTATACGCCGACTTTGGGGAACACGAACATTGCTTTTCACCTGTAAGCTCGCTCCTCGTTTTCGTTTTACGGGTCTTTGAGCTTAAGGTAATGATTAGATACGGCGGCAGTATCGTCATTTCTCTGATTCCCTGTTCAGTCTATCTCCTTCCGAGCGATCGATGATGGGGATCGAGACGAGTCGCGTACCGGCGGGGAACGATAGCAAGCCGTCCTGAACAGCGTAAACATCTCGCAATCACGATACCGGCATAATCATTCCCCTTGCGCTAGGTGCAATACCCTGCACGGACAATATTACACTCACTCAAACATCCTCATATCCACTCGGACTGCTTCGTCTCCGGTCTGCCCTTCCAGCGTCACTGTCTATCCCTCGGCTCAGTATCCCTCATTCCCGGGATGCTCAGAAGCGATAAACTAGACGATCCGCACTAGAATGACTTCTCCGATCTCCGAGATCGAACGTCGAAATCCGACCGCCCGCGCCGCGCCCACCTAGTCTAGATTGGCCCCGTCGACGTGAAGTTCTAGATTGCGATCAGTTTCACCCTGAGCTCTACGAAGCGCCATGCACTGGGCGAGGGAGCGGGAATGGTCCTGTTGCAAAGCTTAATAGAGTCACCGAGCTAGGTTAGCGGGTTCAGGATGACATGGACGATCACCAACTCGCTAGTCTTCATGTCCCGAGCCAGTATTGACCATCGCTCCCTGACTTCAGCCGAAACGTACCTCGATGCAAGACAAGTATCGAGGATATGCGGGCGGTGGTGTGGTCCCAGACGGTTGGCCCATCTTGATGGAGTTAAAAAATGTATCACCATGCATGCCTCACAGGCTTCCACAGGCAGGACCATACAGTGACTTAGGTGATTCCCTGTCCCGATACTTCACCTCTTTCCGCTTACATACTACATTTCAAACCCTTTACGTAAGGCAAAATTTCGAAACACCACCCAAAATCTGCAACCCTCAAGACTCTCCTTCTTTCTCTTCATGGGCCCGGCTCAGCTCTCTTCGGAAAGCCGCAGCAATCGATACAACGGAAGCGTTCCCTCCCCCTCTTTCTCCTTCGTGGAGAGAGAGAGGAAACCGATTGACGTACATTTCCTTATCGACGGGAGTCTACGGCTTCCCCTAGAGTAACCCCTCACTTTTCACCTCTTCCCCTCTCCGCTTGACTCGTTTCTTTCGCTCCTCCTCGATCTCGGTCGGGAGTCGACGTGTTAGGCGAGGATGGAGAGGGTTGATGGGAGGTGGAGTCAAGGGGGGCATCCGTTATTTCATATCCTTGTTTAATGGCGATGAGCCTTTGAGGATTTGGGAGAAACCAACGGATTGACATGTAGCTACGGATTGAATGATATACTTGATTGCGAAATTACACAGGATGAAGAGGTGTCCTGAACGGAATCCTCGCCAACGATCGGTTATCGAGCACGGCAGTCACGGTAGCTACTCAGCTCTTCTTCAAGCCCAATCACCGCTACGGTAGTGAAATCTTGCCCAAATTCTCGTGAACAGCCTCCACCGCTGCCAACCTCGTTTCCTCAAACCTTCAACGCTTCTGACATCTCGCTGGTTTGCCTCGCCGCGCAACTCCCATACCTGTCGAAAGACCTTCACACATTAGCAGAACATCCACTCGCGCTCACCTATCTGGTGATCGGGCTTGGACAGGGTCCCTTGTTCGTCGCCATGGGTAGATAACGATGCCTCCCCGCACACTCTCCGCCTTCACCCCAATCCTCTCACCGAACCTACTACCTCCACCCACTCGTACGACACCTCCAGCCTCAATACCCTTCTTCCTTGATCCAGCTCATACCGTCCCAACGAAATGGTCCATCTATCGTCCGCTCCTTCGATCAACTCGACCTATCGACGAAACGGGAACGACTCTGACCGGATTAGGACGACATCTACGAGAACACTGGCGTCGAAACGCTTCAAAAACGTCGTTCGCCTCAACGAAGCTATTCTTGGAGAAGCAGTGTACCCTTCTCGACCTTCTCCTTTCCCCTTCCCTTGAGGATCGGAATCACATCCTTGAGCTCGAATCCCACCTCTCAACCACCCAAGCTCGAGCCGACGAACAGCTTGCTCTCGCCAAAGCTAAACTTCCACCTCGATCCCGACTTCAAGGTTCCTTCCTCCGTCCAACGCTCTACAACCCCGCTATGCCCCGACTCACCCCTCAACCCCTCTCAATAAGTATGATAATCTCCAAACGGATCCGTTCCCACGCCAATCGAATCGAGCGATACCGCCTAACAAGGGAATTGAGAGGTGATATGAGGGAAGAAGTGAATCTCTGGAGGAGGGTTGGTGCTGGGGTTGATGAAGGGGGTTGGGGTGGTGGATGGGAAGGTGAATTGGCTGGGGTTATGAAGAGTTGTGAGGAGGGGTTTGAGAGGGAGAGAAGGAGGGCGGAGGGGAAGTTTGATTTAGGTCTGCTCAAGAGAATTGAGAGAGCGAGGAAGAGGAGGATTAGGTGGGCTCAGCAGGCGGGGAGGAAGAGGAGAGCGGAACAGGCGGAGCAAGCGGAGCAGGCGGAGGGAGCGGAGCAGGCGGAGGGAGCGGAGCAGGCGGAGGGAGCGGAGCAGGCGGAGGGAGCTCGGTAGTAGCAAACGGGAACCTCCATAGGGGATCCTGAGAGCTACTTAAGAGGTGAAATGCTTAATCAACCTTAGTTTGGTATGGGCAAACCCATAGTCAACTGAGTTGTATGCATGTGCAGGGTAATTATGGTTCATCATCACCCCTGATGCTGCCTGTTCCCGTCACACTTCTACCAACCGGCTCATGGATCTCGCCATCCTCCTTCTCGGAACCCTCATCGTCGCTCGCTGACTCATACTCCTCTAGGGCGGCCAACCTCAGATCCGGCATCATCTTCGCCTTTTTCTCCAGTCTGACAGGCATTTCGACCGTAGCTTTTCGCTTCGCACCCCATCCTGAATCTCTCAGTCTACCACTAGCTCCGGGTTCATCCAGAACCGGCTCGTTGAGAGGTACCACTACTATCTCCCCTTTCCGCTTCCCGTCTTCCCATTCGGTCCGCGGGACGATGTGGAAGGTGGGGAACTCGACCCATGCTGTGCCTCTTAAGACTTCCGCGAGGGTGCTAGTTGGCTTGAGAGGCGGGAAGAAGAGTTTCTGCCTTTTCGAAAGCGGTACTTCGGGAGGTAGACGTCCAGGTGAGGGTTGAAAAGGCAAAACGAAGACTAGGTCGTCGGTGTGGACGGGAGATGGAAGCAGGGAAGCAAGGTTCGGGATGCTCTCGGTATCAGGTTCAGAGAAGACTACTCGCGGTCGAGTGATCGTCTTCATCTCTCGTACTTTGGGATGTTCGGGCTGTATCACAACCACCGGGACCACAAACTGTACCGTGAGATGTAACATTTGGGTCCTGATTCCATCAGCTTCCTTGACCAATGAATGAGCAAACCTCGACCTCTCACCTGGGATTCCAACTCGATTGATTCAACTTCCTCCTTCCCATTCCTTCCGGCATAAATTTGACTTCGCACCCTCTCCTCCTCAGTTCCATTCCCAAGATATCCATCTTCCCTCTCGTAACCCTTAGCCTTTGCCTCCCTCCACGTCCTCCTCGTCCTCTCCCACCACTGACAACGGCATCTCGAGGTAAACCTTCACCCCAAGAAGCGACCTTTCTCCGGCCCTCTTCAAGCCATCGGTAATCATCCGCCCATACCCCTTGACCCACATCGCGTAGGGGTATGTACGCTGTGGGGTCTCGTTCGCCGGAACAAGAATATTTGAGCTTGTGGGTTTTGATACAGGGAAGTGAACAGGTTTGGAGGGAGCAGCGGGGGCATGTGTACACGGGAGGTGAGGAGCAGAGGGCGCAAAGGCTCGAGCGGAAGGTGGAGGCCATGATTGAGGATGATTGAGGGAAGAGGGAAGAGGAGGAAAGAGTACCAGTGGAGGTAGTTCAAATTTGTGGAATGTAGTTTGAGGAAACCCAACACAGCTGTGTCTGGTTCCGGCTCTCTACCTCGTTTCGCTACATATCACCCACTGATGCAGAAAAATTGATGACGCTGACGTGCACATGGTCCAATGTTAACCTGAGATACATTACACTAACCTTGTTACACTTCAGCCGCTCCGAACACTATGCTTAAGGCGACCTTCTATCTTCGTGCTCGGAGCCAGCGAATTCGGTCCCTCGATCCTTCGAGTTCTCGCCGAATCCTCTCCGAGCTCAATGAATCAACCAATTTCGGCGACCTAACCTCCCACCCTTCCGTCCTGGCAACAATCTTCGTCTGAGACGACGTCCTAATCTCCGCCTCGGGTTTCATAGGCGGTCCCGAAACATAGCTCAAACCTATGTCACGCAGCTCTTCGATCCGGGGTCTTATCGTATTCACCCTGGCGATTTGGGGATGAGTACGACGTTCTCGGTCGAGGTAGCTCACAAATCACTCTTTGATGAACAGCTTGACGTCCGTGATCCTTTACGGGGACAGAGAAGCTTGACGTGAACTATCCCTTCGATCGGGTTTTCCTACGAGTTTCCTCTTCGAGCCGGATTTTGCAGCCGTCAATTTTGAGAAGATGAGGGTAGATGCGTTTGGGAATGGGAGCATGAGGTGACGATGACTTCTGCGGAAGATATTGGGAGGTTGACGGCTAGGATCGTTAAGGATCGGAATGACGATGGTGGGGTGGGTTCCGATTGCGGTGCTACATCTCGCTGGGGATACGACGACATTTCGAGGTGTTGCGGATGTGGTGAGAGAGCATGGATGGGAGATGGAGGAGCGGGTGGTCAGTGTGGAGGATTCGGAAAGGAGGCATGAAATGAACACGAAGATATTACGCTGATGTATCACTTGATCTGGTCGAGGAACAAGGGGTTGAGTTGGGATGTTGAGGGGAATTGGAGGGAGGAGGGAGATCCAAGTTGAGGCCTTGCAAGAATGGGCAGGAAGAATTCGCCGAGACCGATTTGTGCTGGAGATAACGTATGCATAATGATGGCAACAACATGGATGGTAGCCGATAGTGAACGGCTTGCTCAGCTTTGCAAAACCATGTTCTGCTCGGCCGATTCCTTCGCCTCCTCCTCGCCAGCCGCAGTGTAGACATCGACGGGTACATGACCGATATAATGTGTACTAGGAGACATCATCAGCTTACTGCTCCCCTTTCCAGCGTTTCGATGAGCTTGAAGAAGCTTCGACGTACTCTCCAAACCCGCCAACATAGTAGATATCATCCGGAGTGAACTTCGCCCACATCGAATCGAACGGATGTCTCGAGTGCTCCTGATAAGGTAGCCAGTACTTTGCATCCGGGTGGTAGGAGGTGTAGCATTTCTCGAGCTGGGCTAGTTCGGGTTTAGGGATATCATCGAAGGGGAGGTTGGTGATGTTCTAGGCTCTACGTCAGCCTCAAGCTTCCGTCTTCGTGCTGTCCCAGCTGATTGGAGTGGGTTGGGCGACTCACGCCAATGAAGGCGACTCTGCCTCGACTCATGGGCGAGTAGATGCCGTCCATCGGCATTTGAACGGTATATGAAGCGTCGTGCGAGGGTGTTGATAGGATGTTTTTGGTAGATAACGATATAGGGAAGAGGAGCATTGCGAGAGAAGGGGGTTCGAAGCAGGGAGCATGGTACTGGAGAATCATCATGAGCTTGGATCATCGCCATAGAATTTACGGCAAACCTCCATGAGAGCGAAAGGTCGACCTTGAACATGTCAGCTGTTATTCGAATGTAGTTCATAAAAGTCCCACCAGCATTGTTACCGCTATCGGGAAAAACGCTCGCAAGAGTTCCGGTGCTCACTTCATGCACCAATCGCTTGATATTGATAGCTGATCCCATGCGTCAGATCTCGTAGCATACGCCTCGAACCGACCGACCTGCTTCGATCATTGTCTCTCGGTGAGTCTCTGGACTCGGCATTGGCAAAGCGAAGACCTGGAACGCTGACAATGCGAAGAAGCAACATCTAAGAGGGGATCTCATGGTGATCTCCGGAGACCCAAACGAAGATAACAATGCATACCAGGAAGCTTAAAATGCAACGGGAAGCGCTATGGGCGATCGATGTGGAGACCCCGATTCCCAAGGTGCCACATTCGCGGCTTAGCGTCTTGTTCCGGCACGAGCGAAAACCCCGCGAAACTCCGTACACGCCGCTGCTACCCTGCTCCTTTCCTTTTCAGCGATTCGACGTGAACAGATTCTTCCTAGGTTGGACGTTCGACTTTGTTTGACGCTGCCCAATATGGTGAGTTGATCTTCTACTGATTTGCGGTGCAAAGTGAGGTGCGAGGTGTGGCGCGGCGAGATAGGGGAAATAATGGCGTCCTGCCTTGTGAAGAGGATCCGGCGACCTATCCGATGAGAAGATATCATCCACTAATCCTTCCCTTCTGACCCTGCTCCGTCCATCATCTTACCCCATCATCAAAACGTATCTGACATCTCCCTAGGACCCTTCCGGCCCAGTGACCCTCCGCACCTCGAAATTCATCACAAACCGTCTCCTCAACCGTAAACAATTCGTCCTAACAGTCCTCCACCCCACCCGCCCAAACCTTTCCCGTACCGAACTCGGCGAAAAGCTCGCAGGGTTGTACAAGACCGAAAAGACCCGTGTCGTCGTGTTTGGACTCAAGACGAAGTTTGGGGGAGGGAGTTCGACTGGGTTTGGGTTGATCTATGATGATGAGGAGAGTCAGAAGAAGTTTGAGCCTAGGTATAGGCTTGTTAGGGTGAGCTCTTTCACCACCTCCGACCCCTGCAGAGTATCACTGTTGCGAGGGCTAGGTCGGATTGAGCTGATGGGCGTGTGTAGTCTGGTCTAGCACCGAAGGTTGAGAAGGCTTCGAGGAAGCTTCGTAAGGAGCGCAAGAACAGATCGAAGAAGGTTAGTGAAGGTTCCTTCCCAGCCATTAGTTGCATCTCGCCCCTGAGAGCATCACTGACGGCCCTCTCGCAGGTGCGCGGAAAGGCCAAGGCTAAGGCTGGTGACCCGCAGAAGAAGAAGTAGGCGGGGTGTGTGGCGGGGTGTGGGATCGAACCTGGTGCATCATTATGGCTTTTCATGGAGATGGATACGTTCTGCATCCGACCTGCGCTTGTGCACAATCCTTCCAATTCTTCTAGAGTCATCGCATATAAACTTGCTTCCTTTCCTCATGCGCAAACTGAGTCACTGCTCAGTATTTATTCAAGGAACACACTGCATCACCGGATCCAACCCATCTCTCTTCCCCAGATAACGATGTCTTTTGCCGAAACAAGATTTCTGATTATGCCTTTCTTCCCTTTTCGCTGAATGTCCAAGCTGGCGGCTATCGTTTCTTCAGCCAAAACCAATGCCGAATACGCCTTTTCTACCCTTGCTATGATTGGATCCTCCTTTACGATCTTGCCTCGCTTCGGAGCTGTCACCGCCATCACACGCCTCGTTGATCGTAAAGGTGAGGTCGCCATCAAGTTTGGCTTATCGCGGGGTTTGCGCAGAGATTTCGTCGAGTGTAGGAGAAGATGAAGGATGTAATGCAGCCACTTGAGCAGCAAATTAGCTCGCAGGCGCAAGGGCCATGGGCGATCGACTGACCAGGGCATTCGTGATTGGATGGAACCCTTCCCAGTCATCACCGATACGATCCCGCATCGCTCGGTAGACATCCCACTGCTTCCCGATGCCTTCATATAGCTCGTTTGGTAATGGCGTCCATACCGTTTCCGCCAAGTCCAGACGGGATAAGCCAAAGTCGATGATGGTGGCTCGGACGCCGGTTATTGAAGGATCCAGGAAGTTATCCTCCTTGCCGGCGAGGTTCAATGGACCACTTGTAATGAGGATTTGCCCATCGTGCAGATCACGATGCTGTACCTGTCAGCTCCTTCAAACTGTTCGAGACGGAACATTCGCGTACCTCGAAGGACGCCCAATCTTCAGCTCGAGCAAGCCCATCTGCGACTTGCCAAAATACACTCGCGGCTTGTAGACAACCGATCGACGAGTCGAACTTGAAGTTCTCCAGATCTGGGCCACCATGCGAGAGGACAATGAGGACATAGTGTTGTTCATCATTGAACCCGTCTGGTGATAATACATCAGCTTCAAAGTTCCTGGTCACGCTTGAAGAGATGGGCTCACCTGGTCGAATACTGTCTGAGCCAAACTCGGTGCGGTATCCATCCCATTCCCTCAGCAACAGCTCCGGATAGGCACCATGCACTACAAAAGCACTGAGACACGCTCATCAGCCTACACTAAGTGAAGGAACTGCTCCGACCTACCCGAGGAAATCGACAAAGCCGCCTCCAGGCAACCCAGCCATCTTCCGAGTGATCTCGATCTCCCTCAGCACGTCCTGTGGAGCCGAACAGTCCGGAAGCTCAACCTCGGACCGCTCATCTGGTCTTAGAAGAGCATCGTCGAAAAGAGGGATGACCTTCATGACGATCGGTGGACGCTCGGTGGCGAGAGTCAGGCTGAAGACCTCTGAGTAGGATGCTTCGCCCAGCTTTTGGATTGACGATAGTGAAGTAGCGTCTGGAACGATTATGGAGGAGAGTATGGGGGAGGCTAAGAAGATTGAAAAGGGTTGTACCTCCGAATTCGAGCAAGTCTTTAGCAGTCCTTCGAGCGAAGTCTTTGGCGCTGATGACGGTGTCGTGTTCGAGTTGTCCGTCATCGTAACCTTGGCTATCTGTTCCACCAGATCCGCCGTTGTTTCCCTCACGGCTCTCCTAGTCCGAGTCACCTTTCTACTCAAAACAGGTATCTCGACAAAAACCTCCTTCCTCCTCATCGGCGTTTCTTCGACCGTCCGTACGCTTTTCTTCACTCTCACAGGAGAATGCGCATAGCTCGAAGGACTACGTACAACACCTCGGACTTTCCGCGGCTTGAAAAGCACAACATCGCTCTCCGGACTAGACTGGATTGTTTTGCCCTTGATTTTGGCTTGTCTCGGTGAGGAACCAGCTTGATGAGGTATATTGACGGCATCATGAGAGAGCTTCGACTGAAGAGGTGGTCGTCGGGCGGTGTTTGTTACCGATGAAGTAGGGGAAAGATCGACTAGGAGAGGCGGGTTTCGGAGCGGTGGATCTGAGCGGCATGGGGAGAAGTCGGTATGGATGGAGATGATTTGCTGTCGAAAGATCAGCTAGAGCGCAAAAGACTCACGGTGAAAGCACGCTCACAGCCTTCTTCCGACCATACGCTGTCACCTAATGTCGAATGTCAGCTCTCGGAGGGCAGAACGGATCCGGAGGTGACTTCACCTTCTTGGTCTGCGGGGATTCAAGGAAAAGCAAAATCAGTCGCGTTAGCGAGACTTCAGGTCTTGCGGAATCATTCCGAAGAGCGACGACGAGACCCACCTTGCCGGTCAGAGCAGACATGCTGTACGATTCCAGAAGTCTGACGACGCTCTGAATGGATGCAAACTCAACAAAAGAATTGTGTGAAAAAGGGTTGTTGTAGACGACGGATTTTTTGGCCCTGGCACGTGGCAGTTGAGTGAAGTTGTTGTTTACATTGCGTTCCAAATTCACCATTAATTACCCCCTATTTTTGCATTATATAAGTTGTTTCGCTCTTCTTTTACAAGCCCTGGTTGGGTTCTCGTCGACATGTCTACCGCTGGACAGGAGTACTTGAAGTTCGATGACTATGTCTTCGGCATCCGAAGGGAATTCTATGACTCGGCGAGGGAAGAGCTGTCGGGGTTGGAGAGGATGATCAATGAGGGTGGTTACGATTGGCTGGATGGGTATGTGGATGGGATCATGGCGGGGTCTTCCAAGTAGGTCAAGGACTTTCCGATAGCTTGTTATGCGATTGTATCCAACTAGCCCCTTGTGTTTTGAACCTGCTTGTCCCTTACGGATACGACTTGCTGACTTTGCATAGAGCACCAATTACTGAGCTCATGAAGACCCCTTCTCGCACGCGAACAACAAAGAAAACACGAGCGACAACTGCAATAGCGAAGGATCGGACGGACAAGGTCAAAGGTCTAAATGCACGACTAGGCTTGAGTCCTGCCTCTAACAAGTCGAACTCCCATGTAAGTGACAAGCTCTTCTTTCGACTCTCATCTGACGACTCCAAGCAGGCTCGTCAGCCATTCTCACCTCTTCAGCCTCGATCACTCAACACCGTTGCTGTCTCTCCACTCATCGCCGTCTCCCCCTCGAAAGCAGCCAAACCTATGACGACAGGCAAGGGTAAAGCCAAGGCGGAGAATCCCGAGAAGCCTGCCAAAGGGAAAGCAAAGGGAAAGAGAGGGAGACGCAAGAAGGGCAAGGAAAACGAAGGAACACCGCCTCCGGCTGAGGACGAGGAGCTGACCGAGGACTTACCTGCCGAACAGGAAAGAGCGGAGGTCCGATTCGATGATCCACCTGACGGAGCCCTGGACGAGCCCGAGGCGGTATTGAGCGAGCATGAAGAGGAGAGAGAAGCGATTGAATCTCCTCATGACCAACCACCAAACACAGCTCCATCACCTGAGCCCTCTTTCCCGGCTGGTATCGCTGACTCGATCGTCGAAACGAATCATGTTTCACTCGTCCATGCCGCAGTCCAAATTGACACGCTGAGACCCGTCTCATTGGCTGCTACCATAGTGAGCGGGACGACCGATCTATCGATGATCGATGAAGCCGAGGAAGAGAATAGCTCAGCGTTAGCGAGGGCGACGGGGAAGTCGGCTGTACCGGACGTACCCCCTGTTCCTGCTCGGGAATCCGAAACAAACGATACGCAGACCGAGCCTCACAATGAGATCCTAGCGCATCAGCAGATCGTAGAGTCAACTCGGTTTCTGGAACCGCCTGCTGATTCTGCTTTCGAAGCCGAACCCGCTAACATTACGTCCAGTTCGATGGTGCCGACCCAGATCCAGACCGGCGCCGCATTACCAGTTCGCCAGGTCCGCTCATCATGGCTGAGTAAAGCGCTCGGGACCGGTACAGTCCCGATCATGGGTCTACCGAACGCCAGCTCCGACAACTCAGCATTGCAGAAGTCCTACGCGGCGCCGTCTCAAAGACCGAATCCTATCGACTTCACGGGTTTGAGGCAGAGTTTGGCTCCAGTAGGAGGACTGAAAAGAAAGTCGGATGTCGGTCTTGACGAGGATGAGGAGGAGGAGAAAGAGGAGACTAGGCCGGAGAAGGTGGCGAAGGTAGATGCAGCCGTCATCATCGCTCACAGATTCGAAGTCGAGGCAATACCCGTGGCGGAGGCAGTACCAGCGGTCGAAGCTATACCTATGGTCGACGCAGTATCTTGGCCTCCTGCTGTCCCCCCGTTATCGACCCGGTTACCTGCACCTTCAGTCTCGTCATCACAAGCTCGTGTTCAATCCATCATACCTGAACCGCCTATGTCCTTGCAGAACCCTCGATCCGACATTCACAAGGTCACGAGAGCCCTTGACGAGCTGCGCGAGCGGGCTCAAGCCAAGGAATTGGCGAAACAGCGATCAGCCCCGAAAGCGACCAGTACCGGCTCAGGATTCTTACGAGGATTGGGCAATCTCGGTCGCAGTCTCGGTCTGGGTGGGTCGGCCAAGACGGCCGAAGAGGAAGCCGAGCGAATCGAGGAAGAACGAAAAGCAGAGATCGAAGCCCAGGAAGAGCTTGAACGGTTAATGAATGAAGTGTCGAACCCTGTCCCACCTATCTATTCGGTTGAACGCTCGCCGCCACCGGTCTCTGCCCTTTCAGCGGTATGGGCAGGGGACTTTGGTGAAGATGAGGTGGAGGAGGTGGTGGAGGTATTTGATGACTTCCGGGAGGCGGTTGAGATTCAGCCTAGCCGAACACCCGAACCCCAGTTCATCGAGGAACCTCAATTTGAGCGGCGGACGACGCGTCCTCGACTGATGCAAGCCGTCGAGTCGACAACGCCAGTAGCAACACCGCCTCGTACCGTTCTTTTTGTCAGTGAGGCGCCAGCGATCCATTCTCGTCCCGAGAAGCACCTACATCCGTCTCCAGCGAAAGCGCCAAAGGTGAACATTGAGCAAGCGACGAGCCAAGCTGTTGAGGACCCCGAACCTCTACCTACACCTGCGGCACAAACACTGAGCACAGTGGCGATTCAGCAGTCAGGCCCAAATCCGGTAGTAGAGGAGATAGAGGATGATCACGGAGAGGCTAAAGAGGAGTACGAGGGGGGTCAGCAGGTGCCAACCAACTTTGACACGGTAGCATCGGTAAGTTATGCCATCGCCTTGATCCGTGGATTCTCATGCTTCGCAAAGTCTCGACCCTGGGTGCCGTCATCTTCATCGTCAAGCAGCTTAGCGCCTTCTCATCACCTCGCCGCTTCCACTTCGTCTCAGGCGACCAGCAATGGCTTGTTAAGCCACGCTTCCACCATTGCAGGCAAGACCTTGGGCTTCAAGCCCTCAACTGGACCGGTCAGGAGTTTACAGCTCGCTGCAGCTGCCGCGAAGAAGGTGTGCTGGGCTTCTGTGTTACCATTGTTGTCATCGCTAATTTTACCGTAGGAACAAGTGGCAAATGACCGGAAAGCTCTTCTGAAAGACCAAGCCGAGCATCGGAAGCAGCAAAATGCTAAACGGAAAGCGGATGAAGACCGCATCCGCCAGGAGGAGGAACGGAAGGCGAAGATCGCGGAGCTAGAGGAGAAGAAGCGGCTACGAGCTGAGCACGAGAAGAGGCGGAAAGAGAGGGATGAGCGGATGGCGTTGCTTGCGAAGGAGAAGGCTTTGAAGGAGGACAAGGAGGCGGCTCTAGCCAAGGTAAGTTGCGTCACGGTTCAATAGGTCCATGCTGATCTAGGACAGGCTGATGATGAAGCGAACAAGAAGCGGAAGCCCCCGCCGATGCTGAACAAGAGTGGACCGATGAACCCTGCGAAGCGAGGGGCTGCACCAGCCGCTCCCGTTGCACTCATCCCTAACCTCAAACCCAAAGACCCTACTCGCCCCATCAAGCCTTCAATCACTCTTGTCAATTCGACCTCGACAGTACCAGCAGCGCCAAAGATGGGCCCAACCACCTTCCATACCGCTGAAACTACATCGGTTGTCGCAACCACAACTCAGACATCGACCATCACTTTGGTCAATCCTCAAGCTGAACGTCGACCACTCGGTCCGCCATCCAGACCATCGGCGATGGCTCCTATCCATCAGTCCACAGTGGTACAGCAAACGAATCACAACCGAGCATCGACTGTTCTCCAGCAATCCCGGAAAGCTCTGCAATCTCAGCTGGACGAGAAAGCTCTGGAGATCCAAAGTGAAGATATCGTTCTCCCAGACATTGCATCTGAGTACGTCCAATTTCTCGTGCCCTGATTCAAGCTGATCTACGCGACAGATACTCCGACTCCGACGACTCGGACAAGGAAGATGCCTTTGAACGACCCCCATGGGCGGAGTCACCTCAACTCCGCGAAGCACTCGAACAACAAGCCCATCGAAACCCTGACGAGCTGTTCGGTCCCATCCGACCGATATCGATGGAGGAGTTATTTAAAGTTCGTCAAGGGAAGTTCAGGGCGAGGAGTAGTTCTGCCAATTGGTCGGGTGGGGATCGGTTGACGAGGACTGAGGAGGTTGAGTATGCTAGGAGGATGGGGTTTAGGCCTATGAGCGGGGTTGCCAGGGACGGGTCGGGGCAGGGACCGGGGCAATCGCAGCATTGAGTATCGGAGCATAAGGGGAAACGCGATTACGTTGTCGACGGAGGACACCGGCGGAGGCGAAATAATGCTGTAAAGGGAGGTGTGCATGTTCGTATATTCGGAGTCGCTAGTCTGCTTGCATTGTCACATTCACGCTCATGCATGTGCATCTTGCTATGGGTTGTTTGAATGAACCAGTGGTACCAGTAATTGTCGTATGATGAGAAATGCTAAGCTACTTGAATGCCTCATGAGGGGACAGACATAGCGATCGATTGGGATACCCCCGAAGAAAGCACCCTGCCTTGCCCTTGTCATCTGCTATTCTGCAATTCTGCTTCTGCGACCCGCTTGGATCTCAATTTGTCGTCGAGACCCGGTTCACTGCCTCTCCAGAAGCCGTTTCGCTGGTTGTACATCCCCCGCTTCGACTAGGATGTTGGCGGTATGGAAGGTAGATGAGTAGAGCATACGGACACTGCCTGAGTCGAGCAGGTCGAAGAAGAGAGTGACGAGGCCGGATTTATCTGTGTAAGTCGAGTCAGATTGTATCTACGGTCAGATGTATCTGGCATATTCTATAAAGAGAAGGAAGTCAGCTCACCCAGGTGATACGCTCCGTCCTCCCCGTACTTCTCTCCGACACCCCTTAGATCCAGCTGTAAACACCTCTTCCGACCTCCAGTCTCATCCTTCTCACTCAGTATCTTCTTGACGCTAAGAGAGCGAGCCGATACGCCTGACCAGAGAATAGGGATTGAGCCGACCGAATCGCCTTCGACTATCCAGTCCCGATGAATTGAGGGGAGTGAGAGAGTGCGCTTGTGGGGCGACATCATTGAAAGCTGATCTTCGATATCGCCATCCTCTGAATCGGTATCCCAGGCCAACTCCCCACCAGACTGAAGTTCGACCGCATTCGTTCCCTCCCGCGGGAACAACGCCTTCAGTACCCTGATCTCGGTGAATAAACTAGATCCGTCTTCAGTCCGGGTGTAGCTAATGAAAGGGCGTTGACTTGACTCGTTCTCATTCTCATTCGAAAGGGTCGTACTGCTATCCGACTTCCAGTAAGGTAGTGCGCGCTCAGGCCAAACAATGAGTTGTCGGATCTGTTCTCCGGCTTGTCGTTCTGCGTTAAGGGCGAAACCGACGCATGCGAGGGGTGATGGCAAGACTGTGATCATCGGTGGGGCTGGAGGTCCGTATGGCGACGGTGATACAAGCGGAGGAAAGTTGGGTGTGATGGGAGATGGAAGTTGGGAACCTTGATGTCTGGAGATAGCTGAGGATGATTCAACATGCCCTATACTCTGGATCAGGTGCGTTACAAGGTAAATCAGTGACACGTACAGCCTTGAGACGCGAATACCATGCACGCCTTATGGAAGTCTAGGTCCTTGACTAGGAGAAAGTCGGTAAAGTACGAAGATTGATATAGGATCGAGATGCCTGCTCGAGCCAGTGGTGCGGATACTTGACGTAGATGAGGCGAGTCTGAGAAGGGAACCGATGAGCAAGAGGTGCTTCAAGTGGTCCCATTCAAACGATACTCACCATAGTTGCCTGCATCTCCGACATCACCCGAGCTAATCTCAAACACCCTCCAAGGCGTACTGATCCGAACTTCATCGCACAGACAAGCTACCCATTGCTTCGCGATAAGGTCAATCGAAGCGAATATTGCAATCTGAACATCGATATCAGTCCTTGACCGACGATGCAAAGACTCGGTCAAGTTCGAAAGGCTCACCTCGATCCGGTTCGAAGTCACATTGAAGAACTCGGCCGATTCCGCTGCAGCTTCCATTATTGTCCAGTAGAGCTCGGTCGTGTGATCACTGCTGGACGAGACCGGGATGTGAACAATAGCAATCGGGTCGTCGAGAGCGCTATAGTCACCAATCATCAGCATTGGGCACGGTATTTCTCGGAATCGACCTGCCTGATAGACGGTACAGGCATCTTGAACCGCTTTTCTCCCTCAATGACCATCTCAAAACAGGTCTTCCGCTTCTTGATACCTCTCAACCCTTGATTTTTTCCATCCCAAAAAAGTACCCGTACAACTGGGTATTATAGCCCGATCAAAGCACGTTTCCCCGAATCCCGAACTCCCCCTTTGACGCTTCTGATTCGGGTGTAGGGGACCGACAAACACGGCTTAGGCGTCGGAGCAGAGGTTGGGTGTTCATCGCTGATTGATTAATGGGAGCGACGATCATTCCCGCGGGAGAGGGGAACAAAAGGATTGACGGGCTTGGAAGGTCGTGGATGGATGAGGGTCGCCACTTGTCCGTGAGCAATCGGGTCATGCATCGCTGTCACGATGGGATATGTACTTCGATCGATTTCATGCAGGTGAGGTGGAATTTCGACGGATTGAGAATGATGACAAAAGAGAAGAAGAAGGGGGTTAATTCACCGGGGTCTCCGGAGAAGAGGTGAAAAAAACAGTCGCCAAGGTCAACCCCGCTTAAAGCCGCCTCTCCGATCTATCTTGATGGTTGTAAGACCTGGTCTTTGAAGAGCAATGCAATGGCTTCAATCATCCGACAGATCCATCCGAGAGATTCTACTGGTGATATTCCCACCTCATACTCATCCGGATTCACTTGATTTCCTTTCCCGTCGACTCAACCTAACCTTGACGCTCCCCTTCGGATGCAAGACACCAAGACCGATCCTCTGCATATCCGCTTTGAGGGTATCTCCTGCGTCCACGAGGTTGGCATCGACCAAATGGATGAAAGTCGCGATGAAGGTCAAGATCTCGGCGGAGGCGAAGTGCCGGCCTAGGATGTCTCATAAGCGACTGACCGGTACTTCCTACGACATCGAAAGAAACCGTACCTTCACACTGCGAAATCTGTCAGCGGGTTTCCCCAGAAAGCTGAGTCGATTTACTCACCATCGAAATCCCTCCCCCAAAAGGCATCATCGATCCTTTCTGCCTCTTCTCATTCAAGAACCTCTCTCCATCCCAAACATCCGCATCCTTGCCCCAGTCACTATCTTTATCTACCTGATTCGTCCGGCTGACACATACCACTTCTTCCCCCTTTCTCAAGCTGAAACCTGTATTATTCCCTATCAGAGAGGGTGGCAGGATGGTATCTGCTTGTACTACGCGGAGAGAGTAGGAGGAAGTGTGGTATCGGAGGGTTTCTTGGAATGATGCGTTGATCCGGGGGAGGGTTGTGATGAGTCGAGGTTGAGGGAGATGGAGGAGGGTCGAGAGGGTTGGTGGGGAGAGGGAGGTGATTGCTTGGTCGATCTCTTCTCTCAACGTGGCGAGGAGAGTAGGCCGTCGCAAAATCTCAACGACCGTCCAAATCCCAGCTAAACTCTCTCAGCTCAAATCGGGTATTCATCTACTGAGGAAGTGCCTACCATACGGCGCGTTCCCCTCTAAAGCCCACAACTCAGCAAGCATCAAACTCGCCCAATCCCGATCCTCCCATCCTTCCTTCGCAGCAGCCTCAAGCAGCGTTGAATAAGCAGGAGCAATCACCTTCCTATCTTCATCCGTAGTCGTCGTCCACCAAGTCTGAAGCTGGGAAAGAAGGTTGTTCCGGAGTTTTTCGGCTGGTGATCGGAGAAGCGAGGGGAGGGAAGTGAGGAAAAGGATAGAGAAGACGTTGTCGAATGCTAGGAGGGGTTTCTTTGTTGCAGCGGAGGGAAAGGCAGGGGAGAAGAATGCTTGGGACGAGGCGGTGTACTGAGACCATAAATACCACAGGACAAAACTCGAATGCGAGCCACGTACGATGATGTCAAAGACGATTTGGACCAAATCCACTTCTTCGCTCGGGCTGAGCTGATCCAACCTCCCACCCATTTCAAGCTCAAGCAGATCAACGAATCTTCGAATGACTACAGCTATAATCCCAGGTTGCATAGCACGATGATGATCCTCGAATAGATGATCGTCGAATACCTGGGAGAAAGAGGCGGTACGATCCATACCGAATATGACGGATTGTTGGAGTTTTCGAAAGTAAAGGAAATCGCTGGACGACGTCCTTCAATCAGCTTTTAGTAGACTGAGATAAGGTAGTGACAGGCGAACAATGATTTGGAGGTTTTGTAGATGTGGTTGATTAGTGATGGTGTCGTTATGTAGGTACGGGTTTGACCCATCGCCAAGATCCGGACGGCCGGGCCGTATCTCTTTCTATACACCGCGGTCAAAT
>JAABUH010000254.1_pt1 | contig 81891 bp, 135 predicted proteins | sample 5559121 | NCBI WGS metagenome assembly JAABUH01 (sample SAMN10711871, study PRJNA513364) | rock metagenome | isolation source: Antarctica rocks | place: Antarctica: Victoria Land, Battleship Promontory nord | collected 2015-12-28
TCACGCACTTCCGGCCAGATCATCCTCCTCCAACTCCTCCACAACCACGTATTCCGGCCCTACGAGCTACCCTATTGCTCCACTCAATCGAAGTACCTTCGAAGCGAAGATGACTACAGACGACCCATCACTCTTTAGCTCGTTGCGCCGACGGAACCCTCAACCCGATCCTGATGGGGAGGACGATACCGATGGTGACACGCAGTCTACGGCGAGTCAGGGGAATGAGATGCCTCAGCTTCGACCCGGGAAGAGGAGCTTGGGGTCGGAATCGGGTTCGGGGTTGGCGGGGATGAGGGAGAGGTTGAAGTCGCCGTTGATGAGTGGGTTGAAGCTTGATGATTTACGTGAGAATATCTCGAAGGGCGTCGAGGTCAAGTGGGTCGCATCTACTACTGGAGCGGTTGAAGAAGCTGATGAGGACAGGTTCGCTCCCCTCCACATCCCACCCCATCGTCGACTCCAGACTACAGCTGTTGCGTTATGGGCGCTACTCCCCATCATCAGCCTCTTCTTCTTCTTCCTAGCCATGTAAGCGACGACCTGTGGTGTATAGCATTTCAGCTAACGAGAACGATCAGGTCCGTACCACCATTATGGGTGGTCCTCATCCCCTACCTCATCTGGATCCAGTTCGATCAGGCGCCGGATTGGGGAGGGAGACCGAAGGCTTGGGCGAGACGGAGTTTCGTTTGGAAGTACTTTACTGGTCAGTTGAAAGCCCTGCACACCTAAGGAAGTGCCGAGCTGACTTCGTGTGTACAGAGTACTATCCCTGCAGGTATGGGCGTTGCCAATCTCGAAAGGAGTACATGCTGATCCAGCGCATCTACTTCAGCATCGTGAAGGTGGGCAAACAGCAGCTTCTATGCTCCACCGGACTGACGACCTGAAGGAGGCGGACCTTCCTCCCGACAGACCATATCTCTTCGGATATCATCCGCACGGTATCATCGGGATGTGCGGTCTTTGTCTATTGCTATGCTGCGCTGACGCGACTTAGGGGTGCCTTCGCAACATTTGCAACAGAGGGTACCAACTTCTCCGACCTGTTCCCCGGCATCATACCACATCTCCTCACACTCGGTCCGTTCGATTCCTGCCTTGATCTGAGTGCCGAATGTGAATCCATCACGTAGAATCCAACTTCAAACTCCCCTTCTACCGGGACCTCCTTCTCCTCCACGGTGTCTCCTCCGTTTCCAAACCGGCCTGCGCAAACATCCTCGGTCTCGGTGCCGGAAACGCCATCACCATTGCCGTTGGCGGTGCAGCGGAGAGCTTGTCTGCTCATCCGGGAACGGCGGACCTGACGCTGAAGAAGAGGATCGGGTTCATCAAGATGGCGATCAAGGAGGGAGCGGATCTGGTGCCGGTATTCTCATTTGGGGAGAACGATGTGAGTATTCGACGAATGGTTCGTTGGGCGCAGCTGATGCACAGGCTAGATCTACGATCAATTGTGAATAGGATGATAATGGATTGATTCGAGACTGACGGGGAGCAGAGCAAATTCGAAAGGGTCGATGGTGTACAAGCTACAGAAGAAGTTTCAGACGGCGTTTGGGTTTACGTTACCGTTGTTTTACGGACGAGGGTGAGTGGGCTATGAAATTCCACGACATTTTGCTGAAATGGCATCAATAGCATCTTCAATTGTGCGTCCGATTGGTTGAACCTCTCTTTGTAGCTTACTCAGATCGTCGACCTAGATAATTACGGGTTGATGGTCAGTGCTGGCATCGAGTCTTCGGAGATCGACACTGATCGCACCTTCGCAGCCTTTCCGACATCCCATCGTCTCTGTTGGTCAGTCGCTGATTCATAGGGGAAACAGAGCATAGCTGATATGCATATATTTAGTCGGTGCCCCCATCCGAATACGAAAGCATCCCAAACCTTCGGACGAGATGATACAGGAGTTCCAACAGCTGTACATCGACGAGCTGATGCGGTAAGGACTCTCGTCTGTCTTCCATCCTAGCTGATAGACCGACGCGTATAGGATATGGCACAAGTACAAGGACATGTATGCTGCTCATCGGACAAAGGAGTTGACGCTTGTAGATTAAGGACGGATGTCGCTCCCTTGAGCAGGGCTGTTGCTTATGATGCAATGTCTTGCCCTATCATTTTCCGCGGGAAACACATATACGTCGTTGATTACCGTCTACTCTGGGGATTATCTTGTACTTGTATAATTGCTCGATCTTCTTCCTGTGACTGGTGAGCTTGTGGCCTCCTTGAGATGTAGCTCCCTCCTGAAATTTGAGCTTCTCCTCCTCAATAATGACTTGGGTCAACTCGTGCATCTACTCGAGATACCCACCGTCTGGTGCCGCCGCAGCATGTACTCGAGCGCGGTAGAGTCGTTACTATGGTGATTGCAAGGACCACCGGATGTTTGCATGAAATCGCAAGCCAAAAGTTGCCGTGGAATCGCCCGGTAAAAATCCGTCGGGGTCGAGTCACCAAAATCTCTTGATTCCTCCTCTTTGATCACCTTTAAATCGTCGAATATCCAACACTCTGCCAGTGTATCACTCGTGATGGCTGTAAGCTCTGGAAGGTCCTCAAGCTTCGGTCGCTGACAAACAGCCGCTTCAGACTTACATCCCGCCAGAAGATCAGAATCCCACCGACTTGTCGTGGATGCGAGAAGCGCTCATCATGGTTCGTCCTTCACACCTACTTTCCTCGCACATGCGGACTGATGTTCACGCTTCACTTAGGCCGAAGAAGCCCTCGTCTCGGACGAAGTCCCCGTCGGCTGTGTCTTCGTCAAAGACGGAAAAGCCATCGCTCGAGCTCGGAACAGGACAAACGAATGGCGGAATGTATGTCCTCTCCTTCCCATCTTCCCTGCCCGTCCCCTCGTTGCCCCATTCCTCCCTTGCTTCCCCCCTTATCATGCCCCGTAATCAGGATTGACGGGGATCAGGCCACCCTTCACGCCGAACTGGAGGCGATCGACCATCTCCTTCCCTTCCACCCTGCCCCCTTGTCGTCGATTACGCTCTATGTGACGTAAGACGAGTCCGCTTGACCCGAGGTGTGCTGAGTACGAGTCGAGGGTGGAACCTTGTGTTCAGTGTGCTTCGGCATTGCGGCAGATCGGGATTGGAAAGGTCGTCTATGGGGCCGCCAATGACAGGGGAGCTCCGCTTCCGCTCCTCGGAGAAGAATTCTGACTTTGACTCAGATTCGGAGGGTGTGGCAGTGTCATCGATGTGAACAGCTCGTAGGTGTATACAGTAGGTTCAGAATTGTCTGACGAGGGCACAGGGAACTTTTGGACACACATCCCTCGTTTGTTGCGGAGGGAGGCTACTATCGAGAAGAGGCGATCATGCTCCTCAGGAGGTTCTACATGTCCGAGAATCAAAATGGTACGAAAAGTCAAGTGCATTGCATTGACCAATTGATGATATGTTATAGCTCCCAATCCGAAACGAAAGGGTAACAGAGTCCTCAAGACTCATATCCCGCCTCCTCCGTCGTCTTCAGGTACGCCGCTACCGTCTCGACCGACATCGACGGTGCCGCCAGACTCGATTCGAGACCGGATGACCGAGGGAACGAGCTCAACGCTAGGGAGGCACGGATTGCCTATTGGCCCGACGATGGTTAGTACACCTGGAGATGTGACTCCTGTCGGTCAAACGAGTCTCCGCGGCATCACGGGTGAAGGAACATGACAAGCTGGGGCTACTGTCAGTGAGATCCGCGAACCGCAAAACTACTGACATCGTCCTTGAAAAGCTGCAGAATGCGGTCCAGCTCTCTTCGTTGCAGACCGGTGCGAAACGAGATCTCCTCGAAAGTCGCCACCCCGTCGAAGTACTGAACGCATCTGCGCTACGTCAGCACTACTCTGGCAAAGCAGTCTTGTCACCTACAGGTCGAACTTGCTCGCCCAGACCGCATCTGCCGATTCGCGGATGACCCGCAACCACCTCGCCTCATCCTTCTGCGCTCGCGCCGGCTTGAAGATAAAAGATGCCCCAAATTCCGGCACATTTTCTGGCTCAACCACATTCATCGAGAAGTCCATGTCGTGTAGATGACCCGTATCGCCCTCGCCCATATCGCTGTCCATCTCCAAGTCCGGGTCGAAATCCATGAACGACTGATCCATCTTCGGCGGAGGAACAGTCGCGTCCATAGGGTTGCCGTTCCCATTCAACGCCCGAGGGGTCCTCAGGTCGGGCGATTTTTCATATGCTTGAGACCGAAGCCACCGATCTCGACGGCGATGCCACAATTTTCGCCAAGCGGCTTCTTTGATCTCGGGACGAGCGAAGACGCGGGCGCGGGTGTGGACTTGGACGACGAGGTCCTGCTTGAGCAACCAGATCAGGGCGTCCATGTAGAGTTGACGGGCTGGGCTGTCGGAGGCTATATCCGAAGGGAGCAAGTTGCGCACGTGACGAGGGCTAGCGGAGATCATGCCGATGAAGGAGGCGAGGGATGGAAGGGATGGGAAAGCGCGAACAAAGCGATCGGCATACATGTCGATCGACGTGCTGAGCTTAATCAGATTTAAGAAACCGCATGGTGGAGGAACGTACGTATGCTCGTCTATCGTCGTCGGCATGACGACAGTCCGAAGGCGAGTATTGATGACATCGATGAGAATGGCCCTCTTGTTCTGCACAAGATCGCGAGCGAGGGGAATGACGATGCCGTCAAGGTCACAGCGCAAGATATGCGCGATATCCACCAGACTTTTCGTCCCATCAGCGCCTCTACCTGACTTTGCTTCTGGCGAACTGACGGTTTCGAAACGTCGCAAGCACCGATCAAAGATCTCATCAGCAATCCCTCATCCTCCTCCATCGACCGTTCCCTGGATGCTCCTCTCGACATCGGCATAGGTGATGTCTTCTCACTCTCGTCAAGGATGCGTCTGCCGATGCCCAGCCCGACCATCGAGGTCGAGATCTCACCCGCCTTCTCCGTCGCATCCTCATCAATCAACAGCAGCGTCTGCCAGGGCTCCACCCTCAGATCGAGCTGCTTCATCGATGCGTCCCATCCCATCTCGCTCACCTCGTCATCGCTTGACGAGAGATCGTCCGTCTCGCCCCAATGAGCCCAAGCCTCGTCGGTCTCGACTGATTGCGGGGAGAGGACCATGCTGATGGGTATATCTGCGAGGTTGACGGTGATGGAATTTGGTAGATGGGAGTAGAGAGGGTTTGACGGCTTCGTCCTGAACTGTTGGATCGCGATGAAGAGCTGATTGAGGGCGCGGTCAAGTGAATACTTCTCGTACACCATGTGCGAGCATTCGCGGATGGGAATACCTTAGACTGCGTCAGCTATTCCAAGAGATACGTAACGAGACAATAGCTCACTATCGTTGATCGCCTTCTCCCTCGTCTTAGCCATTCCCCAAGCCTCCCTCGCGATATAGCCATCCTGGACCTGCAGCGCAAAAGCTGCTGCAGTCCACTTGAAAGCGATTTCACGGTAGACCTCGTCGAATGGCGTGAGCGGTGGAGGACCGTCGTTGACCTGGGCCCAGGGCTTCGGATCCGGCTTGTCGAGGATGAGCACGAGGTGGAACATGTTGAGCATAGGTGGCCTGTCCACGCTGTCGGACTTTTTCTGTTGGGTATCCGGCACCGGTTCATGATTCTCGGGAGAAGTGCTCTCCTTGCCTTCTTCCACCGGCGCAAGAGGATTTCCCCCTTCCCTCATCCGTCGACCTCGACCAGTCACCCGCGTATCGACATCCTCCTCCGGGTCGGCTGGGTATCCCCATTTACCATCAGGATTATTGAACGCCGGATGACCGACAAAGACCAGCTCGTCAACGCAGATCTCAAATTTGCGGTTCCCGGCTGACCGAGGTGGTGTGAGCATGTCGGAGAGGAAGTCTAGCGAGTAGTTTAGCGCGGAGTTGTACTGTGACTCAATGAAGCGGTCGGGTCCTCGGTCTTGAGCTGGTGCTGTGGTCTCCGCCTTGTTCACGCTCAAGGAGACCCGCGGCGACGACGGGGCGGTCGTCTCCTTGGTCGTCCCACCATCCTTTGAGGAAGATTGATTCGTCCGAGCCTGATCGATGTAGTCATCCTCGGACAAATCGCTATCGCTACCATCCTCTTCTCCAAAGGTGTCCGAACCGTAGTCGAGCAGTCTACCCGGCATCCCGGAGCTCATCGCGATCCCACCACCCCCAGCTGGCGTCCCGACACTACTGCCATCTCCCCAAGGCCGACCCATGCGTCTCAGCGAGGCAGTCGATGACTTTGCATCTGTTTCATCGAAGAACACCTTCCGCTTGGGCCGTTGGACGGCGGTATCGGTAGCGGTGTAGGTGTCTGAAGAATAGATTGGCTGGGTGAGCCAGGTATGAGGTGATTTCGGGTCAGGTGGGTAGCGGAAGACGTGTCGACCGCGAGATGACGAGGTCACGAAGAGGAGACCGAGGATGTTCTCCGCCATCGTGGGGGTATTTGAGACCGATCCATGGGTATCGACTGACTCATGGAGGTGGAGAAGATATCGACGGAAATTCTGTGACGAGAAAGACAAATGCTCGTGATTTCGTAGTTTTTATTACCCTTCACAACGTGTCGTAGCCCTGACCCACAATGCATCACGTGATCTCCGTGACGACACGCCGCGTCCTTCTGCTTTCCTCAATCTCACCACTCACCACCACACCGGTCATCAACGCCTTTCCAAATCAAGTCTGTAGCTCGACATCATGGCGGACGCAGAGTATGGTCGCCTCTCGGTCGAAGGTATTCAGATGGAGGAACGATCACCCCTTAAATCTGGGATTTCGCTCGACTCCAACTCGGATGTTTCGTATCGAGATAATCTCGACGATGAGCCCTTCAATGAAAAAGATAGACGGTTCGTGGACGAGCCCAATATGGAGGATGGGGATGGAGAGGGATTTCCAGTGGAGCCGCGGCGGGTCAGTCTGGTCATGTCAGGCAGTCTGGAGCACGACACCTGATAGGGTATGATAGTTGCGACCTCGGAAGAAATCTCGACGAGTCTTGGCCGTTCTGATCTCCGTCATCGGGTTCGCTGCTGTGATCGGTGGACTGGCTGCGGCGGGGTATTCAGCACCCTCGTTGTCGGCAAAGAGCGGGAACAGGCACATCACCATGGACCATGTTTTCAATGGTACATTCTCGGCGCGAACTTCGAGTCTCAATTGGGTCAAGGAGGGTACGTGGTCTCTAGCGGTTACGAGTCCGACTTGACACCGCCCAATGTCAGCTCCGGACGGCACATACTCCCACGAGAAGAACGGAAACATCGTCCTCAGTACCGTTCAGAACATGACCGAGGACTCAATCCTCGTAGAAGCTTCACGCGTCCTGCTTCCCTCCGGCGAGCGCCTGCACTGGCAAGCCTGGGCGTTGTCCGCTGATATGGAATATGTTCTGTTCAAGACCGATCACGTCAAGCAATGGAGATACTCGTCGTTTGGCAACTACTGGGTCCATCGTCGCTCTGACGGGCATACGTTTCCCGTCATCCCGCCGACTTCGCCTCCGACAATAACGCGATGTAACTGGTCACCAGTATCGCACTCGCTGGCTTTTGTGAGCGAGAATGATCTCTACGTGGTTCCTGCGAACGAGATGGCGTCCAGCGAGCCAAAAGTGATACGCGTGACCGATGATGGCTCCGCGGTCGTCTTCAACGGGGTTCCGGATTGGGTATACGAGGAAGAAGTACTCAGCGGCGATTCGGCAACCTGGTGGAGTCCCGATGGACAGAGCCTCGCCTTTCTTCGGAGCGACGAGGAGGCGGTGAGGGACTACAAGCTGCAATACTACAACCCATCAAACGATGCTTTCGAGCCGCACCCGTACACCAGCGAGCTTGACATGAAGTGAGGCGTCTTCGTCCTGCCAGACATTCAGCTGATGTAGCGCCAGGTACCCCAAACCAGGCACTCCTAATCCGCTCGTCACTGTCAATACGTTCTCGCTCAAAAGCTATCAGTCCCACCAGCTTTTAGGGGCAGCCAAGCAGAGACTTTCCTGGCCGGACGAGATGCCCCTGGACCAGCGGATCATCATCGAGGTTGGATGGGTAGCGGATGATGCACTGCTGGTCAAGGAGATCGACCGAGCGGCGAGAGTCGGAAGGGTTGTCCTGTTCGAGGATGGGCGGAGTGAAGGGATGGTGGTTCGGACCTTGGGGAAGGACGGGGAGGAGGGTGATGACGGATGGATCGACCATGTTAGTCCGCTCCGAGACCAGCAAAGATCTCGAAGCTGACTTTTGTAGGGACAAGACGTCATTCCCGTCAAAGGTCCTCTACCGGGATACCTTGACCTGATTCCGGATCAAGGCTACAACCATATAGCCTTCTTCAGTCCCCTCAACGCGACGACACCTATCTGGCTCACCTGTGGCGAATGGGAGGTCACGCAGATCTCGGCGATTAATGTGGAGCGCAACGCTGTGTAAACTCCATTATTCCAAGCCTCTGATTATCACTGATGCGTTTTCATAAAGATATTTCATGGCTGCTACACCGTCTATCGACCGACATCTCTACGAGGCTCCACTCCCTACATCGATTGCATTGGAAGACTACAGGCAGAACTACGCAGCGCTCACTGATATCGAACAGCCCGGGTTCTTCGACGCCGGCTTCTCGCCTGGCGGAAATTACCATGTCTTAACATACAGGGGACCCGAGATACCTTATTCCAGCTTACTAAGGATGGGAGATGACAGTGCGTTGAGCCGAAATGGGGGTGGCCAGGTGTTTGCTGACCGCGAACTGGCTTTCAGGTTTCGATGTACTGCTCGAAGAAAACACTCAACTCAATCAAACTTTATCAGAGTTCATGCGCCCCATTGTCACCCGGACCACGATCGAGAATGACGGATACGGTACGTGCTTGACATCCGGTCTAGAGGTATTTGGTCTAACCTCTTGTCGCAGAGCTCAACATGCTAGAAATCCTTCCGCCCAACATGGATACATCCGGTCGGAAGAAGTACCCTGTTCTCATCAGAGTGTGCGCCCAACTTCCGAATGCCCGATATGATATCTGATGGGCGCGGTACTCAGGTATGGCGGACCGGGCTCTCAAATGGTGTCCAACCGCTTTGACCGAGACTGGCATTCCTACCTAGCTTGCGAGCGGAAATACATCATCGTGATGCTCGATGGCCGAGGTACGGGGTACAAAGGTCGACGGCTACGGAATCCGATTCGAGATGGTTTGGGCCGCTGGGAAGCGGTGGATCAGGTGGCGGCGGCGAAGGAGATGGTCAAGAGGAAGTATGTGGATCGGAGCAGGGTCGGGATTTGGGGATGGGTAAGTGTGGACATAAGGTCTACAATGGGGAATGACTAATGGGAGCAGAGCTATGGGGGTTACATGACTCTTAAAACGTTGGAGGCGGATTCGGGGCTTTTTACGCTTGGCAGTAAGTGGCATGCTTCTTCTTTCGTACATTCGCTGACTCCACCTGTGACTCTAAGTGGCAGTAGCGCCTGGTCAGTCAACAATGCGTTGCAGGTCAAAGATCGGCAAGGGCTTACATCTCACCTCCCAGTGACCAACTGGCTATACTACGACTCGATCTATACCGAGCGCTACATGTCAACCCCCTCTGCGAACCCACAAGGCTACATCCAAGCAGCCGTCAATAACGTCACCGCCTTCTCAAACGTCGATTTCCTCCTCGCCCACGGGACGGGGGACGATAACGTGCATTTCGCCAATTCCGCAAGTCTGCTCGATAAGTTCACGCAACAGCATGTCAGAGGTTGGCGATTCAGGATGTTTGTTGACTCGTAAGGATCTCGTCTTACGCCCAGTCACTGGCTGATTATTTGTAGGAGCCACGGAATGGACAAACGAGATGCGTATCGGGAACTGTACGAGTGGATGACGGCTTTCTTGGACGAGAAATGGGGTCGGGGTGGGACAGTGCGAGGCAGCTAAGTGTGATTCTTGGGCGCAGCATTGCAATGATGCATGTCATGAGGGTCTATCATAAAGACTTGACACCGAGAAATGAGGTTGGGGAGGGCCGGGGCGCGGCAGCTGATGCCGTCTTTTGAGTGCATGGCGATACCGGCATTATGCTTGCATAACTATCTATCCAAAAAACGTCTAGTCGACTGATACAACAAGGGGGCGTCAAGCGGTCATACAGGTGATCCCGATCCCGGCCGGCCGAGAGGTATAGCCTCGTACTCCACGGCTGAAGGTCGCAGACTGAACCGCCGCAGTAGTGGGACCGTACTGCCTCTCTTCTCGACGGCTTTTCCAAATTGTACCGCACTCCGAACGACGTCCAGTGCAAGCTCCCTCGTACCTCTGACTAGTTCCGAGAATCCTCTGACGACTCCGCCAGGCTGGTATGGCTCGCCCGGCATGATGGAAGACCTTGGTCGTCGCCACCACTAACCATGGATCAGCTCACCAACTTCATCTGACACATCAAGACGTACCTTCAAGGTCAAGGAGGATGCGACCACCGAGACACTCGAAAACGCCATAGCCAGAGCCGCCATCATAGGGTGCAAATGAATGTTCCAGGGAAGGAGAACCCCCATAGCCAACGGGATCATGAGGATGTTGTAGCAGCATGCCCAGAGAAGGTTGGCTTTTATCTTTGAAAAGATTGTTCGGCCAAGATCGAGAGCGGCAACCACGTCGAGAAGATCGGATCGCATGAGGACCAGGTCGGCCGCTTCGATCGCTACGGATGTGCCGGAAGAGAGAGCGATACCGAGAGATGCCGCGACGAGGGCAGGCGAGTCATTGATTCCGTCGCCAACCTGTCAAGAGCATCCGGTCAGCGATGCAAGCGGTACGGGGCGGTAAACAGACCATGGCCACACCGCCACCATCCCGCTCCATGAGGTCCCGTACGATCTTCGCCTTCCCCTTCGGACTGACTCCGGCATATACCTCATCCTCCTCAATCCCGACCTCTCTCGCAACAGCGCGTGCGGTGGATCCAGAATCACCGGTGAGCATGGTGACCTTGATCCTCATCCTTTTAAGCGCGGCGACGGCTTGCGCGGAAGACGCTTTCGGTGAGTCCGATAAAGCAACTGCAAGGACCGGCAGGCCTGACCCATTCCGCACGATCGAGACGAAGATCACTGTTCGTGCTTTCGCCATTTGCGCGTCCTCAAATTGGTGGAGAGCGGGTGGCAGCAGAGCCGAACCGTACGCCTCGCCGGGTTTGGACCCGGTAGAAAGGACGTAGTCTGCCTTCCCGATACGAAGACGCTCCTCAAACACACCGCTGGCGAGGCGGATGACAGCCTCCACTCCTTGGCCAGTGGCGCTCTCAAACTCGACAACCTCGCCGTTCGGCGGGGACAACCTCGCGTTTGAAAGGGCTTCCCGACCGTACGCTGCCACAGCGATGGCGAGCGGGTGTTCTGATCGAGACTCGGAGAGCGATAGGAGGGAGAGAACCGTATGTCTTTGTAAAGGTGTGACGGAAGTAGTCATCGATAGCGTCGAAGGGGTGTCGAGCTCTGAAGTCCAAACCGACGGCGGATTCAGGCTGTTCGAGGGTGCCCAGGCCACGGCGGTGACCTTCATCTTTCCCTCGGTCACCGTCCCAGTCTTGTCCATCACGACCCGTCTCACATCGTTGCTAGCTTCCAGCGCTTTGCCACCCTTAATAAGGATACCGTTCTTCGCTCCCACTCCGGTGCCAACCATCACTGCTGTAGGCGTGCTCAATCCAAGGGCACATGGGCACGCGACAACGACAACCGAGATGCAAAGCTTGAGGCAAACACCAAATCTGCTCGTCCCGGGCGAATGGAAGACATCGGGTAACGATCCTGACGACTCGAGCAAGGAGATAACCATCCAGGTCATGAAGGTGAAAAGGGAAAGCGTGATGACGATAGGGACGAAGATCCCGGCGACGCGGTCTGCGAAATGCTGGATTGGCGCTTTTGAGGTCTGCGCATCCTCGACAAGCTTGACGATCTGGGAAAGAGCAGTGTCGGCGCCGGCACGAGTGACCCGGAAAGTGATTGTCCCGAGACCATTGACGGTTCCGCCAATGACCTGTGACTCGACCTGCTTGGCGACCGGCAGAGCCTCGCCGGTCACCATGGACTCATCCACAAAGGTGGATCCGCTTATTACTACTCCATCCGCGGGGATCTTCTCCCCTGGTACCAGAAGCACCACATCGCCGACCTGTACGAGTTCGGTGGGGATCTTCCTGGTACATGACGACGAGTCCAGCGGCTCCCCTTCTTCAGGTGGATTGGTGAAGATGGTTGCGGAAGACGGTGTGAGCGCCATGAGATCGGTAAGCGCAGCTGATGTCTTTCCCTTGGCGAGGTTCTCGATATACCGCCCGAGAGAGACGAAAGTGATTAGCATGGTGGAAGTATCGAAGAAGGTCTGAGGATGGTAGTCTGGGTCGGAGGAGAACATGGCGAAGAACATCGTGGCCACGGAGTAGGTGAATGCAGAACATGTGCCAAGGACAACGAGCACATCCCTGACACCGTAAGAACAGACTTATGACGATGATGGAAATCACTCACATGGTTGCCGACTTGTGCTTGAGACTCTTCCAGGCATTCTCGTAGAATCTCCTTGCCAACCATCCTTGCACCGGAAGGGTTAATCCCAAGCACACCAGGTCACCCAGATATATTCCCCTACAGACTCTCCACATCGTCCAGCCCATCAACCACATGGGCAGATACATCCCCATCATCCCAATGATGAAAACCGGCACGGCAAAGGTTGCCGAGAGGAGGAATGTTCTTCGCCATAGTGCCGTTTCTTTGTGTTTCTGGAGTGAGGCGATTTGCGAGTCGTTCTGTGTGGATGTTGGAAGGAAGGTGAGTTGTGGGAAAGAGGCGGATAAAGCGTCAACGAGTGTGCGGAGTGGGATGAGGGTGGGTGAGTGGGAGAGTAGGAGGTGGGTGGGTGGGAAGGGGAAGGAGACGGAGTGAACTCCGGCGAGTGAGGTGATTGTGGATATTATCGAGTCGACCAGGTCCGCGTTTTCCAACCTATCGTCGCAATCAGCGCCGGTAAAGTCCCAAGCTGCCCACAGCAGACGTACCCATACACCCGCAATTCTACATCATCCACCTCACTCTTCTCCACGACCTCCGCCTCGAACCCGATATCCTCAATCGCGGACGCGACCTTGGCCTCTGACCATTTCTCGCCCTTGGCATCGACGAATCCCTCATCGTACTCGACAACTCCTCGCTCGGCGAGAAGTGAGATTTGTATAGAGTGGATACCAGGTTGTTTGAGCTGACCCTCGATCGACGCAACACAAGCTCCACACTGCTATCGTAAGCATGACTACCTCTCAATCCACAATGATCATACTCACAGTCATTCCCCCGACCTTCAGCTCAACCCGTCGTAGTCCCTCCGTAAGACCCTGACTGGATCCCGCCCGACCGCTCTCCCCAAGCTTCCCCTCCTCTTCATCCAGGAAAACAGCCTGCGACGCCAGCTTCGGCGAGGAGAAAAGGGTAGTCGGGATGACAGAGGCGATGGAGGCGAGCACAGACGCTGACCGAGTCCGTTCATGTGATGTTGGAGAGGAAGAGGTCATGCTGAGCGATGTGAGACGATCAAGGGAAGAGGCGGTGTTGCTGAGTAAAGGTTGACGTGTTGAGGCGTTCTAGCCGTATTCCGTCGGGATTGAACAATCAGGTCACCGAGGCATTTCTAGACGTTCTCCTGATGCTACTCCAGCTAGACAGCCCGTTTTGAATCCTGTGTTTTGCCAAGAACAAGATGAGGTTGAGGAAAAACAACGTAGAAGGGTGACGCAAAGAGGCTTATGTAAACTTGCCTTCTTGTTTACGGCACGGAATCGGCCGAATTTCAAAAGGACGCAAGAGGCGTATGCAGATAAAGAGTTTGCATTCCCCCATCCGACATTGGCCGGGAGTATGATGCTGAAGAGCCCAAGAACGACTATATGCAGTACTGAGTCAGAAAGGCTGCTTCAAGCAGGCCGAAAACTAGACATACGAAAATGGGGTCCCTCGTAAAGGTGTAAGGGATATTTCTCCGACTTCTCCGCCTCACAAATCCTCAAATCGTCTTGTCGTCCTCCTCTTTCTCGCCTCCTCATACTCCGCTTCTCCATGCAAGATCATCTCTGCAGATTTAGGTGTCACCGGACCCAAAGTCTCCTCTGACGAACTGGTACTCATCGATTCTGGGCTTCTGGAGGGGGGATTCGGCCATTCCCATTCTTCGGCGATTCGCAAGGCGGCGAGAGCCTCTTGATACCAGTCGTCCGGAGTCATGTGGGCTGACAGGGAGCCACGATATACGGGGGCCGTAATAGCAGCGGGATGATGTGACATCGTGCTGGCCTTTGTAGGGCTAGGATGGACAGGGGCGGGAGGAGGGCCGGTCATTGTTGGAGGGACAGTCGGGTCCGAGACGGATCGGGGGGCGCTCGGCCGTGTCCATGATTCCGGCATGGTATTCGCACTTGATTGCGCTCCATCTTTCCTTCTTAGCAAGAAGAAGGTCTTCTCCTTCCCCTCTTCGCTCTCCGGCTCGACGAACAAGAAGCTCCGCTCCTCTGCCCTCGACTTGCTTCTCTCCTGCTTCGCATGCTCGAGCTTGAGAAAGCTCGACTCCCGCTCGCTTCCGGGCGACCTGTTCGTAGGCACAGCGAAGGAAGAAAGCGAGCCCGTATCGAAGCTCGCCTCGACCTTGAAATGCGAAGTCGAGCTGGACCGGCAGAGCTTCCATAGCATGGTCATGCTGCGTGAAGACGACTCCGGATTCGAGGTTGATCTGCTTAGCCGAAAAGGAAGATTCCGGACGTAAGAACCGTCTGGACCAGTGTCTGTGTCAGCGGGAAGCTCGGTAATCGACTCGAGTGGTATGATAGCGGAGGCGCCTGAGGTACGAGGAGATGCTGTCGGCGGAGGTGGAGGGGTGGGGGATTTGGAGGACCGGCTGGATGATGGTCGAGAAGGTACGGCAGGCGGCACGGCTGAATGTCGGTTCGGATTCGAGGTGAAAAGCGTGCTGAGCTTGAGCGAGGAAGCACGAGGCGCGACCGAAAGCGCCTTGCGAGACGATGAACGTGATGGAATGGTCGGGGCGCTGGCGGTGGATGAATCCGAATCGCGCGACTGTTGACGGACAAGTGGTCGACTCGTGCCGTCGCAAGTCGCAGGGAGGCGTGTTGCTGTGGAATGTCAGCGAAGGTTGAGAATGATGGACGTCCTCAAGAGTGGATGTGCCTTGTTATGAGAAGCGTCATAGCTCCGGGACGTGTCGAGTAATGGAACAACCCCTGATCCTAATGATCGCAATGAATGGCGGGGAAAGGAACGAATTTATCACAGCAGGGAGGCGACGTGAGGCTGGACGATTCCAGTCCATGTAACAAGGCGACCCCTCCACCAAACCAATAAAGACCCCACTCACCGTTCGTGTTCTTCATCGCGTCCACCGCGGTCTGGGGTCGCCCTCCCGCAATGTGAGGCCTCCCCGACCCCGTCGCCGACGTAAGCCGACCTAATCCAAGGCCACACGACTCGCTCTTCACCATCTTGTCATCCCGCTCTGGGAGCTTGCCGCGCTGATTCTCGGACAGGTCGAATATATTCGGCCGATCAGACGTCGACCTGATGAGCCGCACGCTCGCTAGTAGGGGCTCTGCGGTCCGGACGGCAGGTGGAACACGAGCGGCCGGCGTCGCTGAGAATGTGGAGGTTTCATGAGGACGAGTGTGCGAGAGTTCGTCAGGGAGAGTTGGCGAGTCGTCGAGGCAGACGTCGTTGTCTCGCTGATCGGATACGCGGGGTGTGAGATCGGTCGATTCCGGTGGGCGAGGTGTGGTCTAATGATCTAATCTTAGCTCGAAGCTGAGACCCATCAGAAGACCCACCTGCTCCCACCAAGGTTTCTGGCCGGCACCGAGCAGCTCATCATCCACGTTCTCCCAGTGCTCATCAATGTTCGTGCCGGACACGATTGTAGGGAGACCGACCACATCAAGTCGGGGCGTCACCACGCTCCAACCCGACGCAGTCGAATGTGTGGAAGAACGCGAGTGATCGAACGAGGGGGCCGAGCTGATGGGACTGATCATCTCCGAGGATGAGGAGGGAGTCGTGAGGACCGACGCGAGGGACGTCCGTTTACTGGACCCTCCCCTCTGGGGTACGGCGGTCGATAAGGACAGTGTTGGAGCCATGTTGAGTTAGGAGTTTTCAGCGATAGAGATAATCCGAGATCGATGGCGTTGAGGCCGCTTGACAACCCTATCGGTCGGAGAAACTCGTAGCCGCGAAACTCTTTTTGCACCACCGTTCTGGTTTCCGTTTTCTCAGCTCTAAGAGGTGGGTGATGGGATCGAGAAGATGATGAGAGGCTGATGATGAGTCCGCCTGATGGAAGCGCGTCGGGGAGCTCCCCCTCCCTTTCCGCTCGATCAAATGGCGCTATCAAGTCGCATGATGGAGAGGAGCCGCGCAGGAAAACGGTACGGGCGGCCGAGGCATGTCCAGAGTCCTGGAATAGAGTCCTGGAACTTGTACGACGCCGAAGGGGCGCGTTCGGATTGAGAAACGAGTCGCGTCAGAAGGGAGTGGCAGGAGAAGTTTGTGGCGAATTCAAGAGTATGGCAGACGGAGCGAAGTTTCATAAGCTTATATGGCCGAACCAAAAGCCACAGAGGATCATCAATCCTGAACTCAGCGAGGCCAACCTGATCCAGCAGGGGCAATGCATCCGTGGTACCATGATCCGAATCCCTAGACCCTCCGTTTGGCCTTCGTCCCTCCAACGACACCCTTATTTGGCCGACCGTTCGAATCGCTAATCCCCAGCCAGTCCACCATGCTCCTCCCCGCTTTCTGCGGAAGATTCCGATCTCGAGCTACAGCCAATGGCCTCGATGGTGAGATCAACTCGATAGGCCGCTCCTTGCTGGAATGTAAGTTCGATCTGCGCGGCAGATCACGCCGTTTATCGCTGGCTTCGCGCGTGGTAGTAAACGGGTTCGTCCGGCTCCGTTTCGGCGGACTGGGACTCGAGCTTGCATGTACAATCACATCCTCGTTCTCGTCATCCTCGTCCTTGTGGGAAGGAAAGTATTTGCTCTTCCGCTCCTTTGGCTCGTCCCTGCCAAACGAATACGTGCGAGCTGTTGGATTGGAGCGAGATGAAGATCTGGGTTCGTCCTCAATCTCCAACGCGTGAGGTGGCTTCTCATCGAGAGGCATGTCGACCTGAAGAGAGGTGTCCTGGGCATGCCGATGTGATCGAGGTATCCGAGACTTGAGTTGAGAGGGTAAGAAGGAGTCGGCAGGAATCTCCTGAATGCTCAGATCCGCATTGGTGTCCTCATCCTCGTCCACAAGCTCGTCCAGTATTCCGCCCAATGAGAGGCGTTGTCGAGATTGCCTTCGAGGACTACCGGACTGGCTAGAGCGGGACTCCAAGTCCGCTCTCAGTCGACTGTTTTCAACGCGAAGATCCTCGACCTGAGACTTTAGCTCCCGGCGGGACTCGACCTGTCGATAGGGCTCATCAGAAAATGACCTGGCGGTTCATACAGCGAACTCCCTCACCTTCGCATGATACAGCTTAAGCAGCTTATTCCGATCATTCAGCGTGTTTGACAGGAATTCCCGGTCCGCCTGTTCTCTGGCCAGGTCCCTATTTTGTCAATGAGTAGTGTCTCCACCCGGATCCCGGCCCGAACGAACTTCTTGAGCTCGGCAACCTTCTTGTCCGCCTCCCTCTCCCTCTCCTCCATAGCTTTCCGCCCAACCCGCCGGGCGACTTGCTCCCTTTCCAATTCGCGCTTGATCAGCTCGCACTCCTCTTGCACCTTGCGAATCCGCCGATCTGCTCTGGCTTGCTCAACCGCTACTGCCTTCTGGATCTCTTGTGGCAGTACGGTCCGCACGACACGCTGAGCTTGCCGGTCCATCTCCTTCATTGCGGATTCCAGCTCATGTATTCGATTGTTCAGCGTTGTGACGAGTGGATGTGACTCCAAAGTGGCACGTAGGTTGCTGATCGCAGCATTTAGACCACCGATATATGTCTATTTCAACCAGCATAAGCGAGTGCCCGACCGAGGCGCAGTGGGAACGCACCTTCACGCCTGCCAACGCCTTCACCGAGACCGCATCCTCCTTCAACCCCTCAGCCCTTCTCAGTATCCCCTCCACCTCCCCCTCAGGACTATCCCCACTAAGCCCCTTCACCTCCTCCATCAACCCCCTCGCTCTCCTGGCCAATCCCATAACCTCCTTCTCCTTCCCCTTCGGACCCTGCGTCCCTCTCCATTTGACAGGACTCGAACCAGCCTGACTACTAGATACCACCCCATCTCCATCACCAAAATGGATGAATAGTCGATGCACGCTCGGTTCACCTGTTTCGGGATCGGCAAAACACTCTGTTCGGCAGGTGGGGCATTCGTTCGGCGCGTCGGAGAAGTTCGGTGATCCGCCGCGGAGACGTAGGCCTTGTTCGCGGGCTTGGGCTACATATTGGAGAGACTGCGTGCGGAACCACTCGAGCAGGCATTCCTCGTGGAAGACGTGGCCTAAGCGACCGTTAGATTCTGTCGTTTGCGCTTGGAGGAGGGCAAGAGGGTTGACTCACCGCAATCTGGAGTGGCGATGGTCATGAGGTCGTCAAGGTCATCGCGCTTGTTGAAGAGCGTGTCCATGCATATCGCGCAAGATACATCCTCTAAGCGCTGAGCACGGGACATGTTGAAGACCAGTCAACCGAGGCCGTCAAGAAACGACGCCGAAGAGTCTGTTGAAATTAGTAGACAGTCGCGTCCCTGTGTCGAGCAGATGAGATCGATGTGGCCGACTTGATAGTGATGAGCTACAGATGAAGCAAAGCAGCAATGCAGACGAGACGTCGTCCTGTCAAAGATCACAAGATACGAACCTGTTCATTTGTGAAATGGGAATCATCGCCAACATACATATCACTCTGATCACACACCTCGGGAGTAAACACGGAGACTACCCCGAACTCCGGGCATCCGGCCTCGGCATCGCTGGAACCCGCTACCTTTCAGGGGGCCCGACACGTTGAATGATCAGTAGAAGCTGCTTCTGAAGCCCTCAATCGTCTGAGCTGAGTATGAGCGCCATGGCATCGACAGATTTCCCTGGCGAACCGGTTCACATCCTCGTCAACCCGGTTGCTGGACATGGCCAAGCGCCCGAATGTGAGCGACTTCTTCCTTCTCTCGGCTTTCTTCGCCCCCTCCGTCTCCCTCATTGTTCGTTCTTCAAATTGTCTAAGCTGAAGGTTCCCAGTCATCGAAAAGCACGTAATCCCACTGCTCGAGCACCTCAACATCCCATCAACCTTACACCAAACGACCGCGGTCCGGGATGCCGGTCGTATAGGACGAGAGATCCTCGTATCATGTCCTGAAGATACGAAGCTCACCCTCATCATCGCTGGAGGAGACGGGACAGCACATGAGATGATCGAGGGTATACTCGAGGCGGTGCGAGATGGACATAAGGTGGGCAGGTGGGAGCTGGTCATTTTACCGTTCGGTACTGTACGTCCTTCCCCTAGATAAGGCGATATTAGCTGAGACAACTCCAGGCGAATGCGCTGTTCTGCTCTCTCTTTCCACCACCTGAGAAGCCTATCACCGATATTCCTGCCGACATCTCCTCCTTCTTCGAATCCACCTCAACCCCTTCCGAGACGATTTATAAACTCTCGTCTCTCCTCACTTCCCTTTCACCTTCCACCCACCCCCGCCGCCTGCCTATAACCCTAACATCCCTCCTTCCCCCCACTTCCTCGTCGTCAACACCTCCCAACCCTATACCATCCCACGTTGTCTTCTCCACCTCCCTCCACGCCGCCCTACTCGCCACATCCGAATCCCTCCGTCCCACTCATCCCGGTTTAGAACGATTCAAGATCGCCGCTGAAGCGAACCTCGGTGTCTTCTTCCGGGCTTCCGTGAAGCTCGTCCCACCTCGAAGAGGTCAGGTCAAGCAATATGATCCGCGATCGCAATCTTGGGTTGAGCCTTACACGACCTCGTCCAGCGGAACAGATCTGGACGGACCATTCACATATCTCCTCTCATCGACCACGACACCGCGATTAGAGCCGGCGTTCGTCATCTCTTCCTTGTTGGAGAGGATTCCGCCCTCCGAATTGGACCCGCCCAGTATGGACATTGTCATACTCAGACCACAACGGGATCCGCGGGTCACAGCAGCGAGTACTGTGGCGGAGAAAGAAGAAGCATGGAAGGACCGAGCGAGGGAGGTGCTGGGTGCGGCGTACAATGATGGTGCGCATGTGAACCTGACGTACGGGAAGGAGGGACGGGGAACGCAGGTGCAGGGTGAGGGCGAGGTGGTGGTTGAGACTTTCAGATGTGGGGGGTTCGAGTGGACGCCTACTGTGAGTTGCCAAGACATGCGGTGAAACAAGGTGACCGGGAGGTGCTGATGGGAATAGGATGAGGCACATGAACCCTCATATATCGTCTGCGCGGATGGATCGTTGCATACTGTCCCGAAGGGGGGGATGGCCAGGGTCGGGATTATGGATGTTGGGAGCGGGGAGGCGGACGAGGGATTCTATGTGTGGGGATAAGGGTGAATCTCAATTCAGGGTAGAGTAGAGGGTAGAGCAGTGGGCAGGAGAGGCTACCATTGACAAATCTAGTTTTGAGATGCAGTTTCGAGCTGTTGATGGGAGAGGGGGAGCGACACCCAGCCATGCGGTTGAGTGCAGTTAACAGGAGTCCTATCATAGATGCACTGCAATGAACAAGCTCGTCAAGTCTAAAGCGTGATTTTATTTAAATGCTCGAATCAATTGTGAATGTTTGGTCGTGCTTGATATGCGGATCCTCATGATGGCGAGCTATCCCTTCCGCGCGGATTTGATCATGTTGGACAACGAAGCCAGCGGCGCGGGGTTCCGGAAGAAATCGTGCTGCCCCTTCATCAGCCCGAGTCTTCCACGAATTCGCCCTTGTTTGCTGTCACTCACTCGTAAAAGCTGCTCTGCTGTCGGCCGCTTCTCCTCTTCAACCGTCAAGCAGCACTCGAGGTAATCTTTGAAACCTCCGCTAAGCTTATCCCAATCCTTCACTTTGGGTGTGCCGTTCGTAGCGATGAGGTACAGAGCACGAAGGGGTGGCTCATTCAGATACGGCGGTTCGCCTTCAAGCATTTCTGTGCCGCGTCAGGCAAGTCTCGGGGGGATGTATGGATTATGTACCGATCGCCATGATGCCCAGACTCCAGATATCCACCTTTGGACCATACTCTTTCCGCGTGACCACCTCGGGCGCCATCCAGTATGGCGTGCCAACCATGGTCGTCCGCTTCGTCGCAAGCGGGTCGGCGATGCGTGCGCAAAAGCCAAAGTCGGCTGAGTAACCATCAGCGATGTCTTGAGATGAGCTCCCTCACTAAGCTTGACCTCGCCATACAGTGACAGCAAGATATTATCACTCTTGATATCCCGATGAATCACGCCCTTCGAATGCAGATGTCGTAATCCCTCGCAAGTCTCTCGGCTGACCGCAGCGATCTGCGCCTCTGACATGCAGTGTGCGGTCACGACGTCGGTAAGACTGCCTCCCTCCATGTACTCCATCACGACCCAAAGATCGCCTTTCCATAAGTATGAGTCCTTAAAATTGACGATGTTGGGGTGAGAGGATTCGCGCATGACTAGAATCTCGTTGATAATGAGATCTTGCTTGGGTTGCTTTTCGAGGTTCATTTGCTTGATCGCAACCGGCATGTTCCCTTTGTCGTGTGCAGTGTACACACCGCCAGAAGCACTGAAGTCTGATCAGCGTGTACTCCGACGGAGAATAGATCACCCAAACCCTTGACCGATCTTTTGCAGGCTACGGTAAACGATATTGGGATCGCCAGGCGAGCAGATAGCCTGCAGCTGCCGGATGACATCCTCGTTCTCCTTCGTTTTGTCTCTTCGTCGTAGTGCCGCTCCCTGCTGCTGTTGCTTGCCTTGCGTAGGTTGTCGAGTAAGTCCGGCAGTAGCGGTTCCTGGAGGAGGCGGACCGGCTTCTCCTCGTCCCCGTCCATGCGGTCCTTGCTGGGACTGCGACTTGGCGAGAGGCAGAGCTTGGGGACCCGGTACCTTGCTTCCAGGCGCTCGGGTAGTATTGGCTCGGTCAAGTGGCTTGTACTTTGCCTGACTGGATGGAGGTGTGTGATGTGAAGCGGATCGATCAAGGGATGATGGCGTGGGTCCACCAGATGGTGGCTGCGGTGACCGTGGAGGTCTGGTCATCTGGGAGCCGGATCGACCGGGCGGAGCAGGCGGTGCTCGATCCGCAAGGATCCGAGAGCCACCAGCGGGCGCGGAAGGTGGGACAGGTGCGACACGCTAAAAGCTATCAGCGTGATTCACACCGATCAGGTCCTTACTTACAGGATTGGCGAATTGATCGGGCTGCCTTGCAAGCGCAGATTCCTCGTGACTGTTCTCCCTTGACATATCCCGAGGCACCATGACAGGCGATTCATGAAGTCCATTCGAAGGACCGGCGTTCCGCATTTTCGACCAGACCTCGTCCTCCTGATTCTCAAGCGCGTCGCGATTTTGGAAATATTGCACGACGGCGAGGACCTAGGTGGGAGATCGGTGAGTTGCGCTCGAATGGACCATCATCCTGACTGACCTTGTCAGGATTTTCCTCCTGCTCAGCCCTCGTAATGCCGTTCTCGTCCAGTATTTTCTGCCACTCCTGCGGCATGCCGGTATCTGCGTTTTTGGGTAAGCAAGCGTATACGCGGGTGGCGAAACGCTCACATTGCCCCGTGTTGTAGTCAAATCCAACATGAGTGAGATGGATCGGATCATAAGGCGTAGAAATGACGGGCGCTTTGGTATTGGTTGAAAGCAGCTCTGTATGAGAGGTAAGCGCGGGGTTTCGCGCGAACGGAACACGAACCGGTCAGAACACCGAAGACACTCTTCTTGTTGTTCAGGCTCTTCCCCGTCCCGCTTCGATTCCGTCCCATAGCAGGCGGCTCCTTTGGCAACTCCTTTTCTTTCGGCTCGACGACGTTCATTGGCACACCCATGCCCAGCCCGATCTTTACCTCCTCCAATGTCTTTTCAAGCGTCTGCGTCACGTACGGTTTTGTCGGAGCTGAGAAGGGCTGGTGATGGAGTGGGGGTGGAGCGGGATGAGGGAGGAAACCGGACTGCGTTGCTGACATGTTAGGACTTCTAGTGGAGGGAATGGGAGGGGAGATGGGGTCTCGAAATTCATTGCCTGGCGCAACGCCATTGGATGGTTTGTGATCGGTAAGTGGCATCGTGCCTGCTCGGATGGGACGCGGCGGAGGCGCGCTATTGGCTGGCGCCATTCCCATTGTTGGTGAGTGGTAGGACGATGGTGCTGCACCAGCAGAAAATCGATTGGGATTGGGGGAGTTGTGTGAGGATTTGGTGTGAGTAGGACCGGTGCGGGAGGTCGACCCGGAACTGTAGCCTTGGGCAGGGGATGAAGGAAGGCCAGAGTCGCGTCGAGATGAAGAGCCGGTGGGAGGTGGAGGGGCAGGGCGAGAAGGCTGAACGTTTGGCACGGACTCGAAGCCGACAGGCGAGATCAACGGTGGTGACCGGAAGGCGGATGGCGCGTAAGGCCGATGTTGCGCATGCCCTTGGCCTTGAGGCAACCTGGGGCTCGAAGCAGCGGGATGAGCACCGGAAGGGACCATACCGAGGGCCATGTCGGTGCCGGAGGAGTAGTGGGCAGAGTTCCGAGATGGTCGGTGATACTCCACAGTACGCGAAACGGGTGGTATTTGGGTGTCAGCACCAGAAGGTGTAACCGGGGTCGCGCCGGTATCTATGAATACGAAATATTAGCTATCCTGTACCACTTGGAAGCCGTGATCGACCTACACGCAGCCTGAGGATGCCGAATCTGTCTCTTTGGACTGGTATTTGACATCTTGCGCAACGCGACCACCTGGTCCTACGCCAGGGGAAATCCACGAGGGACCGGCTCGTTTCGGTTCCGAGGATTCCTGAATCGCCGGTATTCCTTCCTGTCTTGCCCCGAGATCCAGTAATCCGCTGAGCACCTCGTCGATGACGCCGACCCAACCAAACACAACCACCGTCTCCAAGACCAAGGATACGACCGGCGATCCGTCTGCTTCGTGAAGCACCCGCAATCGAGTCCAAGCTTCCTCGCTAGGGAATTGATTTGGAAACACCCGAACGCCCCGCTCAGGTCCAAGGGACAGCTCCTGGCACAATGAGATGGTCGAGCCGACCTTGTGAAAAGAAGAAACGACGAGATTTGGCGACGGATTGTAGTGATTGATGGGGCTGAATCCAGTGATGGCATGGAATCTGGATCCGTGATGGTTGTCAGGGAGAGTCGACAGTCGTTCCGTGTCGTTATTATTACTGCTATCCTGAGGACGGCAAGGGGTGCGCAACCTCTTGATGATATCACTGAGCAAAGCAGGAGGGATCGCGACGGAAGCTCTGAGAAACCTGATGAGGGAATGCAAGGTGGATCATTGTAGAGAAGCGAGGGTTCATTAGGGTGTTGATTTGAGCCCCTAAGCGCGCGCCGAAAGCCACGAGGCGAGATTGCGGCACCGGCGAGGCGGTGTTTCCGGAGGAATGTGGCACTCGAGGTGCTCCCCACAGAGGACCATTATCGTCCATGAAAAAGGGCAATTCCCGCTTTCAGCATGCATTGCGATGGTCATTGTTCAATCCAAGTATCGGACCACACTCCCCTCCCTCCACATTCGTCCGAGATCTTCTCCCACCTCCTCGTCCATTCCCCACTCAAGACCTGCCTCATCCCCAGCCACCCGCGCAACTTTCGCCAGATCTCGCTCGAGCCGACTTCGCTTTCTAGGTGTAGTGTTCGGTACCAGTGCGAATGACTGACGTCGAGATGTCCGGGCGACGGAGACTGAGAGGGATCGGGAGTGAGTACGAAGGAGAGCTGGGGATTGAGTCGTGAACTTGATGTCTGGGAGGGGCTTGGGATCCTCCATTGGAGTCAAGGGTCGGACGAAGCTCAATAGCTTGACCGGGACGGGAGGAGGTAGCATGAGACCAGCGGTCGATTTGCTCGGACTACCTGCGGAGCCAAAATGACTCGATGATGAGGCGCTGGACCCGAAGCTTCGCGGAGGTGTAGGTAGAGCATAGCTCGGCATCGACGATGTTTGCGAGATCGCTGATTCAAGTGAATGGGCGCCTCGGGAGGGCGATAGAGAAGGAGCCAGCGCCGCCAGCATGCCGAAGGGCAACCGTCCAGTATGCTCCGGACCCAACTTCAAGCCGACGTCCGCAGCTCGTACGCTCATCTCTCGTGAGAAGGGGCTTGGGCTGCTTCCATATCGATATGCTGGGGAGGAGCGGGTGTAAGATGAAGCCATCGAACTGGTATCCCGGAGGAGAAGCTCGTCATCATCAGGGGTTCCCGCCATGAGCGGATTTGAAGAGGGTTCCTGAAGCGGCGAGCGCGGGTGCATACTGAAGCGGGCTTTCTTGACGCTGAGCGTTGTGATATTTGCACCATCGAAGGTTCTCCGCAGTGAGCTTCGCCTTGGCGGAAAGTGCAGTGGGACGCTGTCACTTGATGCTGAACAGCTGCGGCCGCCAGCGGTCGATGGAGGTGGTGTCGGCCCCATCGTCACAGGGAGCGAGTCCAGATTTGAGCTCCGCTTGGAAGGCGGAGAAGACGGTGGTACGGAAAGCTGCGCCAAGGGGGAGCTCGATATCGGTGCTGCTGATAGCGAGGGAGACGGCGTAGGACGATCTCTCAGGCGGATCAGTGGATGCGGCGAGTCAGGTCTAGGCGGAGGTGAGGACGGTGGCATCGATGATGACAGAGGATGAGACCGAGCTGCGATACTGAGCGGAATAGTAGTCCGCGGGGACGAAGGGTTGGGCGCTTCTTTCAGCGATTCTTGACTGGGAGCAGAGAGTCGTGAACCTAACGAAAGTGCAAGCGAGAAGGGCGGTGCGGTCTCTCTGCCATCGAAATTGTCCTCGGGTGCAGGCGATGACGGCGGCGGAGTGAGAATGACGCGTTTTCTCTTGACTCGACCGCTTCCGCTCGAATGGACGGCAGGCTCTCGGGTTTCTGCCGATCCATTCGTCTGTGATTCTGGCGTGTCCGAGAGCGACAGCCGCTCGGCCAATCGTATTCGATCCGGCGTATGCTTGTCGCCTGCTGCCTCTTCGATAAGACTAGGTGTTCGCGCTGATTCGAACCTGCATCGATTTTTGCCCAAGCGACCGGTGCACAGTGCCGCATTTCTCGCGCGCTCCGAACCAGCATCTCGACACAGCTTGCACATCAGAACATGCCGTGGCTCGTTCAGAGGTGAAACCTCGCTGCGCAGTGGTGGTGTCCGGGGTCCCTTGGATTCGTATTGGATCTCATTCTCGCGTGCCGGATAGCTGGTCGGCCGGATGTTGCAGTCATCCTGCTGAAAAGAGCAGTCTTTCGCCGTGACCCGTCCTCTACACCACGCAGCCCAGTCCGCCCTTTCGCCACCAGCGCTTCGACAATGTTTACACCGCCGAGGAGAAGTGCTGTTCCATTGGCAGATGATTGAGGGCATGTACCGCGGATCAACGAGCCGAGGATTCAGTACACTGGCAGGAACCGAGTCATCGGATGACGTCGACGGCGAACACCGGTCGGTTGCTGATTCCGATGCGTCGGCGTCGCTACCGCTATCATCTACGTCACTCTCGCTGTCATCGGACTCAATCTCGCTGGCTTCTGCATCTGCGTCGAGGTCATCCGAACCATGCGCCTCGGTGTTCTCCACTTGTATCTCGAATGTACAATAGTTGGGAGAGCCTCGTCCCTTGCACCAGGCCGCTTTTTCAGCCCTTTCTCCTCCTGCCACCTGACAAGGTCGACAGTAGCGCAAGGTGACGCCGTTTCGGGTGTGCATGACATTGGGGCAGTAAGGCGTTGAGCTCGACGCGAAGTTCTTCATCCGCATGTCGTCATTCCGCACACTGCCTGTATCCGAGTTTGCCGATGCCAGACGGTCGGCTAAGCGGGTGCCGAACGACGACGTTTGAGCGGAAGCGATACGGAGATTCGACATGGTGAGCGGAGAAGAAGGCCCTGGCTGTATTGTGGCGGGCGCAAGGTCGCACGGTGGGGTGTTGAACAGGGATCGCAGTGATGGCGGAGAAGGCGAGCGTCGAGGATCAGCGTGCCCGGGGAGTGGGTGATCAGGGAGATTTGATGGGGACGTCTGGGGGATCAGTGTCAGCTAAAGACCGCACGAGGATGATGCTAAGCGCACTTCTTCATGATTGATGGTTGCTGCGACCACCTGAATAGCCTGCTCCGCATCGGAGTCATGCCTGAGCAGCTCATCCTCTGACTCCTCCTCCATACGATCCTCATCCGCCGGAAAGAGATCTTCCAGACCCACCGAGATCCTCGTTCTCCGCAATCGAGGGGAGAGCGCATCCAGGCTATCTTCCCGTCCTCCCCAAGAAGACGTTGTCCAGCCCGTCCCCTCATCTTCGCTCGATGAATTCTCGCTCCTCTCCTCTTCCGGAACGTCACCAAGAGCCAACTTCCTTTCCACCTCCGCCCGCAAGAAAGCTTTCAAGTCATCCTCATCCTCCTGCGTCCGTCTTGGTGGGGAAGGTTCCTCCTCCAGCTCGGGAACCTGAATATCCAAACCCGACCGCTCATCCCAAGCTCCAAGCTCGTCCTCATCCGAATCGAACGATACCGTCTCCGGACCGCCAAGCACGGAAGATTCCTCGTCTCGGTCGCTGATCTCCCCAAACTCCCTTCTCTCTTGCCTCCTCAACCATCCTCTATCCTTCACGACTTTACCTCTTCGAAGGTCTATCTCATCATCCTCCTCCGGCAGCACAGATCCATACTTCTCATTAATGAGTTCCCATGTCGTACGAAGACGTTTGACCGATTCAGTCCGCTTCTTTCGCAGTTCCTCGTCAGCCCGGCTCGACACAACTGAGACAGAACGAAAGCGCTGTGGTACGAGGTATAGAGGAGTGGATGACCGCGAAGTGGTGGATGGCGGTCGACTCTCGGATATCCTAAATGGTGGTGGGAAGAAGAACCGGGGCTTTGACGGGCCGGCGACCGGAGATGGCTCGCTCATGGTGTCGAGCCCATGAAGGTCCGTTTCGGCCGGATGAAGCCGCTTCTTTCGCTGTTCTTCAGCTGCAGGTTCTTTGAGTATTCGTAATGATGCAAGGAGACGGCGAGAGAGACAAGGAAATCCAAGGTGATGGTTGATAATCAGATTGATTAAACGCGTCGTGGTCCGTGGGGTTGGATTAGCCGAGAAAGTAAGTCGTGCCTTGTAAGAGGATTGCCGACGTCCGGACCGCGATGATGCTCTTTGATTGATCTTCAGCGGTTCAAATCACTTTAAGCATTAAGAGACTCCTCAAACAGCATCGAGCTGGAGGTGAGACTTGTCGCAGGGTCGTGAAATTTCAGCTCGAAGCGAATCGGGGTGGATGGCATCATTTCTAGAGGGCATATGGACATGAAATGCCTCGGACGGTGACTCCACCTGCAATACCTTCAACCTGAGACGCCAAAGTTTGGTCTACGAGCATCATCTACCCCAGCAAAGCTGTCAAAGTCAGTCCGCAACTGGCCTTCAGCCCGCTCGATGGTCTACGCACCGCAACGGCGGCATGCCGTAGCCTCAGTACGTCCTCCTTTCATTGCCATAAACCCTGCTCATCATTCCTCAGCTCGCAATGACTACCCAAGCGATCGGCCTGATGCAGCACCTTTACACACCGAACACGCTTATACTCTTCGCTCGAGTCCTCGCGCAAATCCAGATCACAGGAGCCGCTTACATCCACCCTCACCGATCGCTGTTCACCCTATTCTTCATGCTCACCTTGATGAACATGGCGGCGGTAATGCTGCATTTGCTGGATTTCGTGGGTGGGATGAATGGAGGCAAGGGATTGATGTTGGACTTTGTTGGTCAAGGTGAGGCGCAAACTTCGAACTCGAGATAGCTGGCTGAAATGTCTTGCTCATAGCCGATCCCGCATCTCTCACCCGGGTCATCGTCCTCGACCTCCTGCTTTACATCATGCAGCTCACTTCGCTTATCGTCTCCTACATCAATAATCACGCGAAAGACCTTCCGTCGGCCTCTGTGTTCCTTTACGAGGATCTCCTCTTGCCTCCTCGAGACCTCTCCTCGGCCAGCTCGACCGCTCTTGACGAAGATGACTTGGATCTGGAAGGTGGAGAAGGCAAGCAAAGGCGAAGAAAGGGGAAGGGTACTGCCTACGAGCCGCTCGAGGGAGACGCGAATAAGCTATGGCTCAACGACGACGACGATGAGCCCGACTCGAGCGCAACGCGAATATGTAAGCCTGGAACATCGGTTCCCATCGATGCTGCTCATGGACCCTTATTAGCTTCGTCGAGACGTCCATTACTATCCCCCTCAGTCAGAAGCTATCGACGCCATCATGAGCCGCCTCTCATCTTCTCCCTGCCCTTATCCCATATCATCCAATTAATCTTTCAATTGCCCTCGCCTACACCCCCACCGCCCGTCCTCGCAGGCGGAACACCCGTTCCAGTCGCTACCCCTGTTACCGAGGAACCACCGCCACTGTCTAGTATCCAAGAGGGGGACGAGGAGGCAGAGTCATCAGAAGAAGAGGAAGAGGAGGTGGTAGACGGAGTGGGGGGGGGAAGCCCGTCGTCACGAAGACGAGGGAGAATGAGAGGTGCTGCGGGTATCATGCCAGATGTTGGGCGGATACCAGGAGAGTATCGAACGGGATCAGGAAGAGGCAATGGTGGATGATTCGCTGTTGTCGTCTACTGGACGAGGCCTGCTGGTCTATGCATGTATCCCTGGTATCCCGAATTGGTGTTTCAGGGGACCTGCGGCCGTCTACTCGGCTACGTGATAGCTCGTTCTTGAGGAGCGAGGCATTTTGCGAGTCATTGACCTCGGTGCGTCACGACTGAAATCACAAAATCGAAATCCCAGAAGTTCATTGCAACTGTGTCCACTTTCATAGCTCCTTTCACTTGTATTTTCCCTGTATAATTCTCGACCGCCGACATCCTCAGCATATTTGGACGTTGGGCAGGCATTTCGGTTGATCAATCGCCAGTATGCCAGTTCTCACCCTCACTCTCACCCAGAACCCCTCCTTCGTCCTCCTCGCTCTGGCTCTCCTCCGAAATTCCGAGATAGCTTGGGACACCGACTCCGGCGACCAAAGAGAGGTCAAGTACGGCAATTCCAAGGGATCTGAGAAAGTCCGAGCGGAGCTGGAGAAGGGTATCCCTGGCAAAGAGGCGAGCTACTGCCTGTCCACTCGAAAGGGACCCCGCTGATGAGCTCTACTCTACAGACCCCGCTGCCGCCTCTACCGACCCTCTTCGAGCCAGCTAGCTCCTTTCAAGATGTACAGGGGATCTTTGATGCTCTGGACCTTTACCTCGCCTACCGGTCAGATCCGTCGCTCCTTCTTACGGTTCAGATCTGACAGGGAGCAGGACATATTTCGCGGGACCGAAGTTTGGCTTTGGAGATTGTGTGATATGGGGGACGATACGGAGTCTGTCTCCTTTCCGCTTTCCCCGTTGCCATATACTGACGAGGTCATACCAATAGCGAATAATTCTGCTCTCGGAGCCATCAAGAAACCTGGCAGACCACACCTGTCGAGATGGTTCACCCATGTCGAGACCCTCCCTGTTCCCCGAGCGGCACTCGACTCGTTCTCCGAAGCGAGGAGGGAGCTTGATAAGGGGAGGAAGGCGAAGCGGACTGAGACTGTCGATGTGGTCCTCCCCAATGCTGTGCCTGGCAAGGTGGTGGTGCGTTTCGGTGAGTCCGCCTTTCGCGGCTAGACACTGGACTGATGTCTACTAGCGCCTGAGCCGTCTGGATATCTACATATTGGGCATTTGAAGGCGGCCATTCTGAACCGATTCCTGGCAGACCAATATCAGGGGCAATTCATCCTCCGCTTCGACGATACGAATCCGTTGAAAGAGGAGGTAAGCTCTAAGCTGCTTGAGCGAGATCCGGACCTCATGGGGAACAGGGCGAATTCGAGACAACGATTCAGGAGGACTTGAAGATGATTGAGATCACTTACGACAAAACTGTGCATACTTCGGACCATTTCGACAAGATTCAGACGTACACCGAGCAGCTTATCAGGCAGGGGGACATGTATATGGATGATACGGATGGGGAGACGGTCAGCTCTCACGACATAACGCATGGAATGCGCTGATAGGGGTCCTTGTTAGGTAAAGGAGCAGCGGCGGGCCGAATTTCCCTCGCGGAATCGAGATGCGACCATCGAGCAGAATCTCGCACGATTCAGGAAGTTGCTCACCGGGTCGGAAGAGGGACGGAAGTGGAGTGGACGAGCCAAGATCGACTACCAGCACAAGAACGGCTCGATGAGGGATCCGGTGGTGTTCCGATACGTCGACGGATCACATCATATCACTGGGTCTGCGAACCAGAATCCTTCGACTGAGCCATGCTGATAGCTGTTCTTAGGACGAAGTACAAAGCTTATCCCACATATGACCTTGCGTGCCCTATCATCGATCACATTGACGGAGTGACCCATGCCCTCCGGGCTAACGAGTACTATGCCCGACATGAGCAGTATCAGTGGTTCTTGCAAAGACTTGACCTGCCCAAGATCGAGATGTTCGATTTCAGGTCAGTCAAGCATTGACTTATTCGACCGGATTTGACTCGAGAGCAGCCGGATAGACTTTGTCTACACCGTATTGTCGAAGCGCAAGCTCAAGTATCTCGTCGAGAAGGGAGTAGTCAGCGGTTGGGAAGATCCTCGCTTCCCGACTGTTCGAGGTGAGCATCGAGGTCGGGGACATATGGTCAGAACTGACGAGACAACAGGTATTCGATCACGCGGCATGACTGTCAAAGGTCTCAAGGACTATATCATTGGTCAAGGGGCTTCGCAAATGCAGATGCAGCTCGAATGGGATGGTATCTGGACGGTTAATAAGCGGGTGATCGACCCGATCGCCCCGCGGTATTGGGCTATCTCTGAAGACAAGATGTGAGGAATCACCGAAATTGCCGTTGTCGGCTGATTTTGGGACAGGGTGCCAGTCGAGGTCAAGGGGCGGGACAAGGAGGATGTCGAGGTCCTTAGCAAGCCGCTACACAAAAAAAATCCCGAGGTCGGAGAGAAGAAGCTGGTGTATTCGTCCAAATTGCTCATGGAGCAGGAGGATGCCACTTCGTTCGGTGATAATGAGGAGGTGCCTAACGATCTGTCATATTTTTGACATGCTGATCATCGCTAGATCACCGTCATGGATTGGGGCAATGCCTTCGTTGCCTCGCGGCACCGATCTTCGTCAGGCGAGGTTTCCAGCGTTAGCCTCGACCTCCATCTCGAAGGCGACTTCAAGAAGACCTCGAAGAAGGTGACATGGCTCTCAGCGCCCACCTCCGAGCACAAGCTTGTCCCCGTCGTTCTTATCGAATACGACTACCTGATCACGAAGAAGCGGATGGAGGAGGATGATTCGCTGGAGGACGTGCTAAACTCCAAGACGGAGTACCGCATGAACGCGCTTGCGAGTGCTGAAGTGGCGGATCTGAAGCGATGGGATATCATCCAGTTTGAGCGGAAGGGATTCTATATCTGCCAAGGGACGAAAGACAAGGAGGGGAGATTGGAGTTTGGCTTCATCCCGGAGTCAGTGTCCCGGTCTTCCTGCTAGCCTCAAGCGTTGAATCCCTCTTAGTGGACGTTTACAATCGGTCACTTTGAAGGCTGCACCAGCGAAGGAGTCCGCGAAGCCTACAGGTGCCGCCAAGGGCAGCTGGGGCAAGCCTACTACGAAGACGGAGGGTCCTGAGATGAACGGTACGAGGACCACCCAGTCGGACGGGACGAGTGGGTTCGAGATCCCCGTAACGACAAGTATGTTTGAGGCGGATCGGATATAGTCAGTGTCAACTCTCCACATAGGGCTGGGAGTTGACCGAATGCTTAGCGGGAGTGATGCACTGAAGCCTGACGCGACTAACGTGAAGATGTTCGAGGTGGAGCCAATCTACAAGTAATGAGGGGGACGGGCTTGGATAGCACTGATCTTAGCGCTACAATATGCATTGCGATACCCATGCTATAGATCCCGGCACGTTGTCCGTCCTCTCGAGACCTGAGTGTTGCAGAGATTGAGCTCGAGTGGCATTGAGATGAGTGAGGCGAGTAGAATACCTTTTGTTTAACGCATCATCAGTACACTTTGCGAAAAGGTATTGTATGAGATCACAGACGCACCAGTCGAATCGGCCGCGCCAACTGCACCTATCCGGAACTCCCTCTCCATCTTCGACCGCACATCCTCATCTCCCTGATCCGTATCTCCTTCTCGCCCGACGTGATAGAAGGTATTCACATAAGCCGAACCGCCACACAGTCCCTCAAGACACATCAAGAGGAACGCGAACGTGATACTTCGATCGACGCCGTACTCTGGTGGAGGATTGGGCGGGGTGTAAGCGGATGACGAGAAGATGAATCGGCTTGATTGGAGGGTGAGGAGGGAGAGGACAGAAAATTGGACGATTGAGGGTAGGGGCAGGAGGCGGCGTGGAACGGGCGGGAGGCCGAGGGAGAGGGAGGAGCGGGAGAGGAAGACGAAGGTCTGGTCTGCGGCCACCATAAGCTTACTTGACCGAAACATCGAGGCTGCCCAGACAGGTGAGACTCCAGAAGGGGTAGTAGTCGCGGGGGGATTTGAAGAGGGTTGCCCAAACTCCCGATGTGGGCAGAGGGAAGACGAGTGTCGGGGCGACACCCTGCTGCGCATCAGTCCAGCCGAGCATGACCAGCGACGGACCCACAGAATTGATGAGGTATTCCTCGATGTACACGGCGCAGAGAGGTAGCATGTACCGAAGCAATAATGGTCTCAAGAGCTGGATCTTTTCGGCATAGGTGAGGCGGACCTGGATGTTCTTGTCTGCGGAGCTGTTGGAAGAAGGGAGGGAGATGGTGACGGCTGGAGGTGTGACTGATGGAAATATGGGCGATGTCGGCAGAGCTTGGTAGGCTTGGGTGTCTTGTAGATGTGAGAGAGGCGGAAGTAGGAGGAGGTATGTGATTGGGAAGAATAGGGGGAGAAGCTATTGAGCCTTGCTATTCAGTGATTGCTAGTGCTACACGGGGTGATACACGCACGCTTGATATGCCAAGTCCCTTTCTCACGCCCAGGCTGCGCAACATCCACCAAATCCCGGCACCAGCGATCCCAGCGGCGCCCGTCCCGCTAGACCAAGCTCCAAGAGCGGTCCGCGACGACGATACCGTCGGCAAAGTCGTGGTCAGTTGCAGGAAAGTGAGTTCTCCGAAACCCGACGAAAGTGAGGCCAAGGAGATACCGAGTAGTCGTGGGTAGAGCGATGTGGAAAGAGCGATAATCTACATTTCGTCAATCTAGGGTCTACTCGCTGAAAGATGGACGTACGACGATGCCAAGCCAGCTACAGCAGGTGCAAAACCAGACTCGTCGGCCATATCGGATCCTTCCACTCGAGAGGATTGGGTATGCGACCTTAGCAAGCAGGGCTGGGAAGACGTTGAAGAAGGCGACGACGCCTTTGGGGGTTGTTGAGGGGACAAGGTCGAGCGCGGCGGAGAGGATGATTACGTATAGGACTGGGCGAGATTCAGCAAGATCCCGCTTCGAAGTCAAGGGGTCTGGCTCAATCTATCGAGAGGGACTGACCGTTATTCAAGAGCCCAAAGATCAGAAAGGCGGCAAAGAGACCTAATCGAGCATGTTTGACCCCGGGCTGAGGTGCATCGTTCGCTAATATCTAAGCAAGAAGGCAATACCTCATTCGGCAGACATACCTGCTATCAACTCGCCGACATCCTCGCCATCAAGATCCTCCTGATCCGCGTCATGGACACTCGAGGCTCCGCCGTCTTGATCCGTAGAGTCTTGACTCCGTCGAGGTTCGGTCGGATCCGGGCTCATAAACTGTTTAAGCGGTTTGAGGTGCAACTCCTCCATGCATCGAGCGCGTAGCGAATCCTATCGAGATGTGAAAAATCCTTGGTGTCGGAGGCGAGGGTTCATAGGAGGTCTTTTTACTTGTCGGAATGCCGTAGGATTAGGCAAACAGGATGGGACAAGCTGGCTCTCTGAAAAGGAGATGGTTTCAGGTCCGTCACCGGGTGCCTGATTGGACGGAAAATGTTTGACGGACAAAGACGAACGATTTCGTCTCTACTGATCGTCTAAACCGTGATGGGACTGCCAATCAAGAAGCCCTAGCAGGGAGCAAAGAGCCAAGACGGATTCTGCTACTGCGCAACAAGACAACATCCCGAGCCGGGCTAGCACGAAGATCATCAGTCCCACTTCTCACCGCAGCACAGACCCTGCCCAAATGATGGGGGATCCTTGGGCCCAAACGCCTGTCTCACAGAAGCAGAATGCCGTCCCTACCAACATCATCACCTACAAGGGTATGCCCAGGTTTTCATTTGTGATACCTCCAATCTGATTTTCTCTCCAGGACGGCAGCTGCCCACGCGGATTGACCCAGACGCCGTCAGCCTAAACGATAACGTTTCGACAAGGGCTGACCTGTCTTCCAGCGTGTCGCGTACATCGTCGAGATCATGGCGACCTCCTTCGCGGCTAAGGAGCATCACATCACCCTCTGCCTACGTGATAATACAGACAGACTTGTCACGCAGTCCAACCTGGCGAGCAAGGTCCGGGACCATACTGAACTCAAGTGACTTCAGTTCACTCGCTTTCCTAACCCACCCTAATGCTGATGACTCCAGACTTCTCCCCTCGCCCACGACCGAAGCGCTCGCAGTGGTCACGGCCATCATGACCGCCTCCCGACGATCGTCCCTGAGCGGGTCACAGAAAGCATTAGCCGAACAATCGGGTGGCATGCCGCTCAAGCTGGCGCTCTTCAATCTCCAGAGGTACATCGGCGAAGACGAGTTTGCCGATGAATTCGTCCTCCGAGGCGGGGTCAAGACGATCGTCCGTCTGGTCGAGAAGAACGAGAAAGGCCCTGCCGGGAACACCCTTGCGGTATGTGGGCTGATGCCGGTTTGCCTCAAGCTGAGAATGGTTTAGTACGCACTGCAAGGCGTCTGCGGGATCCTCGACTTGCAATCTGGCTTGGGCGAGGTCTCAGATACTCTCATCGACCGCCTTCTCCTTCTCCTCGTGACCGCGACTCAGCCCAATATTTCCCGTCCAGCTACTGCTATTATCCGGAAACTGGTCATCCCCTCCCCGCATGCTGCCGAGGAGAATGCAACACAGAGGACAGCCCGAGATAAAGCCAATGGCAAGGGCAAGAAGAGAGCCTCGGATCCCGAAGGCTCCCATCGATATGGGTTCAATCGTATCTACGGCCGGATGGAGCTCTTGGGGTCGGACGAGCTGAGCGGGGTGAAGGGAGCTGCGAGGGCGATGGCGGTGGTCGTCAAGAGGCTGGAAGGGACAGGGGATCTAGAGCTTGTCGCGGAGACGTGAGCCTCCAGAATTGGGTTCGTTCGCTGCTTACAACGCCCAGTCTCGGTCTGGTGAATGCTTGTTTGAGATCTGCTGTCGGAGAAAACTGCAAGCAGTACCCCGAACTCGTCACCATCCTTGAGAAGCTAGGCATCCGACGCTACGTTTCGGTATGGCTCCCCTCACATTCTTCGAGCAAGGCCTGACGTCCTGACAGCGACTGATGCCAACATGCTCAAACAACGTCGTCGAATCTCAAATTCTCAGCTTCCAGGCTCGCTACATCACCATCCTACAGCATCGACAAGAACGAGCCGTCCGACCTGCACAAAATTGCGAGCAGGAGCGTATGCTAGCAGACATCTGGAGCGCGGGACGTCTCAGCTCTGATCAACGGGAAGAGTCGGAGAGACTGAGCGATACTCATGGTAACGAGCGGAGTTGGGAAGGATGGAAGAAGATGGGGCTGCATGTTGATGGGGAAGAAGGACAAGGGGATGCGCCTTCCCTGGGGGAGATAGATCTGTTCCGGGATGTGGGCGAGCTAGGACTTGAGTGCTTGGTACGTGCTCACCCGTACGCGAGTGTCAAGCTTATTTCGGTCTTTAGCATTGGTTCGCTTTGCATGAGGGCAGCTTCAGCAATGTCGGACCTCTTCCACATCTTTGTTTATGCGGGATTGACGCTCCGCCAGGATATCATGGAGCAGCGAGCTCGACCGCAAGATAGACAGTGCCCCATAGGTATCGCCAGGTAAGCTCATCTTACACACAAATGATCCTGCTGATGTCTCGGTTACCAGCAACGAATGCGTCAGAATCCTTTGCGAGCACTACAAGATGTCCCAACCTGGTCACCGCTCACCATCATCGTTCCAACTCTTCCTCCTCAACTTTCCCAGACTGCACTCCCTTGTGCTGACATTCTTCATGCGGTAAGCTTTTTCATCTCTCGTCGTTTCGTTGACGCCTGTACCAGCATGTGGCATGAATCGACATCTCGCCTCGGTGACTTCGAGCGTGTCAGCCTGCTTGTGCGCAGCCAGATCCGCATTGCCCTTCAGGACGAAGCGAGCAAGACCTGGCTGAACCTCGAGCATGATTTCCTCGAGACGGACTATAGGACGATCAGGGAGAGGCAGATGGAATTGATCGAGAAGGAAGATGGGATGCTTGCGCGACCAGCTATCCGAGAATTGAGGGAGAAGCTGGGGACGAAGGCTTATGAGGTGATGTCTGAGCAGAGGTGCGTCAGAAGAAAACAGTCGCCAAAATCTGATGAGATTCGCAGGATTGGTTGTATGCTGCAAGGGAGTTGGTTCAACCCGGCCATCCTCATCGGTATCGGCATTACGTCTTCGGCGAAGCCTAATCAGGCCAAGCCGTTGAGATTTTTACGACTGGTGAGTGAGTATTGGCTGAATGACACGCATCTGAGCCGCCTATCCAGTCTCCCAACCGCCGTACCATCGCTTGGGACGAGTTTGCGCTTCGTACACCTTCACCCCCTCCGTACGACAGTCTCCGAGAGCGAAGTGAGATTTCAAGCCGAGCTGTGTTCATCTCATGCTTACTTACGGCGCAGTCGACATTGCCAACATCTCCGCCGTGCACATGCAGACAGGCTGTGCGATCGGTTCCCGATCACCCAATCTTGTCTCCAAGCTCAGCTTCTCAATCATGGCGGGCAGTGAGCTGAGCATGCTGGATGTGGATGCCATACATGCGGCGCAGCTTGCGGAGTGGACGGACGGGATTCGGGTCTTAAGGGACGCGGGGATGGCGACGCAGGACTCAGCGAGCTACGTTCATGTCAGTGAACGAGCCTGAAATACTGGATAAGCTGATCGCGGCATGTCTGCAGATCTTGACGGAGCTAGCTCTGAAGGTGCGGCTGTTGGACATCACCGGAGATGGCGTGGACATACCGGAGAAGGTCTCATTTGGCACCGGTCAGTCGGTCGTTCCCCACCAGTCTCCGCAACTGAATGGACCACAGCTCCTCGAAGTGTCGACTTTTGGTTCGCCAAGTAAGCGGCTGGCCTCGGGCATATACCCAGCACAAGTATACCTCATGCACATGAAATGATGCATCAATCCTCCTCCATCCCCTCTTCCCCCTCATCCCCACTTCCCCCCTCATCCTCAGTCAACTCCCCCGCATCCAGATCCTCCACACTCGCGTCCAGATCCACCTCGTCTTCCCCTCCCCCTACCGCCCCTGCCTCCTCAGCGTCCCCGCCTACTAGAAGTGAAGTAGGAGATCCCATATTCTGGTCTTCCTGCCGTCTCTCATGGTCCGGCTCGGACGGCGTCGGTGACTTCTCCACCGTCAATCATAGGCAACAGTGATGAAGAGACGACTGACGGGCGCCGCATCCATCTCCATCTGTGTATGTCGTCGGCCGAAGGGGAGGAGGAAACGATGGCCAAACATATTGATGTTTTGCTGGTCCCCGCATCAGGTTTGCTCGAATCAGATCCATGGAAGCTGAGACGGACCTTCTCGTCTTCGAGTGAAGCCTCCTCGTCGCTGAGCTCCTCGGCTTCTCTCCCTAGAGCCACACCAGCAGGCCGACGACCCATTAATGCCCGCCGAGCGGCACGTTGCTTCGCGTTACGGGATTTGGCATTTTGCTCGGTGGATGGGCCGGGTCCGGGCTGAATGGATTGGAACTGTTTCTGGGTGGTATTGGAGGACGGAGAGAGGAGCGATTGATGCACCTTTGAACGGGGCAGGACGGGGTAGGGGTAGAATGAGTGGATGGGGTCGGGGAGGAGGGTAGGGAGTGTGGGCTGGGAGATGGGGTCGAGGAACATGGCTCTGCTACCTCTGTGGGATTCAGAAAGGCGGGCTCTCCTGGTTTCGTAGACGGCTGAGGTCACCAAGCCAATGCTTGGGTGGTTGGGATGGGAGAAAGTCAAATTACGGAAGCAAAGTGACTGCACAACCCGGTCGCTCGGACCTCCTCGGTCTCTTGCTCCATCATTCTTCTTCACATACAGATCCAAAATCCATTGAAACTGCGACGTAATCGTCGACCGAATCTTTCGACATTGTGCAGTGCACGCCATTTCTTCCCCGTTATTCATCCTGTCCCTCATCTCCCTCCTTTCCCACATTCCACCATGATCAACTTCATCCTTGTCCAAGTGAGTCCCGCCTTTCCGTCTTCCCCATCTCCCTTCTGACTGTAGTTTGTCAAGCAGCTCATGTCGTAAATTATCCCAGAATCGACAAGGCAAGACCCGGTTATCGAAATGGTACGCCCCGTTCGACGATGACGAGAAGGTGGGCACCGCTCTCCTACACTTTGAGCGGAGCCGCTCGAGGCTATCGTCTCACGATGGTCGCGGTGCTTAGTTTGATCCTATAGGTCCGATTACGGGGCGAGGTACACCGGCTGATCGCGCCCCGAGATCAGAAATACCAGTCCAACTTCGTCGAGGCGAGTCCGTTCATGTCCCTCATACTGCTGGAGTCTGACGAAGTTTCACCCTTTCCTCCTGCTATCGATCCGTCCATCTACTTCACATCGCAGTTCCGCAACGACAAGATCGTCTACCGCCGTTACGCCGGGCTATTCTTTTGCGTCTGCGTCGACTCGAACGATAACGAGCTGGCCTACCTCGAGGCGATCCATCTGTTCGTCGAGGTCTTGGGTGAGTCGACACGGGCCGACCACCGATCTGGGCTTTGAGAGGCTGGTCGCAGCCTCGTGGCTGACTCATGGAGCAGATGCGTTCTTCCAGAATGTCTGCGAGCTGGATCTGGTGTTCTCGTTCTACAAAGTGGGTTCTGGTTTCCCGCGGAATACAGCCGCATGGAGCTGCCTCGTTGGCGGTCCGACCCGGAACCTGTGATCTCAAAATAATTGGCTGAACAATGGCACCAGGTTTACGCGATACTCGACGAGGTTTTCCTAGCCGGTGAAATAGAGGAGACGAGCAAGCAGGTCGTGCTCGATCGATTAGACTATCTCGAGAAGCTGGAATAGGAGCAGGGGTTTGGGGTGGAGCGATGCATCTGGATGTACAGTATGTTGATACGACCTATGATGGTGGATATTGCTACTTCAAGACCTCATGATATCTCCTTCCCCGCTCTTCGATCCGCATTCCGTTGATCCATCTGGGGCCGAGTCAGCGTTTCTCCACCCGCATGTGATGGTCGGACCCACCCATTTCTTCTTACATTCTCGATATGCTTTGAAGTAGTCCATACACTGTTCGCCATCAGTGACATGATTCAGAAAGCGAGAGTAGACCGACCTCATTCCGGTTATAGTGCGCTCTCTCTAGACACAGCATCGAAGCTTTGCTCGCCGCCTCGCACGGGTCTGCGTACTGTGTCCCAGATCATCAGCTTAAACTCGAGCCCGATCATCTGTCAGACGGACCTTCGTAGCTGCCGATCGTGACTGCATCGCATCAGCTCAATCCCTCAAAGGTAGGGCAGGGAGATCAGACTCACCCGGAATTTATCCTTATAGTACTCCGGATGCTCCAGGTCCGCCGTGGGAGCGATCCTCCGTTCAGCCGGTAAGGTGTTCTTCGAGGGCTTCACTTGGCTCGCCATCTTGCGAGCTCAATCAGGCTGTTTTGGGGTTTGGGGACAGTGCGGCGAGAGATTGACGGAAGGCCTTAGAGCCCGACTTGTTTGCGGGGTCTCCATCGTTGCGTTCCGAGGCATGCAACCGTCTACAGGGTCGCTCGAGAGAAGCGCCGCGGACCCTGAGTGACTACGTAATAGGGCAAGAATAGGGAGGGAGAGCTTCTAGCGAAGGCTACATACGCAGAACCCAACTAACCAACGAATGCGAGGTGATGAATGAATGGGACAGAGGAATGATGGTAATTGCTCTGATCCCCAACGACCTCGCATCACGTGCTCCTATCGTTGCTGCTTCTCCGCCTTCCTGTTCCGAGGAGGGATGCAAATGCATCGCGTCTACAGGGTCGCTCGAGAGAAGCGCCGCGGACCCAGTCCGCTCCGTCGCCCTCGGATCGGTTGGCAGCAGGGGAAGGAGAGAGTAGAGTGCCGGCATTGGCGAGCTCGGGGATGGACTGAGAGGGATGCGAACATGGGACGAGTTGTCGACGGGGAAAAGAGCGGCGTGGATCGGCGTGCCCACAGGGGCGGACGGCCTACAAGTCGGGGTCAAACACCGAGGATGGGTGTACCACACCGTCGCCTGATAGGGACGAGGTTTGCAGGAACATTGATGATACCAAGTCGTGTTTTCTGGAGTTCGGAATGTCGATGTACCGTTCGAAGGAACTGCTTTTCCATCTGTCCAGAGCTTTAATGTCCTCCGCTGAACAGCCCACCGATGCTGCCCATGTTGCGGCACCCCTGCGAAATGAGTGTCCGGAGAACTCGCCCCGGATGTCTGCCTCCCGCATAGCCAGGGACAAGTACCTGTCGATCACTGTCTTGCGCGGGAATGAAGGCTGCAGAGGGCTCAAAGTGAACATGGGGCTGTTGAGGGGGCCTGGGAATGATTCTAGGAGGACTCGTAAGGCCGTTGTCGGGGAAATATCGTCTGGGATGCCGGTGGGTAGGAATACATCGATGCCTTTCCGGAAGGTGTCGGTCTTGGAAGCAGGGATGTGGATGAAGGGTGTTGGTGGGTCGAGGTGGACGTGATGCCGGCACAGGTCGAATCCGGGATCGAACTTGTTCGTCTCGTATGTGAAGTTCCCTCCGCGGAGGAAGCAGGCAAATGCAACGGTGAACGCCGCAATAAGAGTGAGCGCACATCTTGTTCCTCCAAATAACGATGGGTGTCGCCTGTGAAGGCCGTGGCTCGACGAAGGATAGGCAAGAGTGATTGGTACCGCCTGTTTTGTACCCTTCTCCCCGTGGTATCGTTGTATACCCCTTATCAAACGTTGCACGCTGTCATTATTGATTTTTTCGCAGTCGAGGCCAAGGTCAACATGCCAAGACCTGAGTCCGGAGACCTTTGCCTTCAGCTGTTTTCCATCCATGGTCTGCCTCTTGCCCAAGCCCGCAATCCATGACTCGACCACCGATGTTGGGGCCGGAAGTACCGCGGCTGGGTGTCCCTGTGTTCGGCAGAAAACAGCATATGAGGTTTGCGCCCCGTCATAGCCATCTCTGGTTGATGACGCAATGCCGTGCCACTTGTAGAAGGCTACCAATGGGTCGCCGCCAAGGTCGCTGTACCACGAGGCCGAAGGGTTTGGTAGGCGTTGGGAACCAATGGTGTTGACGCCTATACCGGGGGAAATGAAGGGGAGGGTGATGGGGATTAGGAGAATGAGGAGGAAGCGCATGACACGGATGATGGTACGGGAGGGACAAAGGGTTCGGCAAACGGGGAAAGGTCGGAGTTGATTACGGCGCGGGTAGAAGGGGTTATGATGGGATGGGTCAGGTCGAAGCGTGATAAGGCGTCAGCAAGCACATTCTCGTGGGATGGGATCCAGCGAGGAGCGATTTTTACGTCGTACGTCATCGCAATGTGGAAGGTAGACCTGATGACGGCTTGACAAGGGCGGTGGCGGCAAGAACCTGATGTGAGCGCGGCAGCCAGGACCGTGTTGTCCACAAAGCATTCCACCGTGGCTCCCCTCAATAGACCTGACCATCGCCTTAGGGATTGAGGCAGCGCAAAAGGGTCATGATGTCCCTGTTTTTGAGGCGAGCCGGTATGACCGTACACCAGGCCGCAGTTGGTCGGTCCTGTGGGCCAAGGTGACCTCCGAAGCCCACCGTGGTTGACGCGTCCGTCCATAACTCAACCCTTGGCCGGTCAGGGAGGATGAGGCGTATACCGTCCCAGTCTCGGAGAACATCCCTCCACCAACGCAAGTCCAGCTTCGCCGAGTGTGGAATTCTCCTTCGGCTGGGTATGTGGAGATCGTGACTGGCATCGTAGATTCGCCGCAGGAACGCCCGACCGGGCGGACATATACGACAAACAGACACCAGGTGGCCTGCTATTGCTAGTAGCTCGAGGGCGGACGCCGTATCCCTGGAGAGCGTGTTGTTCAGTAGGGCCAATAGCTTGACGCGTCTCTCGGGGGCGATAGAAGCCATTCCGTTGGCACTGTCGATGAGGATTCCAAGGATCTCCAGCTTGGTGCCGCTCTCGAGCTTGCGGGCTTGGACGCTTATTCCCAGGTGGGACGCAAGCGAGTTGAAGGCGGCAAGAGCCTCCAGCGGGTTTGCGCTGCATCCGAAGAAACCGTCGAGGTAGTGAGACAGCGGGATGCCATTGGATTCAAGGATCCAATAGAAAGCTTCGGCGTAGAGATTGAACAGGAATGGTGATGATCGACAGCCGAAGGGTAGGCGAGTATCCACGAATCGTTGCGATTCGAAAGTGAACCTTAGCAAGCCGACATCGTGCGTAGAGACAACACAGTGTCTGAAGGCGTCTGCTAAGTCCGCCTTCCAAAGGCAGGTGGGGATCGTGGCGGCGTGTGAAGCTCGGATGCTGTTGAATAGAGGCTCCAGAGTTGTGTAGGAGAGCGTGACGTTGACGGGATCGATGCCGTCGTTGACAGATGGCCTGGACGCGGTACGGGGCCATGATAGATGGTGGATAGTGCGGAGTTTGCCGTTTGACTTTGCCACCGCGCCAGTGGGAGAAGAAGTGAACTGCCCCATGGGGGCATCCCACGCCCGCAAACTTCCAATTTTCATCCGCTGGCAAGTCTCAGCTCGCAACGTGTGCAAGGTCCCTCCCGTTCATGGGTAGATTTCGCGACGTGAGGCGAGAGCCTTGTAGGAGAGGTCCCGTATAGCCCAAGCGCAAACCGTGCTTGATCCCCCCAAGGATTCCCTCGACAAGGGGCTTGTCGGGATACGATTGAAGGTGGAACAACCAGGACGCATGCTTTAGGGGGGACGTTGCCGAAGGCGTATCCGAAGGATGAAAGATAGGAAATAATAGGGATGTGTTTGGTCTCGCCGGCAAGACCAATCTGTAAATGTAGATCAGCCGGGTGGGCTGAGTGGAGAGGGTCAGGCGGGACCCCGTAGCGGCAGGGCTACGCCAGGCGGTCAGCGACAGGGCTGGAGTACATGAAGCACAATGAAGCGCAGGGCTTGTGTCAGTAGCGACCGGGCCAACAGACGGTTGAGTCAAATGATACTATACATGGGCGATGACCGGATCGCAGAAGCGGCAGGGCTTCAAAGGGTCCCGCCCCAGGTCGCATGAAGAGGATCAGGCTTGCCTGGGAGGAGGATTTGGGGCATGGCGGCAAGGCGTAGTTGCTGGGGAATGTGCTGAGGGTGAAGGAGTAGAATGTCGACCAACCGGCCCTTTTTCTCGGTCCTTGAGTACGCAATGCCGTGGGCATTGAGCAGGGATTTGAGCGCAACGACCGTGAAGCTGGCCTTGAGCAAAGATTGGGCATCCATAGTGCGAAGATGACAACGTAGGATCACTGATGGACGGATGGGTGGAAGGGGGATTGTCGTCGGGTTGACAGCTGTAGGTGAAACCTTTGAGAGGTGCGCCTAGAGAATGCACAAGTGAAGGCGCGTAGAGCTTCTAGCGAAGGCTACATACGCAGAACCCAACTAACCAACGAATGCGAGGTGATGAATGAATGGGACAGAGAAATGATGGTAATTTGCTCTGATCCCCAACGACCTCGCATCACGTGCTTCTATTTCGCGGACGCTACCACGACTGCAATGCTACTTTTCTGCCTCCTTTTCGGCTTACATCAGCTTTGTATGTATGACGGAGAGCGCGAGCCGATCGGCCACATCCTGAAGAGCTGATGGAGCTTCGACTGTCAAAATGACGTCTACACTCGGGACTCTCGCTTCTATAGGCATGGCTGTGGGGTGAGCTTCCCTCGGTCCTGCTTGGACGGCGTTGATAGAGTGCTCGTGATCTCAGCCCTCCGCTGGTCTACGCGGATCAGGTGGGTTCACTCATGCGAGGAATCTTATGCCATGGTTGATGGACTGCCTCAGGCTTACAGTATCGTCAAGAAGAAGTTCGTCCCGCTACCCACGTTCCCGAAAACCTGGTATTGACCCATATCAAGGGACTCATCCGGCTTCTCCCATGGCGAGTATGATTCCTTGTCTCCTTGCATATCTGACGCCATGGACTAGATGTCTGCGGCGTCGTCATCATCGCCAACATCATTCGAATCTTCTTCTGGCTCGGCAATCGCTTCGAGATCCGTGAGTCTTTCCTTGCTTGACATTTTGCACACCGCTCTGACAGACGGCGGATGGTAGCTCTCCTGATCCAATCCCTCCTCTTGATTCTCTCCCAGCTCTTCCTTCTCTCCTTATGTCTTCACTTCGCGCCCTACGACGCGAATCTAGACTACGCCCCGCTCTCGCCCCTTCCTGACTCGTCAGGAGCGCATCAACAAGAGCCCAGCGACTACCTCTCCCGCCCGCCTGAGCTTTCACGTCGAGGGTGCGCCAAAAAGAAACCGTTTGATTTCTGGCAGTGGGAGGGATATGGGTCGTACCTCGAGTTTCTGGCGGGGTTGATCGTGGTGCTTGGGATCCTGCAGGTGATCTTCGGGCGGTGGATGTGGTTAGTCATTCCCACGGTTTGTAGCGGATCATGTAGCTGACAGAAAGCAGGTACATAGATGCGTGAGTCTCACAACTGGGCCTGATTCCTTGAGCTGAAAGTCTCCAGACTCGGATTTATCGCTCTCACAATAGGTTTGCTGTTAGGCCTGATATCGCTAGAACAAGCCGTTAACTTGACACCAGAATCAACACTCCCTATACCTCAGTTCATATCGAACTACCAGCGGAAATCGACCTACGGTCTGCGCGCTTCCACGCTTGCTGGGTGGTTCTTTGGTGACGTGTTCAAGTGAGACTCCACCTAGCTTTGGACCTGCGGTGCTGATAGCGAACAGGACAGTGTACTTCTTCCTCCGACAGGCACCGATACAGTTTAAGGTCACCGCCATCTTGACGCTCTGCTGGGACTCTGGTAACTCTCACTGTCATCGATCGGAGCTGGGCTGATGGGAATTCGCGCAGCTGTCGCGGCGCAGAGATACAAGTACGGGACCAAACCGCCAATCGGACAAGGCGGAGCTGACGACGAGGAACATTCGGGCCACCTGAACATAGGCGAGGGATGAAAGTCCTGGACTAAGTGTGCTGCAATTGCCCACGAAGCACAATCGTTACACGGTACATCGTTTCTCTCCCAGTCATCTAAGTCTTCTTTTGCCTTTCCACCTTCATCGAATCCCACATCGCCCGCTCCTCGTCCTCCTTGACCACATTATCGATGATCGGGGTCAAGTATCGTTGATCCTGAGCCACTCCGTCAGCCACAGTCCAACTCAATGCGACCCTCTCACCTCTTCAGGAGTGACCCATTGATCCTTTGGTAGGTTCCGATGGAGGATGGATTGCTGTATCGCGACGCGCAATCTAAACGCACGGTCATACGACTCTCTCGCGTTCAGCCGTCCTAGAGCCTGCAAGACATCGATATCAACATCTTTCAACCTGATCGTTGTGGTCGATCCATGTGATTCACAGAGGTCGTGCCCACAACGAAGGAGGTAAAATGTGCTGGTGTACCGAACGTACCTTCTGCACATCCTCCCTCTCTTCCGGGATGAGATCATCATACTTCAATCCCATCTGCCGATGCCCGCAAAGATTCGCGTAAAAATGGGCGATCGGCTTGAGGGCATTGTAGATCCCGCCATAACGCGATTTGAGCAGGGGTGCGAGGCTGGCGAAGGGCCATGTCAGCTACACTCATCGGCATCACCGGGCGAGGACACGCCCGGCGGTGCTTGCGTTGGAATGGAAGCTCACGAGATACCGAGAGGGCCACCGACCATGACGAGTGATGTGGAATGGTTGGTGTGGGCTGAAGAGATTCGTTGCATATAGGCTGGGAGACTTCATGAAGCGGCAATATCGGGGATGCCGACTTCCCCGGCTCCGACAGGGGATGTGGCGGAATAGAATCGCCTCATTTGGACTGATTCATGTCGACAAAATGAATTGATTTCATATCAAAATCATTTGAGCTCCTTCCTTTGCCCTCCCGGCCCTCGATCCTTTACTAACATCGTGCGTCTTGACATCGATTTGTGACACCGCTTTGACACGGTTCGCCTTCGATTTCAGCCCCCTCACTATCACTCGCCCAGCATTCACACCATCTACGCCATCGATATATGTCCGTTCCCGCTCCCGCATCTCCCAGCACTGCACGACCAGAACCCAGACCCGATCCACCTAAGCCCCCATCCGAACGAATCCACCTCTCTCCGCAGGTCTTCAGACGTACTCAATGTACCTGCACCGATCTCATGGTCGAAGAGACATCGGATCAACCGCAACTAGAGCAGCAACCCTCCCGCCTGGAGGAGATCTGAGGAAAGGCCACACCGTACCCTCGTCCCCAAGAAATGCAAGACGAAGCGGAGAGAGTTTACCGCCATCCTCTACAAAATGGACATATCCTCGCGCATCTGGCTGCCAAAACCATTGCTTTCCCAGGAGAACGCACCGCTATCAGTATCGTCTGGCTCGTGCCTGCATCAGACAGCCCGATCGGTCATGAGATTGTGGCCGAAGTACTGACCGCGCTGTTTGAGGGGTCACACGCGGGCGAGGTGGAGGGGGTCTCTGTGCGATTCGCGGCGGACTGGACGGATTGGACGGCCTCACAGCCTGATGAGTATTTCCGCGCTGACGCAACGACGACCTTCAAAATTCCTCTGCCCACCGAAGGGGACGCCACTGCTCAGGACATCCTGGGAAAGGTTTGGGCTGAAATCTTCCGCCTCTTTCAGGGAGAGTGCAGCCCGAAAGAAAAGGAGATGGTGGAGGATGGTACGGGAAGAGGATCTCTTGTGGAGGGAGCGTGATAGCGGGCTGACTTTCATGCATATATTGACTGCCAGTCCTCACATCCTGTGCTACAGAGACGTCATGGATGGTCCTTCCATTGCGACACTGAGTATCGTTCCTTTCTTCGCTGAGACGTCGAAAGCGAGTTTAAAAATTCCTCATTCTCATTCTCGTCGTCTCATTATCTTCGTTGCCCTCATCTACCATCAACAGGATGCCAGAACCCGTTCTGACTCCGGATCAACGTAATGATCCAAGTCCTCGGCTTGTTGCGCTTCAGCGGAACACCGGGACTGTCCAGCTCTCCCCGAGCATTCTCCGTCGCACCCGCTGCTCCTGCACCATCACGGACCCGGATCTAGTCGATCCTCAAGACCTCATCGATCACCAGCTCGTCCGGCTCGACAAAGTATGGCAACGGACGACGTCAAGCCAGCTTCCTCGTCAAGTCCGTACTGCAGGAGAGAGGATTTGCCACCACCTCCGGGTACACGGATGGGAGCTCGCCCATCTCACTGCTAGGGTGAATGCGGAGAGCAGTGTAGACCAGAGATCAGTATCCTCTGGCTCGTGCCTGTCCCTGGCGAAGAGACCGGCCATAGGTTCTTAGCGGAGTTACTGATCCAATTTTGTGCAGGGCAAGCATGGAGGCGCCATCGAGAATGTCGCGGTGAGGTATGCCGGATACTGGAATGATTGGACGGTATCTTTGCCCAACGAGTACTATCCTGTAGAAGGGATTCAGGCTGAGGGGACGGAGGATTGGAGGATCAGGATCCCGAAGGATGGGACGGTGAGGGACCAAATGATTCACGACAAGGTCTGGATGGAGGCTGTCTGCCTGCTCACTGGGGATGGCGTATCATTATCATCGCAGCTGGTCCTTGTCATGACCCGAGCGATCGAGGAGCTTCATGGTCAAGGGAAAGCGGTGAGCTACTACATCGTCGAGAAAGTCAACCGCCATTCGGTCAGCGGGAAACACAAAGCTCCAGCTATCCGGATCGCGATGCACACCCACGAGGGCGGAATTGAAGCGAGTGTACTCATCGATATGAGTGATCAGGGAAGTGTGAGCAAGACAACCCATGCGGCGCGTGGTGTATGAGGGGGAGTGGCCGGTGTCACATCAATTATCGGAATTGGATTCCCCCACCGGATCTGGCGGGGCTGAAGGGGATAGTGGAGTACGATGGGGTATTAGTCTCGGCTGATACCTTTGAGATGTACGATATAGATCCTGCATGTAAGGTGTGGATACAGAGGAGAGCTATGGTCGTCATCGTCGTTGACATGAACCTGACCCTCCCAAAGATCACGCCAGAATGCTTTGTTTGCCGTGGATCCAAGAGCCGCATCATCGGAGAAGAGCGAAATGCGATATAACTTGCCCTTATGTAGGTCCTGCGAAGCTCCTCACTTCTTTCCCCTTCCAAGATCCACTACACTCCGAGGAAAGCTAAGAGCTCTCCACGATGGCAGACATCGTACACACCATCGGTCGGCCACCCAATCACTGGTTCTACATCCCGCCCGTATACGACTCCGACGACCCGGGCTTCGACCTCACCCGTCGACCTTTACCCTACATCGACACGACGCTTGCCCAAGCCCTCACATTCGTGACCACTCCACTCTCACAGCCGAATGGTACCACCTACCAGCCATGGGTTACTCTCAATCCCGACCTCACGGCGCTCGTGATCATCGATATGCAGAACTTCTTCCTCTCCCCAGCTCTCGGACGGGATTCGACGGGACCGGGACATAAGGCTATGAAGGTGCTCGAGGAGCTCGTTCCGTGCTGTCGAGCGACGGGGATGCAGATCATATGGTGTAACTGGGGATTGACGGATGAGGATATCGAGGAGATGCCGCCGGCGCAACTAAAGGGATTTGGGGGATTGAATGCCTTCAAGCGCGAGGAGGGTGAGGAGACGCCGAACATCGAGGGGGAGAAGATAGTGGACGTGAAGCCATCTAGGATCTATCGAGGATTCGGCACGCCGATGGGAGAGATCACCCTCGAGACGGGGGAGGGAGTTGATGCGGGTAGACTCCTCATGCGAGACCAATGGAATTCTGCCTTGCCTCCCATGCTCGACGCGATCTACCAAGAAGGCGCTGCTTCACCCAAACGACCTGATGTATGGATCCACAAAAATCGCATGTCCGGAGCATGGAATCCACAGACACCACTACAAGAGTACCTCAAATCCACAGGGATCCGGACCCTCCTGTTCGGCGGGGTGAATACCGATCAGTGCGTGCAGGGGACGTTGGTGGACGCGTATAATAGCGGATGGGATATTGTTTTGGTGAAGGATGCTTGTGGGACGGGGACGCCAGGTGGGAAGGAGGTCACGGAGTGGAACGCCGGGAGGAGTTGGGGGTTCTTGACGGATTCGGATCAAATCATGCAGGGTATAGATACGATGTTGAGGGCGAGGTGGGCGTAGCAGCCAATGTGGAGCTAGATCGGACACGATAACCTAGACTACAGACTCACGATACAAGAATCCCTGTCCATTGTATCCATCATATCAGTGCACTTGCGATTGATTGCCTTCAAGGCCTGGCACAATCATGCAAATCCGATGTTCCGTCCAACCAGATCACCGAGTGTGAGTACATCGCAGACTCAAGAATACATCGTCGTCTCCCATACAACGGGAAAGCACCAAAATGGATCATCCCTTAATTCCTACGGCACAACACACCTGCACTCTGCCCCTCTCCTCCTCAACGAGCGAACTCGTCCGATACAACTTCCGATCCCTTATCGTATTACAATAACATCTCGCAGAAGTGGTCACGCCCCGCTCGCCTTCGAGCTCTCCGTGCTCTTCTTGACGGGCTCGGGCTCTGCGAAGGTGATATAGTTTGGATTCGAAGAATCGACGATCGGCATAGGTCCAAGCTTGCCGCTCCCCTGACGAAGGCTGTAGAAGGCGAGTATCGACGGTCGAGGCGGAGCGGTGATCGGTGCTGCAGGACGGATAGGGGAAGGAGGTGGACGAATTGCAGGTGCAGGTGGGTTCGTAGGCTTGGATGGAAATGCCGGCGTGGGTGTGGTGATCTTGGCTCCAAGCGGAGGAGATGGGCCCGACAGGATGATCGGTGCTGACGATTGCGGCAAGCTAGTTTCAGGCCGTATATGTTTCGCACCGATGTCTGCTGAAGGCTGCTCGCCCGGGATGGGCGACCTTCGCATTACGGGAGATTGCGGGGCTGACCGGATGGACGGCGAAGTCAGCTCGGTGGACAGTTCCGGGATCGTCTTTGAGAACGGCGTTAACGACGACGGGGCCTCCTGCATCCTAGCAGCTTCTGCGTCCGCTCCCTGAACCTCCATCTTCCGCATCATCTCCCTCATCTCCGCCCGCAGCTCCCCATTCGTCGTCTCGACACGCTCAATGACCCTCCTCTCCATCTCCCGCACCGCCGAAGTCCCTCGGGTACCCTGGAAGGCGAAGATGAGCCTCCTTGTAACGAAAGCGCCGGAGAGTAATGTGAGTGTAAGGGTCGAGCCGAGGAAGAAGGCCGTCGAGTACGGGTGTGCCGTCGCAAGGGATCTGAGCTGTGGAGGAATGACGGAGAGAGGCGTTGTAGGGGCATTTGGCGTTGTAGCTGCTCCAGGGAAATAAGCGCTTGGGAGGCAGCATGTCATGTGAGACCTACGAGCTCTATGTGTAGTAGGCCCTTCGTCGGATGTCCTTGATAGGCTGGCGGGTCTTGTGGGTTTACCAGTTTGTACGTCGAAGGAAACAGACACGACCATAGTGGCTCGCAACTTTGTAGGGTAGCTGATGGGTCAGCTCAGAGAGAATCTAGTCTGAAGGGGTCGGCTGAATGTCCTACGTCGCGTGGGCGGAAAGTCTGTTCTGTGCTGGCCCGCATCCACACCCACATACCGGGCCTGCATACAGTATCGGGCCACTCAGGTCATTATATCGTAAGACTGTTGCTGGAGTATGTCGAGAGGACGGCGCACCCGGAAGCTATCAGAGTTCAAGGTCTACTCGAATCGCCCCACACAGCGCCTTCCTCTGTGAATCTATATGTGGCAGACGTCGTGGTCGTCCCTCCATTCTCAAAGTCCTCCTTTGTTGGTTCTGACACCATCGTGTCACAGTCTCGACTTCTCCTTCGCTCGTCCCAATACAGCTGATGCGATGCCAAGACCAGTAGCAACTCCCGCTCAGCCCAACCTAGCGCCTCAACCGACCATCCAGCCCAAACCCCTGTCAAAGGATTTCCAGCTTTCCCCCCACACGCTCCGCAAAGCGAAATGCTCCTGCGCCCGTACAATGAAGGATCTCACCTCCGTCCAGGACTTGATCCAAACTCAATCGAAGCGGCTCGACAAAGTCTGGCAACGCGTCACATCAACAGCCCTTTCTCCCGGTGTCCGTGAAGCAGGGGAGAGGATCTGTCACGAGTTGAGAGCAAGTGGATGGGAGCTTCCCCATATTGCTGGCCATCAGTCTCAAGCTTTGGGCACTAGGACAAGGTCAGAGATCAGTCTCCTTTGGCTTGTCCCGGCACCGGATGAGGAGATTGGACATCGGGTCTTGACGGAGATGGTGGTCGAGCTGCATGGTCACGGCAAGTGGCAGGGCACGGTGAAGAATATCGGGGTGAGATTCGCAACGGATTGGACGGATTGGGCGGATTGGACGGGATCTAAGCCAAATGAGTATTTGCCGGAGACAGAGAATCAAGGGGTGAAGATTGAGACCTTCAGGGGTAAAATTCCGGTGGAGGGGATGGTGACCGACGAGATGGGGCAGGGAAAGGTTTGGATGGAGACGATACGCCTGCTTGGGCAAGACGCCAAGCCGTCAGCACAGCAGTTCACGCGATCTCTCGGTCGTGCATCTGAAGAGCTCAGCGCTGAGGGAAGACCAGTACGCTGTTACGTCGTGGAAAACGTCAATCGACTGTCACATCAGCGCAAGATTCCAGCCATCCGAGTCGCGCTGCATCTGGATGATGGTGAGCTGGGAGCGAGTCTGATCGCCGACAGGAGTGTCAAGTCGGGTAGGACCAAGCAGGTCAGAGTCGTGTATGAGGGAGAGTGCCCCATCACCCATCATTACCGCGAGACTGGTCCACCCACGGATCTGGAGGGGTTGAAGGAGTTGGTGAAGAACGACGAGGCGCAGATTCCGTCCAGTGAGAAGGAGGAGGGCACGGCGTGATGGTGCGAATGCATGCTGTATTCAGAATGGTAATGATGGTCTCGTGTTCGCCTTGGCTCGGGTCTTGGTCTGCCAAGAGAGGGTCATTGTCCAATCTCATTCAGCGGGAGCTACGCACCGATCTCCATTCCTCCACTCTCCTCGGCATATCCTTCACCCTCTCATCCGTCTGTGCGTCTCTCTCTGGTCTGTCCCTCTCCCGCTTATGCCCCTTGAACATCACTTTCCTCCTCGCATATACTCCCTTCTTCTCTTTGATCCCCCAAACCCCTTCCCAGCTAATCTCTCTACCGAAATGTTCGCCCTGCTGATGCCAGATCACCTTTGGCGGGGACGGTATCGGATTGACGGATGACGGTGGGAGATGGTATCGCGAATGCTTCTCGAGGAGTTTCTTCTGTTGTCGTACGGGGAAATGTTGCTTGTACCGGTCAAATTGAGCTATAGTCCCGTCGACTCGATCGACGAGGAAAGGTCGCTTCTGCAGGAGGAAAGGATTCGGTATCTCCAGTCCTTCGCGACCGGTCGAAGAAGAAGCGGAAGCTTCCGGAGCGCCGATCTGAGGGAGTGTGGGATCTGCGGGGGCGTCGGATGGCCGTATTCGAAGTTTGTGGTGGACATATTTGAAGATGGCTCTGGGAAGTTGGGCGGATGAGATGGTTTCGGGGATCTCGGAGACGACGATGTCGTGTACGGCTGGGGTTATAGTCGTTAAGCAGCGCCTACACAAGCTCATGATGAGCTTTCCTAGCTGATCTGGTTCGCGTTGATGGAGCGTAGCATACCTGCCAGCAGCAAGAAGATGACCCGGAATCAGATTACGCCACATTGAACCCCTCAACGAAAATGCCGACCCGTCCAGGACCTGCGACGTTGCCTGCGAATCTCACCCTCCTGCATTCCACTTCACCCTCTCATCCATTAGATCTTGGCGCTATGACACTTGTCACCCGCTCTGCCATCCGTCTGTCGAGGCGAGGTGGCCAGACGCTCCGCAGTGCCCGAGCCAACGCAGCCTTCTTCAATACCGCTGCGTCCCAGGCGCAGAACGTTTTGCCCAAGTTTACGGCGCAGAGCAGTAAGATTAATGTTGAGGCCAAACCCAGTGAGTTACTTTGGACCCGATAATGGATCTTTGTTTCCTGTGGGCGGCTGGTGAAGCCGTAACATGGCAGCAGGAGGTATCCAGTCGCTTGGGAATCCCGCTGACACGGTCGTTCCCATCTCACAGTCACTGCTACTCGCTCCTATGCCACTCCTTCCAACCTCCAGACCGGTGCCATCAAGACCGTCATCGGTGCCGTCGTCGACGTCCACTTCGACACCGATAACCTTCCTCCTATTCTCAATGCCCTCGACGTGCAATTTGCCGAAGGTCAGCCCAAGCCCGCTGGCGGCCGTCTAGTCCTCGAGGTCGCCCAACATCTCGGTGAAAACACTGTCCGATGCATTGCCATGGACGGAACGGACGGTCTCGTCCGTGGACAGAAGGTTATCGACACTGGTAATCCGATCATGATCCCGGTCGGCCCAGCTACCCTAGGGTGAGCATGCCTCACCGTTCCTATGGTTGATCTGCTCGCTCATACAACATACAGACGCATCATGAACGTCATTGGCCAGCCGATCGACGAGCGTGGCCCGATCAAGGGTGTCAAGGAGTCCCCAATCCACGCCGACGCGCCAGAATTCGTCGATCAGTCCACCCAGGCTGAGGTGCTCGAGACCGGTATCAAGGTCGTCGATCTTCTCGCCCCGTACGCCCGTGGAGGGAAGATCGGTCTCTTTGGCGGCGCCGGAGTTGGCAAAACCGTGCTCATCCAGGAGCTCATCAATAACATTGCCAAGGCGCACGGTGGTTACTCGGTGTTCACCGGTGTCGGCGAGCGAACCCGTGAGGGAAACGACTTGTACCATGAGATGAGGGAGACTGGTGTCATAAATCTCGAGGGTGACTCCAAGGTCGCTCTTGGTACGCAATATCCGATCTGAAGAGAGCGAAGCTGACTGATGCTGTAGTGTTTGGTCAGATGAATGAGCCTCCGGGAGCTCGTGCTCGTGTCGCTCTCACTGGTCTTACCATCGCTGAGTACTTCCGAGACGAGGAGGGTCAGGACGTGCTGCTCTTCATCGACAATATCTTCCGTTTCACGCAGGCTGGTTCAGAGGTAGGTCATAATCTCACAGTCAAAGACATATCGCTCATGTACTTTTTAGGTGTCTGCCCTGCTCGGTCGTATCCCTTCTGCCGTCGGATACCAGCCCACTCTCTCCACGGATATGGGTGGTATGCAAGAGCGCATGTGAGTGAAGATGGGTCCAGTAGTGAATCTTACTGACTACATGTACAGTACTACCACCAAGAAAGGCTCGATCACCTCCGTGCAGGCTGTCTACGTGCCTGCAGATGACTTGACCGACCCCGCCCCTGCCACCACCTTCGCCCACTTGGATGCCACCACCGTATTGTCTCGTTCCATTGCTGAGCTCGGGATCTACCCCGCCGTGGACCCTCTAGACTCGAACTCCCGAATGCTTGACCCCCGAATTGTTGGTCAGGTGAGCTATTGTTTAGCTTTCTTCGGGCGGTCTGTACTGAGAACTCGCTCAGCGTCACTACGACGTCGCTACTCGGACACAACGAGTCCTCCAGTCATACAAGTCCCTCCAGGACATTATCGCTATTCGTGAGTCAATTCTCGCCCTGGAGAGATGTTACGCTAACTTTGTGTCAGTGGGTATGGACGAGTTGTCCGAAGAGGACAAGCTCACTGTCGAGCGTGCGCGGAAGATCCAGCGATTCATGTCGCAGCCCTTCGCGGTGGCTCAGGTCTTCACGGGTATTGAGGGCCGACTCGTCCCTTTGAAGGAGGTGAGTTTATCGATATAAGCTAAGGTACACTGCTTATGAATTCCATAGACGATTCAGGCGTTTGAGGAGATTCTTGAGGGCAAGCACGACCACATGTCTGAGAGCTCCTTCTACAGTAAGTCCTGATTTTACGATTAGTAAAGGATCGGTCCTGATGACATGCAGTGGTCGGGGGTATCGAGGATGTCAAAGCCAAGCACGACAAAGCCGTCAAAGAGCAGGGCAACTAGTTGGAACATCGCATTTAGACACTCTTGCTCCTGATTCAATGAAATGAATGGCATTTTCGAGTAATTTAATACTCGTCAAGTGTGATAATATGTTCTGTGATGGGCTGGCGATCCTTTTGGGCGAGGAATGAGACCTATGGCGTTTGCTTATGGTGTCATGGATCCAGTCGATCTCGACAAGCCACTGCCACATTCGACACGTCTTGCGAGATGGAGCGGATTCCCATCCAGGCACGGGTTCGCCGGGTCCTGATGCGAAGAAGCTTATTGTTCTGGCGGACGCAAGTTACCAGCAACAATAGGCAACGCCACCATGCATGACCTTGAACTCCGTACCTCGCCCCTCCCCCAAGCTCCTTGCACATCTCCTCATGATACAGTGGAGATAACGGACAATACATCTTCAAAAAGCGGTTTCAGCTCTTCGGATTCCGGTTTGTCCCCACCTTCTCCTATGCCGGGCGAAGCAGGATGCTCGAGCATCTGCTTGTCCCCGGAGAGTGGGAAATGCCGTACTCGCCCAGCCTTTCCCCGAGCTTCGAGGGAAGTCATCTGAAGCAAGCCGTCGAGCTCCCGGCAGAAGGTCTCGAGATATCGTTTGACGAAATCGAATGCAGGTGAGCGCGGTTGTTTCAGATTGATTGTCAAACCTGATTGTGTAGCGCCAATGATACAATTGATTGGCGTTCCCGACCACCGATCTCTCCTCCAGACTCCGTCGATCAATCTTCTCCTGCCTCCGAGACATCTCAGATCCGTACAATCAGCCTCGCATCCCCTGCGCTTGAGCCGCCATTCGTTTTTTCGCACGAGTGGATCAGGAGGAGAAAATCCGTGCCTTCTGGGATGAAGACGACTCGACGCGCTAGCAAAGTGGACCAGGGTCGGTTTGGTGAACGGGTGCAAATGGAATCAACGAGATTGAGGAGAGCATCTTCACTCGGTTCAACGAGAACGGATCGTCAGAAAAGCCACCATCACTCGATGTCATCCCTTTCCTCACCCGGTCCATCAAGGGGAAAGGACCGTGCTCGTGCCTTTCGTCAATCGTCAATCGATACCGCGGAATCCGACTGGCCAGTCCCGAGCGGTCCGAGCACACCTCAGAGCACGAGCCGTTTCACGGCGTCAGCCCCAGGCCGCATCCTTTCGGGGTTGAGCGAAACTTGTACCGAGGCCGAGGATCACACAGTATCGGACGAGAGGCAGAAGGAGACTTTCTGGGGAAGGACCGGTGCATTGATCGACACTGGCGAAGAGACAAGACCCGACAGTTCCCCTACTCTTCCAGCGTTTCAACATCATTCAAACACGATCGATTGTTCAGAAGTCATCGTCCATTATTGTCCTCTCACACCCGACCTCACACCTTCCCCTCACCTGTCCTTATGCGAATCCCCGGATTTGACGACGCCTCACGCTCCCAAGCAAAGGGGAGGCCCTTCCTGTGCACAGACCGACGAATCTTCTTCAACGGACCCTCCTTTAGATTACCCTCATTCTCCATTGTTCTCGCCACAGCACAGTCAGGGTAACACTAGCGCCCTTGATCGCGAATCGATCCGTTCGTCATCACCCGACGTCGCGAAGCACGCCGAATCCTCAATGTCGTTTAATGAGCTCCATCGAGGTGGAGGTGACACCTGGTCGTTTAGCAAAGGTGCGCCCGGTTTAGATAGGCTCCCGCTGATTCCTCGCACAGGCCCTCCCCGACCTACTCCATCGCCACAGCCCCATCCCTTCCAACACAACTACATCCCATCCGTCCCTTCCTCCACCCGGACCAACTCAGTCTCTTCCGTCACCCGCTCCGACCCCCTCACACCATCCGACTCGATATACTCCCCTCCTTCATCCTTTAATCACCTCAAACCACCGTTGAAGCGCTACTCCAAGCTCACCGCTCTCTCCGGCTCGAGTGAGAGCAGTAACTCCTCGTCCGAGTCCTCATCTCCTCGAGCTTTCCCTCATCATTGGCACCTCGGCGAGCGACCTGATATCTCCACGGTCTTCGAAGAGGAGAACAGCGTCGACGTTGAGCTTGAAGAAGTGAGAAAGGGTGATCGGCGATCCGAGCTTGCGCAGGGGCCTCCAAGGCATCCTATTCCCCCAAATCATCGCCACAACACCCCAATTCCATTCTCTCCCACTATTGATCGTGGAACTACCGAGCGATCCGAGCGATTCGCAACCGTCTCATACGGCCGCTCTCGTCGAACAAGCAAGCTTGTGCATCCCTTTGCCAGTCCCTCACTCCGATCGGCCTCGCCACCACCCTTTCCATCATCACAATCGCTCAATACCTTTCACAAATACCAACAACCTGAACGGCCTTCTCACCGTCTTGCCGGCTCGAACTCGCAAACTAATCTCGCCGACTCGTATAGGATGCCTGCGCCTGTCTTTGGTCCCGCTCATCAGGTCGCACTCGTCTCCGCCGAGGACAAGAACGATGATGAGCTGTGTCCGGTCTGTGTGGAGAGTCTGAGCTTTACCTTCAGACTGCCCGGTGAGAAACCGCATGTCGTACCGGAATGCGGACATGCGCTTCATGAGGTGAGTCTTAGACCGTCGCCGGTGCTTGAAGGTAGTACGATGCTGAAGTCCACTCAGGAATGCTTCGTTACGGTCTACGGGGAGGTCCCGCCAGAAGGGTCTAGGCGGAACCTGGGTGTCTGCGGCGTATGTCGTCAGCCGATGCGGCTTGCGGAGAGCAGCGAGCGGAAAGGCCGGGGCGGTAACAGTCAGTCTTCGTTGCCCCTCACCAGACGTGACTGACTTTGCATGCAGAATTGATCGCATTGATGGGCCAAGGCGGTCCGTCTGCTGGCACCAAGCTCACCTACTCTCCATCAATTCGATCCCCGTCCGGACGAGCTCCCATCTCTCCACCTGCTCAGCCAGATTCGCAGACCGATGATGCGCTTGACACGTCCGTCGGGATGACCGCGTCCAACTCATCCCGATCCCTCTCTAGTAACGCCGGCCCGCCTCCAGTCGTCGTCCCGGCCATCTCCATCCGTTCCGAGACCTCCAGCATATCGCGCAGTCATAATCGGCATGGCAAACAGGTCATCACAGCCATGGTCACGGTCCAAGTCCCGTCTGCTGGCGATCGAGGGAAATATACCCCTCGCTCCCGACCTCTCGACATGTCGATCACGAGTCAGGATGTGCCATCACCGCCGCTACCACCATCACCTCGCTCTGCTGCGTCTCATCAGGGCTCAACCTCTGAGACACCTTCACGCAAAGCGCCTGCCATCACTCCCGGTCCATTCGCTCACGTCATTGCCGATCTAAAAAATCGTGTCGTGGACTATCGGACATCTGGCCTCGATCAGCTCGGTCCTCTTCGCCTCTTCGACTTGCTCTGCGTACGGAAGGCATCCCTCGTCCGGGAGTTCCACGTCTACCTCTTCCAAGAGGCCCTGATCTGTATCTCCGAAGAGAAGAAGACCGGGATCCGCAGCATTTTTTCGTCCAGCTCGTCGGTTCGAAGTAGTGAGTCGGGCGCCAGCGGTAACGGGCGAGGTATCCTCAAGCTCAAAGGGCGGATCTACATCCGGCATGTCCGAAAGGTGCTCGACTCGTCAACTCGTGGAGAAGTCAGCTTGACGATCACCATGGAGGACAAGAACGTCGAATCCTTCATCCTAACCTTTCAGGACCACGGAAGTCACGAGACATGGCGGTCAAATTTGAACCGGCTCGTTGACGAGACTAAGCATGGAGGAAACGCTGGAGGTAGCTCGAGTAAGATAGCGCAGCTCATGGGTAGCGATGTGCCGCCCCTCCCTATGTCAGGCTCAGCCAGCGGATCGAAGCCTTTCACCCCGTCATCTGCTACGTCCCAAGGATCCAGCGCCCTCGGCATGACCTTTGGCGATCTCACATCACCTTCCACTTCTGGGTTCATAACCACGCCCTCGACCTCAGCTTTCTCCCCTTCTTCGCCGATGGCGGCTCGGCGAGATGCAAGTCCGGGTGATCTCGCTTATTTACAGCCACTGGCGCCAATGCACACTCCGCTCGACCTCGTGGTCATCTTGTCTCTGCCCGCACCGCCAGCCGCGTCCTACTCTCCGCTGAAAGTGAGACTTATCAGGAGCTCTATCGCATTCGTCCTTTCTCTGCTGGGGCCTAGCGATCGTATCGCTCTTGTCGCGTGTGAGATGGGATACAACGGGACGGTGCGGAGGACACCCTTCCTCAAGACTTCCCGATGCGAGAGTCGCAAGCGCCTCGAGGCTTTTGTCGAGACCCTTGGAACTGGTAGAAGCGAGAATGACGATTTTGAGGTACAGGTTGGGCGCGAGGAGAAGAACGATGTCGTCACCGCCGTCAATGTGGCCCTGGATGTTGTTTTGCAACGAAAAGCCAAGAATACCGTGACCGGCATGATTTTGATCAGCGACACCTCGGACGGGATCAAGCGCGCGCAAATGGACCTGGTCACCGCTCGACTCGATGCAGCGAGTACTCCCGTCCACGCGATCGGATACGGCAAGTCTCACGATCCTTCGCCTCTGTGGATGATTTCGAATCACACAAACGGTACCTACACCTTCGTCAAGGAGTGGTATCACCTTCGGGATAGTCTCGCAGGGGTTATCGGTGGGCTCATGTCTGTCGCATTGACCAACATGAAACTTCACCTCAACTGCCGGGAGAACGATTTTCGGGTCAAGAAGGTCTCGGGCACATCTCAGGCGATCGTCTCAGCGAACGGGAAGGACGTCGACATTGAGCTGCGCGAGCTGAGACACGGCGAGATCCGCGAAATCCTCGTTGAGCTCGACTTCGAATCAGGCTCGGACAGCCCGGATGGACAGCGCTATTCCCGTGCAGGGTCGAGAGACTCTGGCAACTCCCAATCAGAGCTTTCTCATCCCCTCAATAGGAGTCAGCCTTCGAGCTCCGGGTTCAAATCTCCGAGCTACACTATCGAACAGAGCCTGCGAGGTCTTGGTCTCGATACTTTGTCTGTCAGGGACGCCAACGCTCTTCGTGATGTCGTGTATGAGGATGTCCTCATTGACGAAGTACCGGTCACCGAGGTCGACTGCAGCTTTCACGATCCAGCTGCCAGTCGGTCTGTAGCGCGTCTCGCCCACCCCATCCTGCTCACAGTCGCTATGCTTCCTGACAACACCCCAGCCATTCCATTGGCGACCGATCCGGCTATTGTCCGACGTCGAATGGAATTGCTCGCTTCAGACATGATCACCCGGGCTCTATTCATCGCGTCGCGGAAGAACTTCAACCAAGCGGCGCGCCTGTTGCATGAGACGAAGCGGATCATCGAGACTTTCTTGAATGACTTGCGCGAATCATTGCCCGCAGGCAACGGGCCATGGACCAGACGCGATATACAGATGCAAGGGGCGTTGGAAGGTTTGAGCGGGACGGTAGAGGATGTGGATATGCTGTTAGAAGGGCTAGAGGAGCATAAGGAGTTGTTTGAACGAGACCATCGGAATCATTTTGCGCAGCAGGTGAGTAAAATCTCGACTTTGCCCTGAATAGTTGCTGATGAGGATGTCAGGCGGTTATCCTACGCTCCCAGAAGAGCTGGACGACGAGGACTGCGAGCGAGGGACGATATTGTACGAAAGAGGTCCAGCAAATCATACAGCTCAGCGGCGAGTGGTCTTCTAGATCCTGAGTCAATCGCCGAGCCTGGACTCATGTATCACGACGATATGAAGTAGAAGATTACGCAAATATGCATGCTTGGGGATCATGAAACGCACGTACCAGGATGCAACATGTAAAAATCTCCAGACTTTCGGTCCAGACGTTTGATTTCGGCCTAGCCAGGGAGATCGCCCAGACATGGCTGGTCCCAGTCTGAAAAAGTCCTCAGCGCATATCGAGATCGGCCATACAGATCAGACTAGACTGCGATTCGATGACAGATTATTCATTTCCGCATCCATCCTCCTGGTGAGGGACGTTCTGATCAGTACGAGTCGGAACGTGGCATCACCTCCTTGCGTAGATCGCCTTCCCCCGCTGAGTGCTCCCCCTGCATCGTACAAGAGGACTCGCCCCTTCCACCCCCCTCATCCCATTCACCATTCGATCGCATCATTCGCACGATCAAAACGACTACAACCCTCCCGACATTAACGGTAAACTACCACCACCGAACCTCACTCAACCTTCCTCGCCCCACCCCTCTCCGCCTCAAACTCCACATCCGACTCCTCATGCTCCCTACCACCTCCTCCACAGGGACAGGCCCCGACACCGATCCTTCGCCACACGAGTTCGACAAGGCGCATATCGTGAGCTCGCTCGGGATAGGTAGTAGTCCCGTGCGACCTAGTCTGCGCCACATGCCGAGCTGGCAGAGTTTCGCTTCCCGTAGATCGAGGCGGTCCGATGGGGTCAGCCCGGACTCGGACGTGGACGACGATGAGGCGTTTGGTGATGCTCCTGACGAGTCTTCGTGGGAGAAACGGTCCATCTTCGTTGGTGTGAGGGAGACGCACAAGGAGAGGGAGGCTAGTGTGGGGCCGATGAGGAGTAGTCGGAGGAGTCGAGTTGGGATCTTCAGGCGGCTCACGTCGGTCTCGCCTGGTCCCAGAGCTCTCAAGCTCGATATCCACCCCGATCCAGAGAGAATGGATACACCACTGACCATGCCGACGCTTTCGAAACTGCATTCGCGTCCCTGCGCGCTTCCCACGATGGACGAGGGTGGCCCCGGGTGAACGCCACGACAGACCTCAATTTGGAGATCGACCTCGATATCTTCTCCCCTCGAGTCCCTCCCGCTCCAACTCTTAGAGGCCTCATGAACGGGCTACCCATCTCGCCGCTCGAGCTTGTTTCGCCTGCCGCGGAGAGACCTAGCATGATGGCCCTTTTCACTCGACAGTCATTCCCCACTCCTGTGATCCCGAGGAACCCGGCGTCCAGTCCTGTCGTCTCCACCTCGACTAGTCGCATCATGCCTTCTTTCGCTGGAGTAGCGGAAGAGTTCGCCTCTGCATCTTCCTCATCGCCGAAACCTCGATCCGTTTCAACTCGGTCGCCGGGGAAGTTGATGTCGCCATACACCGGTCGCCGCATGTCAGTCATCATTCGCCCGCCGATCCTCCCTACTCCGACCCCACCATCCCTCCTCACCTCCCCCCGCGCACTCGGCACGACCACCATCATCACGCCTTCACCAGAAAGAAACAAGACCTCCCTCGGTCGTTCGTCCGTTTACCCATGTCTTCATCAAGTCGATACAGGCTCGAAACGGCGACCGGGTCGAGCGAGGATCGCTTTGTCGCCTAGTGGATGCTCGGATTTGGCGGATTGGGGGGACTGTGGGACTTGGACTGACCGACAGGAAGGGTGAGGATGGGGAAGGGATCCTCAAGGTTTCCAACGCCTGGGACATTTGGGCTTGAGGGGGAAGCCGAGAGGAGATTAGCTATCGAGGACGTGAACCCCTACTTCGCTTGAGCACCGCTGTTGCACGACGAATCCAATGGATGGGGAGATCAGGAAGAAGGAGTATGGTCAGAGAACAGGAGCAGTGCGGGTCAGATTTCAAAAGGATGAGTGTGCCGCCTCTTGACGAGGTGCCGCCTCGTATTAGATAGGTCGTGGAATCTGTAGATGAGATATATGCATAGTACAACTAGCCGCTCACAGTCGATGATTCCTCGTTATCTCGTAAAAGCGGCGCCTGCTCGCTTCTTGCTTCGCTTTCGTTGTTGGAATGCCCAAAATCGTCTATACCCAGTGCTCTTTGCCGTCGTCTCCACATCAAGCAGATCACCTATCCCACATCAGCCGAACTGCCTGTATGCCTTTATTTACCGACTCACCAGAAGTGCTCCCTGCATAAGACCAGTAACGGCATATGCCAGCCAACTAGTCCAATCCGTTCCAGGTCTGAAGACCAAGCTCAAGACGAAAAGTACGCTCCCTGGAACCTGTATCGCCATAGTTCCGATTGAGAGTGCACCAACCAGACCAGAGCTGTACGTCTTATGGATCTGAGGAGCGTACTGGAGGATGGCTAGAAGGGTTGCGGACAGGCCGAGGAACGTCGCTAGGTATCGTAGGAGGGGGTGAGGCGGGGACGTTTGGGGTAGGGTCAAGAGGAAGGTGAGGGAGAGGAGTGTAAGGAGGACACTATAATGATTCAGTGGATCATCAGATGATAGGTAATGAGACACATACAGGTGTAAGGCGACGACGAAGCAGAGTGTCATGGCTAGCCGCCATTCGGGAGTCGTGGTCAATCGCGGCTTCATCGGTTTCCCGCGGACGTCTACTCGCTCAGTTCCGTCCTCTCTGTCTGCGTGAGACCCGTTGAGAGCGCCATATGTCTCGTTCGAAGAAGGCAAGGGAATGGTGTGCTGGTACTTCAGGTGGACCGGAAAGTAGTAGAGGTATAGCATGAGACTGGCAGCGATATCAGCTAGAGCTTCTTACCGGCAGAACAAGAGGAAACCAGCATAATGGTGAAGAGAAGCCATTGCAGGGTGACCTGATAGAACCCTAAGAGGGACTCAAAGCACTGTCCAGCGCTCTGGCGGAGGATCACATCAGCTATCGCCTCGACAGCCTCTCGTCCCAAAATAGGACGACCGACGAGTTCTTAAAGCAGCAGCTGACGAGCACTTACGAGTATGCGGCAGCAATGAAACAAGGGCCATTGGACGATGAGGAGGTTGAGCATGCCAGAAGCTGACGAGGTTGCACCGAGGACGAGGTACCACTACATGAATGTCAGCTCGGGAATCCACTCATCTCAGCCCGTATTGAGGGCTGGCGGGCGGACATCGAGCACTGACTTACCGGTGAGAAGCCCTCGGATGAGCCGGCGAAGATGACGCGGATGTGCTAGGAGCCCAGACTCAGCTTTTGGCTAAGATGTAAGCGTATGACTGACCTGAGGTAGGTAGCTAATGATCAGACCGACACACAGTCCGAGCGAGAGCACCAGTGTTGAAACATCGTGTGTCTGTGCCCGTCAAGTTGAAGTCGATGTCAAGGAGAATGTACGCACGCTTGGACACTCGTCCGGGGAGGGTGGTCGTATCATCGTACCAGATGGCAGAGGCCACTGACGGGCCGCAGGGTTACTGAGCCGTCTTTCGACAGGTTCTTTCAATGCCAGATCGGTCAACGCGGAGACAACGCGGGGACCCCGACAACTACTACCCGAAGTCACTTCGCCACACCCCGTAAGTACTGATCGCCGATAAACTCCGAGGAGGCCGTATCCTTGTCCAGTCTCAAGCGTTTCCGCAGACCCCCATAACAAAAGCTCGTAAAAATGGTCAGTCCTCATCCTCATGCAGCGTCCGAACACGATTGACGTGCTCCTAGCCTCCCAAGAAAGGTCGTGCCCCGCAAGAGCAAGCTGCCGTCTCGCTCGGTCCCCAGGTCGCAGAGGGCGAGAACGTCTTTGGCGTAGCTCACATCTTCGCTTCGTTAGTGTCAGAGTCCTCATTGATCTCCCTCTCAGATCAGATGGTGTGGACTCGTTGTGCTGATCAATTGAGATAGGTTCAATGACACTTTCGTCCATGTCACCGACTTGTCCGGGAAGGAGACGATTTCGCGGGTGACGGGTGGGATGAAGGTCAAGGCGGATCGTGATGAGTCTTCCGTGCGTGATGGCGTAATGACCTCCTCCATTCCTCCAAGGAATATACACCCCACATACTTCCTCCTGCCCAGTGTCCTCCTTCCCCGTTCATCCCATCCATGGGGATCTTCTGCTAATACATCCTCTTAGCCTTACGCCGCGATGTTGGCCGCGCAGGATGTCGCCGCGAAATGCAAAGAAGTCGGCATCACTGCACTCCACATCAAGCTCCGCGCCACCGGCGGTACGGCCACCAAGCAGCCTGGTCCAGGTGGTCAGGCCGCCCTCAGAGCGCTTGCCCGTGCAGGCATGAGGATCGGACGTATCGAGGACGTTACCCCTATCCCGAGCGATTCGACCAGGAGGAAGGGCGGTAGGCGCGGTAGGCGACTTTAGGAGCTGGCGAGTGAGGGTGGTCAAATCGTCGATGGAGAGCACGCGTTTTGTTATCGTGAGATGCAATTCCCGTGGCTTTCGAATCGTCGTTAGCAAAACGGTGTTGCAGCTGTCGCAAGGCCTGACATACCGACAAGACATGCTCGAAGTTTTGCATGGAGTCCAATACTCACTCCCCGCATGCCTCTCACGGACTTTCAGGAGATACTCTGTCCTAGAATCGAATATAATCGGTCGCCTGCCAAAGCCCGGCATCGAATAACTCGCCACGTCCTACTCGATCTCTGTTTTAGAGACTACAAATATGCATATGGCAGAGGGTGAAGCCAGGGATGCTACAGCGCTGAAGTGTCGCCTACCTAGAAGGCCCTACGCTATAGCTTTCTTTACCACTCCGCTACTGGACCCCACCGAAGAACTTGCACTCGTGATCACTACCCCACACATGCACGATAGGATACCTCAGCACTCGACCCGGAAACTCCCGAGCTCCTTGAGGACGTATTTGCAGTACCTCTCGATCTCCTCTTCGAGACAGTCACAGAGACGGAGACGAAAGGTTCACTCAACTGGCCCACGTACCCACGTACCTATGTTCCTCACCGCAAGAGCGAAAGCAATGGAATCAAACCTTCGACAAAGCAGGACTATGCCGGAGCGCCTTTGACTCACATCATGTATTAAATAGCGATATGGCGATTTTCCTTGTCACGGCTGATGAGAACCTTGAGGCGATCAGGGGGTGACCGCCTTGAGGTCGGTCCTTCACGATCGAACAGGGCATGCCGAGACATCTTCAGCTTCGAGATGCATGAGCCGAAGAAGCAAACCCAAGAGCTGAAGGAGAGGTGCCTCGCGGGTGCGGCCTGTTCTATAAGGACTGGATCTCAATGGCTGAGAAGGCGCAGTCAGGCATGACTGAGATTCGTGTCCGTGCCAATCTGGTAGCGATATACCAACAGAGGTAGTATCGTATAATGGGCGCCGTCACTGGCGCCGTCACTGGCGCATGACCTGCATCATATACACCCTGTGGTACTGTATACGAAGCTAGCAGCTTCACTACTATGAACCCCCGAGGACCAATCACCGCCAAAAGACGAGACTGCTTTCTCCGGCTGTTCAACCGGCTCGTCCAGATCTTCGCACTCCCTCTTCTTCGCTCTTACGAAGGTCTCCCAACTACTGTTGCCTACTTCCAAGTCCCTTGGCCCTCGTATGTCATCTCAAACTCCACTTCTCCCGACCCTCTATTCCCTCCTCCCCCCTACTTCCCACCTCCAGACCACCGCCCGTCTCTCCCTCCAATCCCTACACGTCGAAGCCTTCATCATCCATGATACGATCTACACCTCCACCCACCCCGTCGTACCCGGGCAATGCCGCTCTCTCCGACTTCGAGCTCGACGACGGCGACGGCCAAGCTCCTCGAAACCTCGAAAGGGAGAGAAGACGGAGGGCGGCGAGTGGGAGTACGGTTTGACGTACCTCTCCCAGCCGTTGAGCGCTAGGGAGTATAGCGAGATGTCGGTGAGGGCTTGTGTGGGTGTGGGCGTTGCTGGGATGAGTACCAGGGCCGAGGTTGAGGAGTTTGTGGAGGATCTTGGATTCCGGTGCCTCGGATCCACCTTCTTTTTAGGGTTGATGGGTTGATGGCGATTGAGTTAGACAAACGCATAGCTATTCCCGCTCTGGACGGCTCTTCCATCTACCCCTCCCTACTCCCGCACTCATGCTACACCTCACCATCACTCGAATACGGCCGTATCCCCCTGGCTCAACCGAGAGTGAAGAGGACGAGGACGAGCGGAGTTCCGAGCCTTACCTCGTCGAGCTGCAGCCTAGTCGGCCGGTCCAAGCTGTCGCTTCGAGAGGAGATGTTGGACTGCAGGACACGATGAGGATCATGAGGGACACGGCGGATCGGATAGATGGGCTAGAGTGGAGCACTGGACGTTGAGGTCCGCAATACCGAGCATGGTACGATGTATGACACAATGCATGGTATGACGTGGTGGAATGTTGTACGATGGATATATGAACCTTCTCCGGAACTTCCTCGTCGCTCGAACTGACTGCCTCCTTACACGACGAGCTGGATGTCGTCTTCGTCGTCGTCAATGATCACCGGATCCTCCTCTCCAACCTTCCGACGCTTAGCTGCATCGTTCCCAAGCGAGACGTCCCCGTCGTCAGCAGCGCGGCGCTTGGCGGTAGGTTGGGAGCTGATCGGCATGGCAGCAGGAGCAGGAGGCGGGCTTGCTAGGGAATCGATGATCTCCGGTTCTGGGGATTCTGAAGCGCGGGAGGGGGGTTTGGCGGGGCGATGCGGGATGACGGGGGGTTCTGTCGGAAGGACATAAGACCTGGACGCCTCGGGATCACTGGGAGCAGCTTCAACAAGGCAACTCGGGAGGAGAGGACCCCAACGTACGGTTCGCAGATGCAGAAATGGAAAGGCCGATACTTCTCAGCCTCATCCAGCACCGTCAACATCTTTCCCCGCTCCACGCCGAGATCCGCTAGCGTCCGATCATGATTGTCATCAAAGTCCGGGTCCGCTAGGACTCTACCGCCTTCGAGTATACTGGTCTCAAACTCATCATCGTCCTCATCCATCTCCGCGTCTCCATGGCCGTTCACATCCCCTTTCAGGCCTTCTTTGAGCCACTTCCCCACGACGTCCAGAACAAACTCGCCCAACGTGCATTTTGCCAGGTTGACCTTGAACGGGATGTAGACGTCCCTGCAGACCGCACATTTTGGATCAGGTGGTGCAGGAAGGTACGTGCCGAGAGGCTTCGACGGCTCAGCCTTCAGGAAGACATTCTTCGTAGCCGAAGTGTTGTGCGAAAGAAGGTTCATGGCCTGCATGACGACAAGCCCGGCGATGATGGCGTTCGTCGTGGCGATAGCGGGAATGATGTTGCCGGCCATCTCTGAAGGCAGGTCAGCGATGCTCGCGGTTAGCATGGTCCGGCATACCTTTGACTTGGAAGCGGGTCTTCTTTGCTATACCGTAAGCAATGGCGCGAATATTGGCAGTAGCGAGAACGAAGTCAAGCGTATCGTCGTCGTCTTTGTCGAAGGATAGGATGATCTCGGGATGCGCGATTGAGCGTGCCGATAATCGCTTGCAGCTGGGCGATGGATCAGGATCGGCAAAAGTGATCAGATCAGGTCATGCTCACCTGTCCATGAACAGCTCCAGGGTTTCCTTCGGACTCAACTCCTTCTGATCCTTCAGGATTCTATGGTTTCCGTTGGCCTGCCCTGTCGGCAACGGTGTCGTACTGCCACTAGCGTCTCCGTTGGCGTGCCCATTCGATGGCTGATGCCCGTTTTCCCTGCTTGATGATCCGTTCACTTGGGACGCCCCGCTGCGCAGAGGCGGAGCCACGAAGGTGCCATCCATAATGCTTCCATAGTCGAGCGGAACGGGACGAACCCGACCACGGACTTTCCACATGTCTTCCATCGCGAGCAATCGATTAATATCCGCGTCGAACACCTTATGACGCGATGAGCTATGTGGCCCAGAAACTCGGCGTCAAGCTTACCTTCTCAAATACTCGGCGCGGACCATCCTCCTCGCCGAGATCGTGGCGGACTTCCCGAAAAGCCGCTGCCTCCTTCTTGAGGTTTGCAATCTCTTGGACTGCGAGTGAAACGGACTCTCTTCAGCCGACGAGCCTCACGCTCTCCCTCACGGTACCCACCATTCTCGCCATCTGCTTGCGCCTTCTCCAGCTCCTCCGTATCTGTCACCTCATCGTCCTCCCCAAACAGCTTGCTGTTACGAGCAGCACAGTGGTCAGCTCAAATCGCTCTGTCTGACGATCCCGAATGGAGGTACAGCCAGAGGCCATGCAAACTCACTTGAACAGGTAGCTCTTTGCCCATACGATGCAGTGGATGGGTTCGCTCGGCGTTGCGCGGATGGTGCATACAGGGAATGATTTGGGTGTTGGCTTGGCCACGCAGTCGTAGCATTCTGTTCTGTCCTGTGAAGAGATGAACTGAATGACCGTGGGCCGATAGGTCAACTGACTTTCATCATAGGCGTGACTTGACCCAGGTAGCCCGACGTTCCTGATTCAATCAGAGGGACATTTGCAGCCTGGCAAAGCCTGTTCACGTGTCTTCTAGCATCTGTTTGGAGGCGAATCAGTATCTATGGCAGATCTCGTCATCAGGGCAGAAGCTGACCCATATTGTCCAAAGCGTTCATGACCAGGCCAAAACCCTTCATCCACTCTAGGTCATTTGACGCCTCCTTCACATTCCCATGTCTCGCATGAATCTCGATACCGGAGGAAGGGTTGAAGTGCCGAGCACTGGCTGCTGCCACCAGAGCTTTCGGTTTCGAAATATCGGGTTTGCGAAAGAGAAATTGGCGATTAAGATTGGACAGGTCAATGGTGTCGAGGTCAATCTAGTAATGAGTGTGAGTCTCGTGATCACAGAGATCGTAGCGAAGCGAAGCATAGCTTGCGGTCGCATCAAAGGACTCACCATCTCGATGTTCGCAAAGCCTACAAGGACAAGGTTCTTCACTGAAGGTATGGCATCAGCCGCTGTCGGAGAGCTCATACAGGCATAGACGGAAGTCTCACTCGTGGTGGAAGTGCTCGGCGGTAAGGGGAAAGCCCGGAATAGCTCACAAAGTTCGCATCCGATCCCGCCAGCCCCGACAACGAGCACTGGTGTCTCTCTGACCCTTTGGTACAGATCTGGACCCAGTAGTGCCTGAGCATGAGAGGATCGGGGCATGATGAGTCGCTGGTGGAGATTCTCCGACGCAGCTGGCCAAGCTGTCCTATGTGGCCGAGCTATTGCGCGTGACAGGATCGGATAGGAGGAGAAGGGAAAGTCGGTGGATTTGCAGAAATATATCTCCAAGATCAGCAACAAGATGAGAATGACACGTGGAGAATCCGGAGAAATGGAACAATCGTCTCGGTTTATTCGGTTGACTATGAGGAAGAAACGATGCCTATCTCTGCGGAGGGAAAGCTGTGGGTTCGAGTCGCAACTGATACCGCTTTATTCCCTTTATCGACGGTTTCCGTTGATCTTGCAATGTGAAACTTTGGTAGCATGCCGGGTGTGAGTGATTTCTCTCCATGAGAAGAATCTGAGAATATCCATCCTCACTTCCTCTCTCAGAAGTTATGCCCGAATTGCGGTCCATCAGGTCTGCTGGAGACGGATTACACAGCGGGAAATGTGATGTCAGTGATCTTACTCTGTTTCTGGTCTCTTACTGGATCCCGCACTGAGTACTTTGTCCAGCTGCTTGCAATGCGGTTGCCTTGCAGAGGAGGGGATCCTCGTTTCCGAGGTCGGGTTCAGCGAGGGTGCTGGAGGGAGAGTCCATGTGCAGGGAACCTTCGTCTCGCATTATTCCAGTATGTCCTCTCCAGCCCTCATTCCTTGACGCTAGCTGATGACGTGCAGCTGGGATCGCTGGTTTCAGAGGACGAGGTGGACAGCCAAATTCAGAAACGGTGAAGCAGCAAGGTGATTTGTTCAATGGTTCGCAAGACCTATGCTGATGAGTGTTCCTGCAGGCCAGCTGAAGATTGATCACCTCGCCAATGATATGGGCCTTGGGGTGCATATCAAGAATGGCGCTCGTCGGTTCTTCGGTCTAGCTGTCGATAACAAGTTCAATCGCGGCCGTAAAACCGAATACATCATTGCGAGCTGCCTGTACCTCCAGTGCAGGTTGCAGAGTGATTCGCACATGCTCATTGACTTCAGCGAGCGACTCAGAGTGCGCGATCTCCTTCCTTTCATTCCAGACAGAGTATGGCTGACGGGAGATAGATCAACGTGTATGAGCTTGGTGCGACATACCTGAAGCTACGATCAGCACTTCACCTCACCAACCCTATGCCGGAGGTAGATCCTGCGATCTACAACCTCCGCTTTGCGCTCAAGCTCGATCTGGGATCCGAAGTCAACGTGGTCGCCACGGATGCGTCTCGTCTCGTTCGGCGATTCAAAGCGGACTGGATGACGCAAGGACGGCGACCAGCGGGAGTATGCGGGGCCTGCATCATCATTGCCGCGCGGATGAGCAACTATCTAAGGACTCCGCAAGAAGTGGCCCAGGTGGTCAAAGTGTCTCCTTCTACGATTCGACGGCGGTTGCTGGAATTTGCGCAGACGAAGGTAGCGAGCAAGACGATGGCGGAATGGAGGAGCTTGACGGATAAGGAATTGCTTGCGGGAGATGCGGGGGAAGATCCGCCTGTCGTGAAGAAAGCGCGGGCGAAGGCAGAGGCCATTCGGATAGAGGCTCTACGGAAGGCGGAGGAGGAGGCATTGGTTCAAGCGGAAGAGGAGCAGGAACGGGCAGGACCGCAGCGGACACGGAGAAAGAAAAAGCGAAAAGGCAAACAGGCTACGACGAGTGATGACTCGAACGGAGTCTCAATACAGCCTCTTTTCGATGGAGACGATAGCGATCGCGATCTGGACGAGCTGGAACCGATTGACTACGTGAACCAGATGACAAGCGTACGCGATAATCCGGAAGAAGTCGCTGCCGAGCTACGAAGAGATACGCAAGCATTCCGCAAGGAGAACCGGCAACATCTCAAGGAGCCCGCGGAGGTCGACGACCGCGATCTGGAAGAACTGGTATCCGAAGTCGGTGATGACGGCAAGGATGACGGACACGGCGAGAAAACGGAAAACGTCGCCCACTCCGATGACGACTCCGATGTGCTGGAAGAGAAGGACGAGGTGAAGTTTGATGCGTGGCACGACTCGAAGGCAACCATCGATTATCTTGGCACGAAATATTTCTCGGAGGAAGAGCGACTACTACAGCTCACCGCTGGCCAACTGCGTGATCGTGTCAAAGCATGGCTCAAAGACCGCGAACCTCGGGAGGTGGTCAAGGAGATTGAGATTGTAGAGAAGGCTCGTCGGCGGCGAGAGAGGACCGCTAAGGCGAAGGTGGAAGAAGAATTCCCAGATCTCGATGATGAGGAATTGGAGGCCTACTACATGATGAGAGAACCGGATGTGAGGGCGAGGGCGAGATTGTGGTTGAGCCAGAACGGGAAATGGTTGACCGAGAATAAGGGCAAGTCTCTCCTCTATACCTCGTCAAAGCTCATGATTTCCTTTCAGAGAGGCAAGAGCGGAAAGCGGCTTACAATAAAGCTCGCGGGATCGACCCATCCAAGCCTGAGGTGCGTGTCCCATCCCCGCGTATAATCTGTATTGACGATGCCTTACAGGCCAAGCGGAAACGAAAGCAGCCCCGAAAGACACCATATGGCTCCGCACGCGACGCCATCGAGGGCTTCGCGACCGAGAAGAACTTTTCCACTCGGATCAATTACGACGTGCTCAAGAACCTGGGGTGCGAGAGTGGAGAGCTCGATGACCTTGACGGGCTTGAGAGGTTTGAGGACGAGAAAGACGATGAGGACGAGAAGTATGATGATGAGAAGGAGGGTGAGTCGTCATCTGACTACATCCTGAATCATAGGGCACTGACGGTGTTGTGTCTCGCTGCAGATGATAACCAGGTCGAAGAGGATTACGAGGATGATGCAGGCGGGAGCGACTCCGCGGAGGAGTACTGAGCATTCTTCGAGCAGCGAGGGAATTGCATTCCTGCTTCTTCTTCATGTATTTGCAAAGGGACATTCGATTCCTGCCCTGGAGACTGACAATTTTTTTCAAGCAAGGCTGAACGCAATATTCGATATGGCTGACTGCTTGCTGTGCTCGCGTGAGCGTGAGCGCCGACCATCATCTACGCCCCTTTACGACTGCAAGGTATCACTCGATGTCAGATCCCACCTCTTCCTGTTTTGCTGAAGCAGGGTATCACCCGCTCGAAACCGGGTGTCATGTACATCGCAACATGTCTCAATTCTACAGCTTATCTAGAGGAATCCCATCCAGCTCGTCATACCCCAGTGCCAGGTTGAGGTTCTGTCTCTTGTCAGCCAACCTTACCAAAGCTTAAGATACGGTTGTGACGCACCTGCATACATTGTGTCGCTGCCCCTTTGAATAGGTTATCCAATGCTCCCTGCGAACCGGACTCAGCCCTGCTTGATTGCCTCCTTCCCGATGTGGGTCACTCACCACGACCACCACTCTCTTCCCGCTACTATGCACCTGAACCCCTCCCATCCTCCACCCATGTTTCCCCTCGACCTCCCTCACATCCGGTACACCCTTCCCGACTATACACAGCTTCTCCGCACCGTACTTCTCCTCATACAGCTCTGTGACCTCGCTCGACCGCATGGACTTCCCAAGGGGCGCGTTGAGGATCGAGATGATTCCGGAGAACCAGGGTGCGACGGTGGGTATGAAAGACAAGGAGAATGACGAGGCTTGGGCGGGTGGAAGGAGGGTGGAAAGACGAGTAGAGGCCTCGCGTTCGTGGATATGGTCGGTCAGTGCGTAAGGTCGGATCCCGCCATCCAGATCTGCAGGACCCTTCGCTACTTTCAGCGAAGAATGGAGATCGACGAAGGTGACTCACGACTCTTGCTACCGTCTTTGGCCGTCCTTCTGCGTCCTTCTCACCGGATTTGGTGCCGGCACCAGAATACCCTGACACGCCAAACACCGTTGGCATCTTTGCCTGGTCGAGAAACGGCATCAGCGGAGCCAGGAGCATCTGAGTATTGGTCGCATAGCAGCCAGGATTGGATATTCTTGTAGACCTCTTGGTGAGTTCGCGATCGTACAATTCTACAGAAATGCATCATTCAGCAATGTACATTATCTATGACGATATGGCCGTCGCTCCCCGTCATCGTGAAACAGCCTCCTCACCCGGCAATCCATATGTCCAATCATCCTCGAATCGGTAATCCGCGCTCAGATCCACCATGACCCCCTTTCCCCCTCTTGATCGCGCTGCATCGATCGCATCGACGAATGGCTTACAGACGCCGTTGGGGAGAGCCATGACCCATGCGTCGACCTCGCCGGACTCTTCGATCTTGGCGACGTCCTCGACGGATAGATTCGAATATTGTATCTCCGACTTCCGGTAATCTTGTAATGGGAGTCCAGCGAGCTCCCGAGAGGAAACGTGAGTAAGGTCGAGGTGTGGATGGCTATCGATGAGGGAGATCAGGTTCTGACCTGTGTAGCCGCGAGCGCCGATAAGCGCGACACGCTTGCGAGGGGCATCTGCAGCAGTGGCGTAGCTTCGCCGTTGAGGAAACGAAGTCGAGGCATGAATGATCTGGGTGGTGGAGGTCGAAAGTGGCCGCGCGCTGCCGCTTGCTACTCGGTGTGGAGGGGTACTGGGGCGGACGGGAAGGAAGACGCGCTCGATTCTTCCATTCGCTTCAAAGCCTTCGATGATTTTCTCAACCTCCTTCACATCGGAGACACCGTACCAGAACAAGCTCCGACCTGCTCGAGTAAAGCTTCCGTCCGCCCGCTCGAAATGCCAAGCTCGGTTCTCGTCGTCCGCCTTGGCTGTCCAGAACAGCCGCTTGTGGTCTTTCTTGATTGCATCAAAAACATTATCGACGATCTTGTTCAGGATGCCATTGCGAGATGGCAGAAATCTTGTCATCACCGGTGTGTCACCTTGGGGATGAGAGACGACCGCAACGACATCGAACGGCTCATCACCATAGATGGTGTGTGGACCCTGCTTGAAGTCCGAGAATATCTCTGCGACGGATTTTCGACCAGACATGACCTCAGGATCTCGTTCAGTAAAGATCTGACGGATTTGAGTCGAGCCGACGGCTTCGATAGCATCCTGCTTGTATAATTTATAACCTCGTCGGATCAGGGTTCCCGCGCCTGCATCGGTGAAAAGCTCCTTCTGCAGCATATCGGTTGAAATGATGGCGACAGATGACGATCGGGGGAGGGTGTCGAGCAGCTCTTTGGTTTCCCGGATCTTGAGCTTGGTGCCGAATTTGACCCAAGACTCCTTCATAAGCGAGTCGTACTCCTCGTCGAGATTGATTGCGGATATCTTTCTGCCGGTCACGCCATGGAAGAGGCCGCCCTTCTCATTGAGATAGACGATCTTCAATGGCTGTTCGGGACATCAGCATATCGTCCATCTTAGCGATGATTGCCACTCACCTCCAGGACTTTCGCCAATTCACCCGCTGCCACGTCCGCATTGACATTCAGAATCTGGCCCTCCGCCGTCTCCGCCAAGCTGGTGAGGATTGGAAGGCATCCCGCACGAATAGCTGCTTCAACAGGCGCCTTGTCGACCCGAGTGATCTTCCCTACGAGACCGTACTTCGGCTTGTCGAGATAATCGGCGGTAAAGACTCCGGTAGGGATAGGACGGGCGCGAGTCCCTAGGCGTTCGAGGGCGGTAGTGAGTTTGAGGTTTTCTTGTAGGAAGACTCTCTGCAGATCGTCAATACAAACAAACATCAGGCGATCAATCGCGTACTCGAGCTATTTGAAGGGTTCTTGAGTCTACCAGTGGCACGTCAGCGATCAATCTGACGCAGAGTGACAAACGCGACGGACCGGTGATCCGGATCCCATTTTCGTAATCAGGGACAACTCCTTCCGCTTCCAAGATGTCGTTCCTGCGCCTCATTAGCCTGATAGCTGTGGCTCCGGTGTGACCAACAGCTGAGGTCCAGCACCATGGAGAATAACAGGGAAAAGACCAAGGCGATTCAAAAAGGACAGGGAAAGGGCGAGGTCGTCGAGCTCGTTGGTGAGGATGGCACCGCCGATCCTGTATCGGGATTCATCAGCTGATGCAAAGCAAATGGAAGGGGTACCACTGACTTGAGAACAGCGAATTTAGCTTCAGGGAGAACACCGCTCTCCCCGGAGCTTTTTGAGGAAGAGGTAAAGATCCGAAGATATCTTTCGACTTCGTGTCGAGATCCCAGAGAGTACAACAAACGAATGATGGTATCCTAAGTTAGGCATGAGCACTGGTCATATTGTACAATCCACCGGAGGGACAGAGCTGAACCGAGACTCTGGCTCTACTGTTTGACCTGCATGACTCACCCTGTCCATACCCCCATCTCGAGGGGCGATGCCAAAAGCGCTGGTCACACCACGCTTCCGGACATCATTCCCGACTTTTCTCCGAGTAGAATCTCGATATGTCTCCAGTCTTGACAGCCGAGGAGCGGTAGGCAGAGGACCGGAGACTTTGGACAAGGCTCGGCTTGAAGAAGGGCGGATGAGGGAAGCGCTTGAAGCGATGAAAAGCCGGGGGATCATGGCAGACGAGTAGAGCAGTGGGTAATCGAACACGGGAACTTGCCTCTGGAGAGCTGATAGCCTGAAGATGAGTCGCGAGTCGCCATAAGCTTAAGAGAGATTAGGGAAAATCCCACGTCAGCTACTTCACCGAGACCACGTGTATTCTGTCACTCAACCCGCGCCTGCTTTCCCGGTGATAAACAAGTCTAAACGTCCAACAGATCTCGCTCGCCTTGCTTACCGCCTCTCAAATCTCTGTTCAAGATGTTGGAAGGGCAAGAAAACTCGGTGAGTGTAGTGAAGGACTGTTTGTGATCTATGCTCATGCATACAGGCACCTGGCATGTCCCGGCTGCCCCGATTAGCTTCCCCCTCGAGGCCAACATCCTCTATTCCATCACTCGGAGCTACCATCGCTCCCCTGGCCCCTTCGTTGAACGTCAACAAGCGCAAAACTCCGTCATCCCCTATCGCACCTGCCAAACGGCCCGCTCCGAACTCGCTGTCAGCCTCGACCTCTGCTGGACTTCGGCAGTCACAGCGAAAGCCATCATCTGGTTTTGTACCGACAACGACCAGAAAACCTTCCTCCACACTTACGGTTCCCGCTTCATCACTCGCTACAAACGGCAAGCGGAGTGCGAGTACTGGCAGTTCCGGAAGTGTTAGCTCAACCTCGACGGCTTCTACTGCTCGTACGCGGCTAGCGGGTATCGCTGCGACACGCAGACCGCCAATCACTACAGCGGGATCGAGCGGTCGCACTGCCATCGGGCTCGCGCGGAGTATAGGACCAGGAAGAGGTATCAGTCCGGGTGCCGCCTCTGGTAGTGGGATTGCGAGTGGTATGGTCGGAGCCTCGCAGTACAAGGTGTGTTCATTGTCGTTTGAATTGATCAAGACGCGAACTGAGCGATTACAGGCTCATGATGGCCGGATTGAAAATGTGGAGAAGATGGTTGGTGGACTAACGGAGATGTGGGAGCGGGAGTGAGCGCTTTTCCCCCTCTGTGATTGCTCAATTGACGGGGTCGCCCTAGACAAGCAAAGAGTATGTAGTCTCATCCGCTGAAGAGGTACAGCGCTCATATTCCACGCAGTCTCCTCCCTTCAGTTGTCTCAGGTCGATCTGCAAGCACTCCTCAACAACGTCCAGAATACCGAGCGGGAAGCTCGGCGCGATCTATCCCATGCTTCCGAGGAGATTGCGGAGCTGCAAGCGAAACATTCGCGGGAGATTGATGACCTGGAAAGGCAGATCGGCAGGAAGGATCGAGAGAAGCGGAATCTGGAAGATGAGTTGAAGGAGAGGCAAGAGGATCTGAGTCGGGAGAAGGAAACGATCCGGGAACTCAAGGTGAGATGGGGACAAATTCGAGAAGTACAAGCTGATTGGGCTGCAGAGATCATTGGCGGAACAGTCTACACAGCACTTGACACTCAGCGCTCAGCTCGCCGCATCACGGGCGCAGCAATCTTCCCTGCAAGCGGAAGTTGAACGCGCGACCTTGTCCATGTCCAGTATGAGGGCTGAGCTTGCAGTGGGACGGCAGCAGGCGAGTGAGGCTGAGCTGCAAGCGGAGACGAGAGCGAAAGATGCGGAGGCGCATGCTGGACGTCGGATTGCCGAGGTCGAGGAGGAGCTGAGGAATGCGGAGACCATTCGGAGGAAGCTGCACAACCAGGTGCAGGAGCTCAAGGGTCCGTCATATCGCAGCTGGCAAGTCCCAGCTGATGATTGGGTGGGTAGGGAACATTCGAGTCTTCGCTCGCGTCCGACCAGCACTGAGTAAGTCTTCTTTCCGTGACAAGAGATCTTCGCTCATGAGAGACTCAGCACACGAGTCCGACTCCCCGGATGCTCTCGCCGATATTGCCTATGGAGATGAGCGCACTGCGCAGGAAACGGGACAGAGCCAGATCACCGTGACCAACAAGACGGAATCTGCTACTGGCAAGGAGAGGGAGCAGGTTACGAACTTCACTTTTGACAAGGTATGTACAGAGTCCTCCATCTGCATTTTGTGAAGACCTGCGACTGACACGCCCTTGCAGATATTTGACCCTCGCGCGGGACAGCGGGAAGTGTTCGAGGAGATCTCGATGCTTGCACAGAGTGTGCTTGACGGCTACAATGTCTGTCATGGACTCTACAATGTGGGACCAAGGCGCTGACAGGTCGACAGGTGTGCATCTTCGCTTACGGCCAGACTGGTTCCGGAAAGTCATGGACCATGGAAGGCGGTCAGGTCCGTAACAAAGCTTGGATCGAGGTCTTGCTGATCGAGATTATAGGATGAACACGACGTGGGCATGATTCCTCGGGCGATCGATATGATCTTCGCGGTCAGCGGACAATTGAAGGATCGAGGGTGGAAATACCAGATGGAGGGCCAATTCTTGGAGGTCTACAATGAAGTGGTCAGTCCCGGTCACTCGTAGTATCTCGATCGTGGAGCTATCGGTTCGTGTCCCGTTACTGATCGTCTATGCAGATCAACGACCTGCTCGGTAGTGGCCAGTTTGATACGAAGAAGCATGAGATCAAGCATGACAAAGAAGGCAAGATGACAGTGACCGACGCCGTCAGCAGTAAGTCAAATTGCCCATCTCCCACTCAGATTTCGAAGTTGATGCGTGGCACCCCAGTCCCGCTGAGCAACCCACGACAAGTCTCGACCCTCCTTGAGCGGGCTTCCTCTCGGCGCGCCGTTGCCGCAACACTCATGAACGAGCGGTCTTCCCGCTCACACTCGGTCTTCACACTGAAAGTCCGCGGTGTGAACCCACTCACGGAGGAGAGATGCGAGGCCATGCTCAATCTCGGTGCGTAATCCGTCTCGATTGAAGGCGCATGTTGACGAGACGCGCAGTCGACCTGGCTGGAAGTGAGCGCCTGATCAGCTCAGGAGCCGGAGAGAACAAAGACCGGCTGAAAGAAACGATCAACATCAACAAATCGCTTTCCGCACTTGCCGATGTTATCGGCGCGCTTGGTCAGGGACAGCAAGGCGGTCACGTACCGTATCGAAACTCGACGTTGACGAGGCTGCTGCAGACGAGCTTGTCAGGTGAGTCGAGATGTCCACCTTGATTACATATCGCTGCACGGAGTGTAAGGCTGATGAAGGAATATCAGGCTCGAGCAAGACTCTCATGCTTTGCAACCTCTCACCCCTCGCGGCACATCTTGGCGAGACGCTCTGCAGCTTGAGATTCGCGACGAAGGTCAACAGTACGGTTGTCGGACGCGCGCAACGGCAGAACGTCAAGTGAAGCATTAAGTGTGGTTAGAATCACCTTGGACATTGCGTTGCGGTCTTGTATCTGATACCCAAATTGAATACTATGCCTTACATGTCTTGCATCCTCATGCTGTTGTCTCCTCCATCGTTGCCGCCGCGATCGTCGACTCTCCTTCTCCCAAAATGATATCCCCCACCCTCAACCTCGTCCAACCCTGTTTACTTCTAATAGTCCTCTGATACCCCTTCCTCCTCTTCTTCTTCAACATGACCTCCATCGGGCTCCTCGTATGCTCCAATACCGTCAACTCGCACCTCGCCACCCACCCAGGAACAGTCGGCAACTTCTTCACCTCGTCGAAATCGAAATCCAGCTCCTTCCGCACTTCCTTCGCCTCAGCAGCTGGGGCACGGATGGCGTAGTCCCGAGAACCGACTTCGAGGATACGGGTGAGAGCGAGTGTGGTTCCGGGAGGTTGGAGGGGTCGGAGTGTTGGAAGGGTGAGGATGTCGCGTGGGTGAAGGAGGTAGGTGCGCGCGTGGAGTCGGGCGAGGAGGTAGATACCTGTGGAAGAGGTGGACTGGGAACGGATGAGGGAGAGGGCGGAGGTGGTGGTGGACGGGAGGGAGAGGGGAGATGTCGAAGGGTGGAGAGCGGGGAGGTGGGGTG
>JAABUH010000256.1_pt1 | contig 81714 bp, 106 predicted proteins | sample 5559121 | NCBI WGS metagenome assembly JAABUH01 (sample SAMN10711871, study PRJNA513364) | rock metagenome | isolation source: Antarctica rocks | place: Antarctica: Victoria Land, Battleship Promontory nord | collected 2015-12-28
ACGTAGTTCGTGCGAGACGTATATTAGACCGTAGCGAGCTGTATGAATGATCAAGAGAGACCTGTACAACGCCTGATAAGCTTCATAACCCAACATGTTCCGCTGTTTCCGGAGGATATCGACCTCTTGCTCAAGCAAAGCCATCTGCTTTCTCGTCGAGCTCACTTCAGCTTTCAAGGAGGTGACGATATCGATCAAGGGTTTCAAGGTGATCGTGACGTTAGCCAGGTCTCAAGTCAGGAAGGAGCTGTCTAAACGTTCGCCTTCGACTTTCGAAGATGGGGGGCTGCATGAACGCGTCGAATTTCGCAATAGCGCTGCCTGGGAGCAAACTCGGCGGACGTGAGCGCGAGGTCCGTTGCTGATGCTGGACAGGAATCCAATGGATTGGTCGTTCTGATGCGACATGTTGATCAAGGAGAGGAATGCGGTTTGAATGATTTGTGAAGGAAGATGAAGCTTTACAAGGCCTCAGTCCCTCACGACTCGTACTGATCGGCCATTGACGAAAATCACTCCGCTCTTCACACTCCTATGACGGCTTTCGTATACCGATGCACGCGGATGTCACATTTTACCCACTCTGGCCTGATGTAGTCGAGTAGACGAGCGACACAGCGTCATTAGAAACATCAAAGAGCCATGAGCCATTGTCAAAGGCCACTTTCATCGGTAGAAGGACGATACAGCGGACCTGCGGAGAGATGAAATACTGCTGCCACTTGCCATATTCATTGACAGTAGGAGCTTCTAGGAATGATTCTCCCTTGAAATGGATACATTCCCGAGTGCTTTGTGGCGGATATCTGAAGCCGGTTGACAAGCCCCTACGAAGCAGTCGAAGATTGTTGAATGCAAGACGGATGGGGCAGACACAATAAGACCCTTCGTCCCAGTCGACGAATAGCTGACAGATTCCTAGGTCAGTGCATGCGTCTTCGATGCTACATCACAGGACTGTCAGGACTAGTCCCGTGCATACAAGTGGCAGGAAACCCAACTTCAGAGAATCGCTTGATTCAGCGACTTTTCAGCGATTCTGCTCAAGTTAGTGTCCATTGCTGGATCAGCTGTTTCTTGGGACAATATGGAGATAAAGGTATGGATGCCATGGTTTCCGAAGGTGAGGATAGATCGTATCGCGGGAGATCGCGTAGCGGAGCGCTTGGCTGATCCCTTCGTCGGTCACGAAAGTATATGGGACCAATGTGCTTGATTTGTTTCTTGGTCTATATCGGATCGTGTACTTCAGCATGCACGGAAAAGTCAATGCCCAAAACGCCTGAATTGGAAGACTGCGTATTTTGCAGCACGTCTATAGGAGAGGATTACCCTTGACGCTACGTCGCTGTCATCCGGGCATCTGCCATGAAGCTTGATGCTTCGATCATGGCGACCCTCGGACGTCATCATTCAGCAAGTAGGGCTGGTAGTGATATCATTGTATGAAGAGGAGAAAGGTAAACATAGTCCGAAGACATCGGAGAATGCAGAGGGAAAAACAGTGGCAAAAGTGCAATCATGCTCTTGCTTGAACAAGCTCGAGCGATTCATACGGCGGATAGACAGCTCCCTCAAGTACGACTTTGGAGACAATCGCCTTTCTTGGAACTGGCAGAGAGGTAAGAGGCCGCAGAAGGACCACGCGAACTCGTTCCTCTACCCGCCTCCTCCTCGAGCCGGTTGTGGAGGTCCAAGCTTCCTTGCTGCAGCTTCGGGGAAGACTTCACAAACTCTGTACGAACGGGATAGGGAAGACTCATGGTGTACTCAAAAAGGCTCTCGGCTCTGCGACTGGACGAATGAGTACCAGTCGAGGAGCTTTCACCTCCCGATTGGACGCCAGTGGTGTCGCCAGCGGTGTCGGTAACGCTCCCAGAATCAAGGTTGCGGCTGGAGTTCTTGGACATGCTGTAAAAAAGCGCTCAGTTGGAATCGTTGGAATGTTTGGTGTTGTTGGGGGAGAAAGACCGGTGGCAAGGGTCTTATACCTCTTGCCGTCAACAAGGGATGTCGATCTAATTTGAGATCCTTTCATGATATTCGCCTTTCTAGAATGCTGCATGGGCGACCTCTCGTGAACGGCGCATCGCCTCATCAGCACGCTCACGCACAGGCGAAGGAGCTTGCTTCTTCGAAAAAGTGATGTAGCATTCGGTTTTATGATTGTGTGCTCGTCAGAGGGCGCTGATGACGTGCTGGTTGAGGATTACATTTTAAAAGTGTCAAGGACGAAGGAGCTGTAAACAAGGCATCGCTGGAACTCCGGAAAAACACTAGCGATCCTTGGCGACTATGAGTTAGATAGAGAAGTGAGTGAGATATAGCATCATCCGAAATGCTCAGACGGGGTCTGATGTACTGAAGTGCGCCATCGAAGCGAGCACAGCGTAGTCCTTTGTTCGATTGAGGTTCGAGTATCAGCTGCTTCGTTGCGACTGAGAAGAAAAGGGTGACATGAAGGGACGGAGTGGCTGCTAGGGTGAAAGAAGCTGTTCTGTTTCAAGACGAAGTTAGTGATCGTTGTCAAGATTGCACTTTCGTGTTGTTTCGACGCCTGCGAAAGCAATCCCGGGATGGCTGTGAGGGGTACTTTTTGCCTGTGCATTTGGAGCACGTCGATGTAGATGTTCTAGAAGGTTGATGCAATGCTGATACTTACCGGTACAGATGCTAGATATATGGGATCCTTATAGTACCGCCGCACCATACCGGAACCTAAGCAGATCAGCGCGTTGTCAAGGCTATACGTGATTGTCTATTCACCACTTGGCTCTACACTCCACAGCTTCCTGCCTCACAGCTCTCACTGGATCATCCAAAGCCGTCCCTAGATCCCGGAGAACCACACCCTTCTGCAAATGCAATGTGTCATGCCGGACTACTTCCGGGAAAGTCGATAGGCATCTGAGAGCGGCGATGCGGACTGCCTGTGAAGTAGGTCAGCAATAGCGATACTTGCTTAACGCCAAACTTACGCGTGAGCTGTCCACCACTCCGGTCGAATCGGGCAACGCGCTCCGTAAAAGGTTCTCTACGATGACGACTGCGTGCTGATGTATCGTTACGTCCACGTCTGCCGACATGTTCTGCGTCTCTAGTATGGATGTAATGGTGGTAATAGCATTACAACGTTGTTCGGCATTGGTAAGGGAGAGTGAGCGTAGGAGTAATGGCAAAATCTGCGTGTTTGGAGTCAGCTCAATGATCTTCCCCTTTGAGGGGTACGCGTACTCTTTCAAGGTCGGTCAGGCATAGTGACGGCGGAATCAAGGCAAGCAATGAGGAGAACGCTGTAAGGTAGACCAAGCGGTCCCTTCCTAAATCAAGATCTCAGACCAAAACCAACACCATGATATCAGAAGAGACGCTCACCTTTCGCATCCTGATCGCCTTCGATCAGTCTGGGCAAAAGTGAGTTCCAGAGCTTCTGGGCAAACAGTAACTATTCTCATCAGAAAAATTGGACATGGACTCGCGGCTACCCACCTTGGCGGTAAGGTGCGAGGCGTTGCGCTTGCCTTTGCCCTTCCCTTCAGCTAGTACGCTGAACCCTCTCGCAGCCTCATTCACGAAGATCGGATCGAACGAATTGAGCTTGAAGAGGTCGATGATTCGATCAGCTGCGGAGTAAGCCAATGGATGTCGAAGAAGGGCGAGTGCTTTGATCATCTATGCACCAAGGTCAGTCTGAGGCGTATCAGAGAGCGTTGCTTACATGAAAGTGGACGAGTACGGCTCTTCGGCGGATCTCAATGGGTTGTTCAGTCTCGATTACCTCCTTGACCCAGATGGACTCCATCATGCTTTCGAGTTCCTCGTGCACATCTAGGTTACGTTCAGTTGATCCCTATATGGACACGGACATACTCACGACTCTCAAACTTGTTCACAAACGCTGTTATCATGTCCAGTCCGCATCGCAGCTGGAAGGCGTCCCGGGCTATGTGGATAGCCCAGTGGATCTTCGCCGCGAGGAAGTTCGAGGCGGACTCAAAAGGGAAGGAACACTAGGAACGTCATTCAACCTTGCAGCTAATGACTGCATCGATGACTTACGTCTGATCGCAAGGCCTGCACCGTGGAGGAATAGATGGACATGAGATCCCGCCAAGACTCAGGCGAGCCTATCTGAACCGAAGATGTCAGTTCACAGCCCGCGGACCGACCAACAGACTAACGCGTAAAGGTGATGAAAACGATGAGTTAAGTTTACCAGTCGGAATAGATAAGATGTCCACGAATCTGCCATTTTCGAAGGCTTCGTAGACCGCTGCAAAATGCTTCGTCTGCCGTCTGAAGGTCTCAGCACAATCAAGGCAATTCGGACCGATAGACTCACTCCGAGTTGAGCTGCCACGTCATCGTTTCCGTGGTCTGCCCGGCAAGCGCCACCAAGCGTCTATCTTGGAACAAGTGCGATTCCATATCCTTATATCGAGTGGTGGCGGAGTTGACGACTAATCCGAGTAGTCTCGGGACTATCTGGTCAAAGTATTTGACGCTGTCGACATGTTTGGCTTCCAGCTTGGCGTCTATTACTCCAAATAAGCAGTTGAGCAGATCCCATGCGTATGCCACGCTGCATTCGCGAATGTCCGATGGAGCCATGTCTACGTCGCCAGATTTCTCCCTTGTCGGCGAGGTGGTGAGGAGGTCGAGTTTCGCGTGAATTCGGATGACAAGGGTTCCAAACAGCGAAGGTTGTACACAGAGCTCTGAGAGGGAAAGAAGAATGGAGCGATACTTTGCTCGGAGATCGGTGGCCGATATTGGTGGCGCAGTATCGGGCAGATTGAGGAAGAGAAGGGGGAGTGTGACGGACTCGATAACTGATGGATGCAGCTTCGCAATGCTCGTCAGACCACCTGTGACAGCAGATCTGCAGACCGTGAGTCAGAGCGCTACAAAGCAGGAGCGTGGTCGAAACGAACCTGACTTCCAGATTTCCATCATTCACTAATGCGCCATCCATTCCCCGCACTACGTCTTCGACCTCGCCCTTGGCCCAGAATCCAGGTGTCTCCACAAGAGCTACACTACCTTTCACCGCTGACACCTTCAGCCCTTCCGTCCGCAAACCCTCTCTGAGTACATCTAGCAGATTCTCGCGGAACGGCTCCAAACTCTTCTCTTCGTACTGATGTCTCTTCGCATCCGGGGCAGCGTATACTGAGCGTGCAGCGACGAGTAAGGATGAGATAGAGGAGAGTATAGGAGGTCGATGCGATGGCAGGGCTGGGCGGTTGAACTGTCGGAAGAGCTGTGGTAAGGTCTGGGATGATGCGTATTTGCCCGCGGAAGCTGAGAAGGCTAAGCATGAAGAAATCCGAACGGACCAATATACATACGAGATGCGCGAATCAGAGCGGCGAGAGCTTTTGTCGCAGCGATACCTTGCTGCTTCTCAGGCTCCTGTAGTATGTTCAAGCATTGCTTGATGATGTCCTGCGCTAACCCAGTTGGTGGCTCGGCATCTGTGGGATACAGCGTAGCGACCATTGATTCGAGAGCGGAAAGCGCTGCTGCCTCGATGGTCGTATCTGACGAGTAAAAGATCTGCCGATCGTAAGCAGAAAGAACGAAGTCTGGAAGAGGCTCGCGCACTTCCGTCTTGATACCTTCCCATAGCTCCGTTCCCCGCTCTTGAATCGCAACGGGCCCGTATACGGGGAAGCAAGCCGCCATGGTCAGCATCAGATCTTTCTATGGAGAGATTCGTTGTCAGTTCAGGATCACTGTGACACTGGAGAGGAGACTCACCATACTCTGTCCTGTAGCAGTAGCAAACTTCTCCAAGAAAAGCGGTAGGGCCATCTTTGCAAAGTGCGGAGACGCCGACATGCATCCTCGAAGCGCCACTTTCAAGTCGTCTGCGGTGATGCCGTATGGATCGTTGGGCGGAGGTCGGAAAGCGATAGGGAAGTAGCAGAATGTGATGTCAAAGAAGTCCTGGGATGGGAAATCAGTCAGCAAAGCCGAATATAATACTGCGTGCTCACCTCGATCATAGCTTCAATGTCGAACTCAAGAAGGATGACCCGATCCATAGCGAAGAGCAATAAAAGGTTTCGCGGATCTTTCTCGCCGTCTACCATTTTGATATAGCTGTTAAGGAAATCGGTGCCTATCTTGTTGAGTGCTAATGGGTTGAGTCAGCGACGAGCCCTAATCCCAAGATCGGTAGCAGGATACAGAACGCACCGTTTCGGTGATTCGCTATTAGCGAGTCAAAAAGAACGTAGACCAGATGCCGGGTCGCCTGAACATATGCCTTCATGTTGACATTCTCGACAATCCTGTAGCAAACCATCAGCACTCATACTCCTATGATCCCCATTTCCGACTCACGCTTGATACACCTCGACTGTTGCCTCATCATCGAAAGTCGGTAGCTTCGAGAGCACGGTAAGAGCCTCGAGGGAAGATGGGAGAGAGTCGAAATCATCGAGCTTGGCGATATAGAACCGGATGAGGGTCTGAGCTGTAACGCACCGGATTGGTGTATATACAGATACTATGAGGAGGTACCCACTCGCTTGCCGGTTTATCCGGAAGGGAACGAGGAGCTTGACGAGATTCGTGAGGAATGTCAATCCTGGATACATCGTGGTCAGGATTCGAGCTTGAGACAGAAGTGCAGCTGAATGTTCGGAGCCCATTCACCCTTCAATCGCACATCATCCTCGGTGGAGGTCAGGTATTCGCCTAGCGCTTTGACGATCTCGAGCAGCGGCGTCGCACCATCGTTGACACCTGGACCCCGTTGTAAGCAAGAGCGCGATTCTGACAGCTCCGAGTACAGTCAGAGCGACCAATCTCTTGACCCGGGACGAGCTGTAGACCTATATCCTGACTTACTGGAAACTAGCTGTTGAGGAGGTGAGAGGTCCGAGGTAGTGATATGCGTTCGAACGAGCCGAGCGATATCCATTACGTCCTCTTGGTAGAAGACTCACTCGATCGTTGGCGCCTCGGCTTTATTTATTATACCGTATGATAGGCTCCAGGTAAAGTCAAGTTACGGGCGGGCGGACCAGCAACAAAAGAAAGTGTTCATGATTCTAGGATCGGTCACGTGATAAAGGTACATTGAACCGATTGTCCGGTACGAGTAACGGAGGAAAGCTTGCCCGCTGTCTTCTTCATCAGGTGTTGGTTAGACCTGATCATGCGATGGAAGCTCGTCATTTCCTTGAGGATTTGCTTAAACTTCGGAACTAACGAATGAGCGATGGCGCAAAATGTCGGGTCCGAGCGAAACAACGAGGCGTTTTGAACGTCCCCGACAATGTATCTTCTCTACCGGTGTTTGGCTTTAGTCTCGTATACAAATCTTACAACTTTCAACCAACGATCGATGGACCATAAGGTCGGTCGACCAAACAAGAACACCGATCGCGCCTCAGCAACGCATCCGAAGTTTGGTTAAAATCTTCTCCGCACAAGCTCGTATCTAGGACTAAGTTATAGCTGGCGATCACGATGGGTATAGAGGATTTATCTGACAAATCGCGCATCGGCTTAACGTAGCTGATCGTCTCCATTAGTACACGAAAGCACTAGTGCTCGTCTGGAGGAAAAGGAAATGACCTCGGAAAGTTATCATATCGATAGCTTACAGTCCAGGCAACCACTTATACTTCCACAACACCTCAGCGAAAAGGATCGGAAGCCTCGTGATACAATGACGACACTGTACGACCGGTGCCATGACTGCTCGCAAGTGTATTTCGCCTAGGCAGTCATGAGGATCATCGCTCGACAGGATCGCATTGATCGTGGCGATCGCTGCTCGATGATGGAATTCGGTGAGATCTCCATGATGATCCGATCGATGGGGCAGACAAGGCCAAGTGTAAAGTACCTCGTAATCCTCTACTGACGTCGTTGAAGGGGTTGAAGATCCGCTTGGTCATCTCGTTTTCAAGCAGCGACATCTTCAAGGCCTGTACATCGTGACAAACCCTGTCATGCAGAGCTGACAACCACAACCGATTGGCGTATATGGGACCCTGAATTGGATTATTCGAAGGACGTCTCGATACGAACTCCATGACACCAACGGGCATAATCTCAAGGTTGTATGCGAGTGATTTCCGATCGCCATTTCCTCATTCCGAACAGCGAAGCCACCGCATATCGAAGAAATTGTTGGGCATCCAATGATCGGCGGAAGTGATTAGAAAATGCTGATGGAAACGACGGGACGTCATATGCATATACGATCATGTCCGTCTGAAAGATAGCTTCGAAACATGTATGGGACTGACGCCATCTGGCGGACGGACAATCGATGCTTTGGGCGATATGGAAGCTCGTAAGACGACGAGAACGAGGAGGAGTGCATTGGTAGTTGCGGAAGGAAGCTCGATTGGGGTACTAGCGCTGTGTTCAAAAGTTCAGAGAGGCGAGGTCCGCGAAGAAGGATGACGCTTCGGCGGAAGCAGACACCTTCGTTGGACTGCAGGATGATCGTGTGACGACTAGGCGATGTCTGAAAGCTCGGATGGAAGGTGAGACCATGTGAGTTTGCGGACGAGTACGCTCTGGGAGTGGAATCTGTCAGTTGACGATGAGCGGTCATAAACGCAATCATTGGACGAAGCTCACCTGGCAAATCATACAAGGTCAACGGGTCGAGGTCTTCGCTATGATGATCTACAAGATTTACCGGACTCAGTGACGGGGAAGAAATCGAAATAACAGCGGGTGTTCTGTTTTCAACGTCTTTGGCATGGCTGACGTCAGCCAAGTCAGTCCGGACAGGGCTGAGCATGTTGTTTTGCTTGGCTGATGTGAGAAAAGCATCTCAACTCTCGGAGTGGAAGACCTAGCTTCCCCGTCTATCAACCTTCAACTCATGTGAGCTTCATCGTCATCGATTCATCGTAGGCAGAGATGTCCATCAAAACCGGTCTATGTGCATCATTCCCGATCTCTTGACCAAGCCGGATCGTAATTCGGCGGTAAAAGCTCCACTCCATCCGGCTGACTCCTCCCAGCATCAACATCCATCTACAGGTCTCGGTGGAGGTCCTGTCGTTCGAGGGTTTCGACCTCGTCTCACCGGCGCAGGCTTCGGTTCTTCGAGAGGCGCGGTGCCGGCGAGAGTGAGTGGCGTGTAAGCGGTCGTAGGCGATAAATCCGTGCTGGTGGGAGTTGTTCGGGAGTTTAAGAAGGACCGTATGGCTCCGGATGTAAAACTTGTCTCGTTTGCGTGGGTGCCGAAGTAGAGTTCTGAGGAGACGGATTCGATCCAGCGATGTCCGACCTCACTACTGTCTTCACCGCTGATTGCGCCTAGACCAGCCGCGTCTGAGGACATGAGTAGGCTTTCTGACCGCCCGAAAACTTTAGCTTACTGGCGTAGGCAGTTTCAGGGTTATCCGAATAAGGTATAGGTGTCGCTGCATCCGGCGCAGAGACCTCTCGATAATCATCCACCTCAAAATTATTCTCGCTGCTCGCCCTGCGCACGTACGTGTCAGGTTTTCGATGAACTTTTTTGAGCATTGTAGCTGAACGGATCTTGCCGACTTGGCGTTCGCCCGCCGCCGTCTTCTAGTCAAGAACCAGATCAAGCCGGCAAGTATAATCATAGTCGCAACACCGCCCACCTGCTCCTAGTAAGCTCTCCGCACTCTCTGCATGAGCTAAAACTGACAACAGCACCTGCAATCGTTCCCGCGTCACCGGACCCTGATGATACGGTATGTGAGGGGTTTGATCCTCCCATTGTAGTCGCTTGCCCTGATGAGATTGATGTAATCGTGCCTCCGCTCGAGGAGCTGGTGAGGTCGATGTATTACCACTTCAACTCGTCAAGACAGGACCGAAGACTTGTTTTGAAACTCACCTGCCTCAAAGTTGAAGCAAAAACGATCGAATCGACCCCTACCCCAGCTCCCTCAGCTCCAATGTACTCCATCTCCACATCATATTTCGCCGCTGGATCGAGCGTAGCGTAATACAACACGATCCCCGTATCTCCCAAGGCGAGCTGACGTTGTATGTCGAGTTACCTGTTGGAGTGTAATCACTCGCTATAGTGGCTTGGGAGTAGAGATTGATGGAGTATGGATCGGCGACTGGGTCGACGTCGCCGAAAATGGTTAGAAGGGATGCGCCGAGGGGTACGGAGAAAAAGAGGATTGCGTATGGATGATATGTCTGAAGTGAAGCGACTTGATCTAGAAGGCTCAGTATATCCGGTTTCTGAAAGAAGGACGGTGTATCTCACTGGTACTGTTGATGGCCCCTTCGTAGGCAATACTCCAATCTCCCGGCGACAATGTCAATGCCGAGTTGATCGATGTATTTCCGTCGTTCCCGACAACCCCAAGCGTGGTCTTGGTAAGAGATGACCTGAGTAGCACTCCTCAGCGTTACTGGAGGGAATTCGTGATTTTGACCCGCTCACCCCTCTTCTCCCACTCCAACCGTCATCGTAAACCCGGTGAGAATCACCTGTCCACCCCCCTCATAAATGAATTGAACCTGATGCAAACCGTCACTCAACCCAATCATCCCTGCTCCAGTTCCAATGGTCTCCTCGTCCACCCCACCAACGATCAAGAACGAGTTCCCAACACTGGTATTCCCCCAAGCGCAAACCGCCGTGTGCCCAAGAAGCTCAAACTAGCGTACGCTGGGGATTGGGTCGTCCAATGGAATGATTGGCCGGAACCGAAGGAGAAGGTGTTGGTATTGAAGTCTGGCCAGGAGATGTTGGTATAGGAGATGTTCCAGGATGAAGAGCCGGTTCCTATGGTCGTTGGGGTGTAGATTATCATAGGGGATTGGTCGGTTATGGTGACGTTGTAGGGTTGAAGGGCGAGAGAGAGGGTGGACATGTCGTTGTTAGTATAGCAAGCTGGAGCCATCAGCTGCGATGTCTTGAGGGGAACATAGTGAGACTGTGGATGGAAAGGCTGTCATCATGCATCGTCCTGCAACGGGCTAATGAGGAAGTGACTCGGCCAAGTGGCCTTCGGTAGACTCACAATCTCCCCTCCTTTCACGTGATTTCAGGGTCATCGGGATTGGAAACGCTACTGTGGCGGTACGCGAAACAGCGCGAAATGGTTTGAGCTCGTCGACCTGCTTGTAACAGATATACCACGCGGAACCGCTTACATACACAAAAATTCAATACAGCAATATTCATATAACATGTCTGTATACCGTGTATAGGACCCGATGTTCGCTGCTCACGCCGCCCACGTCCAGTCCTATCTCGGTGGCAACGCCCTCGTCCCAGCTTCACTAGGTGACCTACCAGCATCCAATTCTCTCCGTTGACCAGTCGACCGAGCGGAGAGCGGTACACCTGATCGCGTCGAAGTGCTTGCAGATCGGCGTGGCACCTGTATGCTCGGCGCTCGACTCGGTGTGACGGTTGCCATCGCGGGAGAGGAGGCTCGGGCGGCGAAAGGTGTTTGGATATGATAGGTCGGTACGGGAGATGTTATACCAGCTATACGGAAGATCAGCGAGACTCAGCTTTTGTTGGATCAATGAAGATGTACTATTTTGAGTAAGGAGACCTGCTTCTTCTCGTTCATCCCAGAGCTGACAATCATCTCGGATAGCGTACTCTGCGTAGGATAGAATTGTCCAACCACCATATCCCCTTGACTATATCCATACGGGTAATACGGTACGGTCTAGCTGCTTCCGCATCTATTCCTTCGTTGACCTTCGAGGGCGAAAAAAGTTCTAGGAGCGTTTGCGTTACGCCGAAATCTACATTAGAACTCGCGTCAACAAGGCGACGGCTATGAGGGAGAAAGGACCGGACGTACTCGCTGGCTAAGTAACCTCGGCAGAGAATAGTTATTACGAGAGTGAGGACCCTCAAAGAACCGACGATCTGCGAACAGATCAGTCACTGTAGACTCAAAAGGATGATGATACACTTACAGCGAAGGGAGCGATGATCAGCCCCGGATTGGGGAAGTTTGTCTGCCCGGATTGCTGGATACCCGGCATAACGGCACCGAAAGATATGTTGTCTAGCTCAAAAGAATGAAAGGTTACTTCGTGCGGAAAGCTGGATGAATGGAGGATTTGATCATTGGAGAGGCAAGGGAGGACCCGCTTCCATTCCGTCGGAAGTCGGAAGTCCCAGTTCGGAGATCTTCACATCATCACAATCATCGACACCCAGCTGTGTCTATCGTTCCTTGACTACTGAGACACTTGTAGGCGATGTGTTTATAGACACAGATGCCTTCACGCGATGCTATGCCTTCGAGGAGTGCCGATAAAGATCGTCGACGACAACAATTGAATCGAGCGGTACGTCTCAGCACCACTGTCGAGAAAGTACTTTTGGCAAGATGTTTTCCATGGCTGAATTGATAGGGACAGTACGATCTACAATGGAAAGGAGCTGTCGAGGCGAGTACATCAATCACTAGCATCGAAAATGATCACTGAGTGTAGGTGATTCAGGGAGCAATACGTTGGACGATTTACGGCGCTCTGGCTTGTGCTGTCGGCCACATCTCATGGCCATTTTTCCGGTACGTTGACCTTTCTCCGAGGAGACGATTTCTAGGTGAAGGGAAGGCTAAATATCGAGCGTAGGAAGCAAACTTGGGCATTGAAAGGTTTCCTGACTAGTTCAGGTGAGATCTCACTTTTCAGCTACGATTTTGGGATTAGCGCTGATGAAGCGGCGCGATCAGCCAGTGTCGTCGGAGTATGTGTTGGCGCCGGTAAGCTGAAATGAGATCCGAGATGACTGAGACCGGCGCTGACGAGCTTCACCCCACCTTGTCTATCTCACACTCCTATCGAACCCTCTCACCCTGCTGGGCCCTCATCCTCAAATTTGCATTTGACAGACGATTACCTACTTCCATACGAACACGATGTCCGAAGGGTCGAGAACTCGATGCGACGGCAAGCTCGCAATGATTTAGCTCGGGAAGGGAAGATCGCGACAGAGGCGAATATCAGGTTATGGAGAGAAATGAAGGAGAGACAGGATACGCAGAGAAGAGACGAAGGGTGAGGTACAAGTCGGTCGGCGGGTCAACCGACGAGGTAAGCTAATATATGCGATACGCTTTCATTGAAGGCTGATCTGCCCGAAGTCGCATAGTGAACGAGATGGAGATGTACAGACCAACAGAGACAGTTCTGAACGCCGTTATCGATACACCCCTTGGACAGACGATCACGACCGATCACCGTCTCCTTCGTTCCCCCTCCGCTTCCGTTTCTGATCCGGTGCTCCTCCCTGTTCATGGGCATCAGCCATCTCATTGAGCTGATGGTGAAGGACGAAGCTAACCTGCACCCGATACCAAACAGGCCCATTCCCCACACTTCTCCGGATCTCCCCAAAGCTCAGCAACCTCCATGACCTCCGCCGTCCGTCGACCAAGCACCACCGCATAGTGTTCACTTGCGAGCCTCCCCGACGATCGGGACTCATCCGTTAAGTCATGTATGACGTATACTTGGAGTTCCAGCTCGTAAATCTCGCCTAATGCATTCCACTTTTCTCCTAGTATAAGATCTGGGCCGCGTCGAGCTGACGGGCCGCCACTGTGTCCGACACCCAGCTCATCTTTACGTCCTCTTCATCCGCTGCTCTCCACCCTTGACGCAAGGCACGAACATGTTTTAGCCGCCGATTGGATATGTATCGAACACGTGGCGGTCGAGAGCAAGCCTCACACGAACAATCGAACCAGAATGATCGTATAGCGGATGATGCCGGAGATACGATGACGTCGCCACATCGTCAAGATAAGAGCAGGTCAGCTCGAGTCCAGCATCCACATCATCGTAGGCAAGGAGTCCTGTTCAATGTCAGCTGCGCCTTTCTAGCCACGTCCACTGAGAGCTCACTCATTCTCCTGACCTTTGCATCCCATCTCCATCCGCAGTTCGGCACGCATCTGTGGTCTACACCGCAAATCGTCTCAAACATGCCCATCTCCGCGTCGGTCAGATCGGCTTCGTCGTCCTCGCCGTTCCACAGGGGGATGGCGTTTGTTCTCCGCTATCCCGATGAGCAGACCGATACCATTGATCCTGTCCTCTGCTTGAGAGCGGGAGGTGAAAGCTTGGAAGAGTGACTTCTGTTCGGGTGAAAGCGCTGAATAAGCGAGGTCGGACAATCTCGGATCGAGACAATCTCGGATCGAGGGATGCAGGAACTCCTTAAGAATGGCGTCTCCTCGAGGATGCAATCACCTCGGCGAACCGTGGTCGTACGGTAAAGACCAACGCCCTTCGCAGTCGAAGGCTTGATCTCGCAAAGTGAAGCGCCGTGCAAGCTGTTCGTTGGTGATGGGAGAGGGTGGTCGTATCTGCCTGCCGCCGATATGGAGGGCAGCAGGGAGTGGTCTTTGGACGTCGAACAGTGGGCGATTCGGAGCTGAATGGAGTTGGATACGGGTTTGGCGTGGGGTTGAGTTACTTTGAGCTCCGGAGATGTCGATCCGGCCCTGATCCTGGATGTCTTCGACCGGGGAAGAATGATAGGGCGAGTTGTGAAGGACGGTGCGGGGATGAAAGCGATGAGCTCGATAGATGGGGAGCGGCAGACAGTGGTCCTGTCTGGCATGGCGCCAGAGCAGGGCAGGTCGATGATGTGGATAACGATTTTAGCGTTAGCACACGTCCCTCCCTCCTCGCCGATCCCTCCTCATATGTTGGGGGGACGCAATCTGGCATGCAGCGTTTCTGTGTTTGCTTTTCATCACTTTGTGTACAAGCAGCCCTTGATACAGCACTTACTCCCTGACATCTCCACATCTTACTATAGTCAGCATACTACTCTTCGGTCTCTCAGATTTCCCGACACGAAGCACATATAGCTCGACAACAAGCATATCGTCATCCTTTACTTAACAGGTCATCACCAAGGGGCGGACCCCTCGAATGTCTCACAGCCATACGAGAGCTTCTGATGACGGTAATCATTCGCACGTCGACACAGAGTCGCTCGAACATTATGAAACATGTCTCGAGGACCCACCCAGTTCCGATGACGGATCAGAAAGCAAATTCCATCCCGAATCCCACCTCACCTCCTCGTCCGATCCCATCATACTCCAGTCCAATGACGGCATCTGCTTCCGTGTCTCCCAGTCCACCCTCGCATCACACTCATCCTTCTTCCGCGACCTTTGCGACCATACCGGAGTCCAACTCGCCCAAACACAGATCATCGACCTCCCATCAGCCACCTCTTTCCGTCTTTATCTTGCTCTTCATCTGCTCCTCGCATCCAGCCTCGACTTGTCCAAGTGCTTGTGCTTACCATGCATGGAGAGAACGACCCTTCTCTCGGCCATTAGAAATGCGTTCACCATTTTCGACCCTTACGATATCAGTGAACGATAGACTCTTCTCGATGACACCACACAGCGGCGATTCGATCAGGATTCGCCCTGGTCGCAATGATGGGTCGAGAAGCGGAAGCGAAGATCGAATCGACCAGGACTTTGTTGCAAGGCACCAGCATACCGTCGCATGTCGAGAGCTTCTCCTCCTGGAATCAGCTCCGGAATACCTCGTAAGGCCGAAACAGCTACATCAGAGACGCTCAAGGAGACCCGCCCGTTGGAGCCGAATGAAGTATGCCATGATTAGCGGTGAATCAATGGAGAAAGGTCATATCGCGGAGAGTACCCGTTGTCTTCGAATCGACGATAAGACCGCAGTGGCTGATCTCGCGGAGCTCCGTCAAAAGGTAGCGGAAGTCGCTAACGAGAAGGTAGTAAAAGCAGCGGATCCTGTGGCGTTCAGCAAAGAGTCCACCATGATGAGAGCGATTCGAGGGACGATATCTTGTAAGGGTTGTATAGAAACATTCGGGAAGACATTCGCTACGGTCGAAAAGGAGCAAGAAAACCTGTTCTCGTCCGATCTGACCATCTGCAAACGGGTGAGCCTCAATTGTCTCTACGCGTAGACACTACTCATTCGATCTCAAAGACCAACGACCCGATCCTTTACGGGGAGAGGAGCGTTCGACATGATGGTTGATATGCATGGTATCGGTATGATGCAGGTTGCCAGCTTGGTGTCGCAGTATAGTGATCAGAAACCCAGAAGAACTTGATCTGCTTAGTCTTCGAAAAGGCTAGGGAACTACATTCAATCAGCAGACAGTAAGCAGGCCATACTCACCGCTCTCTCTCCATCCGAGACCTGCTGAGATGGCGGCAGTTCTTCGTATGCACCACTTTCCTCATAGTGCTTGAGCTCGGCCTTGTCGGCATCAGTGGGCTGCCCCACGTCTTCCGACCGGTCTTCCCACCCTTCCCCATCGAGTATCGTTTGATCCGGCTCGAACATCCGTTCCTTACCGGTCTCGACCGTATCCTCCTCATGCTGCTCCTCCGTCGTTCGCTCGATACCCCCGAGGTCAAGTCCGTGTAGCTCCTCATCCTCTTCAGCATCATCAAGCTCGTTGAGAAGCTCTTCCGGCCCAAGGTCGCCGAGTCCACTGATGTCCAGCATCTCCTTTTGACTCATGACGACTTTCTGCGTCAACCTCGGGAAAGGAGGATCATCCGAAGTCGCTTCATCCTCCTGTTGAGCGGGATCATCGCCAGTCCTGCTCGGTCCAGTACCCTCCGTCTGACTTGCTTGTCCAGCCTGACTGCCGCCTCGTGAGAACAAGTTTTTTGGCATCCTGCTCGATCCCGCTGGAGCGGAGTTATATACCACAGCTGGCCGCTGACTCGATCCCATCTCGAGGCGTGCCTTCTTCTGAGGCTGTTCTGAAGTCGTACGGTTCCGGGAATCAGGTGGTGCGGGCTGGTCGGTCAAGGAACGCGAACGCGAAGCTGTGACCTTGTGGTCGCTAACAGAGCCAGGTCGGCGATATGGGACATCGCTGAAGGCCTCGCAAGTTGTTGTAGCGATAGCGCAGAAGATGGTGAAGCCGTCTTCGGAACTGTCGTCGGTGCTCGTAAGGGTGAGAGGCTGAGTGGCTGCGGAGAAGGCGATGATCAAGCTGACACCGAGTTGTTCTGCCAAGGTCAGTGCAGCCTGTATGCGTCAGCATTCGGCTGAATATGAGACGGATGATCCGGCTTACTCTGAACTCCTTCATAGGCAGGGTGAGGTCCACTCGATTCTCATGCAAATAATACTCGTCAAACTCGTCCGGATCGACCTTGATCTCCGTACATAAATCCTTCGAGACCCCTTCAAAGCTCTTTACCCTCACTTCGTTTTTTCCAAACATCCAAGCCAACTGGTTCTCGTTGCGTATGTTACCGACGCCTGTCGAGACTGAGGATGAAGCTATTGAGAAGTGATCGAGCATGTCTCGGAGGGATTTGGCGGATATACCGAAGGAGGATGGGGTAGAGTGGGGATCGACTTCGGCGCGAAGGAAGTCGGAGGTCGATACGTGGAGAGAATGTTTCTTCGTCACCCCTAGGAATGGATATCAGCTTGTTTTCGCTCAAACCGTCGTGCGGCGGAACTGAAGCTGTTTTAGGGGATGTGCTTACCATGCCGACAAACAAGCTTCATGAACAACACTGCCTCAATCCCACCAAACCCCCTCTCCTCATCAGACCGTTCATACTCATCATCATCATCCGTCGCCCCATTCATCATCCGCTGCTTTTCCATCCTCCGCTTCTTCCCCCTCAACGACTGCTCCGAATCGACAATCTTCAGGTCCAATCGCTCGACATTGCTCGAAGACGAAGCTTTACCGAGTACAGCAAGGACGGACTGCGTATGACCATGGTCAGCTCACCTCTTGGTTCTAGAAACCAACGGTCTTGGTGACAGCAGAGGAAAGCTGAGCACGGTACCCACCTTTACCAACAAAGAGCACTTCACACCCCTTCTCTGCTGCACGGTAGTCTCGCCCAAAGACTTATACCGCGAGAAGAATCCTTTGTGGCTCGGACCATTCGTCGGGGATAGCTTGAACAGGCAGAAAGCGGATTTGGTAGAGTTGGTCACTGCTAGTTCCCACTGAATAGGTTGTCAGCTTAGGGAAGGTTGGGTTCGAGACTAGGTCAACCAATTGCTGTCAAACGGCAATGGATGCAATGAGTCTGGTGAAACCCTGGGGAACAGGGACTGTGAATGACCCACGGTATCTCTACTGGCATGCATGTTAAGATCATCACCGAACTTCGCAGCGCATTGCAGGAGCCGGATGAAGTCTGATGGAGAGGTTATGTCCAGTCAATACCGTCTTCACAAACAGGGCCATCATAAGCGAAACTTACCACGAATTTGCGGCTCCGCGATGGAAGCCTCCATCTTAAAGTCATCAACCTCCAACCACGCTATGATTCAATGCTTCGCTAGATCAGTAGAGAAGAAAACAAGGAAAGTTGAAGAAAGTTGGCTACATGATGCGGGGCCGCTTTCAACGCGTCGCGTGGTAGTCGGTGGAGGTCGTCCACCCCTAAAGGCCCAATTTTTAGAAGAGAACCCTCATGTAACGCCTTCGACTTTCCTCCTCCCCTCCTTCCCGGGCTTCTTCTTCCGTCTCACTCGGACAACCTCGACTTCCCCACCGACAGGCGCCACATCCGCTTTCTCATCCGCTTCATCCATTTTGTACTCTTCGAACCGGGCTGCACTATTTGTTCGGGAATGAGGTGGTGGATCGCCAAGGAGATCTACCCCTGCTAGCCCAGCTTTCGGGGGCTCGGACTGGTGAGGAGTTGTACCATTGGCAGCAGAAGGTGGTTGTGCGCCATCTGGCATCTCCCCCAACCGGTCGAACTCCGGTGGTTTCGCTGGAAGGTCTGGCCGCGACTTCATTTTACCGGACGTGGATTTCCGAGCTGGTGGTTCCGCTAAAGCTGCAGGACATCAGAGCTGGTTCCGTCACCGGTAGTGCCACTCACCGCCATCCCCCAGCTCCGCATCATCCAGCCGGACGATCGGTATATCCTCCACATCTTCCGCCGCATCCTCCTCCCCCTCATACAGATAATAAGGATCATCCTTCGCCTTTGCTCTCCTCGCTGCTTTTCTCTAGACGATCGCATCAGCCCCAATCGACGTCTAGCAACCAGAGCAGTTGGACCCACCCGTTCCTTCGCCTCCTTCTCTTCAAGCGCCATGACCTTCCCATCCTTCTTCTTCCCCTTTCCCTTTTGAATCTTCCGCTGATCCTTCTCATCCTGCTCCCTCAATACTCTTCTCAGCTCCTCCATGCCTGCACCACCTCCTTCTCCCAAGTCCATTCCTTTCTCCGCTTCACTCTCGTCCTCTGGCTCCTCCGTATCTATATCTACGAATCCACCTGCAGGAACGATATCTCGATCCAGGTCAAGCCCCTCTGGTATACGAGCGGCAGCTTGCGCTTTGTAAGCGACAGCGTTCAGCTCATGTGAATTGAAGAGAGGCTGGAAGAGGAAAAGCGACTTCGGATATGGCGGATCAGACTTGCTCTCCTCGAATCCGCCTTCGACATCGGGCACATCCGCATTCCCGTCTGCTTTTGGCGGTACATGCGTCGTCAGATCCGCCTCGACGAAGCTGAGGAGTATCAAGAGCTCGGCTGCTCGTTCTTGCGCTTCAATGTCGGGATGAGCGGTAAAAGGTTCTAAGCCGTCTTTGACTGATGAGACGAGATTTCTGGTCTGCTCGTGTTGATATGCTGACCAGGAGGCAGAGACTGTGGCAGTATGATGGCCAAAGATCTTGGCAACGGCATGTAAGGAAACTGCTATCAGGGTCGGTGAGGAGAGGTTGAGCGTAGGTGAGAGGATGGAGGAGATTGCACTGAGGGGTGATGACAGGTCGCTGGGGTGAAGAATATCAGCCATCATGATATCGTATTCTACCGGCTCACCTCGCATACTCCCCGCATATCCACACAGCCGCCTCCAATAACCCATCCTCGCCCGTCTTCTCCCTCCCTCTTTCTCGGAAATCCTCATCCCCAAGGATCTTCTCCAGGACCTTCACCGCATATCCTCTTACGCTCTTCACCCGTCCAACCACATCTAGCAGCATATCCCGCACTTCCGCCCCAATGTCGACATTGCTTACATAGCTGACATCTACCAACACAGAGATGATCCATTCGAAATCTGTCACATTGAGGTACGTATCGTGCGCGATGATACCGAGTATCCTTTGGGTCAGGAGTAGGCGGTAGGCGGGAGTGAGTGATAGAGTGGAAGATGTTGATGAGGGATCTTTGGGGAGAGGGGAGGTTGCTCCGGAGGCCGCTGCGAGGGAAGCGGCGGCGGATGGAAGGTTGGAAGTGGACTCTAGTGGGGGGGCAAGGTGGGCGAGAAGCTGGTCGACAATCGACTGGAGGTTCCGCCGGTCGGCCTAACACAGCTTGCTTAGGAGGGATTTCCTCAGAATAGGTGTCCACTCACCATCGACGTGAGCAGTTCTAACGCTCTCATCCGTATTGAGACATCCGGATCATCCAAACTTTGCAGTATCTCCTCTTGATACTCGGCGACCATCTGAGGATGTGTAGGGATAATTTTGACCATAGCGAGTAGAGCGATGTACCGTACTACTCGTAAATCAGCATGAGGTTAGCCAGTCGTGCGCCATATCGCGCACAATTCTGGTCACCTCCTTCATCCCGCAGATATCCACCGAGCTTCTCTACGCACACTCGTGCCAGCGCCTCGCCTTCGGCTCGATCCGGATCTAGCATGCCACCGACTATACATGTCCGCACACATTCGTACAGCAAGGAAATGGCTGATGTGGAAGAGATAAGGGAAGTGATAGGAGGAAGCAGTTTCCGGACTAGTCGGGGTTCGAGTGGAGTAAGGATAGCGAACTACTCTTTGTCAGCGATATGTCCCCCAAGGCTAAGAAGATAGATGCACGAGCTTGACCACCTTGATCAACATCCAGTTATTGGTACTCCCCGTCAGAATCCCGAATAACTCCGGTGCCAATGGCAAGTAATTCCTTCCACCCTGTCTCCGCGCAAGCTCCATCACTACCCCGACAGTAGCACCTACTACACCCTGATCATCGTCCGCTAACCTCTCTCGTAATCGCGGAAAGCCCTCGCGGAGTCCTTCAGGAAAGGCTTCCCAGCATGGTAGGAGGCAAAGGACTGCTCGTTTTCGTATCCGGGGTGTTGAGTGGGTTAGGAGGTGGAGCAGGTCGAGGTGAAGCGTGTGCGAGAGGGAAGAAGAAAGGGATAAGAGGTGCGGGAGGGCGGTGAGGGGTAGTGATGGCAGAGCGAGGTGGGGTGACATCAGATCCTGAGGAGTTTTGTCAGTCTCAGGGTAATGTTCGTGCGGGGACTTCTTACCTTCTTGATACCGTTGACGGTCAGGACGACTTCCTCCGTGTCCCCAGAGAACGCCATTGGAGAGGCCAGGTATCCTAGTTCTGACAGCTCCGTGAGCATGATCTGTCCGGCGGTCCATGAAGCTGTTCCACTGACGTTTCAAGTGATACCTAGGAGAGCTCATAACCTCAACAACATGAAACGCGAATCCAGGCGGCGCCGGCAGCGGGAAGAGCATCATCAACTATCTCGCCGTCAGCTTTCACACCCTTCAAAGAGTCAGCTCCACCTACGTAGCACGTCTTGACCACCCCCTCCGCCTTCAGAGCCATATCCTTCCCGTTGAGCTCCTCCCGGATTTCACCCATAGCCTCGGAAAGGAACACATCTCTCTGAGCTTTGGGAGAGGCTTTGTGAGCTCGAAGACCGCGGATCAGGTCTTGGAGAGTCCGCTCGAACATGCTGAGCGGGGTTCGAGCGGTGAGAGTAACCACAATACGAAATGGACCCTTTCTGGGTAGCTGGGATGGAGGCGGCGGTTGCCGGTTAGATTGGGGTTGATCTTTTTGACGCGTCAAGTTTCCTGATCAGACGAAAGGCTTCCGACTGACTACCTTTCCTGGATATCACAATATAGATCTCCTGAAGACAGTCCACACCCACCTTGACATCAGGATTCAGGCGCCAGGGCATCCCTCATTACGCACGATGAGCCCGATGGTTTCAGCAAACCATGATGCACGATGAGCCCTACGGTTTCAGCAAACCATGTTCACCTTGGTGGAACAAGTATAAGAAAAGAGGTCCCGGATATAACGAAGCGTGTCAGGCGTACGATGCGACCAATGGTGATTACGAAGAGCTCCGTCGAGGGGCAACTTCGGTCCTCCTGGAAGAAATCCGACCGATAATTGCGCCTCTATAACTTGTGATAGTTGTACCTGGAGAGTGACGGTGATGATGACTGAGGCAATGATGCGGCACAGATCGCTGGACGACCTTATCGGATACAGGTATTCATTTTGATCTTTTCTTCTTGTGAGTTCTCTTGACGCATATATGATAAAGGACGTTGCCCATGTTGTGCCACAGTTTTCCTGAGGTGGCGATCTGCAGCAGAGTGGACCTGCAGTAGATTAGAGGTGTAGCTCAGATACGAAGACCGAGTTCATCCTGTTCCACAAAGTTTCGTTTGCCCGTAGATCGTGCTTTAGATTCCAAGGCAATCCATGCATGCACTCAACGAAGCTACCTTTCCAGGTAAGGTTGGATCAGTACGCAGATCGGAACATAGGACGAGATGGTTTGAAGCGGAGATGAGATGAAGAAGCCGTTCCGAGCGTCAAGCAGTCCGTGCGGTTCTGAACAGGCTCCAGTAATAGCCAAGCTTCTTCTTGCCTGGTTTGCTAGACGTACAGTGGCGTCTCTCGTCAGCCCAATTATACTCTTCAAAAAGCTTTTTCCTTCCGCCAGATGGCTCACGTCAGCCGCAACGAGGGTATACATCGTCTCAACCCCCTTTTCCGGTCGTCTGTCATTGAATATTATGTCAAATGCTTTTATTAAAGGAGTTGAGATTTTGTCCATCAAGGCGAATATTAGTAAGTAATATATCCTCAAGCATCGTATAGCTTCTTATATAGTTCAGCTGTCGAAATCAGCGCTCATGTTGGTGAAATCAAGGCGGAACCCGCTTGGGACCTTCTTTTCCACCCGGACTTCGATAGATCCTTGGTGGACGACACGATCCATTATACAGTCCAATCAAGGAGTCTGCTTCAAGATCGACCATTCCATTCTCATCGTTCACTCGTCCTTCTTTCGCGATCTCGGCTCGTTGCCTACCACAGATGACTCTCTTTCGGTCGAGAAGAAGGCCGCTACCGACAGCGCCAACCCATGGGATGCATCTCATTCTCTCCGTTCTGTCGACTGCGGCCGGTTTCCAAGTCCCGAAGCGCCTTTTCGAAACAGGTGATTCCGTCGAACGTATCTTGGCGTCTAGCCAGTCGGCGCTGGACATATCCGATGCTTACGATATCCCGACGTTCTCGTCAGCCTTCTCTCAATTTCTGCGACGCTTTTGCCATAAGCAGCTGTTCGCCGATTGTGCTGCTGCTGGTGCCGTCCAAAGTGACTTCGGTGTCAAGCTGGCCTCGCGCAGAACCATCGCCTAGGACATCGAGACAATGTCTCCAGCTGTTCTCACATTCCTACGAAACCTCAATGTTCGCTTGGGCGTACCTGGACCTACGAGAGCCGCCTTTAAAGATTGCATGAAAAACAGTTTCGACATGCGGAGAATGGCACTTGCGATCGACCATTTTGTGCATAATGGCTTCATGGCATTCGGTAACAATGCAATGGGTCCGGCTGGAATCTATGCCCAGCATGGCGATTGACGAGTGACGACTTCTACGACTTCTGTCGGGTGACCGCTAATGCTGTACTCGACAAGATAGTCGCCAGTAGGCAACACGACACGCAACATACGGTGGGAACACGCCCGAGCGGTTGTGGCAGAGATCGTCGATTGTCCGAGATGTACGATAAGGCTTGTTATCACTTTGTGTCGAGCGTTATCACATCGCGATCACAGACGACAGATGGAGCGCGAGAATTGACCATTTGATGAATGCATATGGGATTCGATGACCCAAGCATGCAAGCGACATGGTACAGGACACTCATTTGAACTTAGGCCGTAGCTTGATCGCCAACTTTGTTCCGTACTAGTCGTATGGGCCCTTTTCATCATCATGCACATTGAAAGACTGAGCTGTCCAAGATAGCGAAGATATTGCCATCCCTCTCCATCCTTAGCTGTCACCCTGAATGTAGCAGAATCCTTCACATAGAGCTAGAATTTATGCTAGCAGAAGTAAGCTGGACTTCCCATAAAGGTCCGTGCGGTACTGCCATCACAATCTCTATCAGGATGAGATGGCTCGCACGACCTGCCGCGAATCATTGGAGGCATCGAGCTCAACCTAGTGTTCTCTCATCACACTTCACCCCGCTTATGCAACTCGTCGAAACATCTTGGAGGATCTTCAAAAGAGTTCGGCGTCTACATCATGGTAAAGGTTGAGTAAAGCACATACATGGGTTTAGCGCCCCGCTTAAGCCTATCAGTCCCGAATGAGCAGTCTGTTGATCTCGAGACCAACATCGACTTCAGGAGTCTACCCAAGCGGCGTTGATGGCCCTCCGCGAAAGATCCGGTCACCCTCCGATCCCATGATGATGTCGAACTTCCCGTCAGCGCTTCGCGTCTTCAGAGACCGCGGGATACGGTTCATCCAGATCGCGAGTGTAAAGGGCTTCCAGGGCAAGATATAGACCGTAGCCGTTGACGGATGGAGGTTCGATGACATCATCACCGACGGGATCGAGGTCGGCGAGGTCGCGGAAGAAGGACGAGTGTCTCCGAGGAGCATTTTTCTCTTACGAAGCGTGCTATTTTCCAGGTCTCGGACACTATATCCTTCGGCAAACGATTTTCAAGTACGGCGACCACCCTTTTCATATCTACGCGATCGCCGTGCTAGCCGGGAAAGAGGAGGCCGCAAAGTGGAAATGTTCATTGACCTTATCGGAGAGCATCAATACGTTGCCGAGCGATGTAGCAACCATCTTGAGCGAATCAGCACCAGATTATCTGGATCGCCTTCGTCACCTCCATCAGGATCGAAAGCAGAGCCTCGAGCATCTCAAGCGAGCCTTTGTCAGCGGAGAACCAATGAAGAATCGGAAGGAGCAGTTCACCCATTGCAGAGTCGCTCCTTCCCAAAAGTGCGTTGCATATGTCGACCACAACGGCGACTTTCCTGCCCTCCGGAAGCGAGCCGCCGAAGTTGCATTCGAGTGCGTGTCCAAGGCCGATGATATCGTTATCGGGAGGTTGTCGATGAATCGGTCGATGAAGCCTATGATCGTCACCATGGTTTGATATAAGGAGTGTACGCATAGACTCGGGCAGACCTTCGCAGCTGCAGTGAATCGATTCAAAGACGATATCTCTCTCTGTTTCAGCAGATTTGAATCTCAAGGGCGAACTTTCTCCTCCAGCTCTCCCTCACTCCCTCTAGGCCCAGCGCTTTTTGCTCCTCCTCTCCAAGCCTGCCTCGACGTGTATGTCTCCATTAGCGCAGATCTGCACCGACGTGCCTTCTGCAGCGATCGGACGGCGATTGAGTGAAACCCGACGGGATCTGAGAGGAAACATCACGAATCCGAGATACATATGCTACAACCTCGCTGATCATCCAAGACTATAGCGAATCGCTCGAAACATACCTAAATATCATTAGTCTCATTGACAAGTGAAGAGAATCATAAAAAAGGTACTAACATGAATTCCGAGAATTTGTTCCACATCTTCCGTTCCACCACAAGCTTTCTCGCCAGCTTCACATAGCTTCCGATCGTGAGGTCCTTCATCCCCCAAGGGGTGATCCGCTTCATCTCGATCTCGAACTTCTCTCGCTTCGCCTTGACTTCCTCGTCGTCCTCCTCTTCCTTACTCTCACCGCCATAATCGGGCTGGAGCACCAGGTCGTACCCAGGTAATAAGTGAACAGGGACTGGCGAAGGCTGAGTCGCATTGGCAGGCAGGAGTTGGCGAGCTTTAAGCGTAGTATATTCGATCTGCCATTTTGGCGGTTCGTCTAACTGACTATCCAGTTTTGGAAGGTAGAACTGGGTGTAACCTAGGGGAGAGAGGGGTCCGTTCCGCCGAGACGGCGAGTTTTTCGAAGCATATCGAGGCTTGTGCTTGAACTCGCAATGTGGCTTATCCTCGTTCTCCGGTCGGGAGCAGTCATCTTTCGGTAAGTGGTGTCGATGACCGCCTTTCCGCTTCTTCACCAGATCATCATGATCTTCGCCCTCGTTGCCGTCCCTGGTCACACCAGATATGTTGTAGCTACGAGAAATCAGCTCGATCTCGTCGAAGGAGGAGGATCTTACGTGAAGACTCGTACACCTGGCAGATATGTGGGAATAACGCTCGGTGCGACATTCATCACAGCATAGTCCTTAAGTTTGAGCTTCTGTGGTCCTGGCATCTCCCCAAAATCCTTCTTCAACTCATCTTGAAGACCGTTGTTGGCTGATCGTCCGCGTATATGATATCGGCTCGAATCGCTGAGGGTGTTGTTGGTGAACAAGGATTTCAGCTTTGTGGTGGCTTCAAGCTCGACAACATCAATGAAGAAGAAGTGATCGACGTTCCTGATCGTCGAATCGCATCTGTCAGTCGTGACTAGCAGTCGACGAGATGTGCACTGACATATGCCCGAAAAGATGGCCGACTATAGTATCTTGATATCGTAATGCAAGATCTCCATACCTCAGATCTAGATGACAATCAGCTTGATTCACATGAAGGCGTAAAGAGATAAGAGATGCTCACAGCAGTTGTCGTAATAATGCCCCATATGCGGCGGAACGTGCCCCGTCAACCAGACCTGCATCCCTCTTTCCCTGAACTCGACAAGCTGGACTTCCAGCCAATCCATCTCAAGTGCACCGGGATCGGTGGAATGATCACGACATCCGTCAACGACTGCGTGCATTCGCCCGTCAGCTTACTATGTTCTCGAAGTGAACGGGACTGACGGGTATTCGCATCATACCAGAACAAGGTGTTGAGTGAGATGACAGCGAGTCGATCGGGTATGACCTCAATCGAGAAGTAGGCTCCTCGCTCGAAAACATGGCCAGAGTCGGAAGGGATAAAGTGTCTCCAGATCCTACCGGTACATCAGCACCCGGTTCCAACTGATGCAGGCAGGCATACTGCAGAAACTCGGATGTTATAGAGTTTGGGCCAGGAGCCAATACATTGTGAGGGTATATGTCGTTGTTCCCCACACTCGGCACGATGAGAACGTCGTTGGAGAAGGTGTCCCGCATCTTGTCGACCATTATCTGGTTGGAGTTGAAGATCTCTTTGGGTGTACGGGGTAGTGAACGGTCGATGTCGTGTCTGCAAATGTTCGGACAAAGATAAGCACCTCTTATCAAGCTCTGATCAACGCGTATTGAGAACCGACTCACCGAGCATTATCTCCTGTCCAAACCACAAAGTCCACCTCGTCCGCCCATTCCTTCTTCAACCAGTCGAAAGTAGCATTAACAAGCGACATTGGCGAATCGCAATCACTATAACCAATATCAGTTGCTTGTCCAAGCTGGCTACCAACAGCCTCTGCTAGCAGCCATGAAGAAAGCCTCAATTTACGACACTGCTGATCCCCACCTTCCAGCTAAGACATCCTTCTCCTTCCCCTTCTCCTTCCCTTTTTCCACCTCATCTTCCCCTCTTCTTTCCCCGCGATCCCTCTCTGCACCCTTCCCTTTGTCCTTCTCTGGTTTCCTATGACATCCTGACTCGAAGGTTGCCCCAGTTTTGTAGTGCGGGTCGGGATGGAAGTCGGTCACATGGAGGAAGCGGCCTTTGAGAGCTGAGGCACGATTAGCTCAGAGAAGATGTCTGATACCTGTAAAGCATTGTCGGGGACTCACGCCGTTTCTTCGCCGCCTTGACTTCAGAGGAAGGCGGTGCGAGGGGCAGTTGTTCAGCTGAGACGGCTAGAGTAAGGGATAGGATAGCCAAGAACGCGCTATAACGCATCGCGATGACGTCTAAGGGCAAAACGGGAAACAAGGATGATCACGAACAGTAACAAGACAGCTCTGACGCTCCTGGTCGTGTGAGCAGCTAACGATTCCGTGATGAGAAGATCGGATGGCTGTTCCCCCTCGTCACCTACTGAATGGCTGACCACGTTCGTGATTGCTTTTGCGGCAAAAGTAAGCCTCACGTAAGTTATGTTTAGGCACCGGTCAAGAACCTGAGTGATAGGCTCGGGAGTCTTTCTTATCGGTTACTACTGCATAATAGGCGATGGACGTTCACACCTCCCACCAAAGGGATAAATTACTCGAGTTTAGTGCGGAAGGCCTTAGAGAGGTCTTTTAAAGTTATCGATAACCAGCTCTGTATATCCAGAAGATTGGGCCGCCATCATCTGATCATGGTGAGTACCATGTACGCTTCCCCATTCTGACCATTCATCAAGCTGATCTGCCGCCCAGCTTCGTCGGCAAACCCGTGAACGTCGAGAATACATTTTTAAGAAATCCCAAGAATCGCAAGAACGTTCAATATACGAGCGGAAGCAACGGATAAAAGACCTGCTAGCTGCTGGGAAGCCCTTACCTACCGAACTGAGGAATGAGGTCAGGAAGGAAGGAGGCCGAGATCTGGTTCTAGATGAGGCTCAGGCGGGTATGTCACAACAAGTCGTATTGTTGTATATGAGGAAACGATCTAACGTTTCTATCCTCAGAGCCGAAGAGCCATGTCGACGACGAATACGCGAAGGTCGGGACCTATGATCCGAAGATCGTCATTACGACCAGCCGATCACCTTCCAGTCGATTGTTACAGTTTTCAAAGGTGAGCATGAATGACCTGTTTCACTTCCCCATACCCCTTCTTCTTCCTTCACTCCTTCTCCCCTTTCATATCGTTTGCCTCCTCCTCCACGGATCACCACAATTTCGGCCTCGCAATGACACTGACTCGTACAGGAACTCCGCCTAGTCTTCCCAAATTCATACCGCCTCAATCGCGGAAACACCGTGATAAAATCCCTAATCACCGCCTGCCTCTCCCAGAACGTCACCGACCTCATGATCCTACACGAGACCCGCGGTCGTCCAGACGCCTTGATCATTTCCCACCTCCCACACGGACCGACCCTCTCACTCACCCTACACAACGTCACACTCCGACACGACGTCTCTTCCAACGCCAGCTCTACGGTTAGCGAACAGTACCCTCATCTAGTGTTCGAGGGGTTCGAGACGAAGTTGGGAGAGAGGGTCTTGGAGATATTGAAAGCGCTGTTTCCGGTACCGAAGGAGGATGCGAAGAGGGTGATGACCTTTGCGAATCAGGCGGATTTCATCAGTTTTCGGTGAGTCGTGGGATGCTCGGTCAGATGTAGCTTGAACAGCTACTCCTGTGATGCTGCGCGGCTCAGATGCTAACTTGTTTGTTAGTCACCATGTTTTCGCAAAGACGTCACATAAAGATGTTCAGCTTGCAGAAGTGGGACCGCGGTTCGAGGCGAAACGTCAGTCTTCCCCTCACTATGTTGCGTAAACCAGTCTATCGCGCCCCTCGCTCATCCCTTCCTCCCACTCCCCTTGCCCTATCCGTGCCCACCCCTACACCTGCTCCGCCCCCTCTGCATTCCCCTCAATCCTTTTCTCTTAGCTCCTCGCGCCTCTTCCCCTCCCTCACCTCTCCCTTACCTTCCCGTCCCTCTTCCTAAGCTTCCCCGACCCTTTAGCTGATGCTTGTCGTTGGCCTGATAGCCTACGAAATAAGGCAAGGGACGATCGATCAAACCGAGGCGGATGTCGAGTGGCTGTTGCGACCATATATGCGGACGGCGAAGAAGCGGAATCAACTGTAGTTACCATTCGATCGACTTGTTGTAGCATAGCATGGCAGGCATTTTTTATGGAGATTTGATTCCGCTGGAAGGACGTGTTGCCGTCATTCACGTGGCCGAAACGTCGTTCGTCATAGAAGGTCCGAGTTTTGCATTTGGCCCTTCGTGCTGCACCATCAATATGTCCATTTCACCGGTGAAAGCTGTACGTGATCAAGCGGCGCTGCTCAAGGGTCTGCAGGACGCCGCTGCGGAGTACCCCAAACCGGATGGGGTGTCGTTCACTTATGGCACAGCTGGGTTCAGAACGTTGTGAGTACACTTCACAGCATCGGCATGACCTCGCATAGAGAGGAAAAAGATTGATCCAAGCTGAGTTCCCTATCGCAGAGCGGACAAGTTGCCATCTGTCGTCTTCCGCGTCGCTCTCCTAGCCGTACTTCGATCCAAGCGATTGAAGGGTGCGACCATCGGCATCATGGTCACGGCTTCTCACAATCCTGAAGCAGTAAGCGTGTCCCTTCATAGTAGACTACCAACTAAATCGTGTGCTTCAGGATAATGGGGTCAAGCTCGTCGACCCCCCGGGCGAGATGCTCGACCAATCATGGGAGTCCCACGCAACCACATTGTCAAACTGCCCAACCACCAACTCCCTCATTTCGACATACACCACTCTAGCTACCCACCTACATGTCGAGCTCTCCTCTGCCCCAGCTTCTATCCTCTATGCTCGAGATACCCGGCCATCCGGTGAAAAGCTTATTTCGGCTCTGGAAAAGGGCTTGGCGGTCTTCTCAGATACGGTGAAAACTGTGAACGTCGGTATCACCACAACGCCGATATTGCACTACGTGGTCAAGGCTACGAATGACAAGACTGGGGAGTATGGGAAGCCAACGACCGAGGGGTACTACGAGAAGATGGCAGCGGCTTTCAAAACGCTTGTAGTGAGCAGCTATACTCCTTGTATGACCATAAATGCAATGTCCAGGGTAATCGAGGTCCACTCCCTACCCTCTACGTGGACTGCGCGAACGGCGTCGGAGCGCCTGCTCTGGCTGACCTGTCCAAATATATCGGCGATACCCTCCCCTTCCACCCGCTCAACACATCGATCAATACTCCCGGCGCACTCAACTCACAATGCGGCGCAGATTACGTCAAGACCAAGCAGACTCTGCCTCCGTTAATCGCTTCGTCCGGTCTGCTGTCGAAGGCCGAAACACGAGGTTGCTCTTTCGATGGTGACGCGGATCGTATCGTCTATTATTACCTCAAGGACGGGAAGACATTCCGCCTTCTAGATGGCGATAAGATTGCTGTGATGGTGGCCATGTTCTTGGGAGATCTGATGAACAAAGCGAAGCTCGAGGGGGATGCCAAGTTGAAAGTCGGGGTGGTTCAGACGGCATATGCGAATGGAAGCTCAACAAAATATCTCAAGAGTGTATGCCCGTTTTTTTCCTGGCCTCACACTCTGACCATATTTCAGCGGAACATCCCGATCACCTGCGTATCAACCGGTGTCAAGCATCTCCATCATGCAGCTCAGCGCTTCGACATCGGGGTTTACTTCGAAGCCAATGGTCACGGAACCGTCCTGTTCTCACCCTCTGCCTTGACCACATTACGATCTATCCAATCGAATTCCCCAGATTCAGCCAACGCGATCAAGCAACTCCTAGCCTTCTCGGAGCTGATCAATCAAGCAGTCGGAGACGCGCTCTCAGATATGCTCCTCGTCGAGATCGTCCTGGCCCATCGTGGTTGGGGTGCGCCTGAATGGGATGCCGCGTATGAGGATCTTCCCAATCGGTTATTCAAAGTGGAAGTACCCGAGAGATCCATGTTCGTTGCCACTGATGCGGAAAGACGGTTGGAGAAGCCTCCTGGTCTGCAGACAACGATCGATGAGGCGATGAAGAAGTTTGATATGGGAAGGACGTTTGTGAGGCCTAGCGGGACTGAGGACTGTGTGAGGGTGTATGCGGAGGCGAAATCTACTGCCGAAACTGAATGTAAGTGGAGCTGTCTCATAGAGTCACGCTGATGACTCGTTAAGCCTTGGGTTCGGCCATCTGCGACCTGGTGAGGCAAGCGAGCGGTATTACTTAGCCACTGGATACATAGCGTTACGAGTGGCTACGCTTCAAATTGATATCCCCTGCACTGCATATATCGGCATCCTGTACCCCATGCATTTATGTAGTATCTGCCGCTTTTGTGACATGTGTGATTTATTGTACTGCCGAAATAAGCTAATTCCGAACTGCTGATTAACGAGAATGACCACCAAGACTACCTTGACTAGCCACCGAGGGATCCATCGTGTGCAAGGGGTAGGGCCCTCTTCTGGGGGAAGTGCCCTCGTTGAGCCGAATCCGCGTTGTGCCTTTATCAACCAGACTCGCGGGACACGGTGACACAACCTTAACATCGCCTCCTATCTTTGCCGTTCCCTTGTCCTGCCTTTACAGAAGACCTGCCGGTGAAGCTGAAGCTGAGGCGGACAGGGGGCGTGACTTTTTCTGTCGATGGTGGGGAAGGATGGGGAAAGGGAAAGACGGGCGAGTGTGGAGGGGTGTCCCGGTGTCTCACTTCTAACGGCGGCTGGCAGACGTTGCGAGACGCAAGGGACTCTACTGCCCGAAGCCACATTGCTTACAATACACCCGGTGGAAAATACCGAAATTCGCGTGTCCCGTACTACCCATCTCTTTCAAAATTATTGGTATCTAAGGGATTTGCGTCCTGCGAAGAGGCCCGTGAGAGCCAGGTGGGGTGCCCCCAAGGCGAGAGATCGGTGGCTGGGGCTGCAATCCGTACGTTGGATCGAAGCCGTGATCAGACCTGATCACCTGATCACGGTGCACGATATCCGACCTTTAAGATCTATCAAACCCCTGTGCCTGTCTTTCGACACTACTCGAGTAACGGAAAGGTGTATAGCTGCCAGTGAAGCCCCAGCTCATCCAGGCAAGCGGGTGAGTTTATTTTTGCACGAGTAGAGTTGCAGAACTCGTCGGTCAGGAGCGTGTTTGATGATAGCGTGTGCCGGTGGATATATAGAGAGTCACCTCATCGAGTATGGCTCTATGTTCTTGCTGTCGTGCAGTTTCAGAACGGATATGTCGGTGAATTGAGCGGACCTGAATTCTGAGTCTAGCACGTACTCGATGCAATGCGAATGATTCAAGCTGACTGAATCGATGCCCATAAAGTCGTGAGTATGATGAAAACGACAGACCATCCCTTGTACCACTCATAAGCCTGTATGAATGGATACGAAGCTACCCTAGGGAAAATGATTCATCCTTTGAGCAAACGCAGGGTTCGAACACCTCCCATAATCACGTGCCGAGGAGCGGACTTCACGTGGGGCCTTTGGGCTGAGGTGGTCCGGCGGTTGATAGGAAGGTAAGATATAGAGAACATGATCGCTATAGTCCCTCAGAACATCAGGCTCATTATTGTTGCTCCATTCAAGACTCGCCTTCGCCACATATCTGGCAGTACTCACGACATCGGACCGCCGAAGTACGCAGACCCTGCAGTGAGTATTGGCATGATCAATCAGGATTCTATCCACAACCAGAACTGGCTTGCAACCAGAAACTGAATCGCCCGCGGGGAATCCCGTGAGGGTAGGTGGGATACCCCCAAGGCGGGGAGATAAGTGGCTGAGGCTAGACCTGTGACGTTGGACCGAATGCCTGTGGTTTGGCCTGATCAACCAGATTACAGGTCACGGTATCCGACCTTAACACTTTGAACCCGCTGCGCCTGTTTCCCCGAGGGTGAGATTAATTACAACCAGCCAATGAAGCCCCAGCTGAGGCGACTGAAAGGTGGACGAAGTACTACAATACGTTTTGGCACGCCGTACAGCTGGATGACGCGCACAAACATCTAGCGATCCGATAATCATTGCGAGCATGTCGTCTCAGTCAGTTTATATCTCCCTTAGCCCGTCAAGCTGACCAGTGAATAGTAAAGTGCGGCAGGCTACTCACGCAGGGAGCTGGTATAGCTCCAACGGTAATTTCTTGACTGCATCAATATCCCTTGGGCCGATGTTGGTGTTCAGACGAGAAGCTCAAGGCCGAGCTCGCTACCAACTTGTCGAAAGTCAACCCTCTACCCGATATCAATTACCATCCTCCAATAGGAGACGCTAAAGCCATCATCGCCCCGTCAGTCTTCTTCTCAGCTATCGAGCTACTGTCATCCGATGGAGACTGACAGAAGCTGGTCTTCACCGTAGACATGCAGGATACTCCTATTCTGGACCAACAGCAGCTTGGGCATACGCCGCTCTCCCTACGGAAAAGATGTATGTGATCACCTCTGACGACAGCCTGATGCTCGTTGATCTGCGACCCGTCAATGTGCGCTAATGTAGGTGCACAGAAAGCGGATCTTCCTCCTTGGCCCCTCGCATCACGCATACATTAACGGAATCGCGCTTTCTCCTTTCCAGGCTTATGAAACACCCCTCGGGGAGATTCCTCTATGTACCGAGAGCACGTCCTACTTGGGTCTAGATTAAATTGTGCTGATGGGGAACTAGCGATTGATGAACTGAGGAAGACCAAGACTTTCCAGGAGATGGGAGACAACGTCGACGAGGAGGAGCATTCGTTGGAAATGCACCTGCCCTACATCAGGCATATCTTCGCAGGGTATGTCGTCCGTACAAGTAACCATTATACGAGCTGAAGAGAAGGCTTCAGGAGAGAAGATCTGAGATTGGTACCCTTACTCGTTGGACATCCTAGCAAAAGTACAGCAGCGGAGCTGGATAAGGTGTTGGCGAAATACTGGGCGGATCAGGGGACGTTCTTCGTCATTAGTAGTGACTTCTGCCACTGGTGTCTCCCTTCCTTTCCCTCGCGTCCAAGCTAACGAAATGCCTAGGGGTACCCGTTTCTCGCATACACCATACTACACCAATGCTCCACCACCACCGAACCCCGTCCCTCCTGTTCCCCCTTCCACTCTTCCAGCATCGTTCACCCCGCCTGATCTGGTCAAGCGATTCACTACAGCATCAAAGGAGACGCCGATATGGAAGAGCATACAATACATGGACCACCAGGGGATGGAACTCCTTCGTCGACCTGCCGAGGATGGGGCCAAAGAGAAGTGGGAGGCGTATCTCGATCGGACAAAGGTGTGGCATCCTCGTGAGGCTTGGAGGCATTGACTAAAGGTGCAGAATACTATTTGCGGGCGGAACCCCATCACTGTGCTCGTCAGCCTTGTACAGCATTTGTACAAAGATAAAGAGGCGAAGCCGGAGTTTACGTTCGTTAGGTATGAGCAGAGTTCGAGGTGTGTGACTGGGAGAGATAGTAGTGTTAGCTACGTGAGTGGGGTTCTGAGGCTGCCGAAGTAGGCGACGGCGGCGTCATCGCGCGAAAATTGGGTGCAGAACCCTGTACATGACGACAACTTTACTTCAAATCAACATCGAGAAGGCGATCTTGTTCACTTTCTCGCTGGCATGTACGTGCATGCGCCGGAAGACCCGTAAACAATCCTCCAATCCCTGTACAATGTCTATGACTCATTGTCGACGACGACATACCCCTTGATCTGTACTATATCAGCCAACACTCTGATCCTTCCAGGGAAATTAGCCTCACAGCGTTATCCCTTATCATCGAAGCGTATCTTTCCGCCAGATCCTTACAGTTTTGCAAATGATTCACCCCTTCCCCTCGATAGCATTTCTTTAGTTCTTCTCGGACGAGACGAGCTTCCATCGCTTTTACCCAGGATTCGCGGACGTGGTGTTCTCGCTCGGCGTATCGACCTGAATCATTATGGATCAGCTTTGCTGAGAGAAGCTGTTGCGCAAGAGAAGCGGTATCAAAGGGCGGAGTAGTGAAAGGTTAGACAGAGGTTGGGAACTGCAACGATAGGCCAAGTCTTGGTCTGGGTACTAAAGCGATCAGTCCGCAACTCACGTTTGAGCTCTTCTGTAGACGGCAACCGACCCTCTGCGGCGGACATTACGGAATGGCGGTAAGGTAAGGCTCAACCGGGACGATGATGATGTTGAAGAGATGCCGATGGTTGGGGTAGTACCAGTATTGTGTGTTTCGTGCTCCTACCAGTATCACCCTAATCACTTACGTAATTTCTGTACCTCCACCCGCGACTGTTTTCTTACGAGTACGGATGTATTTTAATCAACCTACCCTGCGTTCATTCGTTTCACTTTCTAACTTGCTTTCTCACCCCTTATTCCCCACGTCATCTCTCATCCAGTCTGTTTGGTAATCCCCATTCTTCTGTTCTCATGACGTCCTGGTTCTTGATCCGTCTCGGAGATTTCTCCTCTTAATCCACTTTTTCCCCTCCATTGGGTCTGAAATGTCTACTACCTTCACACCCTGGACGCCCCCTACGAATATGGACTCTTCTCTTGGGACCCCGCAGGTGGGTACGCCCGCTAACGGCCAAGAACAAGGAGTGTGGTCAGATAAATATAGGAGCTGGTCAACGGGGAATATGGAGGCTTTGATGTACCCGTCACCCACGCCGTACGGAGAGAGAGGAATGGGATATGAACGACGTCCGGTGAGTAACCCATCAACTTACTGCGGGTTGTCAGCACCCTGACCACAGATACGGCGATGCTGATGACGAATAGCTCAACGAGCTTTCGAGTAACTGTACTCCGACTTTGGCTTTGGCATCTCCATTCATCCCTTCCGACCCAAATTCGGTATGGGGTCCACCTCTCCCTCAAAACACCGTTCCCCGTCGAAGTTATAGCGTAGGTGAGGTGAGTAGCACTACACTATCCCGCAGACGCTCGTCTATTGAAAGGCAAGCTTCGGGCTTACGACCATGTTAGCGACTCGCAGCCGCAGAAGCGAAGATTCGAGAGCTGTCTTTCGAAAATGAGAGGCTGAGGGAGAGATCTTTCTCCGTAAGCTGGAAATCCCTCTTTCAAGTCCTCTTCTGAACGAGAAGGATTTCGTCAAACAGGGATGCAGCTGATGTCCGACTATATGTAGCGCGATCCCATCAATCCTTCACCTTCCGTCTATGCTACTCCGACCATCAGCGCTCACTCGTCGATGTTCTTCGACAGCTTCAGCAATGGTAAGAGTCAAATGGGATACGGTGGACCGCAAGGACTTGGGATGCATCTCGAGGATGAGGTCACGAGTATGCACGTTGCTCGAAGTGCTGTGGGGGAAGATACGGTAGGAGACCTTCACTGCTCTTCATCCTTTCGTGATGATGACGGGTCCGCTTACGTCACTGGTAGTCTGATAGTTCCAACTACGTTCCCTCACCCCATATGGTTCTCAGCGTTCTTCATGGCAGTTTCACCTATGGCGACCTCCGTACCGAGTTCATTCGACCGATCGTCTGGATCATCGCGCATCGGCAGCCACGGAACAACTCGGAAAGGTGAGCCAGTCGCTATTGCTTCGTGTCTGAAGATTGAGCTTACAATCGTTAGTGCCGGACTGAAAGCTGCCGTCAATGCTTTGGCGGTATGTATCGATACTACATGAGTGTACAAGCTGATCAATGAGGCAGACTCGCCTCGGCCTCCCTCGCGAATCCGACCCATGTATCGTCCTGATCAACTCGATCATTGAATGGGCGAGACCCCTCTGCCTCACTTCCTGCGGCAACTATCTCTGTCAACAGTTGCTCGAACGAGGCGAGGCGGATGACAAGATCAATTTCATCAAAGAGGTTCAGTAAGTAAGGACTTGAATCTGGTTTCGATAATCCCTAATGTGGGTTGAAGGGAAGATCTGATTTCTATTGCGAGCGACAAATTTGGGACTCATGTTTTATGCAAAGCAGTTGCGGTCAGGGAACTGGAGGTGAGTCCCTATGGATCCGTTCAGCCAGCAGAGCAAGCTGCGACATCAATGTCCATGACTGACTAGTGAAACACCTTTGTAGCAGCCGATCTCGGAAGCTTTAGTCAAGCATGGTATCTTCGAATCGCTCAAAACAGGTGCAAGGAGGTTGTGGAGGGAAGTGAGCGCTCCCTTTTGCCCTTATGTACCCCAGACTGATGCCGTCTTCTAGTATCTTGAAAAGTGCAGGCAGGCGAAGAGATTCGATATCTTCCACTTGTTCGTCGTCGACATCCAAGGTCTACCACCTGTTCTGACCACCCAACAATCATAGGATCAATCAGGAGATGGAAGGAAAGTGGGCGGATCTGGCTTGCTACAATGAGGTATGGAAAAAATTCCCGCGCGAAGCATCCAGCTAACTCACACGTCAAGCATGGGTCCATTGCGGTGCAGCAGGTATTTGAGGTATTCGGATCGCTGGATCTGATGGTGAGCCATAATCGCAGCTCATTCTCGCTGTTGCCAATGCTAATCGTATGGCAGGAATCTTGCTTCGGAGAGGTCGGTGAAAACGTCCGCTCCTGCCGAAAGCTGAGGCCACTCTCAGCTGATTGTGGATGTATCACGCATCGCCAACAACCAGTTTGGACAGTAAGTCCGTGCAATCCTTTCCACTTCAGTCAATGATGATCATGCATCAGCTTCGTCATTACCAAACTCATCGGATACCCCAACATGTATCATAAAGCCTGCACCGCAATCCTTCAGGCTTACCCGCCTCTTGCTACAACTCATCATGGGGTTAACTTCGCGAAGATCGCCCTCACCGAAGGTGGCCGAGCAAGTATCGTCAAATACATTGGCGCGATCTGCTCACAGGACGATGGGTCAGTCGTTGCCTTTCCCTGGTGCCCGTCCTTTCTGATATCGAGACAGTCGTACACCTGGTATCGTCGCCATCGCTACATCTTCTATAGGAAAGGCACATCTCAGTGCGCATTACCTTGAACTCCTCCCTTGCCGGATAATGATCTACATTTTAGCCTTCGTCCTCTCTTGTGTGGGTCTTTGTCCAGGTATCCGAATATCTATGCTGACAAGCGAGAAGCTTACACCTTCCGAGCACATCCGCGTTCGCCAAGTTTGCCGATCATACAGCACGACTCTGCGCAATTCACAAAGCGGCAATGATCTACTCCGCTCCCTGTCGGTTTATTTTTCATTTCCGATTTTGCGCTGACTGAGTGCAGCGGCCTCATTCAGGCTGTCGGGTCTCGGAGTCGATCGGGAACAAGCTGAGACAGCAGCATTACGACCCGCCAAAACGAAAGCTCAAGCTTACGACCTCTCACGCCACATCACCATCATGTAGCAGTTCCGACCTATGTTCGCGTTATCGTGGCTGTATTCTCGCATAGCCCCCATTTTCATCGATCATGTCAAAACCACACAAAACCTCACATCGGTTCACATTATGTCAAAAGCATCATACTATCCATTCGCTACGCATCGCATGAGTTTTCCTCTTTCTTTTGGGTCGTCATAGATAGCCTAGCCAGATCTGAACAACGTCATGATGTCGATATCATATAACCATGCATATATGACGCGAGTTTACATTGTTTTTGGGTTTAGTCGTTAAGGAGTCGTTAAGATTTCGTTGCAAGGCAAGCACTCCCTCCACTCTTTCCTGACTCAATGACAACCGATAGCACCCTAGATTGGCAAATGGGGACCGCCCCTATTAATTTAGCGGGAGAACGTTGATTTTGTGATGATTACTCACACATCGTCGATAGACCTTCTCCTCTTCCGGATCACTAGCTCTCTCTTCGGCTCCACAGACTAATCGTCCTCGTCCACAGCGATCGGCTCCCGTAGCAGATTGAAGTCGTCGAATTCCAGTCTCATCCCGGATGTGTCTGAGCCAGCCGGTGAGGAAGCAGCCGACATGTCGAGATCCATCATCGAGCGCAGGTACTCAGCCAGGGAGATGTCCTTGAATTGATAAGTCCAACCTGCAACTTGGCTTTGCAGGGGCATCTCTTCACCATGCGCAGTGACCGCGATAAAGTGTTTAAAGCCCCGGAGAGCTGGATGAGTCCGACGTGGCAGTCGCTGGGATCGAAGAACCGCTATATCACGCTCCTAAGAGTACATAGTCAGCATAAGACGGGTTTAGGGTGACGCACGCGGAAGCGGCGAAGGACAAGAAGAGCGCGGAATTTAACGTTTGACATGGGATGCATTTAGGAAAAGTATAAACGGGTTGATCAATAAGGTGAGTGAGACGAAAAAGGAGCGCAAAGCCAGAGGGAACGCACAATGAGATAACGGCAGCGAGGCGAGGCACATCGTACGTCGTTGGGGACGGGAGAACAAATGATCGTGTTGATCATCGCGATTGGGGTTTCGCGGCGTCGATTGGGTATGTGAATCGCTCGTCGATGATCGGAGCCATGATGGTGATGATGTTTCGGTTCGTGAGATATTTTAAGAGATACGGTAAATTGTTTGAGATAAGTGAGTGGTGAGGGGTCTCTCCTCCATCACCGCGTCGATTTAAGCTCTTCATCGCGATTTATACTGGGCTGGCCAACCAGTCAGTTGACGAAACGATGTATGACTGGATAATCCCTCGGATGCCGGTCATCGCAGCCGAACCGTGATAAAGCACTGCATTAGCATTTGGTCTCATCCAGTCGCATCGTTCTGTGTCGATTAGTAGGAAATTGAATAGATTGAATCGTAAAGATATAACGGAAAGAAACATCGGGGCCCCAAGCCATTGATATGAGAAGGCGAACTTATACCACGTCAACAGACTTCCCATCTTGGTCTTTTCGCGATCCAGTCAGGTGCCCCATTGCCGTTGCCTCTTTGATCAGCTCATTCCCTCTGTTTTAATCATTACTTCTTGGCCTTGATCGTATCTCTAGGGACAACGATCAAAGTCGAAGAAAAGACGGCATCAGTAGGTGTAGGGTACAATGCCGCAGTCCCCTTCGGATTCGCGCTCTCCCGCTCGAACGGTGTCCTCTCGAAGTGCTTCTCCAGACGATGTCCCTGCTTCAAAGCGAAAGAGGTGAGTCCAACTTCTACCTCCTCATCTGCGCACATACTTAATGTATCAGATCACCATCTCCAAGCCCTCGCGACCGTTCACAATCCCCTCCATCCCGACGTCGCCGCTCTCAATCCCCACTACCAAAACCTTCCGCCGAACCTAACGCACCTCTCATAGATCAGCCTCGTGTCATGGATATCGATCCGAGCCGCCGTCGCGCAAGAGAAGCAGCCATGCTCGAAGCACAAATCGCTTCCGAACTCAACGGAAATGGAAAAATGAACGGTATCGCCAATGCCAATGGCAACGGGAAAATGACAGTCGCGGACCCCAGCGCCAAGGCGGAGTTTGCGAAGCTGCTCGGATCGAGAAGTGGTGGAGCGTACATCCCGCCTGCGAGGTTAAGGGCGATGCAGGCGGAAGCGGCGAAGGATAAGAAGAGTGCGGAGTATCAGAGATTGAGCTGGGATGCGGTGAGGAAGAGCATCAATGGGTTGATCAATAAGGTAGGTCGGATTGTCGGACTATAGCTTTTTCCAGCTTTCACTTCCATCGAGTCCGTCTTGCTTACATCGAGATCAGGTCAACACCTCAAACATCAAGCATGTTGTTCCAGAACTCTTTGGCGAGAACCTCATCCGCGGCAAAGGACTATTCGCCCGGTCCATCATGCGCGCTCAAGCATCCTCCTTGCCTTTCACTCCCATCTTTGCTGCTTTGGTGGCGATCATCAATACCAAACTTCCCCAGGTCGGCGAGTTGGTCTTGATCCGACTGATCAGTCAATTCCGGCGAGCTTATAAGAGGAACGACAAAGTTAGTCCATCGCACTGCTTCTACCTCATAATGCTGAGCTGTACTCCAGACCGTCTGTCATGCTACATCCACCTTCATCGCCCACCTCTGCAACCAATACGTCTCCCACGAGATCGTCTCCCTTCAAATCCTCCTACTCTGTCTCGATCGCCCTACCGACGACTCGATCGAGGTAGCCGTCGGCTTCATGCGAGAAGTTGGTCTCTTCCTGTCGGAAAACAGTCCGAAGGCGAACAACACGGTCTTCGAGCGGTTCAGGGCGGTACTTCATGAGGGTGCGATCAGCAAGCGGTGTCAGTACATGATCGAGGTGTTGTTCCAGGTTAGGAAGGATAAGTACAAGGATAACCCGGCGGTACCGGAGGGACTGGACTTGGTAGAGGAGGAGGAGCAGATCACTCATCGGATCACGCTGGATGACGAGTTACAAGTGCAGGAAAGCCTGAGTGAGCTTTCCTTCCGCTCTACTAGCTTGATGCCCCATTCGCGCCCGGCAGTTACTGACGCAGCTTTCCTTACAGATTTGTTCAAGGTCGACCCCAAATTCCTTGACAATGAGGATCGGTATGCCGAAATCAAGCGCGAAATCTTGGGGGATTCAGATGACGAGGACGAGTCGGATAGTGAGGGAGACTATTCCGACGAGGATGACGAGGACGGCGATGTAGCACCCGAAAAGGCTGGAATCACCGACATGACGGAGACGAATCTCATCAATCTGAGGCGGACAATCTATCTCACCATTATGAATTCAGTAAGTTTGGTTGTCGTTTCGATTGAGGTTGACGCTCATCTCGCTGTAGCTGAACTTCGAGGAAGCGGTGCACAAGCTTATGAAGATCAACATCCAAGAGGGGAAAGAGGTATGTCCGGTCTTGACCACTATGCTTCGCGGAACATTGATGACTTGCTACTCTCAGATCGAACTGTGCAACATGGTCATTGAGTGTTGCTCTCAAGAACGATCCTATTCCAACTTCTACGGTCTGATCGGCGAACGCTTCTGCAAACTTAATCGAATTTGGACCGACAACTTCCAAGAGGCGTTCCAGAAGTACTACGACACGATCCACCGCTACGAGACCAACAAGCTCCGGAATATCGGTCGGTTCTTTGGGCACCTCCTTGCATCCGACGCAATATCATGGGCAGTCCTTCACGTCGTTCACATGAACGAGGATGAAACGACCTCCTCTTCACGTATCTTCGTCAAGATCTTCATGCAGGAGATGATGGAGGAGATGGGGATGGGCAAACTCGTAGAGCGGTTCAAGATACCCGATCTTCGACCTGCCTTCGCCGGTATGTTTCCGATGGATAACCCGAAGAATACGAGATTCGCAATTAACTATTTCACCTCGATCGGTCTCGGTAAGGTGACGGAGGACATGCGAAGGTACCTTCAGAACGCGCCGAAACTGCTAGCTGCGCAACATGCGGCGATGAAGGCGGCTGAGAGCTCGGAAGAGGATTCGGATACGGATTCGGACAGCTCGGAGCTTAGTTCGAGTGGGGATAGTGGAACGGAGAGTGAGATTTCGTCTCCGCCGAGACGAAGGAGGAGAGGGGACTCGGATACCCCGCCCTCGAACAGGGGAGATAGCGATTCTCCACCGCCAAAGAGGAGGTTTTCACACCAATCGCCACGTCGAAGGTCGCCTCCTCGTAGACGAGATGATACACCTCCTCCTCGACGCAGGGAGCCTCCTCCTCGACGCTCACGCGACAACTCTCCGCCACCACGACGAGCGTCACCACCTCCACGAAGGCGGTTCAGCGGTTCTCGTTCGCCTCCGCGCAAGAGGTATGACTCGGACTCTCGCTCCCCACCGCCTCGCAGGCGGGTCGATGCGGACTCTCGCTCTCCACCGCCGAAGAGGAGAGTGAATGGCGGCTCACGATCGCCTCCTCCGAGAAGAAGGTATGATGATTCGAGAAGTCCTCCCGCGAGAAGAGCTGTGAGAGACGATGACACTCCACCAAGGCGGAGATAATCGATCCTGCGTGGAGCGGATGAAAAGAAGGATGTCAGGTCTGAGGCGGACTGAGACCAGACTTTGGGATTCGAATCGAGATATCCGAGTGTATGATAGCGAGAAATCATTGTTCTTTCTCCTCTATGCAGATCACTATATACCCTTTCTGATCGGTTACGTCATTAACATATCAATTACACATTTGATCCCAACCGTTGCCTGCATCCTGCATGTAATGAGCGGTCGACTATACTTCAAAGTACAGTATACTACAGTATCCGAAAGTCTTTCCTGTCCCGGTGCCAGCCGTCAAGCACCCTTACCAAGGTCCGTCCCATATCCATCATATTGTTGTCCGACTCCTCTTTTTCTTCCCATGCCCCTTGCGATAACGTCGACCAGGGGACTCGTCCTCGTAAGATGCATCGGACTCGATGGTGTCCGGCTGAGGCCATCGATCAGTAATTGGGCGGCTCCAGCATCGAGAGAGACTGTTTTTACCTGAATGCAACATCTCCAGTCCCGGTATTTCCCAGGATTGATCATCCATTTCGCGATATCCTCCTTGTTCGCAGCTTTCGCCCCTATAACGAGCCTCAAACGATTCTTCGCCGCCGTGGCCGCATTGATCGATCCTTCCTCCTCCCCCATGCAGCGTGCACATAGAAACTCTCAATATAAGCTTCACATCATCTGTTCACTTGATCCTCCGAGATGAGGATATCGATTGCCCTCTGGATCTCCCCGAGAGCTAAACGATCATTCGAAGCGTAGATGTCGGTCTCTTTGTACCGCCATCTCCCTTGGATCTCCTTGAATTCTCGGAGAAGTCGGTCGGAGTCTTCTTTGATCTTGGCTGGTGGATTCGAGCACGCGGTACATAGACAATCGAAACCGAATTTGGTCTTCAGTAGAGCTCCGCGTTGTCGCGATAGGAGGATGGTGTCGACGTAGGAGCCACTGATTTCGGCATCTTGAGGGATGGGAAGATAGGTGTGAAGAACTGGGGAGGGTAAATCATCAGCCTATGTTTTCCATTTGAAGGGGATTGAAGGTTTCTTATGTTAAGCTCAGCACTACTCACGTAGCTCGCTTGACTCCTCGTCCCAGCGCCAGCCGGCATTTGGCACGCAGCTATGATTCGCTCTGCTTATATGCCCAAACGTACCGGACCATGCTGGTCCCTCCTCATGTCCTCCCTCCGATCCATTCACCGACTCTTCATCATCGAACTCAAACTGATGTTCATGATCATGTCCCACCGATAGGCTGATAGCGTTCGTGTCTACGATATTGATGTATTGATCCTTCTCTTCAACCGTCCCGGGCGAAAGATTAGAAGAGAGTTCGATCTCGAGGACAAAGCGCTGCTACACGTTCCGAGATGTCGAGCGAGAAGATTGGGTGAGGGAAGGTGATGAAAGGCTTTTCCCGGATGATGATCGTTCCTCGAGGGACATCGGTTGTTGCGGAGAGCCCGAATCCTTTCCCATCGAATTTTGTGAGATGGGGACAGGGACGGGGACCGAGGGGTTGTAGGTAAGGGAAACGGCTCGGAGGCTCGAAAATCCGACTGGGTTCTCAAATGTTGCTAGCCTTGGACGATGAAGGGATGTTTGTACTGGTGGATCGGCGGGATGGGGTGGATAGTGAGAATGAACGAGGTGCAGGGTAATCGGTCATGTCGAGTCAAGGTTAGATCGGTTCGCTGCTGAGAGCTAGGTCGCTTGCTGTGTCGGGACGAGACCCTGAGCGTGTGTGAGTGTACGTGTCTGTGATCGCGAGGTCCATAGTGTTGATCAACTGCTTCTTTGTGCAACCAAAAGTCAAAGAAGAAAAGGGAGAAACAAGAGGTGGAAGGAAGGAAGAAGAAAGGAACGGGTGAGCAGACGTCTGGTGTTAGCGTCATTTGATCAGGTCTTGAAGGGGATTTTAAGGTTTCATCAGCGCTCGGACCATCAAGCTTGCGCCCTATACCCTGTCTCTGTGTGAAACATCCTTCTTGGTGAGAGTCAAGAAGCCGTGTGCTTTGATGTAACCAATCTGGACACAGGTCGGCGAATCTGACCTTCTCTGAGGAATCCGCAGATACTGGTTTTGACGGTCGGGATTGCCAAGAATTTCTCATGAGACGACATCTCACTCATCCGTGCGGGGACCCGTGAGAGCCAGGTGGGGTTGCCGGAAGGCAGAAAGATAGGCTTTACAGCTGGTACCCTTTGTTGGACCGAGTACCTGTGATTGGCCTCCTGATCGGCCTCCTGATCGGCCAATCACCGCAATCACCTCCTGATCGGCCAATCACAGGTCACGGTATCCGACCCGACATATCTGTCAACCCCCTGTGTCTGTCTCCTGGTACGAACTTCCGAAGGTGAGTGCATAAGGATAGGTTCGTACCCGTCGATGAAACCGACGAGTTGAGGCAACAACGGACGAGAGATCCTTTCTGGTACGCATTCTTTGGTTGCGAACATGTTGTCATGGCAAAGGCAGCATAGGGGAAATGACGTCTGAGTCTGCCCTTTCATCGAGTCAACAATCAGTCTTTTGAACTCTGGTTTTCCATGGCCACATACCTGGTGTTACTCGCGAGCATTCGAGCCGAGATTGCGTTGACCCTGTAGTGAGGACCAGGACACTCCAAAAGTCATTTCAATCACAACCGTAACTGGCTTGTAATCAGAAACTGAATTGCCCCCTTTGCGCACGCGGGGCTAAGTCCTTGCGGCTGAAACCCGCGTTGGACCGACATGCCTGTGATTGGCCTGATCGCCCAGTCACAGGTCACGGCAACCGACCTCTACATCTGGCCAGGCCTCTGCCTGTCTCTCCGGCGCGACCATACGAAAGTGAAGTCAATTGAAAGGAACGGTCTGTGCCTGCCTATGAAGCGCCAGCTGAGGCAAACAAAGCGGGCGAGCTTTGCAACAATAACTTTTTGCGCTCTACATAAGCGAGTCTGTGTCGTACATGTCTATGGATCCGGCTCGTCGAGAGCATGTTATTTCAGTAAGTTATTGCTCCCTTTCCCTATTTCTATTTGACAGAATCTCATCGGAGTACATAAAATAGCGCAAGACATGTAACCGATAACCGAAGCCGCGCCGTTCTGAATGGAGGTGCCTGCTATGGATAACTGGACTGGCCAGCCACTCCGAAGGACAATATGGTGCATAAGAGACGCGTCGGCGGCGAGATAACCTTCTCCATCCCGTTCTCTTCCAAAGCTTTGCACAAACACTAGACGACCACTAACGACTCCGTAACGACTCCACTATGTCTGCCGGAATGAACGCCACTACCTCGAACAAATCCATATTGCCCATTTTACCTCACCTTGCGCCGGTAGAAATGCGAGGTACGATCATCTTCGTCTTGAACTCTGATTACCGTACCGACCTGCTTCGTCTCAAAAAGTTCAAGGAAGATTTACAGGTGAGTTATGTCTCTTTAGAATCATACGCATCTATTGACTTAATCTGTGAAGCGCTTGAACGTGGCGGTTTTGAAGTCGTGGAGAGTCCCTCGAATTGGTGCTGCCACTCTTAAGGGTTCTATGCGTTGTTTGGCAGTCGCTCCGAATGGCCAACCAGTGCCTCCCGAATGTCAAATTAAGGGATGGACATATTCGTGGGTGCGATGTCGGACTCGCGAAGTACTTAGACGAGATCATCCATCTCGATAATGCTCCCCCTGCTGCTGCGTCATCGACCTGTTCCCTCCGTTTACACCTCGCGGAGATCGATTTCGACCGCGAGCTTATGGATATGGACGAGAAGGAGATTGAGCCGGCTGTAAAGCCGGTCATTGGCAAGCGCAAGAGAGCAGTCGAGAGTGTCGGTAAATCCATCAACTATCATTTTATCCAAAGCTGACCAATTGAAAGGACGGGGGTAAGAATCCAGGCCCCGACATATTGAGGGGATCATGGCGCGAGCCGGGGAAAGATGAGACTGGAGGCTTTCCGCTCTGGAACTTGACGACTTTGACGACTAAGCCAAAAAAATCGATAGACTTGGCGGACAGGTAGATCTTGCTTACTATGATTCATGCATCTGCTTGCCTCGCACCTTCATCTGCGTACGTGCAGGAAGCAAAGCTAGATACATCCATCGCTCTACAGTTGATGTGCCACACTGCCACCTTTTCAGAAGTACCCCGTAATCCCCCACAGCTTCGCGTTTCTGGACGTTGATAGACGTCAAGTCTGTACAGCTCCCCTGAAACGGGCAATACAGTGGTCTATACCTCAATCTTCAAGTTGAGCACTGCGACTTCAACAGAAAAATGGCGCCGGTGACTCTCCCTCCATCCTTCTACAACTCCTTTTGGTCTCCTGATTACCGCTCGGGCCTCGACGTCCTTTTCAAGAACCTTGAGCAGGTGAGTCATGACTGCAGACTGTCCTTGCCTTTTTTGTCCCTCACTGCTATTTACGCTTATTGGTGATGGTGTTTATCTTAAGTGCTGACCGTGATTCACAGGGCTGCCTCGAAAACGATGGTGTCGCCAACTTTATTGAGGTGAGTTCGACAGCTAATGGCTGTCCGGATAGTAATGTTTAGCGAGAGGCACTGACGCATGTCATCAAAAGTCGCAAGTTTTAGGACACCAAGCTCTCGCCTCAGCTCTCCTCGCTCCACCACTCCCCTCCAATGCCCAGTCCTCCTCGTCCCTCCAACACACCCTCCTGTCCCTTCGCGGAGCCTCATCAGCACGAGGCGAAGCGCATCAAGCACTGGCGTTAGAGCTTGAGAGAAGAGCGCTGCTTGGCTTCAAACAGTGGGAGGACAGGCATGAGGTCCGAATCAGCGGCGCTAGGGATGAGATGCTGAGTAAAGGAGGTGTTATTGGGAGCTGGGAGAAGGATGTGCAGAAGCTGGTTACTGTGAGACCTTGATGGAGCGCACGAATGCTCCTAGCTGATCCTCCATAGCTCCGACAAACCTACATGGCCAAGTCTAGAGCCGCGGACGACAGTGAAGACGAGTGAGCCTTCAGCTTTTTCTGGACTCCAGTCCAAGCTGATGGTTTATGAGTATCAAATTCGCTCCCGCTACGAGCCCTTCTGTTCGCTCTCCCGTCGCAGATGGCTATACTACATCTCCCCAATCCCGAAATGAAGCTCTTCGACGGTCCGGTACCGTTGCAGACCGGATCAACGAAAAGCTCCGCGCCGCCAGCGTCACCAAATCCCCTCCTCTGCGGAATCACAAGCCAAAATTGTCCATCGATGGGAAGATGCTACCCCCACCTCGTACTGCCGAGTCTCCAGATGAAGGAAGTCCAACAAAAGAGGACACGTTCATCCCGCCGACCGAGCCTAATGGTCAGCCGACAATACATCAATCATCTCCACCCGTACCGCAAAAGGACAATCCCACCTCTCCGTTGACCAATGGTTCCACCCCGCCTGTCCTGCTCTCCGGCTTGTCTCTTTCTACGCAGAATCTTCAAGACCTCTTCCGCCGATTTGACGCGTATTTGCTGTCAACACCTTCTCCCGACTCAGATGCTCCAAGTAGCTCCTCCAGTAGTCGCTCAAATGCTGCACTATCAAGTCGGCATCGCACCACCATCCTCGGAGCATATGAGAAGACGTTCTCGGGCGAGGAAGCGGTCGACTGGCTGAAAGAGAATGTCGAAGGCCTCGGCGGTGACTGGGAACGATGTGAGCAGGCTGCGAGTGAGCTATACAAGATGGGTCATATAGGTCGAGCTGGAGTCGGACGTGGCTTCGAGTCGAGCTACGACACCTTCTTCGTCCTCAAGCAGGGCACCTCCCAATCCACCCAGTCCGGAATTTTGCCGATGTCACCTTCAACAAGCGCGAATCTGCAATCAATGCTGAAGTCGTATCTTCCTGGATCACTTGCTTCGTCGGACGAACCGGCTCATCTGAGATTGCGGAAAGAGGCGACGAAGGCGGATGAGGCGTACAAGGAGGGAGTGAGGAGTGCAGAAGAGAAGAGGTTGGAAATGGAAGAGCGGATCGAGAAGGGTTTGAGAGTCTGGGAGCGGTGGGAAAGGGAGCGCCTTGCGGTCGTGAAAGCCGGCAAGTCATTGGCATGTATAGCATTTCCGTATACTAACCCGAAGCAGTGCTCAAGCAATATGAAGAAGCTCTCGGCAGTCTCCCTCCTCGTCTATCCGATCTTCAGGAGTCCACTGCTCTCTCCGTCGAAGCCTTCAACCCGGAAGCTGATGTCAAAGCGCTGATCGAGGGGAATCGTACCGGATCGTTCCGACCATCGCCTCACATCTACGAGTCGCTCGAGGCGGATCTTCCCGAGGTCAACTTCGGGCTCGATTTACGGAAGTGGTCGGGAGAGCAGGGGTGGAAAAGTCTGATTACGCTACCTCCCAGGCCGAAAGGAGCTATTCCTGAGGCGCTGGAGGCGATCTTGCGAGGTCTTGACGAAATGTATGAGGGGATCTCAGAGGAGGGTGAGACTCTCCCGCAGACTTGCTGTGATTTGCTGTAGTAGTGCTGATGAGCGGCACCAGATCAAAGAAGAGCATGGATATACGAAGTCCCGTTGCATGAAACGCATATGCTGCGAAACGCGATCAACAACCCGAAAACGTCCATCGACGATATGGTCACCGTGGTCAAGAAATTCAATGTACCGGTCGTAGCTGGAACAGCGAAACTGTACCTTTTGGAGCTGAACCCTCCCGTGATGGGATGGGAGGGATGGGAGGATGCGAAAGCCGTGTACCCTGCTGGTACGTCTGTGTCGATTTTTTCAACAGTCCTAACGGATGTTTCAGTCGGAGCGGATCAGGAAAGAGACATGACTAGCGCGGTGACGTCTGTTCTAGCGAGATTACCGGGAGCACAGCTTTACGTGCTGGACGCTGTGATCAAGCATTTGAGAAAGTGAGTCAATATGAAGCGAATAAGCTCAATGCATCCAGGATGGCCGATTCCACAAAGTCCGATGAGCCGAACGAAGTATACATCACTAAGTTAGCCCTTTCCATTGGTCGATGTTAGTAAATTCGCTCCGCTCCTAACCACCTACTGATTGTCATAGGCATACTCCGCCCTCAGTATGAGACCGAAATCACCATACACGACCGAACGCCTTCCCTTTTCCTCGCCGATCTCATCAATCTATACTCCGCTGTCTTCCCCTCTCTGGTCGAAAAGAAGAAAGCAAAGCACGAACGGGTCATGCCGGTGCGCAAGCGGACCGCTTTAGTGGACCAGCGGGTATCACGCAGTCGGTTGGGTGCCAAAGCCGATCCTAGAGAGTTGCTAGAGCAGCAGCATGCTCTGCAGAATCCACCACGCGCGGTCAGTCCATCGCCCATCATGAGTCGACTGGCCTCGGCGTCAGCACTAGGCCTTGGCATGCCTTTGCGGAAAGGGCTGGAGGTACAGCAACAAGCGATCGAGCAGAGTGTCAAGATTACTCCGCCTACACCACAGCCACCTATGGAAGAAGGAAGGGTACCAGATCCGCCTGATCCGGAGATACCCGAAGACGACTCAATCACTTCGCCGACCGCTTCGATACTGGAGTCGATGGAGATGTTCGCGTCGTCAGGTGACGCGGATGCTCCCGTCGCGACCGGAGCGTCTGGCTTAAAGCGCGCAACCAGTGGAGAAGTCACCAGGATGCGGGGTCCAAGGGGTGAGTCGCCCTCGGTATGAAGCGTTTTCTTGAGCTGATGATGTTGCCCTAGTCGCTCGTGGACCTCGCCCCGCTCCTGGAAGAGTCCCATCTCAGACAGTTCCGATCGCATCGACAACCACCATGAGCCGGGAAGCATCAAAAGACGGCCTCGCAACGGCATCAGTAACAGACGGATCTGCGCCGAGTAAGGGACTGTCTTCTTTCTTTACATCTATTGACGCCACCTCAGACGCATCAGACTATGCAGCTCGAAAAGGCAGACCGACAACTCCGGCTGGAGCGGTGAGTAGGAAGATGGAGGCCTAAGCTGATGACCGTGCAGTTTGGCGACGGGTCGAAGAGTTCGGTTAGTCAGGCGATTGCTCAATTCGAGGGGAGATGATGAGGCGAGGTCGGCATGGGTTTTGAGTAGATCTACTCGATACAGCTTTGTTGCAATGAGGAGGACTCTGCGGCCTCGAGTTTACCTACCACATCATTCGCGTCCTCGCAATCCCTGTCGAGCTCCCTGACAGCCTTGATCGGCTGAGCGCGTCGCATCATGACATCACCGCTTTCTTCAACCGCCCCATTAACGCGTTGAGGTTTCCCCTTCTCTGATTTGTCCATCGCAAGTTTCCCCGTGTTGCTCGTACAATCCATGCATGCAATCAGTATGCGGGGCCCAACGATCTACCAGGTCATGCGCGAGACGGAAGATTTTCGCAACGGCTTTCCCAAACCCATCCTCACCGAGAACCAATCTTCGTGGAACCCGCACGAACAAGCCAAAACAGCTGCCAAGCGTGACCTGCTCGACGAGCGGAATCGAGATTTTTCGAGGAGTATACGGAGGAGGAGGCAGGTGAACAGAGTGGTGGGTTTGAGGTTTTGGGGGTATATTCGGAGGGTGAGATCATGCGGGTTTATCTTCAGGAGAGGGTGGTGGAAGGTATCGCTCCGCAAGGTTCGAACGGGAACGGCGCACAAGCTGCCGCGTCAAGCGGGGAGAGGAGCACTTCGAATATTAAGACGGTGTACTTGCTTGTGGCCACTTTATACGAGCATCAAGAGGATGAAGAAGGGAGGGAGGAAATCCGGGGTCACGAGGTTTATGAATCCATACTCGAGGCGAACGAAGAGGCACGACGTCAACTCCTGTACGAACTTTCGGGGAAGGAACGACCAGACTCCGATGACGAGGATGGGGAGGATGAGGAAGGTCAGGGTATTCAGGAGCTGATCGAGGAGAATGAGGGGTCGGGGACGAGGTGTTATAAAGGGACGGCGGTTTTGAGGTGGGATGATAGGGATTCGGTATCGATTGAGGTACGGCCGATGGAGGTGATCCCTGCGTCGGAGCCGGGCTTGGAGCCTGAGCCGGTGAAGGCCAAACGGGAGGTCTCGTCGAGTCAGGAGGAATCGGGGAGACCGGCGAAACAGCCACGGACATATCGCTGAGCGCGACTTGGAGACCTTGTCGGCATGGTCGATGAACCGACCCCTGACTTCATTGGATGGCCACGTCTCCCCGGTATGAACTCTCTCTCCTCACCATCCCCGCTTCCTTCTTGTTGCGCCTCAAGTCCTCCTCGCCCACGCCGCTCTTTGACGTCACCATTGAAATCGGCCCTGCCAGTGGAAAGGATGGAGGCGAGGGGAATGGCGAAGTTGAGATCGTACTTTTCCGGTGGAGTATGTTCCTTCGCATGATGAGGTGTTTTGTCCGGGATTCTTGGAGGAGGTTTGTATCCGTTGAGGAACTGCATCGTGGCTCGCTTCGCATATCAGTAGATGGTCAGATCTCACCGGAATTTTACGATGTTGAGTTTATCGTCCTAAAGCCGCTTGCTGCATTTTCGGCGCTGGCGCAGACCTAATGAGAAACCCTAGCAGTCCGAAGCTCCCATGCTTACTGTACAGTAGCTGTTTTCCAGCGTCGAGGGTGGGAAACCCGGCTGTACGGAGGAGTTCGGATTTTACGTGACTCAATTCGAGGAAGCCCCCATAGCCGCGGTCCAAGAGACGATAAGCGTGTCAGGAGCCTTTCCTACATCCTTCTCGGTCACTTACATGGATGTCTTCAACTAATCAAACCAAGCGTGTCGATGAGATACCTAAACAACGCTCGACCACCTCCACCTCCTCCCGACGACGTACCCCGCGATGCACACCAATCCACTCCTCCCGAAGAGTACGATATCAACTACATCATGGGTGAAGTTCGGGTTCTACATACAGATAAAGTCGAATTACGGCCTTTCATTGTGAGTCGCCAGGCTTCACAATCTGTACCAAATTCAGATCTGATACCTAATCACAATGGTAGCCATCCCTTTACGCCCAGATATATCTCGAGAATATCTATTCTATTCCCGGGATAAGGGATCTCATCACTTTACCACTTGATAATTTAGGTGACGTACTTTATTGGCATGAACGGAATGCACGTCGTCAGCCCGTACGTCCTACTCAAGCTCCTCCTCAATCTGCCATAGCTCTTTCACTCTCCTTCTCTGCTCCTCACCTCTCCTCCGCTTGTCCTCTTGTCCTCTTGTCCTCTCACCCCTTCTCTCTTCGCTTCTCCACTCCGTCTATGGTTTTCTCCTCTGGTCGCCGCAGCTAATCGAATCCAAAGAACGCAATAATCTTCGCAATCTTCGTCAGCCCTCTCCTCATCTCGACCCCACAACCCCACCTCATCCCCCCTTCCGATCCAACCGCTTCTCCCGGTACTGAGCACTGGCTTTTAGCAGGCTCCTTCTCCGTCTACCGCGGGTCCCCCCTCAACCTCTCAACAGACATCGGTCTCCTCCTCTGGCCCAAATTCCATCAAACCGGAGTATCAGTCCACGCCACAGGATTAATCGTGCGATGGGCTATGTCCATGCCTGATCTAAATGGGTATGGGTTGGGATTGAGGAGGTTACAGTGGACCACCCAGGAGAAGAATAAGGCGGCACATGGTTTGGCGAAGAAGATGCGGTTTACGTATGAGGGTACATTACGGTGTGAGGATGTTTTGAGGATTGGGCAACATGATGAGGGGCAAGGTGGGTTTGGAACCAGAAGGCATGATCGAGTATGAGGCTGATAGTTCTTTTGTGGGAAAAGTCGGGCGAGAAGGGGATATGATGTGGGGGAGGGAGAGTAGGGATACTTGGTATGCTGGGTTGACGTGTAAAGATTGGGAAGATGGGGTGAGGGAGCATGTCGAGAGGTTGTTGGCGAGATGACCTGGAGAGTACGGAAGGAGAGGAAGGCAAAGGACATTCTCTTGGGTGTCCGAGGATGCACACCCCTTCCACCCCAGTCAGTATCACCGTTTCCAAGGTTTCTCTATCTGGTTTTGGGGGGATGCATAGAAGATCCCCGCTCAGAGTTTACTCCGGACCTGACCCCTTCCGTTCCCTTTCTCCGCCTTCTGTCGTTTAAGCCATGCTTCCACCAAGATCGGCTTCAAATCCTTCTTCACGATCTTTCCATTCACGTTCCGTCCTATCGTAAGTCAGCAGGGATCACACAACGCAAGAGGGGGACTGACGTAACGGTTCATTCTGGACGAGGATTATAGCCGGCCAAGCCGCGTACGACAGTCTGTTCAAAGTAATCATAATCAGCTCAGCTCATAAGGGGATGAAGATTCAGAATTTGACCTCGGTTTGACCGCTTCTCGTAGCTCCTCCTCGGTAGCCCATTGCCCAGCTCGAAGCGAAACGATCGTCCCAACTCTCTCACCTAGTCGATCGTCGGGAACCGCTATTGCCACTGCTTCCGACACTCGAGGATCGGCGTAGAGAGCATTCTCGACTTCTGTAGAGGCGATCTCATATGAATCAGCCGAAAATCTGCAGTAGCACAAGACTTCGCGTACATTCTCGCCGCCTCGGATAATGATATCTTTCACTAAGGACCGGTCATGAGTGATTGATCGGACTATATGCGAAAGGATTGCTCACGCCGATCTTTGATGATCAGAAACCCTTCCGAATCGACCAAACCGATATCACCAGTATCCAACCATCCATCCTTATCTAATGCTTTCCGTGTTGCGTCTGCTTGGATCAGATATGCACGTGGACCGCCGATATGAGGGACACACTCTCATCTCCGTAATAACACTTCATGATCTGCGGTCCTCTTCCCAGCATGAGCCCGACTTGACCTGTGGGCAGCTCTTCACGTGTTTCGGGGTGAACTATCCGGATATCGGAGACTGGTAAGACCGGACCTCTTACTCTCGTCAGCAGAGGAAGTTTTGGCGAACAATCTACTGACGTGCTGTCGGGCTGGAGGTGAGAGTCAGTTAGAAGTTCCACAGAATGATACAAAATGCTTACCCGGTCCACATAGTCTTGCCCGGCGATCGAGCATAGATACGCATTCGTCTCAGTCATCCCATACCCCTGCACTCTGTGACACCGTCAGCTTATATCCTCCACACCAGAAAATCTCCAGCTCACAATCCCGCATTCGGCCACTTCTTCTTGACTTCCGCAGCAAGCTGTTTACTAGGCGGTGCTCCACCATACATGACAGCTTCGAAAGCCTTATCCTTCGGTAATGCCGGGCTTTGCAATATATTCGATACGACAGCCGGAACGCTGTCCCTGCTCAGTATACATTTCGAGTAGCTCACTCACCCTCCGATCACAACGACGTTCTCCAACATGATCAATCGTACCGCCTCCTTAACGTCCCATCTTCGCATGAGGACCAACTTCGACCCCACAAGGAAGGCTCGCATCAGCCAAGAGAGACATCCTGTGACGTGGAAGAGTGGGATGGCGAGAAGGTAACCTCGTTGTGGGTCATTGGGACCGAGGACGGGGGGTATGGGCAGACCGGCTCGAAGGGCCGATCGATAGGGTGCTGCGCAACGTCAGCGGGAAGGACAAGAAACGCCCGCGACATGTTGGGTGGTACTCACCAACGTAACCAGAGAAGATATTGGTAAGTGCCATTCTCTGGGTACTGAGAACGGCTTTGGGTGGTCCACTCGTCCTGAGCTGGATTAGCGGATCTGAGATTTAGAGTAGGTAGACTGACCCCGAGGAGAAAAAGATGACACCATCAGTCTCCGGTCCAAGACATTCGAGACCAGTTCCATCTCGGATGCTCTGGATCGCTTTCTTCGAGGGTTTGACCGTGCTTGGTAGGTCCTATGACGAAAAATCAGGTCGCGGTTTCAGTACAAGGGAAGTTGCTCACCTTGACTACCCTCCGCACATCAGGAGATAGGTATTTGTTCCCAGCCCAGCAGAACATCTACCCAGTATGAGCAAACAAGTCTTTCAGTGATGAGACAAACTGACCTCCCCGATCCCCTTCCCCGCCAGCTTATCACTGGACCGTCCAAGGATCTCGGCTCGTTCAGCGTCCAGAAGCACGATATGAGGTTTGGTCAAGTTCAGGCAGTGGACCATCATGTCGATCGGCCTTGGACCTCATGAGCTGGATGGGACGGGAAGGAATGGAGAACGTACAGCCAAGAATTCAGGCAAACAGCAATCCCGCCAATCAAATGTGTCGCTACGAACGCTACGATCCATCTGAAGCGATCAGTAACAAACAGTCGAAGTCTTTACTCGAATTGAGCTTACCCCGTGCAGTTCCCACCACCAATAGCCACCTGACTACCCATTCCTAAACCTCTCTCCCTCATCCAAGCAGCCAGCTCGATACTCCGTTCCATCATCTCAGCATAACTGACCGATTCTCGACCTTCAGGTCCAGGTGAAGGGGAGGAGAGGAAAGTCCGATCGGAAAAGACGGTCATACGGTCGAGCAAGAAGTTCCTGAACGTCGGGGGCAGCTAATGTGGTGCTTTTACTGAGTATGTAATTCGAGGTCTACGGGTCAGGTGGACGTACATTCTTGAATGTCCTGATCTTCTGGCCGTTCAGGAGGAGTTCTTCCATCTCAAGAAGCTGCCCTGGGCCTGTTATGATCCCATCACCTATGGCGAAGGGGAAAATCAGCTTATTCACGCAGCGAAACTCCAAGTACATCGGATAATGAGCCAAAACTAGTCAGGGCTCGCCCTTGAAAGCAGACCATCCCGCCAGTCGGTGTGATATGCACTATTCCGGACGAAGAGGAATACATGCTCACATTCCGCAATACTCGGTTTCGGTGACATCTTGATGGTTATCCGCTGTCCACTAATGCGGACGATCTTCCACCGATAGAGTTGATCAACCGATATCTCCCTGGTACTGCCAGCCGCAAAGATGACGATAGGAGACAGTAAAGCGCTTCCTCGACATTACAAAAAAATCCGGTCGAATGCGATACACCGCCGGTTATAGCGCAACCGGATGGGGATCCGAGTACAAAGATTGGATGGTGACGTGCTCCAAAAGGGCACCCGGGCGAGGGTAAGGATTGCAGCACTGCATCCCTCTCTTGCCCAGCGGACTTCGTCCGGATCGATCGCTCCCACCCACCCACGCCCGCGACCTGAGAGAAGAGAGAAAAGAGTGGGGAGACCGTTGGAGGGGTGCGTCCCCTACCTTGGCACGCGGGAAGCCCCTGGTGCGACGGTGCGTATGTAGATACATAGCATAGTAGAAGTGCTTCCCTCGGCCCTGCCCATTGGCAGGGCTCCATGCAGTTCTTTGACCCAAGGAATAACGAGGCAGGACGATACGAGGAGGCGCACCAGCTCCGCTGGAATTCCCTACGTGAATTTAACAGTTGTGAATACGGCTGAAAACAGGAAGCCAGAGTCTTTCCTGTCAGCTAGAGGGTAGGGTGACCATCAACGGCCCAAGCAAAGGCAGGTCAAAAAGATTACATGTTCTAGTTCAGCATGACCACATCAATCTCGAAGTAGCTCATCAACCTTATCCCTCAGCCCATTCTCCCAATCATCGCAAGTGACACTCCCGACCCAGGTATCCCTCGAGCCTCTTCCCCATGCCGAGTCTCCTTCTCTTCCATCTATGTACAACAGACGAAGCATGAGAGACCACCACACTCCCCTAATCGAACTCACCATGATCCCCTCTCGATCCTTCCCTTACGACCGAATCATACCGTCTCACCCCCTCTTCCCTGAAACCCATCTTCCTCGCTAAACCCATACTTGGTCCATTATTCGTCCTACTACTCCACTCGAGTCTCCTTAATCCCAAACCATCGTCCAAGTTCATAGTCATAGCCCAGCGACTGATCAACCCTACGACCTGTTTCGAGACCATCATCCTCCTCGCGAATGGTAGGAGTAGTACCGCAATAGACCCGGTGAGGTCGGAAATCGAGTTGTAGATGAAAGCGGCATAGCCGGCTAGGACGAAACCCTCTGTACCTACAGATGCAGTCGGGTCGGGTGAATGGAGGATAGACCAATCCGAAGGAGGTTGAGTAAGGGGGAGAATGGAAGGGGAAACCATAACGGCCCAAGCCAGAACGTTCTAATTCGTTTCAGAATCAGCGGTGTGATCTCCGTTGAAAGGGGTTTTGTCGAGAAAAAGCTACTGTATTCCGTCTTATAGCTCGTTCTATCCAGTGAAGGGCGTCACCGAGGTTCTTGATAGGACTTTTCAGGTATTGATCCAGTTCCGGGTCGCTTAATATGCCGTCAACTAAAGCTCGGGCATATAGGGATGGCTATAGAAGGAGCCAAAATTTCAGCGACGTTATTGTCGTGATTGGCACCTGGAGGTAGACTCACGATGAATGGACGGAGTTCGACATGCCGAGTTCCTAATCTAGTGACCGGTCCAGAAAAGTTCAGGTCATACTCCCAGGCAGGGGTATTCGCGTGAGCATCCCTAGGTACATCCGGCTCTAATGCTGGTATATACGCGTTGTAGTACTTCATCACCGTCCTTTACGCACTATCTCGCTCCGGACGAGTACGAGTTCACGGGGAAAAGATTTGGGGAAATGGTTGGGTTGTTATTTGCGGGTCTGTCGAGCTCCGAGAAGGAGACGAGATAAGCACGTGGGTGCGATCCGGTTCTGTCCACCAGGTATCACACCTGGGAAAGGAAAGGAAGGGGGACAGGGGGGTTGCTGAACACTAAGCGGGGGGCAACAAACACGCTAACATGGGGAGAGGGCGAGAGGGTCTCACTTTGCCCTCTCTTGCATCAAGATCTTTTCCAAATTTGGTCATGTCATTGCTGGCTGCAATATCCGCTCAACAAGCTCCCGAACCCCACCTTCCCAATCATCGCAAGTAACGCTACCAACCCATTTATCCCTCGACAGTCTCCCCCAAGCCTCATCTCCTTTTCTACCATCTGTACACGGAATGATCGATCAGCAAAATATCCTTTCGCTGTTCATGCGAGCTGTTCGGATGACACACACCATGATCCCCTCTCTGACCTTCCCTGACAACCTCATCATACCTACTGACTCCTTCTTCCTTGAACCCCAAGAGTTTCGCCAGACCTTTACTTGCACCGTTATCCATAGTCGTCCTCCAGCCCAACCTCCTTGACCCGAGTCCAGCATCTCCGAGGGTGAAACACCAACTCATCAATAATCCAATCACTTGACGAGCGACGATCGTCCCCCTCGCAAAAGGGAAGACTACGATCCCAAGCGATCCAGAGAGGTCGGTGAAGCTGTTATATCCGAAAAAGCCAATTCCAGCTAAAACCCAATCTCTTCTCTCAGGTTTAGCTGTCGGGTCGGAGGGGGAGAGGATGGACCATTTCGGTGGTTTGGAGGGGAAGATTGAAAGGGAGATGAAGATCGCGTATGCTAGTACGCCCTATGAGCAGATGTGTTGGTTGAGATTGAAGTTGAAGATTGGAAGGAGGAGGTGGAGGAAGATTGGAAGGAGGAGGTGGAGGAAGGACTGACTGGTGGTAGTCGATTTTTGGCTTCTATGAATACGAGGAAATCGCCTCGGTCATGGATGGGCAGTTTGAAAAGCTGATCCAGCTCAGGATCGGTGGCTATACCTTCGAGCATCGCTTTCGCATACAACGAAGGCTGAACACAGCTGTTAGTACTACGCGGGAGCTCTACATATCTTGAAAGGAAGTTACAAGGCTTGGAAGTCGAAGTGATTTTGGTATCACATAGACCTACAACGAGAGGTCGAAGTTCCACCCTCTCCAGCTTAGCCTCCTTACCGATCTGTAGAAGTTGAAATCGTAGTCCGAGATTGGGGTGTGTTGATGGATATTTCGAGGGATAACAGGTTGGAGGAGGTTTGTGGTCGTTACGATATTGAATGGGTTTTATCTTGGACAAACAGCCGACATCGAGTTCATGGATCTTCAAGTGCGCTTCCAATCGGTCTTCTGAACTTCCGTAATCTACCATATCTACATGTGGCCCCGACATTCTTGGAATCCTCCCCATATTTGAGTAAATCTGGGTGATGTGCACATGGACGGGACAATAAAGTCACTTGGGCGGGCTTGCAGTTACGTAAGCAGAGTTCTTATCATCCGGCTCCAGATAGCTTCCTGATCAAACCTGTACCCGCGCAACTCGAGGTTTCGGGACTAAAGAGGCTGCACATTGACGTTCCAGACAAGCTTTTCGTCGAATTTGATAGACACCTGCCCGAGAGCAAGAGGACCATGTATGACAACTCTCCAAAGGTCCTGTATCAGTGGTAGATGTCCAGGAGGCAGTGGGAGCCAGGACAGCGAAATTCGGATTAGGGGAAGAATCTCCGTGGTAATATGCATTGAGAGCACGTGTGGGATGATCAAGCCATTCATAGCCTCGATCTCAGATTCGACGCAGGAGTCCTCCCCTCGAAACGATCCCGCCACTCCAGCCACCACCGAATCCCCGACTCCTTCGATTCATCCGGAAAATCCTCGATGACCGTCTTGAAAGCCAAAGCTGCCAGTTCCAACCTCTGATTCGAGTCGACTCCCGTCGCCATCATCTGATCTGCCACTTCGTCAAGATATACAGGGAGATCTGCTTTGGGCACATGGGACGCTACGGCTATGCGGGTGAGGCGAAGGGTGTGAATAAAGCTTGGATCAGTTGCCGTCGCTTGTGTGGCGTTGAAAAGATCGATGCATTGGTTGGCGCTAGCTGGGCCTCGGAGAGAAGCGGCTTGCACAACAAGAGGGAAGGCGGTCCTTAGTTGATCGGGAGTGACATCGCCATCACGAGCTTGCTAGACCATACCGTCAGCCTAGTTAATGGGAATGATGAGACCGAATGGACCTTGAGCAAGACGCTAGGATAGAAGCGTAGTGACTCGTCGAAGAAAGCTGTTTGGGCCGAGGAGGTATCGAGAGTCTTTGATGCGATCTGCATGAGTTTGAGAAGGAAGGCGTGGACAGCTTCGAAGCTGCTTCGATGTGATGTCCGGAAGATCTGCCTACGTGCCCGTATGAGGTATACAATATCGCTTCGTCGAATGATACATACCTCTGACACAACCTGAGGAGGGTTCGAAGGGATAGCCCATCCAGCACATTGATGAGTTGTTCCCCAAGAAGCAGTATGAACCCGGCTCTTGCATCTGACATCGGGTCTGCAGGCAATAGCCGCTCGAATAGGACCATCATCCTATCTGTTCCGGCTCGAGCGGAAAGGACGTCGACGCAGCCGTAGAAAACCTTGTCATACCCCTCATGAGCGCCTTTCGAGTCCTCCACAAGTTCGGAGAAGGTTGAGAGGGTTAGGATGATCTCGATCGCGATGTTGGATGGATCAAAATGAGGTGGAGGATCGTCTTCCAGCAAGATTCGGGAGAATGATGTAGCCGGTCGAAGAAAGGAGAAGAGGACGGTCTTGTGGTGATCCCAGACTGCTCGGGATCAGCAGTGAGCGGTGCATGACCAAAAACATACCAGCCTGACTATCATCTCCGGTGCTGGTTTCCTCGTCCAATCTCGATCTGATATCCGAGCAGAACTCGGTCATCTGCTCCCAAGCGTATTTCTGGCTAGAAGGACCGCCATGGTCGAGGACTGTGATGATGCGACCGAGAGCTTGCGAAAGCTCTGCGCAGGCATCCGTTGTATGGTTGGAAGTTAATGGAGAGTGCTCTATCGGTTTGAGCGATCCTAGTAATGAATCTCGAATAGGCGGTAACAGAATCTACATTCAGCAGATCAGCAACGGCAGCGATTTTGATGGGCTCTGAAATATACCTTGAGCTGTAGGACCCGAAGCCTTTCCTCCGCGATTTGAAGTACCGAAGAGCTCAGAAGCTTCAAGCCGTCCCTTACCATCGATTCGTCTCCATCCGTTTTCAGCATACGATCCAAGCTCAATACGACTTCCTCCTCGACCTTGATCCTCCCACTCCCCCAGTCCATTGGAGAAACATCGCCCAAGCCTTGAAGCAGTCCGACTGAAAAATGGATTCGACCTCGCGATTCTTCGGCTGTCGTCACGAGGTTGACGACTTCGTTGAGCCAGCTCTGTGCGATCCATCGTCGCCTGGTACTCGAGAAGTATACGTTCTGAAGGGAGTGGTCGATCCCGCTGACTTTCGCAGATACTGCTAGTCTCACAGCATGACGGGCTTGATCAAAGTGGTTCGCTACTGAATTCCAAAGCGATGGCGAAGAGACGAGAACCGCTATAAAATCCGTAAGATGTGGCGGGGGCAGGGTGGAGAGGAAATGGGTGATTGCGCCGTATAACGTTTCTCGTGGGAGTGTGATAGGTGATGCGGGGCGGAGGACATCTAGGAACGGTCTCAATACGGCTTGAGCGTCATTGTTCGGGTGTGGAGCAGTCGTCGACATCCTGACGTGAGAACAGGTTTAGGTGATGGTGGATAGACGGAGAACTGATGGACAGGAACTGGAAACGATTCGCATAACGGGATACTTATATAAGGAGATCCAACCGTCAACGATACTATACGAGTACTGCATACTGAACCTTTCTACTTTTGCATTCCCATAGTCTAGCTGCGTTCCCGGTCAGAAGCGAAGGCCGTTTGGGGCGACGAATAAGATGACGTCTCGACTCAAGCACAAGCTCGAGCTCGAGAATGTCAACCTCAATTCGGCCTATCTCAATGAGTCCTTCGTCATGGTCTGTCCGACCTCGCGTAAACCTGAGCTGAGCTCATCAAATCTGGTACCTTAGATTGGGACGCCTCTACCCGCGCTTGCTGAGACGAGGAAAGATCAGCTCGAATATGTCCCGGAATGGAAGCAAGAGGTGTGCTTGTCTCTCTCTCTTTACGGCGGAAAGTAGCTGAATCAGGTGTCCTCAGGTCCGGGACGAGCAAGGTCGTCGTAGGTTCCATGGAGCTTTCACAGGGGGTTTCAGTGCTGGGTACTACAACAGTGTCGGGTCGAAAGAAGGTGAGCTCGATATCGCGATACATGAGCTGAAACCGCAAAGGATGGGCACCATCGACATTCAAGTCAACACGGAATAACCGGGCCAACAAAGTTCAACGAGCAGAGGATTTCATGGACGAAGAGGACCTAGCTCAGATGAATGAGGATCGGAAGCTCGAAAACACCGAGACGTTTCGGAGTGATGCTTTCACCGGGACGAAGGAGGAATTAGGGGATAAAGGGTGAGGTTTGAGCCGCCATCATGCGGTACTGATTGAGTAGATTACCTTCATCGCTCGAATTGCTTATCGCTCCTACTCGATCGAGTATTGGACAAGGCTTGCTTCAAAAGCTGGGATGGAGGCCTGGACAGGGTATTGGACCGAGAGTTACGTTACGCAAGCTTAGACGGCAAGGAGGGAAGCTTGGCATCCGGGAGGAGAGGGATGAGGGGATGGACGATGCAGAGGCTGGAAAGCATACCTTTGCACCGAGGGATGCGAAACTGTTGGTCTATCAGGCCAAGGAGGATCGAGAAGGGTTGGGGTATGAGAAAGGCAAAGGGATGGGAAGATTACCGGGACAACCAGGACCAGGTGAGCGGTCTCCAGCTTCACTCACGAGACAGTTTGAAGAATTAATAATTGAAGCATTCGGAGTGGGACATGCCGATGAAGATGATGATGACCCATATGGCGCTTCGACATCTGGCGCGACCGAGTATGTCTTCGACAATGCAGGAGACAAAGACGAGGATATCATTATCATGGGCGGTCGGTCGCGGTCAGCTTCTAAGCCTGGCGGTCCAAGCGGTGGGAGGGGAAGAGAAGGCGATGAGCGGTGGCATGATGATCGGCCTGTTCTGGCAGGTTTCGAGCTGGATCCTTTAGGTGTTCCGCCGGATAAGTGGTAAGTTAAGTTACTTGCTTCACTTGGCCTCTAAAACAAGGTATAGGTTTGAGATGCCGGAGATTCCTCCAGATTGGCACCCACGGCCAGCGAGGGTGTGGGGTACAACGAGGCGGCTCGAAGAGGAGCCGATCTTGAAGATGGAGGGGAAGGAGGCGATCCGAGGAGCGCCTGGAAAGCCTTTGACCTTCGAGCAGGTACGCCTCTCATATCGGCAACAAGCTATCAAAGCTGAGTGGATAGCGAGGAGAAGCGCTTGGCGAGGAGCAGCGGACATCGAAAGCCAAGTCTGTCTTCGAGTACATCTCCGAGAAAGACCGGGAAAGACTCGCTTCTCTCGCCGTAGCCGCCAAACAATCCGCAGCTCCACCACCTCTGTCCGTTGACCATGAACCTGAAGACCTCTCACGTCCACCTGCAGATGAGGTTTCCATTCCCCCACTATCACCACGGACCGCTTCAGCCGCCTTGAAAGGCTTCATGCCCTATGGCGATGATCCCGCACGGCAAGATCGATATCGGTCATACCTCTCCTCTCAGACATACAATACCAAGACACCTAATCCCGACCTGAAACCCGCTGCAACTTTCGACGAGATCAACAAAGAGTTGGAAGACTTCGCATCGTCCGCTCGAATCTTCAAGCCGATGAGTTTCGCCATGTCTTCTCGATTTACCTCTGGTAGCACCGCTCTAGCTGCAACAGACCTGAAACAAGCCAAGCCAGGTTTGCACCTCTACGATGCAGAAAAGGCTAAAGCAGAAGCGGCAAAACCGACGACGGCGGAGGTTCTGGTGCAGAAGGAACTCACACCGAGGGAACAGGCTGCTACGAATGGGATGTATGGGAAGATGACGAGGGAGGTCAAGGAGTTCTACCCGGTCAAACTGCTTTTCAAACGGTTCGGAGTGGCCGATCCACATCCTGAGGGAGAACCAGCGAAGATCAAAGTCGGGAACAACGACCACTCCGGGTTGGAAGCGCTGCCATCACCGAAGAACGATGCGTCTTGGGAATCACAGTTCATCCATCAATCTGGGACGGATGAGGCTAAGCCCTTGTCGACTGCTCCAACCGATAGCGGCGAGGAGAGAAGACCGAGAAATTTGGGAGAAGTGGGGATGGCGGCAGATGTGAATCAGGGGAGGGATACGTTGACGTATATCAAGCCGAGTATAGACATCTTCAAAGCGATCTTTGCTTCTGACGATGAGGATGAGGAGGAGGATGAAGTGGAGGCTAAGCCTGCTATACCGGTTCCGGTGGTAGCGGAGACACCGCTAGATCCGTTCCCGGTTCGATCGCCGGTGAAAGTGGTGGATGAAGGACCGGTGGACTTGGCGACTTTCAAACCGGTCTATACGGTTCGACGGGAAAAGGATGAGAAGGGGAAAGAGGAGAGACGGAAGGAAAAGAAGGAGAAGAAGAAGAGGAAAGGGGTTTTGAGCTTTGATGTAGGGGAAGATGGCGAGGGCGTGGGTGGCGGAGATGAGGAGGTGAGGAGGGAAGAGAAGAAGCGGAAGAAGCGAGAAGGAGAAAACGGTGATAGAGAGGAGATTGTGTCTCACAATGGGAATGGCCTTGCAAAGGTGATGGATGGTGATGTGCATGCGGATGAAGAGTGGGTTGAGAAGCCGGCTATGAAGCCTAGATTGGCTGGACGGAAAGGAGCGGCGGACTTCATGTAGGATATAGCACTGTATGGCATGGCAAATCGGCATTCGGAGCTGTATCGACTCCACCGGGTGCATCTCTTGGTATCTTGAGATCCGAATCGAAGACTCTTATCTGTCCTCTCATCAGGTCGTCGAAGTCAGTATGTCCGTGTGTCAGGTCTGGCTGTGACGACGAACCTTAAACACACAACACAACACAACATGCAGTTTACAGTAGACGACTGTCGGAATCGATAGTCGAGTAACTGACTAGGTCATGCAAGCGATACATGCCAGAAGCCTCGGGACCGATTCCGATCCAACGTTCTATCTACTTAGACAACCCCGCCCAAGAGCGTACTTCCTCATAAGCAAGCCTACATGAGTGACACCTCGACCTTCAATCCTTCGATCCGACTAGTAACAACCCTTCCATCCTTGATGATCCCCTTTACGTATTTCCCAGGTTTATTCAATATCGTCACATCCTCCAAGGGATTCGCAGAGAGTAAAAGTATATCCGCGAAAGCTCCTTCAGCTATACATCCGATCTTACCTTCCATCTTCAACACTCTCGCTTCAAAAAGTCCTCATCAGCTCACTTCGCCACATCGAACAATGAGCAGTATATCAAAAGGGGGAACACACCGGCATTACAAGTAGCATGCTTCAACACCGCAGGACTAGGTAAGACCTTCGCCCTCAGATCGAATTCCGATAGCTGGACGGGTTGCATCGATGAGAACGCGTCGGTCCCGTAGGCGATGTTTACACCGAGGTCGTGTGCTTTCTTCAAGGTGATGTAACCCATCTTCTCGACGAGTTTCAGTTTTTCGCGGGAGGTTTCGGTGAGTATTGCGTTGTATGGTGGTCGGGAGAGAAGCTGTTCGGTATCAACGTGGAGTCAACGCACGGAAAGCCAGAGAAAAGAAGGGCAAGAGAGGGGAGAGAGTCGGAAACGAGATGAGGGAGGGGAAGGGTGGGGATTCGCGGGGATGGGAGTCGCACAAGGGGAACAGTGAATGTAAAGCAAGGACTTACGTCGCATACGATCAGGGTCGGTGTGAGGTGTACACCCTTCTGAGCCATGAGTTTCAAGGTCGGCTCGTCAATCAGGTTGCCATGCTCGATCCCGCCGATACCCGCTTCCATAGCGTTCCGAGCGCCCTGCGAGGTGAAACAATGGGACGTGACGAGGGTTCCGCCCTATGGAGTCATCGCTGGTGAGGTCGATACGTAAAATTGGGAAAGGTCGCCCACCATCATTCGGACCGTATCGCAAATCGCCTTGATCTCCGGTACAGTGAACTGCTCCGTCTCGAGCTTATCGGTCAGACTCGCTACCCCACCAGAGGAGCAGATCTTGATATGATCAGCACCGGACATCATGATCTTCCTAGCCATCTTCAGGCATGCATCGACTAGTCGCGATTCAGTCGACACTATCCCAGCTGATTGATTAGGATGAAACTCACCGCCATCGACCGTCGCGCCTAGAGAACCTTGACGTGTAGGTGTGATCTGACAAGGGGTGATCGGTCCATCAGGATCACCTTGGTCCCCTACCGTAATACCTCTCAGCCGGACTTATGCTTTACGGAGAAAATGTAGGGAGACCCACCGTGTCCTCCGGTCTGTGATATCACCGGACCGCCTTGAAAGATCCTCGGACCGGGTATGAGCCATTGTTCTGTCGCGTTCTTGTAATGACGGTTCGCCCCTCCTACATCTCGGATGGTGGTAAAACCTCGACTCAACATGCCTAAACGGACTAGGGTCAGCTTTTATCCTGGGATTTACAACAACGCCGGGGCCGTACTGACTGACCTTTCAATACGAAAGTAGTCCCTAGAGCGGTTTGAGTCTCGCTTGATCCTCGATCTCCAGCCTTGTTTCCATGTCAGGAATCACTAGGATGAGAAAATGGGAGGGTTACATCTCACCTTCTCCCCCGGGAGGTGCGTGATATGTGTATGGCCTAAATGTCAGCTCCACTTGCTCGAAGTCTGACTTACAGTCAATTAGCCCCGGACAGACATATAGTGCCTCAGCATCGACACTCGACCATCCTTCCTCTTGCATATCCGTCTTAAGACTTTTCGAGATGGAAACGATCTTCCCTCCTTTAGTCTTGATCGTCATTCCCTCGAGGATCTTGCTCTTCTCCACATCAACAACATTCACCCCTGAATCGCAAACCACGTTAGCCTAGCTCGAAAACTCGATCACAAAATCGAGAAGATTTGAGGATGAGCGGCGTGAGGACTGACCGACGAAGCTCATGGGTAATTGTTCGGGACGGATCCATGGTGGTGAGAAGATATCGTAGTCCTCTGGGACTGGGTTAGGGATCCAATGTGGAGGTGTCCAGTCGTATGGTGATTTGGAGGAAGTGAAAGGGTCGACATCGATGAGCTCGAACGCTCCGAGGGACGAGTTGACATTGTTCATGCTGACGTGATCGGTCGTGGGTCGTGCATGCGAGACGAGGGAGATTACTGGGTGACGGGGGAAAGGGAGCTGGCATACTAGGGAGGGCTAAGCCGCGATACCTCCACTCCGTCGACACCGGAGAAGACCGTGCAACACAGCGGCGGTCTCCGGGGCGAAAGGAAACGCCTGATCCGGAAAGGAATCCGGCGACTTTCGGAGGTGGCTGGGAATATTGCAACGTAGCCAAAGGAATAGCTCAATGATTGCATACGAGTCGATGAGGGGCGAGAACTATAAGCATGCATACTAACGACAAGGAGACGATTGTACTACTTTACTACCAAAAGACTTTCACCCAAATTGAGTTACTCTCCTAAGCAAGCTCGCCAAGCCCTATGCAAGCACCTCGATACTATAGACCGTCACCCTGCCATACTGATCGCTCGAAGCTTCAAATTCAATCTTCAACTCGGTTATATCCAGTTGGTCCTGCTCCTCGTCTTCAGCATTCCCGTTCAGATAAGGAGCAGCCCTCGCCCCGCCACCGTTTGGGTTCGCTGGGATCTCGGTAACGATATTTGGACCGAGTTCGCCTTGGGATGTCATTGCGCTCGGAAGTTGGCCTCGGGCCTCTGCTTGGGCTGGAGTCGGGTGGTGACCGGTGCTCGGCGGGTAGGGTAAACTAATTGAATACTGGTGAGTATACAGAAAGAGGTGTGAAAGGTACGTCTCGACTTACTGGAAGACCTGACGTTTGTTCTTATCCTCAGGATAAATCTTCCCACCCATCATCAACCCCAACTGAATATTACTCCGATTCGACTTAGGTCTCGTAGCCACATAGACAGTCGCGGTGGTACCCACAAACCCGCCTTGGAAGGTCAGGGCGATCTGGGTCGCCCCTGATATCGGTGTTGGAAAGATTAAGTGAATGGAGGATGGAAGGGAGGTGGAAGTCCATTGTTCTTCGGATGAAGGGTTGAGGAGGGATCGTTTGGAGCTTCCTTGGGCGGAGGAGGAGACGCTAGAACGAGTCAGCGGGAGATCAATCGTAGTAGAGAAGCGAAGCACATTATCCGGGTATTGGAGTCGACGAGATTACGCTGCCTACCAGACGCCATCGTGGAAGGATACCGCTATGACAATGAGAGGGTTATTCAGGTAGACAAGAGACAATAGGTCGGGAGCGACGATAACATTAAGGCAAAGTAATGTTATTGAGATGAGAGAAAATAGCGGGACCTGAAACGTTCACAACATTACTAATTTCGTCATCGGCGTTCGTCTCGCCAGGACCGATCAGCCGTAAAACTCCAACGGGAGTAAATTCCGGATAGGGTAGAGCTCGAAAAGCCCCTCTATAAATTTCCCACGGTGCTCCATGAATGGTAGAGTACCGTACCTCTTGCTTCGACAAAAAATCCGACAACTTTTCGGAAGGAGAGCACAATTTGTCATACACCATGTCACGAGCGGGTCCTTCCTTAACTCGATGTTTTCCCTCATCATCACGATCCCCCCCCATCCATTCCCACTCTCGACGAACGATCCTATCCAACGCTCAGTCTCGACCCTACGATGCTCGACAAGGAAACACCACCTCGGTCGATCCCCGTATCTTCTCAGGTGTACCAGATTTCCTACCTAAGCGAAACATCGATACACTATGTGAATGGCAATCCGGATTATGGACGCGACTTCAATTGGAAGTCCAAAGTAAAGTTCCCCCGTCTCGATATCGTCTCTGTGTAGTCAATCTGCTTTAAGCTGAACTGATCGGTGGGGTGTAGATAACGTCGGCCTCCTCGACGTCAAGCAGAAATGGGATAGATCAGGACTCGACATGACCCATCTCGTCTCCTTCGCCTCTCGAGATCCAGCATTGACGACGGCATTCAACTATGCCTCGTTACTTCTTAATAACAGTTTCTTCCTCGAAAACATCGTTAGTTCCCCTGTCTCAACCTTCCATCCTATTGCTTGCACTGATGAACGGGGGTTTGATACAGAGTGGAGATAGACCACAAGATGTTCCTGCTTTATACAAGGATATGGAGGATAAAGTCGAAGCATTCGCAGAGGGTATCGTCGGTGGAGGATGGTTATGGGTGAGTTAGATTCTGAGGTTCTTGCTGTTCCTGGAATGATGATGCTGATCTACCGCGCTTAGTTGGTACGAGCGGGAGATAATCACGCCGACTTGGACATCATACCCACTTTCGCCTCTGGGACACTTCTCATCACAAACCGAGCTCAGAGAGGTCGAGGTGATCTTCCCATATTCGGCTCACCGCCCTCATCCGCTTCATCCGATCCCTCACCTGCAGAACAATCACCATCTACTTCACAATCATCACCTTCACCTTCACCAGGACCAGGACCAGGACCCTCACCTGGACCTCTGTCAGGTGGTCGACCTTTACTTCGTTCCCGTTCAACAGCACGAGGAACATCAGGTTTCCCAGCTCCTTTAGCAGTATTGAACCTCTTTGAGCACGCTTATCTTGGTGAGAAGTATGGGGTTTGGGGAAGGAGGGAATATGCTAAGGATTGGTGGAGGAATCTGGATTGGAATAAGGTGCAGAAGAGGTCGAGTGAGATCGTCTGAGAGGGAAGTCATGCATCACGTTGGCTTCGGCACACGACGACGAGCTGAAACTGCACCTTGATGGAGTTCAAAACTGCCATGGCGGAATTTATACTAAGGGTTGCTCCTTCCTTTTCGACTCCTCCGCTTTGGCTTAAAATACGGAATCGGACTGAACGCTTTGTTTCGGACAGCTTGGTCGGGCGATTTCTGGCGCAATGATTGCATCACACCTCATCCTCTAGTCGCAGCGGTTGAGCGGTACGACTACTCTGCTACCCATTACCCCACTTTCCAATGACCCTAGCTCTCCCCCCGTCCCCTATCCAAGACTACCTCCCCATTCGCCCTCCCATCCCTACTCTCCTCTCCTGCTGGAAGTTTCCGTAGTGCCTTTCCATTCTAGATTCACCTATCAGAATTCCTCCACCTCAGGTCTCCCAGGCAAAACAATCCTTCCTCCCCTCGTCTCTGCAGCGCCGGATGTCCTTTCGGGAATCCTAAGCTTGAATTGTGACGTCTGTGAGGGAGGCAGACGTCGAGATTGATCGAAGCGGTTGGAGGGCGTCGTCCGCAGATGATGATAAAGATTAGAGGTGTACGAGTATGGCGAGATGATGGTGTGACGGTGTTGGGCAATGGGGATGAAGTATTCACAAAGGTGAGATCCGACAGTTGAACATGAGATAAGACACAGACGTTGAATACAACAAGATGATGGCGACAGATGATGTGAGCTCGACCGGATCAGAAATCCTCCAAATCGGGTTTGGGCAGACTTGCAGCATGCGGCGAGTTGTGGAAAGTCGGTCCGGCGTATTTCGGACCGATGCCTGGGATCAACGCTGCAGGACCTTTCGAGCCGTGAGCTAGCCTTGGGAACTCGCCAGATCCGACTATAGGTAGATTTGCGGCTGGTGGTCTTGACGCTGAGAGTTTCGCGGGAGTTTGAGGGAGACGATTGGTGTTTAGCCCAGTATGAAAGGGTACGGTTGTGTCGAATGCTGAGAATAAGCGTGAGATGGGGAGATCGTCGAGTGACAGGCGGCGAGGATGAGAAGGTCGAGGATTTAGTGGGGAAGATACGAGGGGGAGGGCTTGGGTGATGGAGCGGGTTTTGGCATTCTGTTCGGATGGATTGGATTTGGTGCTCTTTCCAAGGGAGTCGGAGCTGTTCTGCAGCTTTTGCTGCCACTACTACGAATGAGCGAGGTCGAAGATGGCGTAACAGAACAAACGGTAAGCTCTCGTCCTTCCGACGGCCTAAGAACATCTGGCATCTCCCAAACCGCACTTTCATCCTCGCTCTCCTGACCCTTCTTCGATCGCGTCTTGACGAGATGCTGAGGTTTCGGTGCGAGGAAGCTTTCACTTGGGAGACTCCTGCTCAGAAGTGACAGATCGAAAGCTCCGTCCACAATCGGCAACGGCGTCGACTCGGCACTTGCAGGAGCCTGTCGTCTTCTCTGTAGGCGAGTCTTGCTGATCCCTGATGGCTCCGTTGTCCCCGTTATTGCCGGTAGTGCAACGCCATCAGGATTGAGGAGGGCGGTTGTAGGTGCAAGATGGTCGGATAGAGGCTGGATCGCCCTTCGGCTCCGTTGCGCCCTCCCCTTCCGCACCTCACCTTCCGACATTACCCCTCGGTCCTCCGACTTCGTCATTCCAGCCTGAGCTTGACGCTGAGAACTGCTTCTTCCCCTTTCCATCCGCAACAGATCTCCTCGCAGTAACCCTCCTCTTTCCGGCTCTGATTCAGCAACCTGATGCCCCTTCCTTCTCCGCGTCCCCTTTTGCATCCGTCCTTTTTCCCGCACATCCTTGGAAACCGGCAAGATCCCTCTTTCCAACCTTGGCTCCTCAGCCGGAGCTGGAGAAGTCACACCAAGAAGATCGAACAACGTCTCCTCATCCTCGTCCGAAATGGGTTGAACTCTCTCACCATGAGCTTGAGCTTGAGTCCGCTGCACGGAGGAAGGCGCTCCACCTCGTTTCCGCCTGTCCGGCTTCTTAGGGGTCGGTGTAACGGGCTGATCTGCCATAGGCTGAGATGAGTCACAGATATTGGAGGAAGATTTGCGAGAAGCGAGATCGCCTCGGGAACGAGGTGGTGTGCCGGGTCGTGAGGAGGTCCGGGAGAGCGAGAGAGGGGTTGTTGATTGCTTGGGTTGTGAATGTTGTTGGCGAGATCGGATTTGATGAGGTCTAAAGCTTGGCCGAGTGATCATGCTACTCCAAAATCTGTAAGTGGATCGAGACGTCTACTGGAGGATTGTAGCGCACTCAATCTGATTGATTGGAAGAGGGATGATCAAAGCACGAGCCAACGATGGAGCGTGTTTGAACGGACAAAAGAGGGCGTCAAGGGCCAGTCTTATGGCCGAGCGACAACCGTTTTGAGTGACAGGAAACAAATCGATCAACAGATGTAGATTAGGGCTTATTGGTAAGATAGGTTATTCACGAGTTGGACGCTTTGGGGATGAGATGGAACATGAGGAAGGGAAGGGGATGGGATAATGTCATAACAAGCTCGCTTACGTAAGTTTGCAATGCTTCAGACACAAAAACCTGGCAACTTTTCTTGCAAACTCTCGGCTGAAGTGTGCTCGATGATGAGTGCCGACACCAGTGTGATGCGATAGATAGCACGAGCTTAAGATGGTGAGTGCACACATACGTCTTCGAATCGGAAACACTTAGGAGTTTGGATAGATCGGCGATGTTACGGGTCTTGCCGCAAAGGCTAGGTCTAGTACCTTACCACTTGATATCACGTCGCTTCAGTCCCGCTTCGGCAACAGTACTCAAGGTCGACGGAGAGGAAGGTACCGAGGATGAGGCGTACGGAACCGATTACGGGGCTGGCCCATCGAGGTTTCCCTATAACCCGCCAGCACCGCAGATCGAACGCTCCCAATATCCTAGTACCGACAACCATGCTCTGCATCCAGCGGAATCCAATCGAAGGTCCGCACAGGCGCTTCGAAGGGCGCTGGATGGCCTGCGCCAAAGTACACACAATGCCTCAAGGTACCACAGGAGCAGTCCATATGACAGCGATACCGACCTTGAGCTAGCGCTTGGTCTGACCTCGCCCTTACATACCTCATCCCGGCTGGACCTACACGTCATCCTCCATCACCTCATCCGACACAAACGACATCTCGGTCCACTCGCTTCGAGGATCATCCGTGAGTCCATCAAGCATGGCAGAGGTTTTCGAACTCAACGGAGACGAATCATCGCGTATGGGACACTTGTCGCTTTATTACGCGATCCGCGGAAATTTAACCTTTTCCTTACACCGGCGCTACGACCTCCTTCATCACCCCGGATAGGAGAGCCGACTATCGCCGATCATGCCCCTGCATCACCATCCCGTCAACTCGCCTCTCTGCTTGACCTCCTCGAAACGTTGCAAAGCGTTCGAAATCGCCGCCCGATCGAGCTGTACGACTTGCTCATCCGGCAGTGTGTAGCTGAGGGCCGACCGGATGTCGCCGCGAAGGTGTATGTTGGGATGGTGGAGGAGTGGATTGTTGAGGGAAGGGTCGCCGAGGGTCTTGACCCGGATAAGGATTTTCACGAAGGAGGTGGACCGCCCAGAGATGCTCGATCGATCGAACCGGAAGTTAACGAGAAGGACGAAGCCTGGAATCTTCGGCGGGAGCTTCGGATGTTGTACTGGAAGACTGTTAGGAGGTGGACCCTGCCTGGAGAAGTTTTGTCCCCTCACGATCGACTCGATCTCTGGCACCCTCGTAACCTATCTCTCAGCGAGAAGCTCCGTAACTTCCCCTATCCGTGTCCGCAGTCCCCACCGATGCTGGTCCCACTACCCGACGATAGGTTGTTATCGATGATCCTGCGCTCGCTTCACCTTGATCCCGAAACCGCCTCGCCTGCCGACTTCGCCGCTTCCATGCGAGCATGTGCTATGCTAGCCAGTACGATCCTGAACCGTACCCTTCCGATCCTATCGCAAGCAAAAGTATTAGATGTACTGGGCAGTACACCTCGACAACCGCCGATCTATCCTGAGAACATGACCGAACCGCCGAGCAAAGACGACGCATGGGCCTATGAAGCCTATACGCATATCCACCTCGCCTTACAATCCCTCTTTTTCAACTTACCCGTCCATGGTGCATGGGTCCGGTTCATCAACGCCTCAGAACAGGCCAAATCCGCGGGATTACCGCCTCCTCCACCTCCGATTCCACGATTGCTTTACATGTCCCCGCCGCTGTGTTATCGCGCTTGTATTACCATGATCGGATATGGCTTGCGAAAACTCCGACGACCGCAGGTTCTGGGCAAGATCCTTGGGTACATCAAGAAGGCCTTTGGAATGGGACCGTCGCCGAGTCTGGTCAACCAGATATTCAGGGGAAGTACACTGGCACGTGCAAACTCGGTGGTAGACAAGATCGACCACACCTTGTTTGGCACATCGAGGCTCGCGAAAGAGCGCACCACCTCGGTTCGGGGAAGATTCGCTGAACAAGGATACCATTATGATCGGCAGGGACCTAACGAGCTTGTCCTGCCGACTGCCGATCAGCCTATCTCACCGGATCTCATATCCCTTCTCGCCCTCATCCCCCATCTCACCGCCACAAGCCAATTCGATCGACTCGAGCAGGCGACCTATGATATCATGCCCTTCCTCGTCTTCTCGAAAAGAATGACGCCGGAGCAACTCCATGCGGCACTGGAGGAATTGTCCATCAAACCAGGCTGGTCCGGCCGGCCACGACATCACTCTCTTCCCCTCCATCTGTATGCCGTCCTGCTCGTTGGACTTGAAAAGTCGTCCCGGAATTCACTGGCTTCTCGAGTCTTCCGCCTGGCCCTGCAAGCGGAAGGAGATCTCGCTTTCTCACACTACGAGCGGCACCCCGACGTCCGGATCCCGTCGGTCAGTCGATTGGGAATCGAGCCTTTCACCACGATGCTCTTGGTATGGGACAATGAGCTCCGGGCATCCGCCGACAGGCAACGTCAGCCAAGCTGCCGCGAGAAATGGCCTCAAGGCTGGTCGGTACCCAGCACATACGCTCGGCTACCTCGGCGAGTGGCTGCGCAGCTCATGATCTTCAATACATACGACATGGTAAGGTCCCGTTGGCAGACAGAAGCCTTGAGACCCGATGTTCGATTTTTCAACGCGATGATCCGAGCTTCGAGATCACGATGGGAACTTCACTCAGATACGTTGCTCGAGGGCGTTAGAGCGAGGGAACTGGAGCGGGTCGTGCTTGACATGTGGGACTTCAAGGTTCCTGTACCGGTCCGGTTGAAAGCGAAGTTGGGTTGGATAGACTTCCCGATCAACCAAAGTCAACGGGAGAAGGATCAGAGGGCGAGGAATGACGTTGAGGAGAGTCGGGCAAAGACGGATCGAGAAAGGGAATATGGGGAGTTGAGGAGGTTGGCGGAGATGAGGGCGAGAGGGGAAGATGGCGTCTTGAGGTGGCCTCTGAGTGGGGAGGAAGAAGATGTGCTGCAGGAGGAGTGGGAGGAGCTCGAGGAAGATGAGGTGGTGGAAGTGAATGATGAGATTGGCCAGGAAAAAGGGCTTCGTGAAGATGCGAGGATGGCATCTTGAGCTGTTATACCCATCATTTCGCCGGATCCCAGCATCAAGCTATACCATGCATGTAAGTTCACCTTTTGCACCTTCTTCTTGATGCAGTCTTTCTCCCAGACACTCCGCAATATCATCATCCCCGAACCTCCATCCCAATGAACTATGCCATGCATGATGTCTGCCGTGACCCTTGCTTATCGATATGATCCTTCCTTGCCACATATTCCGCGACCTCATCCGACACCAAAACTGTATCCAAGCATCAATTTATGCCATGTGTGACGTTGACTAATGACCCTTCCTCAGCGACGTAACCCGTCCATCTACGTAACCCATCCCCGGACCTCAATCTCAGCATTAGGTCATATCGTGCACGACGATAGTTCACGGTAACATCTTCTCATCGATATAATCCCTCCTTCTCGACATACTCCGCCACCTCATCCATCACCAACCCCTTCAACCTCTCCTTATCATCGCCCTTGATCGCCTCCCTAACCTCCGTACTACTAATGGAGACCCACTCCTCGTCTCCTCCTCCTAGCAATCTCAATCTCCCTTCTTCGGCCCATCTCTTCGCCTCCTCACTAGCAAGAACACCCTCCTCAACCCATCGTGATTCCTCGTCAGCACCTCGCCTCGTAGAGACAATCGTTGATCCGTTCTCGTGTAAGATACCCAACGCTTCCGACATCCCTCCAGCGAAAGAAGTATAGAATTTCGGATCGAAAAATCTCGTCAAGGTATCTGTCCCGATCAGGAACGTCAACCTTACATCCAGACCTTCTCCTAGGTGTTGCTGTCGTCGAAGATATTCATGTATGACTTTTGCTTTCCCTGCGAAAGTCGGTTGATTCAGTAGACCGATGGCTACTGGTTCGTCGAGGGAAGACGATAGTCGAGCGGATAGGAGGGACATCATTTGAGCACGTTGAAGGAGGGTTGGATCGCTTGGTTTGGGGGTCTTTTCGACGTTTGTAGTGGAGAAGAGGAGGAGTCGGGCGGTGTAGCTTTGCCTTGATACGGAGGAGGATGAAGAGCTGGACAAGGGAGGTGGAAAGCTTGAGGAAGCCACTGCGAGGTGAGCTAGAGTTGGAGGGTTGAAAGATGAGTCTAGGATTGATATGTGCATCGGTGATTTTGTATTCGAGTTGGAGGGGAAAGGCCATGTGTGCGTAGAGGTGTGTAGAATGATCAAAGAGTCGGGAGAGATGGATTCGGGGATAGGTTGGAATGTGGGGATGGTTGGGGACATTGTAAGGGGTTGGAGCCGGAGGGTGAGGAGGGAGAGGGGGATGTACCTTGGCTTGAAACTCAGTATCGATGGGAGAGGACGGTGAGGGGCTTACCGGGACAGTTCGACGTGCTGCTTATGGAAACGGTGGATTCGAAACTGCCTCAGAAAAATGAAATGAGAACCATATAGATGGCGGACTCGTAGCTGGATGTGCGATTCATATGTTCACTTTGTGTATATTGCGTATAATGTGGGATCATCTGGGATATCTTAATCTCATGACGTATAGGCCGCTTGAGGGAAATGGGGGAGGGGCGAAGAAAGACGGGAAGGAGAAAGGCTCGGAACACCACAATGTTATGGATGAGGGGTGTACTGTAGCCTGGTACCTGGGCTTTGCCACCAATGTAACAGGGCTGGACTGTCTTTGGCTTGTTGACAAGACGACTGGGGACTGTGACCCAACAAGGATAGGAGTGGACCAAAGTCATGCCAAACAGGTATTGGGTTGAAGACCCGACTGTACATACGATGAAAAGAAGGGAAGAAACTAAAATGCTCGAAGATGCCAACTTATATACCTTTCTGACCCCCTTGTCATGAATCTCTCGACACGTAAATGCCACATTGGTCTTAACCAACTATCACTTGATATCAATCAAAGTCACCCAAACTCAGGGAATCAGTCGACTTCAACCAACATCGGTAGGATTATTACCAGAAGGAGCTATCAGTCAGTAGACTTCAGACAAAGGTGGTGATATCACTTGATCTCACCCGATGTCGGGAAAAGGTATGAAAGGTATGTAAGTCGGCAGCTTTGAGCAGTTTACTTCTTCCCCATCTCTTGATCATCGGGCCATACTGCTGGGCGACGACCGTGACAGTGTCACAGCTCTGGTACCAAGCTTCTCATCCTGTGAACAAGAGATGGTCAGTCTATTGAGCTTGTTGTCACCCGCTGATATGTCACATAGAACAATGTGGAGAGCGTTCAGTGACCTCAGCGCCACGGTGCTACGTCGACCAGCAGTATGGCCCGACGTTCATCTCCTGGAATCGACGACATTTGACTAGGCTTCGGCGAAGTTAGGCTACCGTTGTCAAATTTAGCTTGAGTAACTCGAGGACACGCGTGGGTAGCCGAGTTAAGTGCTGGTCGAATAGCGTAGGCTAAACTGTGCAAGGGCTACTCTCGACTCATCTCTCTCATACCTCCTTCTCCTGGCCTATCTTCGGCTTGTCTTGTTTCGAGATCAATGGAGTTTCGATGTAGGCAAGGGGAAGCGTGATGAGTACAATGGAGCGAGACGTGGCCTTGTTTTGGCGAACGAAGAACATTCGAACCTCGTTTCAGAGTACAAGGTCGAGGTGAAGCACTGGTTGCTCGTTGTCGGCGATATTCGGCGATGCTGTCCGAGCTTCGATTCACGATCTTGACAGGAAGCTGGGAGAGGGGATACTCTGTTGGTTCCTTGTCTTGGAACTTCAGAGCAATCACGCGCTTCTTTGACTTTGTCAGTGTTGCTGCCAGAACGGGAGCGGCTGGTATGTGGGGGTGAGAGACTGGCACTTCTCATTGGAGCAGGGCAACTTGTGGATTTTGTCCTTCTCATGGTTGGCCAGAGGTGCTTGAGAGGAATGCAGTATGATTAGTAGTGAGACAATAGGGTACAGAGAAGTGATGAGAATTCCAGCAAGTGATGGCTAAATGTGGGGAATGTGATATAGATGTGCAAGGGGTGCAGCTATCTCTTGAGGCCAAATACAAGGGTGCAAAGAAGCAATGTTGTCAAACTTAGTTCTTCTGAAATGAGATGAATATACGCTCAAATGCTGCTTTATCCTTATATTTACTGTTAGCACAGTATATATCTGCTTGTACAATTCGATCAGTGATGCCATGAATAAAGGAGGGAGACTTTTGTGACAGTCAAATTAGCGCAATCTCTGAAAGTGTTGTGAGCGTTAGCAAATCCTTGTCAGCTTTGCAGACCACTCTCTTATCATCAACAATTCACATTTCCTCTAACCCCCTAACGTATATTAGGTCAGGAGCCACTGTGCCAGCTGACCACTATTTGTCACATGTGAGGCACTCTTGCCTTGAAAACCCCACTCACTCTTCCTTGATCTCTATGAGCTTCATCTCCTTCTCTCCCTTCCCTCTGTGGTGCTTTCTGTGACCCACTCCTCTTGTCCAAGGCTCTTGGGCAGAGAGATACCACCTTGAAGCCATTTTGCATACCAAGTGTTGGCTTTCTGAGAAATAGTGCTTGTTAGTCCATGCAATATATCAAAGCAAAAGCTCGCCATCCCTTCCAGCAGTCTTCTTTGTAACTAGCATCCCAAGTAGGAGACCTGTTGACCACAGGAAATAGCTTGGCAGGTAATGGTTGATCAGATCAAGAACTGATACTATTCCAGGGAAGCAGATCCCCTCAATGGCAGACATGAGGTACCGCCACAACCAGATTGCAAGGAGGTTGTGCCAGATGGTCATCTGACCTGCAAAGCGGGAGGACCTAGCAGATATGTAGTCTTTGCCAAGTGTGATGAGTGTGGACATGCCAAGGAAGGCCCATATCACCAAGTAGGAGCCAAAACCACCAAGTACACCACCCCAGCTGACACAATGGTCAGCAACAGCCATATGGGGAATTGTGTATGACCTACAAAAGCATGGCAACAAGTCCCCCTCCAACTATAGCAGATTGCTGATCCTGCAGTTCTATCAGCATCTGTCATCGAAAGAAAAGTAGCTGCTCACCTTGAGCTTATCCACATCCTGAAACTGTTTTGGGACTACAGTACTAATAGCCATAGATATCTGGCTAAAGACTGTATCACATATCGTTGTTGCAACAGTTGGTCCTCTTCCAGTTCCATCAGGTGTGACAAAAAGCACAATTGGCAGAAAGAAGCACCATAGAGCACCAAAGTGGTGGACTGTGTCAAAGAGGAAGGCGGGGACAAGCTGGACAGATGACACAATTAATAGGGCAATGAGGAGGGACTTTACTTTGCTTGCACTTGTGTCTGATGGTCGAGCAAAGCCAGCTGTGAGCTGATCAATGCCAGAGTTGTACAGAAAGAAAAAGCCTAGCATGCGTGCTAGGAAGTCAAGAGGCCATTGGAAGATTGGGATAAGACTGACAGTCCCAAAAGATCAGGGTAAGACAGTGAAAGGATGGTGTACAAACGATTGAATGATGCCAAGTCCAATGCAGGACAACAGAAACTTGCTTGGTCTGTTTGCCAGAGACATTCTTCTGAGGAATGATGTACTGGCAAAGTCATACAAAGCAGGATTGTAGTGACGCAGCTGAATGCCAGGTGAGCCTGAGACAAGCCATATAAGTGTCTTACCCATGTGTCTAGCTCCTTCCACTATGCAGTAGGTAAGCACAGAAAGAATAATCTAATACTTACCCCTCCTACAACGTCTACCATCCCATCAAGCAAGCCGCTGAGAAAGCCACTTGCATCACCCATAGCAGCTTTAACTCTTTCTGCTGCATCTTTAGCCTTCTTTGTTGCATCTTTTGTAGCCCTAGAGGCATCTCTTGCAGTGGGAATCCCAGAACCAGACGCAGGCCTGCGCTCACTGGTGGTCGTTCTGACTTCTTCTGTTCTTGATGGCATCTTGGTACACTGCTGAACTTAAGTTCTGATATTCAGCCCAAGAAACCCCTGAGCGGTCTGCACTCTACATGCTTGCGCAGCACTTGTGGAGCTTGTCAATGGAGCTGCACCTCAAAGGAGCTTTCTGTTCTGCTAGGGGTTGAGACAGCTATACCTATCCTTTGTCCTGACATCTTTTCATGCTACTTTGATTCTCATGTGTGTAAAATGCAAGGCTTTAAACGTCAGTGTGTCTTGACTCCCACTGGCTGCAACCCCGGCTATGTGGTTATATAGGAGTCAAGTCTCCGACATGACATATACTTCAGTTCAAAACAACGCCCCCGGTCCTAACAAGTCTGGTAATAGTGG